>Ga0316201_10001648_pt1 | contig 15239 bp, 13 predicted proteins | sample CS6wburrow_MG_FD_204516 | JGI IMG/M metagenome (GOLD analysis project Ga0316201, IMG submission 204516) | Coastal sediment microbial communities from Delaware Bay, Delaware, United States - CS-6 worm burrow | ecosystem: Environmental > Aquatic > Marine > Coastal > Sediment | place: USA... | reverse complement strand
ATTGTGACGCACTCGATGCAACAGGCTGCCCGAGTTTCGAAGCGCGTCGCCTATTTTCATCTAGGCCTAATGGTGGAAGTCGACAGCACGGACAAGATATTCACGAATCCGCAGCACAAGCTCACGGAAGACTATATTACCGGCCGTATCGGCTAGCACGGCTTGCGGGCAAGCCCAGGGGCGATTCAGTCCTTCTGACGCTTCCAGTAGTCGGCGAACCGCTTTTCGGAGAAACCGACCGCAAGAAAAGAGTCCGACTCCAGGACCGGCCGCTTCAGCAAGGTCGGGTATTCAATCATCAACGCAAACGCACGATCTTTGTCGATGTCGGCGCGGTCGACTTCGGAGACTTTGCGCCAGCTCAGGCTGCGGCGATTAAGGAGTTTCTGCCAGTCGATCTTGGCAGACCATCGCTCCAGCATCTGGATATCGAGCCCGTCATCGCGCACATCATGAAAGCGAAAATTGATATCGTGCTCCGCGCAATACTTGCGCGCCGCGCGGCAAGTATCGCAACTCATAATTCCATAGATCATCAACATTTCTGTGTACTAGTCCAGGTTTCGCAGCAGTTCGTTCAAGCCGGTTTTGGCGCGCGTCTTCGCGTCGACTCGTTTCACGATGACGGCACAATAAAGCGAGTATTTTCCATCGTCGGATGGCAAATTTCCAGATACAACGACTGAACCGGCAGGAATTCGACCGTAGCTGATCTTGCCGCTTGCGCGATCAAAAACACGGGTGCTCTGGCCGAGGTATACGCCCATCGAAATAACTGAACCTTGCTCAACGATGACTCCCTCAACAACCTCCGATCTTGCGCCGATGAAGCAGTCGTCTTCGATAATGGTCGGGCCCGCCTGGATTGGCTCGAGCACGCCGCCAATTCCCACGCCGCCTGACAGGTGCACGTTCTTTCCGATCTGCGCGCAGCTTCCAACGGTGGCCCAGGTGTCGACCATGGTGCCGCTATCTACGTAGGCGCCGATATTCACGAAACTCGGCATTAGTACGACATCCGGCGCAACAAACGAGCCGCGGCGCACTACGGCATCGGGCACGACGCGGACACCGTCTGCCGCAAACTGCTCAGCCGAGTAGTCGGCGTATTTCGAATCGACCTTATCGTAGAAGCGCGTGTGCCCGCTGTCGATGACCTTGTTCTCCGCCAGCGCAAAACTCAGCAGCACCGCTTTCTTCAGCCACTGGTTAACCTGCCAGTCGTCGCCCCTTTTCTCGGCGACTCTGACCTTGCCGGCGTCCAGCAAGGCGATCGCCTCATTGACGGCGTCGGCTACTTTCTGTTTATCCGCAAAGCCCGCCGCGCGATTCTCGAAGGCCTGCTCGATGATCTGTTCCAGTTGCTGCATTTCTCTCCCTTATTTACCAACGGCCCACTAGCTTGTGCCGTCGTTGTCCAGCCTGGCCAACAACGCGGAACGCAACGCATCCTGCTCCGCTTCGCTCAGCCGGTGTCCCGATTCGTCGCTGATATAGAAGACGTCCTCGGCCTTTTCGCCAATCGTCATGATCTTTGCCGCTTCGATGTCAACAGCCTGTTCGATAAACACGCGGCCGATTTCCGACAGCAGCCCGGGCCGGTCGGCAGCCACTATCTCAATGACCGTGTTGTCGCTCGAGGAACCTGGGCTGAAATCCACGCTTGTGCGTGTCGTGAACATCCGTGCCTGGCGCGGCATTAATCGGGTTACCGTGACTTCATTGTCATCGTGCTCGGTCAGGACGCGTGTGAGCAAGCGCCGAATCTTGCTTATTCTCGCCTCGTCGATATCGACACGGTCGTCGAGTTCCATGAAGACGTACGTATCAATGCTGTAGCCATTGTCCAGCGGGATAATACGCGCATCCATGATCGTCATGCCGAGCTCATCGAGTACCGCCGTGGCATGTGCGAACGTGCGCTCGGCACGGGGCGTATACATTGCCGCCTCGACGCCGTCGCCGTTTTCCCTGCGACGCACATCGACCAGCCCCGTTTCGGACGAGGTGTCCGAATCTGCGAGCCATTCCGTGTGCCATGCGATCTCCCCGCTGCGATGGCGCAGGAAGTAATTATCATTCATCAGCTTCCAGACGCCGTCGATGCGCCTCTCGCTAACGCCATTATTGAGCAGTAGTTGTCGAGCCTTGGTTTTCTTCTCGAGGATAAGCTGATCACTATCAAGCTGGTGCTCGAGGCCGCGTCGGAGCGCTCGGCGAGTCAGCTCGTACAGGTCGTGGAACAATTGTGCTTTCCACGAATTCCAGAGTTTCGGGCTCGTGCCGCGAACGTCGGCCACTGTAAGCAGGTAGAGATAATCCAGATGAAGCGTATCGCCGACCAGACTCGCGAACTCGTTGATGACTTCGGGATCGCCTATATCCTTCTTTTGCGCCGTTGTCGACAACAGCAGATGATTCTGCACAAGCCATGCCACGATACCTGCCTGGTACTTGCTGAGGCCGTGTTCGAGGCAGAACGCTTTCGCATCGACGGCTCCGAGTTCGGAATGGTCGCCGCCCCGACCTTTGGCGATGTCATGGAAAAGGCCGCTTAGATAGGCGATCTCCGGTTTCTCGAGTGACTGCATGATCGCGCTGCAATCCGGGAACTCGTCGTCAAATCGGGGCAGGGCGAAGCGCCGCAGATTGCTGACTACGAAAAGCGTATGTTCATCGACCGTGTAGGCGTGAAAGAGATCGTACTGCATGCGGCCGACGATGCGGCCGAAGGCCGGGATATACAGCCCCAGCACGCCGTAAAGGTTCATGCGCCTCAGTTCGTGAGTGACGCCTTCCGGCGCGCGCAGAATTTCGAGAAAGAGTCGATGGTTGCGCGGGTTCTGGCGGAACTCGTCATCGATGAGGTCCAGGCTGCGCTTGATGAGACCGACCGTATACGCGCTAACGCCCCGAATCTGAGGATTCTGTTGCAACACGAGGAACAGTTCGAGCAGGGCGGAAGGGTCGTCGCGAAACACGCGTTCGTGGACCGTCTGCAAGTAGCCATTCTTGATCTGGAACCGTGCATTAAGCGGCTCCGGGGCAGCGTCCGGGTCCATGAGAATGGCCTCTTCAAACAACTGCAGCAGCATCTCGTTGAGCCGACTCAGGTCCATGACGGTACGGTAATAACGCTGCATGAGCTGTTCGACTGCAAGGGTATAGCTGGCGTCTTCATAACCCAGCAGGTTGGCGAGTTTGATCTGGTGATCGAACAGCAGGCGATCTTCACGACGCCCGGTGAGCACATGCAGGCCGAAACGGACGCGCCACAGGAATGTCTGGCCATCCTCGAGTCGCTGCAACTGGCCGGGGGTCAGGAAGCGATGATCGACCAGCTCTGCGAGCGTTGTGGCACCAAAGTGTCGCTTGGCCACCCAGCCGATCATCTGGATGTCCCTGAGACCGCCTGGGCTGCCTTTGACATTCGGTTCGAGATTGTAGGCAGTGTCGTGATAGCGATGGTGTCGAGCGATCTGTTCCTTGCGCTTTTCGGCGAAGAACTCGGTCGAGGGCCACATCCTGTCGGCGGCGATGCTGCGCAACATCGCGTTGAACAAGGCCTCGGGACCTGCGAGTAAGCGAGCCTCCATCAGCGTGGTCGCAACGGTGAGGTCGTCGCTGGCTTCTTTGCTGCACTGCTCCACGGTACGCACGCTGTGGCCGATCTCCAGCCCGATGTCCCAGAGTGCAGTAATAAAGGCGGATAGTGATTCTTCCGAGCCGGCAGGCATATCGCCAGGCAGCAGCACCATGACGTCGATGTCCGAACAAGGGTGCAATTCGCCGCGCCCATAGCCACCCACCGCAACCAGTGCGGCGCCCGACGCCGAGACATCCTGTTGCCAGAGTCGGATCAGCTGTTCATCAACAAACCGGGCGCGCGCATGCACCAGGTCAACGACCGATTCGCCTTTTCTGAAGCGATTCTCGAGGTCCTCGCCGGCGGCAGCGATGGCGGCGCGAATTTCCGCGAAAGAAACCGGATTACTTACGATCGTCTGCGCCAAGCGTCAGGACCTCGAAGCCGTCGGCCGTGATAAGCACCGTGTGTTCCCATTGCGCCGACAGGCTGTGGTCCTTGGTCACCACCGTCCAGCCGTCCGGCAGCAGCTTCACCTGCGGTTTTCCCGCGTTGACCATGGGCTCAACGGTCAGCGTCATGCCTTCCTTGAGCTCCATGCCCGTGCCGGCCTTGCCGTAGTGCAAGACCTGGGGGTCCTCGTGAAAGACCTGGCCAATACCGTGTCCGCAGTATTCGCGCACCACCGAGAAACGGTTTTTCTCCACGTGTTGTTGCACAGCTGCACCGACGTCGCCGAGATGCTTGCCCGGGGCCAGCTCTCGGATGCCGAGCCACATGCTCTCAAATGCGATCTCTGAGAGCCTCTGCGCCTGGATATTCGGTTTTCCCACGAAAAACATGCGACTGGTATCGCCGTGGAAACCGTCCTTGATCACCGTAATGTCGATATTCAGGGCGTCGCCGCTCTTTAAGGTCTTGGCGCCTGGAATGCCGTGACAGACGACGTGGTTCACGGAGGTGCAAATTGACTTCGGGAATCCCCGGTAATTGAGTGGGGCGGGGATCGCCTCTTGCTGCTGGGTAATAAAGTCGTGACAAATGCGATCCAGCTCCTCGGTCGTCACGCCCGGCTTTACATAATCCCCGATCATATCGAGGACCTCCGATGCGAGTCGTCCTGCAACCCGCATTTTGTCCTGTTGCTCAGGGGTTTTTATCGTAACTGTCATTCGTCTTTCGCCGCTCGCACTTGAAAACAGGGGTCGAACCGAGGTCTTCTGCCGCCACTGGCCGCCATTGGCAGTTCAGATAAACCTTGGTTCGACCCCATTCCTTGATCGTCGTGATTTTCCTGCAATTCCGCGTTGTTGAGCGCGGCCGGCTATGGTATAAAGCGCGCGCGCTGGTAGCAACTAGTTGCTGCCGGTAGCTAAAACTACACACGTATACCGTCACATTTTGCAGGGTGCCCCACCAAAAAAGGGGTTGTGAAATGGGGTATGCGGAGGCCTAACCCGGAGATATTTCATGGCAGACGTAACTATGCGCCAGATGCTAGAGGCTGGCGTGCACTTTGGTCATCAGACCCGTTACTGGAACCCAAAGATGGCACCCTTCATCTTTGGCGAGCGTAACAAAATCCACATTATTAACCTCGAGAAGAGCCTCCCGCTGGCACGTGAAGCGGGTGCTTTCGTTAAGGCGACCGTGGCCGACGGCGGTACGATACTGTTCGTTGGTACCAAACGTGCGGCGCGCGAAGCCGTGCAGGCACACGCGCGGCGCTGCGAAATGCCTTTTGTCTGCCAGCGCTGGCTTGGCGGCATGCTCACCAACTACAAGACCATACGCCAGTCCGTAAAGCGCCTGATGACGCTTGAGAAGATGGCCGAAGAGGGCGGTTTCGAGGGTCTGACCAAGAAGGAAGTTCTTGGTCTGAGTCGTGAGCAAGAGAAGCTCGAGCGCAGCCTGGGGGGCATCAAGACGATGCGCTCGCTGCCTGACGTGATGTTCGTCGTCGATGTCGACCACGAGGATATTGCGATTCGCGAGGCCAAGAAGCTTGGTATTCCGGTCGTCGCAATCGTGGACACCAACTGCTCCCCCGATGGCGTCGACTACGTGATTCCTGGCAATGACGACGCAATGCGCGCGATCGAGCTGTACTCCGGCCTGATTGCAGACGCAGTTCTCGATGGCAAGGCGTCGATTCCGGAAGTCGCCTTGGGCGAAGACGAGTTCGTCGAGCTCGACGAGGAAGGTAAGCCGAAGAAGGCGCGCGGCAAGAAGAAGAAGGCGGCAAAGAAGACGGCTAAGAAAGCGACCGTGAGGAAGAAAGCGCCGGCCAAGAAGGCCGAGCCTGCGGCCGAAGCCAAGGCCGAAAAAGCCGACGAAGCAGACAAGGCCGAGAAAGCCAAAGAGCCGAAGGCTGAGAAAGCGGAAGAGCCGAAGGCTGAGAAAGCCGACGAGCCGAAAGCCAAGAAAGCCAAAGAGCCGCAGGCTGAGAAAGCCGAGAAAGCTGAAGTCGAGGCTAAGCCGGCTAGCGAAGAAAAGCCAAAGGCTAAAGCGAAGCCGAAGACCGAGGACAAGCCCAAGGACGAATCGCCGAAAGCGGACGCTGCCGGCGACGAGAAAGCGGAGGACTAGGCGATGACGATTACTGCATCTATGGTGAAAGAACTGCGCGAACGAACCGGCGCGGGGATGATGGAGTGCAAGAAGGCGCTCGTCGAAACGAATGGCGATCTCGATGCCGCGGCTGAAGAGTTGCGCAAGTCGGGCCAGGCCAAGGCTGACAAGAAAGCGAGCCGTGTCGCAGCCGATGGTCGGGTTGTTGTCGCGACAGCTGCCGGGCAGGCGGTTATCGCGGAGATTAACTCCGAGACCGACTTCGTTGCGAAAGACGAGAACTTTATCGGCTTCGCAGAGGCGGTTGCCGCTGCAGCGCTGGCCTCTGGAACCACAGACGTCGAGGCATTGGCTGGCCAGTCTATCGACGGTTCCAGTACTGTCGAGCAAGCGCGCACCGAACTCGTCAGCAAGGTGGGTGAGAACATTTCCGTGCGCCGTGCCTCCCTGATCGCTGGTGACGGCCCGCTCGGACATTACACGCACGGCGCACGAATCGGTGCTGTCGTTGTGCTGGATGGCGGTGACGATGCACTGGCTCGCGATATCGCCATGCACGTTGCGGCAACAAACCCTGTCTGCATCGACGCGGACGGCGTTCCGGCAGATACGCTGGAGCGTGAACGTCGCATATTCTCGGAGCAGGCTGCGGAATCCGGCAAGCCACCGGAAATTGTCGAAAAGATGGTTTCGGGCCGCGTAGCGAAGTTTCTGAAAGAAATCACGCTGGTCGGACAGCCATTCGTCAAGGACCCGGATGTTTCGGTCGGCAAACTGCTCAAAGACGCCGGCGCGAGCGTGTCGTCGTTTGTGCGCTTTGAGGTTGGTGAGGGTATCGAGAAAAAAGAGGACAATTTCGTCGAGGAAGTCATGGCTCAGGTGAAAGGCACTGCTTGAGGAATCATGCTTAAGCCTTTGATTCTAGTTGAGACCGTAGCTCCAGATTACGCTAGAATCGAACGCCACCAGACTTGCCGAAATAACAGCCAAGAGGGCGCTGCATGACAGATTCTGCCGTTCAGTACGACCGGGTTTTGCTGAAGCTCAGCGGCGAGGCGCTGATGGGGGAGCTTGATTACGGTATCGAACCCGGCGTTATCCAGCGCATCGCGGCAGAAATTGCGACAGCCCATGAATCCGGCGTGCAGATCGCGATCGTCATCGGCGGCGGCAACATCTTCCGGGGTGCAGGCCTGGCACGCGCCGGAATGGATCGCGTCACCGGCGATTACATGGGAATGCTGGCGACGGTAATGAATGCGCTGGCCATCCAGGATGCGCTTGAATCAATCAACGTCTATGCCCGGGTGATGTCGGCCTTGCAGATTCATGATGTCTGCGAGGATTACATTCGCCGACGCGCGGTTCGCCACCTTGAAAAAGGTCGGGTCGTCATTCTCGCAGCCGGTACCGGCAATCCGTTCTTCACGACCGATACCGCCGCAAGTCTGCGCGCCATAGAAATCGGGGCCGACGTCTTACTGAAGGCCACCAAGGTTGACGGCGTGTACGATGATGACCCGATGTCGAACGCGAATGCCAAACGATATGAAACGGTCTCCTACGACCAGGTACTGGCGGACAAGTTGTCGGTCATGGACGCGACGGCTATCGTCATGTGCCGGGACAACAACATCCCGCTACGCGTGTTTGACCTCACGCAAGAAAATGCACTCGTAGAGGCAATCTCGGGCGACAGCGTCGGGACGCTGGTGAACGCCTGATTGTCGGCCCCGAGTCGGTACAGTAGAAGTAGTAGTAGAAGAGGGCACAAATCGTGTTGGATGAAATCAAGAAAGATGCTGGCACACGTATGGCCAAGAGCGTTGCCTCGTTGCAACAGGACCTGACCAAGATCCGCACAGGTCGTGCACATACAAGCCTCCTCGACCACATTACGGTTGAGTATTACGGCAGCCCGGTACCGCTGAACCAGGTGGCAAATGTCGGCGTCGAAGATTCGCGGACACTTATTATTACGCCCTGGGAAAAAGACATGGTGCAGCCTATTGAGAAGGCCATCATGGGCTCCGATCTCGGGCTGAACCCATCGTCCGCCGGCACGGTCATCAGGGTACCTCTCCCGGCGCTGACCGAAGAGCGGCGTAAAGACATGATCCGGGTCGTTCGCCAGGAAGCTGAAGGAGGTCGTATCGCCGTCCGCAATATACGGCGTGATGCGTTGCACGACATCAAGGAGCTTCTGAAGGAAAAAATGATCGGTGAGGACGATGAACGCCGCGCCGAGGGCGAGATCCAGGGCATTACCGACAAGTACGTTGCTGAGATTGACAAACTCCTGGCCGAAAAAGAAGCGGAGTTGATGGAGGTCTGACCGACCTTCGAGCACTCGTGGAGGCCAACGCCGCAAACATACCCAGGCACGTCGCCGTTATCATGGACGGCAATGGTCGTTGGGCACGCGCGCGGCAGAAGCCGCGGCATGCGGGTCACAGGGCCGGCGTGAAAGCGGTGCGGGCGACAGTGGAAGCCGCCGCCCGTCGTGGCGTCGAAGTTCTGACGCTGTTTGCCTTCAGCAGTGAAAACTGGCGCAGGCCGGATGAAGAGGTCAGCAGTCTCATGTCTCTTTTTCTTGAAGCGTTGCGACGAGAAGTGGCGGAGCTGCATCGTAATAATGTGCGGCTCCACTTTATCGGTGCACGGCAGGAGTTGAATCCGAGTCTTATCAGGAAGATCGAAAAGGCGGAGGAAAAGACCCGGCAAAACACGGGCCTGCTACTTAACGTGGCGGTAGCCTACGGGGGGCGCTGGGATATCCTCAATGCAACAAAACAGCTGGCGGCAGACGTCGCGAAGGGCGAGTTGAAGATTGACGACATCGACGAGGCCGCGTTTGCATCCAAACTGCAAATTGTCGATTGCCCGGAACCCGATCTGCTGATTCGAACCGGTGGGGAGCAACGCATCAGCAACTTTTTGTTATGGAACCTGGCCTACGCGGAACTCTGGTTTACCGATGTCTTGTGGCCCGATTTCGACGAACAGGCATTCGACGCCGCGCTAGGTTTTTTTGCGGGGAAGCAGCGGCGCTTTGGGCATACCGGTGAACAAGTGGTAGCGACGCAATGCTAAAGACAAGAATCATAACCGCTGTTATCGCGCTGCTCTTTCTCGGCGTCGTACTTTTTGTAATCCCTGCGCAGCTCGCGGAGGCCGTGATTGGAATCGTGGTGGTGGCGGGTGCGTGGGAATGGTCCGCTTTCCTCGGTGTTTCTGCGAAGGCAACTCGTGCTGCTTTTGTTATCGCTATTGCCGCCGCCATAGGCGTTTTCTACAGCCTCTGGCCACAGTATTCGGTTCTTGTGTTGCAAGTCGCGTTTGTCTGGTGGTTCTGTGCTTTCCTCTGGATTCTCTTTTTTCCGACGCCTATCCCGGGCCCCATTCGCTGGGCTGCCGGTTTCCTGGTGCTGGTGCCGATGTTCATTGCCCTGATTCTGCTTTATCGAATCGGTCCCCCAACGCTGTTGTTTGCGCTGCTCATCGTCTGGGCGGCTGACGCTGGTGCGTTTTTTGCCGGCAAACAGTTCGGGCGCGTGAAGCTGGCACCAGCCATCAGTCCTGGCAAGACCTGGGAAGGCGTGTTCGGCGGATTTCTTGTTGTCGCGCTGCTCGCGCTGGGCGCGGCTAACTGGGCGGACGTCGGCGTGGGAGTCTTGTTGCCGTTTTGCCTGGCTGTCGCAGCGCTCTCCATCGTGGGGGACTTGACGGTCAGTATGTTTAAACGAACCGCCGGCGTAAAAGACAGCGGCACCCTGTTTCCAGGGCATGGCGGCGTTCTCGATCGCGTTGATAGCATCGCGTCGTCGGCCCCGCTGTTTGCACTCGGCGCCGGCTGGCTGGGACTGAGCGGATGACGCATTCATGGTGCGTTCATCGCCGCGTGTTTATTGTGGCGCTTCCCGAAGGAACTGCCCGGGTTAGCATGAGTCAACATACCGGAGTGGCGCCCGGATCTCGGCTCATTGGGCGGGCAAGGTGCAAGTAGATGATCGGTAAGGGAATTATGGTCAATGATGGGTAATGCGCTAATCAGTATTCTGGCATTCGTGGTGGCGATCAGCGTTCTGGTCGCCGTGCACGAGTATGGCCACTATATTGTCGGGCGATGGACCGGCATGAAGGTGCTGCGCTTCTCCATTGGTTTTGGCAAGCCCATCTGGTCGCGTGTTGCCGGCAAGGACCAGACCGAATACTGTGTTTCCGCGATCCCGCTGGGCGGGTACGTGCGATTTCTCGATAGCCGGGAGGGTCCGGTCGACCCGGAGGACGAGGGTCGCGCATTCAATCAGCGCCCGATACCGGCGCGAATTGCCGTGCTTCTGGCTGGCCCGGCCTTCAACTTCCTTTTCGCAATTCTGGCCTACTGGGTGCTGCTGTCGGGCGGCGTGATGGCGTTGAAGCCGGCAGTGGGTGATGTGAGTCCTGACTCCTATGCCGACACGGCCGGCCTGGAATTTGGTGACAAGATCGTCGGGGTCGGCGAGGTTGAGACGACTGACTGGGAGTCGACGCTCGTGCAGATCCTCGAGAATATGGTCGTCGATGGCCGTGTGCCGCTGACGCTTGAGAACGAGGCCGGGCGTATCAGGTCGACGGTTATCGATGTCGGCGATGACCGTACGCGTCTGACGGAACCAGGGCTGCTCTTTGAGGGCCTGGGTTTCGAGGTTTGGCAGCCGCCCGCCGAGATTGGTGAGCTGACGCCGGGAGGGGCTGCCGAGGCCGCAGGCCTCAGATCGGGCGATCGAATCCTCTCTATCGACGGCGAGCGCACGAAGACATTCACCGCATTGGTCGGTGTTGTCTCTCCGCTTGCCAACCAGCCTGTTGTGGTCGAGTACGAGCGAAATGGGCGAACGGCAACCGTCGACGTGCTGCTCGGCGAGCATGAAGTCGATGGCGAACAACGTGGCCTGCTGGGTATCAGCTTGCCGGAAACATCTTCCGACTATTACTTTCTTCGCAGCTATACAGTGCTTCAATCGCTGCAAGAGGCTGTGAACAAGACATGGACGTCGACGCTTTTTACCGTGCGTATGTTGAGTCGCATGGTCACCGGTGATGTGTCAATCAAGAACATCAGTGGCCCAATAAACATAGGCCAGATTGCCGGAGACTCGGCACAGCGCGGTGCTACGTATTTCCTCGGCTTTCTCGCAATCGTTAGTATCAGCCTTGGGGTCTTGAATCTTTTGCCCATTCCTGTCCTCGACGGCGGACAGATCGTCTACCAGTTCATCGAGATGCTGAAAGGTAGTCCGATGACAGAACGCGCGCAGATGCTCGGACAACAGGTGGGAATCTTCGCGCTGTTGCTGTTGATGAGCTTTGCATTCTATAACGACATCGCGAGAATCCTGGGCGGACCAGGTTGAACGGAAGACTATTGCAAATGAGAAATTCACTTTTCGCCTTGTTGTTGATACTGCCCGTAAGCACGTTTGCGGCCGGACAGTTTGTCGTCAAGGACATGCGTGTTGAAGGTCTGCAGCGAATCTCCGAGGGCACGGTTTTCAACTACCTGCCGGTAAATATTGGCGACACTGTAGATAGCAACCGCATCGGCGAGGCGATCCGGGCGCTTTACGGCCAGAACCTGTTTCAGGACATCGAGATGCGCCGGGATGGGGAGACGCTCGTCATCGTCGTCAAGGAGCGTCCGTCAATCGAGAGTTTTGAAATCGAGGGCAACAAGGACATCAAGACCGAGGACTTGATGGACTCTTTGCGTGGCGTTGGGCTTGCGCGTGGCCGCACATTCGATCGCTCTGTACTCGATAACGTGGAAATGTTTCTGCGTGAGCAGTACTACGATCGCGGCAAATACGGCGTAGAGATCGATACACAGATTACCGATCGCCCTAACAACACGGTAACAATTCGTGTCGACGTCAAAGAGGGCGACCGTGCCAAGATTCGACAGGTCAATATCGTCGGCAACCATACCTTCGAAGACGACGAGATTCGTGAAGGCTTCGAACTGGATACGGCGAACTGGTTGTCCTGGTTTCGTCAGGATGATCGTTACGCCAAGGAATCGCTTGAGGGTGATCTCGAGACATTGCGTTCCTTTTATATGGATCGCGGCTACGCCGATTTCAAGATTGTATCGACACAGGTTGCAATCTCCCCGAACAAGAAGGACATATTTGTCACGATCGGGATTGACGAAGGCGACCTCTACACTATCTCTGACGTGAAGCTGGTCGGCGAGATGGTCATTCCGGAGGCGCTGTTGCGAGGCTTCATTCTGACCAAGCCAGGTGCTGTATTCAATCAGCGGGCGCTGACGCAGACCAGCGAATTGATGTCTTTCCGTCTCGGCGAGGAAGGCTATGCAAACGCGGAGATCGAGCCTGTACCGGAACTTGACCGCGACAAGAAAGAGGCGGCAGTAACCTTCTACATCAATCCGCAAAATCGTGTTTATGTGCGGCGCATCAACTTCAATGGCGTCAATCAGATCGATGACGAGGTACTGCGGCGGGAAATGCGCCAGATGGAAGGTGCGTACCTTTCAAATTCACTGATCGATCGCTCGAAGGTTCGTTTGCAGCGATTGCCGTTTATTGAATCAGCCGAAACGGAAAACTCGCCTGTTCCTGGAAGCCCGGACCTGGTCGATGTTAACTTCGACCTGGAGTACCGGATGCCGGGGCAGTTCTCGGGCGGTGTCGGATATTCTGAGTCGCAGAAACTCTTGCTCAATGGCAGCATCGTACACACAAATTTCCTCGGCAGCGGCAATCGCGTTGCGCTGGAGTTGAATTCTGGTCGTTTCCAGAAGCTCTACAGTATTTCGCATTCGGACCCGTATCGTTCTATGGACGGTATACGGCGAACGCTCAGCGTCAACTATCGTGACATCACGCAGTTCACTTCGGCCGCGTCTGACTTCTCAACGACCAGTGCTGGCGCGACTATCGATTACGGTTACCCGATTACCGAGTACCAGTCGGTATCTTTTGGCGCGACATTCCAGCACTCAGAGTTGCTGTCATCCTCTAACAGCACGCAGCAGGCGCAGGACTGGGTGCTGAATAATGGCGACCAGTTTGTAGAGGATCTGGGTTTCGGTCGTACCTTCTTCGGTACCGAGTTCGATACGCTGGAGCTCATAGCAGGCTGGACATACGATAGTCGCAACCGCTCGCTATTCGCCAACCGGGGCACACGCGCGCAGGTGTTTCTATCGATGGCAGTGCCGGGGAGCGACGTCGAGTACTACCAGACTCGCTTCAGCTTCACAAAGTACTTTCCGATCACCAACAAGTGGGTCGTGCGCCTGAATTCCGAGCTCGGTCTTGGCGAGGGTATAGGGGCTACAACCGCACTGCCTCCGTACAAGCAGTTCTACGGTGGTGGGCCGCAGTCGGTTCGCGGCTTCAAGGAATCTTATCTGGGACCCCGAGACAGCTTCGGGCGCCCGTATGGCGGCAATGTGTTGGTTGCGAGTCAGCTAGAGCTTATACTCCCGCTTCCCGACAAGTGGGCGAGCCAGGCGCGTGCCAGCCTGTTCTACGATGTTGGTAATGTATTCAACACCGGTGAGGTGGCGTTTACGGACAAGCTCGGCAGCCCGGTATTGTACGAACCCGACCTCGAAGATTTGCGTACATCGGTGGGTATCGGCGTCCAGTGGCTGGCCCCATTGGGTCTGTTCCGGTTTAGCTACGCGTACCCGCTGAATGCATATGACGGTAATGACAGGTATTACGGAGATCAACTGGAGCGATTCCAGTTCTCTATTGGACAAGCGTTTTAAGGAATGGAAAGTTTATGAATTTTGTAAAGCGACAGATGGTTAAAGCGGTATTGGGCGTAGCTCTGGTTTGTGCATTCGCACTTCCGGCGTCGGCGCAGGATATGAAGATTGGCGTAGTCAGTTTGCCGGCCCTGATAGAGCGGGCGCCGCAGACCAAGATTGCTATGGACGCTTTGCAGGAAGAGTTCGCTCCGCGGCAGCGTGAGTTTCTCGCCAAGCAAAAAGAGTTTGAAGAACTCACGACCAAGGCACAGAAAGATTTTGCCGTCATGGGTGAGACAGAGCGTCGCAATGCAGAAAAAGATCTGCGTGACCTGCAGCGCGAAGTCACTCGGTTGCAGAACGAGTTTCGTGAAGACCTCAACCTCAGGCAAAACGAGGAATACGGTGTTTTGCAGCGTTCCATGCTGAAAGAAGTTCAGGACTATGCTCAGGCACAGGGCTACGACCTGATTGTTGGTGACGGCGTGTTGTTCGCCAGCAATGCCGTTAACATCACCGAGGCGGTCCTGCGCGCGGTCGAGGCGAATCACCAGGCGACGAGCGCACGCTAGGGCAACGTCAGGGGAGGCTTGCAGACCCGTGCCGATCAGCCTCGGAGTGCTTGCTACGCAGTTCGGCTGTGAGTTGATCGGTGATCCCGACATCGAGATAGACGGTGTTGCACCTTTGTCCAGTGCAACACCGGGCTCGCTTAGCTTTCTCTCAAATCCGGCGCTCAAGGCGCAGCTGTCTACGACCAAAGCGGCCGCCGTCATCGTGCGTCCCGCCGACGCTGCCGAGTTGCCGGTCGCAGGCATCCTGCATGACAACCCTTATGCCTGCTACGCACGAATGGCTGCCGTGGTGTGCCCACCGCCGGCATTTGAGCCGGGCATACATCCATCAGCGGTTGTGTCGGCTGATGCGACGGTAGCCGGCTCCGCACACATTGCGCCGCAGGTCACTGTCGGAGCTCGCGCGAAGATTGGCGAAAACGTCTACCTCGGTCCAGGTACCGTAGTTGGGCCGGATTGCAGGATAGGTGACGATTGTCGTTTCATAGCCAATGTAACGCTGGCTCGCAAGGTTGTGATCGGTGCCCGCGGCCTGTTTCATCCCGGCGTGGTTATTGGCTCTGATGGGTTCGGCAATGCTATGACCCCGGAAGGATGGGTCAAGGTGCCGCAGCTTGGCGGTGTGCGCATCGGTGACGACGTCGAGATCGGCGCGAATACAACGGTTGATTGCGGTGCATTGGCGGACACAATTATCGAAAACGGCGTTCGTATCGATAATCTCTGCATGATCGCGCAC
>Ga0316201_10001646_pt1 | contig 15249 bp, 13 predicted proteins | sample CS6wburrow_MG_FD_204516 | JGI IMG/M metagenome (GOLD analysis project Ga0316201, IMG submission 204516) | Coastal sediment microbial communities from Delaware Bay, Delaware, United States - CS-6 worm burrow | ecosystem: Environmental > Aquatic > Marine > Coastal > Sediment | place: USA... | reverse complement strand
CGACATCATCTGTGTCGACGGCGGCGGCACGGGCGGCACGGGCGGATCGGCTGGCGGAGGCGGCGCGGCTGGATCCGGTGGCATGGGCGGTACGGCTGGTGCGGGCGGATCGGCTGGCGCAGGCGGCACGGCTGGCACGGCCGGCGCTGGCGGCACGGCTGGATCCGGTGGGACCGGCGGTATGGGCGGTACGGCTGGCATCGGGGGCATGGGCGGTACGGCTGGCAGCGGCGGCAGGGGCGGTACGGCTGGCAGCGGCGGCATGGGCGGTACGGCTGGCACCGGCGGCACGGCTGGCACGGCCGGCGCTGGCGGCATGGCTGGATCCGGTGGAACCGGCGGCGCCTGCATTCCAGACGGCGGTGCCCAATTCGCTGGTGCTTCGACGAACCGAGTCTGCGGCGAAGTCTCCTGCGGTGCGATGGAAGTTTGTGTCGATCAGGTCTGCACGCCTTCAGGACTGGTGTTCCTCAGCAGCTTCCAGTCTGACGCTGCGCTTCGCGGACCCCGCGGCGCCGACCAGACCTGCGCGGACATCGCCGAAGCAGCAGGCCTTGGCGGCTACTGGATGTCCTGGACCTCCGATCGCTGTACATCCCCGCTCAAACGATTCGAGAAGTCCACGATCCCGTATCGCATGCTTGACGGGACGCAAGTCTCCTCGAGTTGGGCCCGTATGACGATGGACCCGCCGCCGACTGGCGAAGGCCGTCTCGACAACAACATCGAGATCGATGAGTTCGGCAATGTACTCTCGCCCGGTTCAGCCGCGTGCTTGCCCACCACTCCGCCAACGGGTTGCGCGACGTGGACGAACACGACCTTCGACGGACGCGTTCACATCAACAACGGATGCCTCGGCTTGACGACCAACGAAGGGACGGCGGGCGGCTCCGTCGCGGTTTCGGCGGTCGGAAAAACCACCAGCGTTGGAAATGGCTGGAGTGCTGGCAGCTTCCTCAGTTGCGTCTTCGACAGCCTGCACCTCTACTGCTTCGAGCAGTCGGTCGCGGACCCGATCCCGTAACCTGGGCTAGTCCTCGTCGTCGCTCGGAGGCGCCGGTTCTTCTTCCGGCTTCTTCGGCGGCAGGGGCTCGCCGTACTCCTTCATCAGCTTCTTCTTGAGCTTGTCGAGGAGCATGCGCTCGATGTAGCTCGGCATCGCCGGGATTTGGATGACCGCGCGAATGGGGCCGCCGCCCTGGTCCTCGATTCGGACGAGCTCGACACTGCCCGGGTACGTCCTGCCGTCGTCGCGGTAGTCGAAGAGGAAGTAACCGATCTCCTGGTCGCGGTCCTTGATCGGATAGTCCTGGTCCACGCGGATGAGCCGAATCGCGGCACCCCAGACCTGTTCATAGCTGTGGCGGAACTCCGCGGTCTCCTTCGCTTGGCTGCGGGCCGGCGAAAGGAGCGCGAAGGTCATCGAGATGGCGGCCAGGAGCTTCATCGAAGCCCAAGCTACCGAACCCCCCCGCCCAGTCCAAAAAACCGCCCCCCGTCACACCCCGTGATTCGCCAGCTCCTCCACCATCGGCATCAACTTATCCCGGGTATTGAGCGACGGATCCTCGATCACCCGATCGAGCAGTGTCCGCAGAATCTCTCCGACGATCGGCCCGGCGCCGCCCTCCAGATGCTCGATTACATCCTTCCCGCCGACCGCGAGGTCCTGGGTCGTGAGCGCGTTGCCTTCTTCGATGGTCTTGTCGATTCGGCCGCGCAGCTCTTTGAGCGCCTCGAGCTCCTCTTCGACGTTGCGTCCTTTGCCGAGCGCATCCGCTTCGCCCAGTCGCAACAATGGCTCGATGTTCCCCGAGCCCACGCGCTTGATGAACCGCCGCACAGCCGCGTCGGTCCATTCGCTCGTGTAGCAAATCAAGTGATGCCGAATGAGGCCGACCACGAGGTCGCGTTCGTGATTCGAGAAGCGGTAGTCGCGCAGCCAGCGTTCAGCCATATCGGCGCCGACCTTTTCGTGATGGTAGAACGTCCAATCGCCGGTCTTGTCCGACATCGCGCGCGTGCGCGGCTTGGCCACGTCATGAAGCAGCGCGGCGATTCGTTCCACGGGGTCAGGCGCCGACTCGTCGAGCACGCGCATCGTGTGACCCCAGACGTCATACGCGTGCCATTGGTTCTGCTCGCAGCCGACTTGCTCGAGGAGCTCGGGATAGGTGACCTCGAGGATGCCGGTGCGGCGCATCACTTCGAAGGCCCGTGATGGCGCGCGCGCCTTCATCGCCTTCAGCCACTCTTCGCGCACCCGCTCGGGGCTCACCTTTCGAAAGGTGTCGAGCGCACCCCGAAAGGCCGCCTCGGTGTCTTCTTCGAGCTCGAAGTCTAGCGTCGCGACGAAGCGGGCACCGCGCAAAATCCGAAGCCCGTCCTCTTGGAAGCGCTCACTCGGCGCGCCCACGGCGCGCAGGATCTTGCGGCGCATGTCGGCCAGGCCATCGAAAGGATCGGCCACATGCCCGTCGACCGGGTCGTAGGCGATGGCATTAACGGTGAAATCGCGCCTCGCCAGGTCCCGATCGATGTCCTCGACGAAGACCACGGTGTCGGGCCGCCGTCCGTCCGTATAGGCGCCCTCCCCGCGGAGCGTCGTCACCTCATAGGCGCTGCCCTTCCAAAGGACCGTCACCGTTCCGTGATCGATCCCGGTCGGAATCACCCTCCTGAAGACCTTTTGCACCTTTTCGGGCAGTGCCGTGGTCGCCACGTCCCAGTCGTTGACCGCCTGTCCACGCAGCGTATCGCGGACGCAGCCGCCTACAATCCAGGCGCGCTCCCCGGCATTGCGAAGCTCCTTACAGATGTCGAGCACCGGCGTTGCGATCTGCTGGCGGAGAATTCGGTGTGGCACCTTGCTTCGATAACCTTATGGAGGATCCAACGCAATTGGCCTAGAAGACCAACAAGGCTACACTCGAAGGCCTGCCCTCTGCCCCCTCCATAAACGAATGACAAGACTCTGGAAGCCCTTACTTGGTTTGATGGTCGTCCTCGCGGCGTTCACCATCTCCTTTGGCTGGCCGATTCAAAACGGCCTGCAAATCGACATCGACACCTCGCCGCGGGCGCAGGCCGCGCGTCAGAAGACGCCCTGGGACCTGACCAAGCTGCAGGTGATGAATCGAGTCATTCACCAGGTGAACGACGACTACGTCGACCCCAAGCGAATCGACCACCAGCGCATGATGCTGGCCGGCCTCGACGCCATCCAGAAGGACGTAGCCCCGGTCCTGGTGCACTACCAAGAAGGCGCCGAGACCCTGAAGGTCCAGGTCAACAGCCGGCAGAGCGAGTTCGCAGTCAAGGACGTGTCGAGCCCCTGGGAGCTCGCGGGACGCTTCCGTGAGGTGTTCGCCTTCCTGCAGGAGGAGCTCAAGAACGAAGAAGACATCGAGCTCAGCGACGTGGAGTACAGCGCCGTCAACGGGATGCTCAAGACGCTCGACCCTCACACGATCCTCCTCACCCCCGACCTCTTCGCCGAGATGCAGACGAGCACCCGCGGCGAGTTTGGCGGCCTTGGTATCGTCATCTCCATTCGCGACGGCCACCTCACCGTGATCAAGCCGATGGAGGGAACGCCGGCGTTCAAGGCTGGGCTCCAGCGCGGCGACCGGATCGTGAAAATCAACGAAGAGTCGACGCTGAACATGCCGCTGAGCGGAGCGGTCACGCGACTTCGAGGTCGGCCGGGCTCAAAGGTCACCATCTTCACTCGCCGTGAGAACAAGGCCGGCGCGTGGTCTGCCCCGCGACGTGTGGAGCTCACCCGGGCGGTCATCGAGATCGGCTCGGTAGAGCACCGAATGCTGCGCGACAACGTCGGCTACATCCAAATCAAGAACTTCCAGGGCAACACAGAGGCCCATCTTCGTCGGGCGCTCGCGAGCCTGCACAAGAAGCGCATGGTCGGCCTGGTGCTCGATCTGCGCAACAACCCGGGTGGCCTTCTCGATCAGGCCGTGCAGGTTGCGGACACGTTCCTCGATGAAGGTCCGATCGTCACCACCTCTTCGCAGGACCCGCGGGAGCGCACCGAGGAGTTCGCCGAAGCAGGCGGCACGGAGCCGCGCTACCCCATCGTGCTCCTCATCAACGGCCACAGCGCATCTGCAAGCGAGATTGTCGCCGGCGCCCTCAAGAACCACGACCGCGCGCTCATCATCGGCGAGCAGAGCTTTGGCAAGGGTTCCGTACAAGTGCTCTACCAGCTGCAGGACGCATCAGCGCTGAAGCTCACCGTGGCTCAGTACCTGACCCCTGGGGACGTTTCGATTCAAGGCGTGGGCATCGTTCCAGACATCGCGATCAGCCCGATGACCGTCGATAAAGAGAACATGGACCTCAAGGTCGACGACATCTTCCGTGAGTCGGACCTGGAGTCTCACCTCACTCACGCTAGCGCTACCGATTCCCAGCGTCCGTCCGTGGTCATGGGCTACTACCTCAACGCGGAGGTGCGCAATCGGCTGGCCGAGGCCGAGCCCGGCGAAGAGGAGAACGAAGACCAGGAGGCCTTTCTGATTCGGTTCTCTCGCAACCTCGTGCTCAACGCGAAGTCGCCAAAGCGTTTGCAGATGCTGCGCGATTCGCAGCCGATCATCGAGCGGGTTCAGAAACAGGAAACAGAGAAGGTCGTCCGTGACCTCAAGAAGCTGGGCATCGATTGGAGCGTAGGCGCTGATGAGGGCCCGAGCGAGGTTCGGGTTACCGCTACGACCAGCGCCGGCGATAAGCCTGCCCAAGCGGGCGACGCCTTGTCGCTTCGCGTCGAAGTGACCAACCAAGGAAACCGCCCCTTGCATCAGCTTCGCGCGACGACGAGCAGCGACAACCCTTGGTTTGACCGTCGAGAGCTGGTGTTCGGCAAGCTCGCGCCAGGCGAAACCAGGTCCTGGACCACTACGCTCGGCGGCTGTTTGACCGAAGACGAGAAACGCGTTTGCCGCATCCCGCGCAGCATGACGGATCGTGCGGACGCGATTCTGGTCGAGTTCGAAGAGGCACACGGGCACGCCCCCGAGCCCGCCGAAGTTCGGACAGTGATTCTCGCTCTGCCCCAGCCGCGCTTCGCGTACGGCTTACAGGTGGCGGACAACATCAACGGCAACGGGGACGGCCGGGTCCAGCGCGGTGAGCAGGTCACCTTGTACTTCACCGTCAAGAACATCAGCGACGTCGACAGCTTCGAGCTGCAGGCCAATCTGCAGAACAAGAGCGGCTCCGGCGTGCTCCTTCACGACGGCCGATTCCGGCGCGACTCGCTTTCCGCGGGCGACCAATGGGTCGTCCCCTTCTCGTTTCAAGTGCTTCCCGACTTCCAGGAAGACAAGGCGGCACTTCTGTTCGCCGCCTCGGACACGGAGCTCGGCTCGACGGTGGGGCAGAAGCTCGAGATACCGATCTACGAGGAAGCCGGCCCGGTGAAGCCCTTGGCTGCGAAGCTGGTGGTGAGCCTGAGCCCCGGCGCGCAGATTCTCGAACGGCCTGATGCCAGTGCCCCGGTGATTGGAACCGTGCAAGGCTCGTTCCGTACGCTGCATACTGCGACGAGCGGAGAGTACGCGCGCGTGAACCTCGGTGCCGGTCGCCCGGGCTGGGTTGCCCTTGGCGGGATTTCACCGAGCGAGGGGCAGGTCTCCAGGGAGCCGCCAATCTCGTGGGTTACCAGAAACGCCTCACCTCAAATCGAGATCGCCAAGCTCGATAGTTACGTCACGCGCGACGATGTCTTCCGCCTTCAAGGTAAGGCAACCGATGGGCAGCGAGTGCGCGACCTCTACATCTCTACGAGCCGGCACAAGGTCTACTACGAGTCAAACCAGGGCAGCGCCAATCCGAAGGAGCTCGCGTTCGATGCGGAGATTCCAGTGCACCCGGGGATGAACTCGATCATGGTCGTCGCCCGCGAGGACAACAACTCGGTGACCCGGCACTTCTTCATGGTCCGCCGCGACGCCGAGGATGGCTCGCTAATGGAAACGACGAAGTTCGAAGGCGCCCTGCTCGGCAACGGCAACGGCCACCACTAACGAGAGAAGAACCCGGCGAATCGCTCCACGCCCTGGGGGAGCTCGCCGCCCGAACGGATGTGCCGCCACAGCAGCGGCGCTAGGGTTTCGACTGCTTGAGGCACCGGCACCGTCGTTCCGGGACCGTCGGTTTTGAGCCCGTTTCGAGGTTCGATCTCAATGTTCTCGATTTTGCTGTCTTTCCAAGTGATTCGAAGCGACATGGGTTCGAGGCGAGGAAGAGACTGGAGAAGCCGCGCCTCCCCCTGGGCTTCGCTGCCTTCGAGGAACGCGGACTGCTCGATCCGGCCGTGCCGGCTGATCAACCCCGCCAGCCGCTGCTGGGCGCGAGGGTCGTCTTCCACCGCGAGAAGCGCGGCCAAGGCCTGGGTCGGGTCGCCGGCGTCCTGAAGCACGGCACGGACCAGCGCATGGCGTTCCGGGACTGAGAGCTCTGCGTACGCAAAGGCCAGGCCGTCGAGCGCCTTCTCGTCGCGCAGGATCTGGTCGAGAAGGCTGGCAAACGAGCCCAAACGCGGCCGATCTGCGCTCGCGATGCCTGGGCGTGCCCGTCTCACCGCGCGGGTATACCGCAGAGCGGCAAATTCGACCAGGACTCCTGATGTAGGGAAACGTATTCCATTTGACTTCATTCACCCACTTGGGTAAAGAAAGTCCGTTCAGGAGTAGCCATGCAGGGAACGGAGCTCATCGCGCGTCACGAGAAGATGGTCCACGGCCTGGCCAACCGCCTCCGCCGCGAGCTCTCGCTTCGGGGCGATCTGGAGGATCTGATCGCCTTCGGTTTCGGCGGCCTTCTCGAGGCCCATCACCGGTTCGACCCTGGCCGCGGGGTCCGGTTTCAGACCTTCGCCTATTACCGCGTTCGGGGCGCCATGCTCGACGGGGTCCGCAAGATGGCCGACCTGCCAAGGCGCGCACACGAACGCTTGCAATCCTCCGCCCAGGTCACGCCCACCGCGGCGCCTACCTCACTCGATAAGGCTTTCACGCGCATGAGCGCCAGTCTCAGCACAGCGACGGTGCTCCAAGGCAGCTTCGGGGACGAAAGCCCGGAGGCGGCGCTTCTCAAGAACGAGAGCGTGTCGAGGCTCCTCGAGGCGCTTCCGAGGCTCTCGCCCAGGCAGCGCGTCCTCGTCCGGGGGTTCTACTTCGAGGGCCGCTCGATCGACCAGATGGCGCAGGAGCTGGGCATCTCCAAGTCCTGGGCCAGCCGGCTGCATCGGCACGCGCTCGACGAGCTCCGCGACGCGCTGGAGCGAGGCTGAGCGAAAGTCGGCCGGCCAGCCGAAATCCCGGTCTTCTCGATAGGTTACGTGCGCACGTCTCTACGCGCTTGGCGTTCAAATGCGAACTGTATTGCGCACTTGAGGCCAGGTGTGAGCTTTTTAGGCTCAGGTGTGGCAAGGGCGGCCCTTCCTTGTAAATTCCGGTGTAAAACGGACCCCGAAACCCTTGCTTTCGCTGTTTTCTACAACTGGCACGCAAACTGCAGCATGCTCTGGACCATGGGGGCCACAAGATCACAGAACCCGAAGACCGGGGTCGATAACCGCGGCGTTCGGATCATTGCGAAGTCGGTCTACCGCGAGCTACGCAACAGCGGTCATAGCCGCTCGGACATCGTCGCGTTTACCAACGCGGTTCTCGAGCTGGTGACCACCGAGCTTCGTGACGCCCAAGAGGCAGCCGAGTAACGATCTCGGATCGCGCCGACTTCGCTCAAAACCGCATTCTATTCGCGAGTTTGGCTCCTTGACCGTTTCGTCTTGCGCGCTAGTGTCCGCGCCTCGCTGGCAACCCATTTGGACGGGGAGTCGGCTGGGAGGGAGTCGAACGAACAATGGCTACGAAAATCGGAATCAATGGCTTCGGACGCATTGGACGCTGCGTCGCTCGAATCGTTGCTGAGCGCGGAGACGTCGAGATCGTCGGAATCAACGACCTGACGAGCGCGGATATGCTGGCCCATCTCCTCGAGTGGGACTCGGTGCACCGTCATTTCTCGCACCCGGTCAGGGCCGAGGAAGGCGCGATTTGGATCGGTGACCAGCGCATTCCGGTGTCGGCCGAGCGTGACCCGGCCAAGCTCAAGTGGAAAGAGCTCGGCGCCGAGGTAGTTCTCGAGTGCACCGGTATCTTTCGTACCAAAGAAGCCGCGTCGGCGCATTTGAAGGCTGGCGCAGAGCGCGTGATCATCAGCGCGCCTGGCAAGGGTGAAATCGACGGTACCTTCGTCGTCGGCATCAACAGCGACGAGTTCAACCCGAAAACCGACCGCGTGATCAGCTGTGCATCGTGCACGACCAACTGCTTGGCGCCGCTCGTCAAGGTGTTGAACGATACCTTCGGCATCGTGAAGGGCCACATGGTCACGGTGCACGCGTACACGAACGACCAGGGTCTGCTCGACCAGCCGCACTCCGACAAGCGACGTGCGCGCGCGGCTGCGCTCTCGATGATTCCCACCTCGACCGGCGCTGCAACTGCCATTGGCCTCGTCTTGCCGGAGCTCAAGGGCAAGCTCTCCGGGACCGCGATTCGCGTGCCGACGCCGAACGTTTCACTCACCTGCCTCACCGCACAAATCGCGAAGAGCACCGACCGGGACGCCGTGAACGCTGCGCTCAAGGCTGCCGCGGAAGGCCCGCTCAAGGGTATCCTCCAGTTCGAGGAAACACCGCTCGTCTCGATGGACTTCCTGGGCAATCCCCATTCGTCGATTTGCGATGCAGCGCAGACCGATGTGGTCGGCGGAGACCTCGTCGAGGTGCAGAGCTGGTACGACAACGAGTGGGGCTTCTCGAACCGCATGCTCGACTTGGTGCGGATCGTCTCGAGCGCGAGCTGAGCCTGTGTCCGAGTCCATTCGTTCGATCGAGGACCTGAACCTCGAAAGCGTTGCCACGTTCATTCGAGTCGACTTCAACGTTCCGTTGAAGGACGGCCAGGTGACAGACGACACGCGAATTCGTGCCGCCCTGCCGACGATTCGGTATGCGCTCGACCAGGGCGCACGCGTGGTGTTGGCTTCGCATCTCGGTCGGCCGAAGGGCAAGGTCGTACCCGGGCTTTCGCTCGAGCCTGTCGCCATTCGCTTGGCGGAGCTGCTCGACGTGGGTGAGGTGCATCTCACCGACGACTGCATCGGAGATGGGGCGCGCAAGGTCGTCCAAGACCTTCGCGACGGTCAAGTGGCGCTGCTCGAGAACCTGCGATTCCACCCAGAGGAAAAGAGCAACGACGTGGACTTCGCGCGTGAGCTCGGTGGCAGTTGCACCGCGTACGTGAACGACGCCTTCGGTGCTGCGCACCGGGCGCATGCCTCGGTGAGCGCCCTTCCCCGTCTCATCGAGGACCGCGCTGCGGGCTTCTTGCTTCAGCGTGAGCTCGAGGTGCTCGACAAGCTGCGCACCGACACGCCCCGACCGTACGTCGCCATCCTCGGTGGCGCGAAGGTCAGCGACAAGATCGGCGTCATGGAAGCGCTGCTCGGCAAGGTCGATGCGCTTCTCGTCGGCGGTGCAATGGCGAACACCTTCCTCGCGGCGCGTGGGCTCAGTGTGGGCAAGAGCCTTTGCGAGAACGACAAGCTTGCCTTGGCTCGCAGCCTGATGGCCGCCGCCGAGGAGAGCAAAGTGGATCTCCTCTTGCCAGTCGACGTTCGGATTGCCGACTCCGTTGACTCGACCGACGCGCAGGTGGTGGACATCGACGCGATCCCCGCGGATGCCATGGCGCTCGACATCGGTCCGGCGACCGAACGGCTCTACCGGGAGCGTCTCCGTCGCGCGATGGCCGTATTCTGGAACGGGCCCATGGGCCTCTTCGAGAACCCGGCCTTTGCCGAGGGCTCCCTGGCCGTGGCGCGCGCAGCCGCGGATTGTCCCGGGTTCAGCGTGGTCGGTGGAGGCGACAGCGTTGCCGCCGTGAAACAAGCCAATCTGGCCAGCCGCTTTGATCACGTGTCCACTGGCGGCGGCGCTTCGTTGGAGTATTTAGAAGGCCGCCCTCTGCCGGGCGTGGAGGCCCTCAGACCATGACGAACCGCACACCGCTCATCGCGGGCAACTGGAAGTTGCACAACACCCTCGCCGAGTCTCAGGCATTGGCAGGCGCGATTGCCGCGCATGTCGGCGCCGGGCTGGGCTGCGACGTGGTCGTCGGTCCCGTCGCGACCTCGTTGACCTCGGTGAAGCAGACCCTCCAAGGGTCCGCGGTAGGTCTCGCGGCACAGAACACGCACTGGGAAGACTCAGGCGCCTGGACAGGCGAGCTGAGCCCCACGCTCTTGCTCGATGCGGGCTGCGGCTATTGCATCATCGGGCACTCGGAGCGGCGTCAGTTCTTCGGCGAAACCGACGAGGGTGTGCGCAAGAAAGTCGGTGCTCTGCTGGTTCACAAGCTCGTTCCGATCCTTTGCTGCGGAGAGACCCTCGAACAACGCGAGGCGGGCAAGACCCTCGAGGTCGTCCTCGGGCAGATCGAAGCGGCGACTGAAGGCTTCGACGCCGTGGCCCTGGCGCCGCTGGTCGTGGCCTACGAGCCGATTTGGGCGATTGGGACCGGCCGCACGGCGAAGGCCGAGGACGCTCAAGAGGTGCACGGCGCTATTCGCGCCCGCCTAGCGGAGCTCAAGGGCAAATCCTGGGCGGATTCGGTTCGCATTCTGTATGGTGGCAGCGTGAAGCCCAGCAACGCGGACGAGCTGCTCTCCCAGCCCGATGTGGACGGCGCCCTCGTTGGCGGCGCGTCACTGACTCCGGAGAACTTCATCCCGATTATCGATGCCGGCGTTCGCCGGGCAGAGAGCTGAGTTCATGTATACCTTCATTTCGATCATCTACGTCTTCGTGTGCCTGTTCCTCATCCTCGTCGTGCTTCTTCAGTCAGGCAAAGGCGGCGGGCTCGGTTCGGCATTCGGTGGCGGCGCGAGCCAGCAGATTTTCGGCGGCGCCGGCGCGGGCAACCTGCTGACCCGACTGACCGCTGGGTTCGCGTTCGCGTTCATGGCGCTTTCGGTCTGGCTCGCATTCCTCTCGTCTTCGGGCGAGCAGGCACTCGAACGCGCCGTCCGTGAGCAAGCAGCCGCGCAGGAAGTGGCGGCCGAGATCGAAGTCGAAGAGGCCGAGGAAGCCGCGGCAGAGGCCGAAGAGGCTGCGGCTGCTGAGGCTGAGGTCGAGGTCGAGGTTGAAGAGGCTGCTGAAGAGGAGTAGCGAGCCCCCGAACCGCGCGCCTAGCGCTGCCGCGGGTGAGGTGGGGGTGGTTGCTGAGCTGGTTGGGTGGTGTGGTTTAGTAACACCGCCCGCCCGCCCCCACCCGTAATCCTCCCTACCGCGCGCTTCGCTTCGCTCGCGCTTGGCGGCGCTTTGCGCCGGGCTTCGCCCTTCGGGCTCGCGCTGCCGCGCATGTCTTGGGGGGCGTGCCAGTGCGAGTGTCGGCGTCAGTGCCAGTGTTTGGCTCGGGCGTCACTGTTCGGCTTGTGCTGCCGCGGATGTTTGGGGGGCGGGTTCTCGGTGGGTCGCGTGGTGCGGCTTGATTACACCGCCCGCCCACCCCCACCCGTAATCCTCCCTGGCGCGCCCGGCGCTTCGCTCGGGCTTGCCGGCGCGTTCGCGCCGGGCTTCGCCCTTCGGGCTCGCGCTGCCGCGGGTGGCGTGGAAGGCAGTGCCAGTGCCAGTGTCGGTGTCAGCGCTCCTGTGGTTGCTCGGAGCCTGTGCCGTGTACGGGGTGGATTCGCAAGTATCGCCCTAGGTGTTTTGCGCCCAGGTAGAACGGCACGGTGTCCAGGAGCGCTACCGTGAGCTTGAAGGTGTAGCCGGCGGCGATGAAGGTGAGGAGCTGCGGCCAGATGGGGGCGGCTTCGTCGACCGGGATGCCGTTCGCTAGGAAGTGCGTAATCAGGATCACCGCGACGGTGTCGACCAGCTGACTGACCAGCGTCGAGCCGTTGTTTCGGAGCCAGAGGTGTCGGCCCTGGGTGAGGCGTTTCCAGAAGTGGAATACCTGGACGTCGATGAATTGCGCGGCGAGGTACGCGATCATCGATGCGGTCACCGCGCTGAACGCAAGACGCCGCACCTCGAAGAAGATCCCGGATTGAGGTTGGTCCGCTGGCTCGAAGCCGGGAAGCGCGCCGCCGACCCAGAAGATGAGCATGACCCAGAGGTTGAGCGCGAGGCCCATCCAGACGACCTGGTTGGCTCGATGGCGTCCGTAGAGCTCAGAGATGAAGTCCGTGCACAGAAAGGTGACCGGGTACGGAAGGACGCCGACTGCCAGCGGCATGGGGATGGTGAAGCTTGTTCCCGGCAACTGAAAGCTCAAGTCGATGAAGCGCGTGACGCCGAGGATGTTGAGCATCGCAAGCGTTCCCAAGAACAGCCCGGACAGGACCAAGAACACGAGCTGGCGGCGCTCCTGTGCAGTCGCTTCGTCGAGACGCGGAAGCCCCTCGAAGTCGTGCTGCTCCGAGGGAAGAAGCCCGCGACTGCCGTTGCTCACGGTCGCGCCTTGTGACGAAGAGCCTTCCCTTCGATCCCGCGCCAGGCCTGATGCTCCTGCCCGGCCTGTTTGGAATCCCCGAGCGCTTCGTAGAGCGCGGGAAGCGAAACCGACATTGCCCGAGCCTTCGCGGCGCTTTCCCAGGCCTCGCGGAACTCGGAAAGGTTCAAGGCGAAGGGAACAATCACCTTCCCACGAACCAGAGACACCGAGGCATCCTCTGACGCTGACGCTGACGCTGGCACTGATGACGCTGACCCCGCCCCCTCCCGGTGCTCGTGCGGCTCTCCCGCCTCGCAGGCCGTGCAATGGTGCTCGACCCGTTCCTGCTGGATGAACACGCGTACGCCCTCGGGAAGCGCCTCCTCGAGGTCCTGAGCGGCATCTGGCTCTCGTTCGAGCGCAACGAAGGGCCATCGGCGCTCGTCGCCTGGGCGCAGGATCTCGAGCAAGGGGAAGACCGGGACCGATTCTTCGGCCGAAGTCCTGTGCGCCGCGACCGGGGCTCCATCCCAGAGCACCAGGTCGCCGTAGTCGATGGGCGCATCACGAAAGGTCGGGGATTGCACCACGCCGTGGCAGGGGCTCAGCGGCGCGATCCACACCAGCTCGAAACCGACCGCCTCGTCGGGAAGCTGGGAGGTTGCGTCGGTGGAAGGGGTTCGCGAAAGCACCCGCAAGAGCATAGGTGGAAGACCGGCCACGTAGGGCATGCCGCGCGAGAGATCCACGCGTGCAGGAACACCGATCTGTTCCCAGATCTCCACCGCTTCTTCGGCTTTGCCAAGCGCCGTCGCACAAATCGCGAGATTCCAGAGCACCGGTCGCTGGGGACCCAGCCGCATCTTAGCCTGCTCGTTCGCAGCGTAGCCCTCGTCGAACCGGCCGCGCCACTTGTCGAGAAGGCCCGCGTCGTACCACCACTCTCCCCGCTCCGGGTCGAGCTCGATCGCGCGCGTGAACGCTTCCTGCGCTTCGCCGTCCTTGCCCGGGCCGCAGAACCGCAACGCGTTCCCCAGCATCGCGTGGATGTTGCCCGCCACATCGGGGTCTTTGCGATCCGCGTCCCCGAGGGCGTCCAAGGTTTGCCGAAGGGCGGTGGCGGCCCATACCGCTGGCCCGTCTTGGCTGAGAGGCGGCTCGTCCATGCCGCGTCGGCCCGCCTGTTCGATGAGCAGCGAGGCCGCGCCGACGCTCAGGCGCCAGTCCGTCGTCCAAGCCTGGGCCAGCTCTCGGAGCAGTTCCCGTTGGGCGCTGCGATTGCCCATTTCCCGAATCAGGCCGAGGGCGAGCTCGGCAAGCTTGGGGTCCGAGCCCAGCTGAGTCCGCCTTTTGAGCAGCGCTTCCCAGGCGGATTGCAGTTCTTGGGTCGATTCGGGCTGGTTCATGCGGCCGGAGCTTAGCAGCCGGCACTTGCTTGTCAGTGCCGCAGGCGCTCGCCAAGCCCGATTTCAACGCTCTTCTTGGTGGAGGCTGCCCTTTTTCGCTAACCTAGGAACGCGCGCGCTGCCTTGCGGTCGCCAACAATGAACGGGGATGGGTTGCAATATCATAGTGCGGGACTGACCGACGTCGGACAGCGCCGGAAGTTGAATGAAGACGCGTTCATGGTTGACGACGAGCTTGGCTTGTACGTCGTCGCCGACGGGATGGGCGGCCACGCGGCCGGCGAGATCGCGAGCCAGGAAGCCGTCGATACGGTGTACGGCATGGTCCGTCGAGGCCATGACGCGCTCGATCGCGTCGCTCAGGGCGACACCAGCGAGGAATCGCTTCGGCGGGCCATCCGAATTGTCGAGAGCGCGGTGCAAGCCGCGACGTACATGGTGTTCGGCTTGGCCCAGCATGATCCCGAACAGCAGGGCATGGGCACGACTTTGTCGGTGCTCGCAATGTGCGGCGACTACGGCATCACCGCCCAGGTCGGTGACAGCCGGATCTATTTGATCCGCAATCGTGCAGCCCAGCCGCTCACCGAGGATCACACCCTCGTCGCCTGGCAGTTGAAGCAAGGGATCATCACCGAAGCGGAAGCCGCCCGGTCACCACACCGCAACGTGATCACTCGTGCGGTTGGAAGTCGCGAATATGTTCAGGTCGACACAGGCTTCTTCGAGGTGCAGCCCGCGGACGCGTACCTGCTCTGCTCGGACGGGCTCCACGGCTACCTGCAAGAAGGCGAGATCCCCGACGTGATCGACATCGGTCCCAAGGGCGCCGCCGAAAGATTTATCGACGTGGCGAACTCGCGTGGCGGGCGGGACAATATTACCGCGGTCGTGGTGAGCGTACGGTAGATCACCGGGGCGCGGAAAAAGGCGCGACACGGGGCTGCGTCGAACGGCTCGGCTTGCAGATCTGGTCGGATGCACTTGGGGGCTTGGACCAGGCAAGCCGAGCCTCGGAGCTCGCGCCCAATCGGGGGTGGTGGCTGTCTTGCCGATTGTCACTCGCTACGTCGACTCCACCCCATGTCGCGCTCTTCCGCGCCCCTCCCTACGTAGACATCAGCGTCAGAGGCAGAGACAGCGTCAGGTGGCAGACGGCACCCGCGGCAGCGCGAGCCCGCAGGGCGAAGCCCGGCGCGAAGCGCCGCCAAGCGCGAGCGCAGCGAAGTCCGCGGCAGGCACGCTGCTCAATCGCGTGAGAGTGATACCAGAACTACGGGTCGGGGTGGGCGGGCGGTGTAATCAAG
>Ga0316201_10001645_pt1 | contig 15257 bp, 2 predicted proteins | sample CS6wburrow_MG_FD_204516 | JGI IMG/M metagenome (GOLD analysis project Ga0316201, IMG submission 204516) | Coastal sediment microbial communities from Delaware Bay, Delaware, United States - CS-6 worm burrow | ecosystem: Environmental > Aquatic > Marine > Coastal > Sediment | place: USA: Delaware... | reverse complement strand
CGCCGCCTGCCGTAAGAACCATGCGATTTGAGTCAGTAGCATTTCCGCCCTGCAAATACACACCACCCGAAATGCTGCCGACCGTCGGGTCGCCAATCAGCAGTCCGGCGTAGCCCTTGTTGCCGGTTCCGGCGCCATAGGCCGGGGTGAGTAGCTGGATGTAGGCGTTATCATCGGATTCGATTACGAGCTTGGCATCCGAACCGCCGTACGGCGCAACACTGCCAGCACTGCCGTCGAAAATATTCAGCCTGGCTTCCGGCGTGTGCGTACCGATGCCAACCTGGACTGCCGAACCGTCAACGAACATGGCGTCGTGAATTTCGTCAACAACCAAGTCTTCAGTCGCATACATCGTTCCGGCGACTTCTAATTCATATTTCGGACTGTTTGTGTTGATACCGACATCGTGCAAGAAGTTAGTGCGCACACCATTAGATGCCATGACTTCAGTTAAGGATCCAGAGTCGCGCACCGAAAGAGAGTACTCGGAAGAATCAAGCCCTATGTTCACCCAGTCGTTACTAATGCGCGCCGTCTGCACGCTTGTACCGCCATCCTCTTCGAGATAGAAATCAATCGCCACACCCAGGCCGTTGGCGGCAGTGCCGGTGGTTCGTCGCTCTATTCGCAGAGCCTCAAGCACTGAATCGGTACTAGCAGCCTGCTCATAGACATGCAGTTTGGTGGCCGGCACGTTCGTGTCGCTGGTGTCGTCCATGCCGATTGCGACATAACCGTCACTTCCCTGGACATACAGGGCGCGATCAAGCGCTGTTGTCGAAACCGAGACGTCGACGTCACCAGCGTCGCCAATTATCACGTAGTCCTGCGCGCCCTCGGCTGCCTTAATCAAGTCAACGCCACCGGCAGTGATGTTAATGCTGTCCTCTAGGAACTTCAAGTAAGTGTTATCATCCGTATCGTCCATGTGCATCAAACCCTCTGCCACCTCAAAGTAAGCAGTGTCACCGTTTGCACGTGCTATTTCATAGGACGAGCCATTCACATTGGCAAACAAAGACAAAGCCGAATCCTCTTGTGCCAGGTTACTCCAGTACGAACTGATCCGCGAGGCCTGATCCGAAGTGCCGCCAGCGTCTTCAAGGTAGAAGTCGAGAGCTGCGCCGAATCCGGTGGCGGCAGTGCCGGAGGTCGTGCGTTCAATGCGCAGAGCCTCAAGAACAGCACTCGTTCCCGCATCCTCGATGCGCGTACTGAACAATCCGGCATCGGAAATGTTCATGCCCTGATTGGTGCCGACGCTGAAATCAATATCAGTGCCAGCAGGTGCCAACATAGCGATGCCGCTCGAAGATATCAAGCTGAGCATTTCTGACCCGCCAGCAACTACCGAGAAACGATCGTCAGTAAAGTAGGCATAGGTGTTGGTGTCGTCGTTATGACGCAGGTACTGATTGATGCCGATGTCGCCGGCGACGTCGAGAGTATAATCCGCACTGGCCGTACCTATACCCACGTTGCCGTTATCGAGGATTCGCATGACCTCACCAGATGCTTCTGTTTCAAATAGTATGTTGTTGAGATCCGAAGTCGCCTCCACCTCAACGAACGTGTTGTTATCGGCATCCTGAATGCGCGACGACGGGGTGGAGGTGCCGGTGCCGGCGAGTTTTGTGATCTTGACTGTTGTATATCTTTCAGGATTGCCAGTAGAGGAAGCTAAACCTTGACCGTAACCTGTTCTGGCAGATTCAGTATAGTGCCTTACTTCAAAGGTCTTAGCTGCTGATATTGAAATGACGCCACTAAAATTCGACTGCGTCATTGCAGAAGACGAATCATACGAATATGTATTCATTCCATCAATATCAATTGTGGAATCCGATACATTGTATACGTGGGCTTTATGTCTACGCACTCCATATGCCGGCACAAAACCTTCAACGTGATAGGTGCCAGCCTGCAAAGTGAACTGATTACTGGAAATGGAAACAATGCCGTCCGGATCGTATATCTCGGTATTCAAATCTCTAGCGACCGTCGAGCCCGCTGAAGTGCTACCTCCATCTGTACCGTTGGACTTTTCGTCTGTAATAATAGCTATCTTGTCTCCACCGCTCGCAGTTCCGAGAACCTCCCACCCGGTGGACGCCGTATCAGTTGTCTTGATGTAGAGCGCTCCATTCGTGCTATCGATTACCATAGAGCCGATGTCGGCGGCCACGTTCCCCTCTGGGCTGCCGCCGTAGTTGTGCAGGCCGAAGGTGTCGGTGCCGTCGGTGAAGCTCATCCACTGGCCAGCCGAGGTGCGGGTCAGGTCGATCAGGTTGGCGGAGGTGCCGTCGATGTCCAGAAGGGCCGACGGGGTGGAGTCGCCGATGCCGACGAACGCGTTCAAGATGTTCACTTCGTCCGTAGCCTGGTCATCAAACTCAATCCGACCGGCGCTGGCGCCGAGGCCGAGCCAGTCGTCGTCGGCCGTGGAGTCGCCGAAGGCCGGGCTGGTGGTCATGGAACCGACCTGCGTGAGCCCGCTTCCTCCGCCGCCGATTTCAGCGAAAGCCGATCCGGTGTAGACGTAAAGCGCGTCGCCGGTCGAGTCCCAAACGATGTCGCCCTCGGCCGTGCCGGTGACCGCGCTCGGCGCGCCGGCGAATGTCGGCAGGTTCAGGCCGACGTTGTTGGCGTGGGCGGCGGTTTCGATGCGGGCAGTTGTCGAAACGTTACCGTCCGAATCAATAGTAAATATTTCATTTGTGCCGCTGTCGCGGAGTTTAAACTCATCCGAGCCAGCGCTGTCTCCCAAATCCATATAGACATGACTGCTGGAATTGAAGTACACATAACCACCCGGATTATACGTAATGTTTCCGCTGGCATTAGTAATGAAGGAACCACTACCGCTGATATAAAACTCACCGTAACTGGTTGATTCATCATCAAATCCGTGGAGTCGGAAACCATTACTGTCGGCTTGCTGATAGGCGGTGATGAGATGAGTCGGATCAGTGGTGCCAATACCAAGCTCGCCATCCCCTGTAATTCTGACTGCCTCCGCCAAATCTTCAGGTGTTCTGCTCTGCAAGAAAGTATAGAAAGCCAAACCGGTCTTAGCACCATTTGCTAATTCAGTAACGCTGGCGATTCTTCCGCCAACATTGTCGGTGTTGTTCACCGAACCGTCATTTGAACCGAAGTCCAATTGAGAATTTATTTCTCCAATCGCGGTAACTGCAGATTTTCCACCCTCAATCTTTAGCGAGCCGGTTACCCCATCTGCTGCTTTGACGTGCAATATATCCTCTGGAGAAGTCAGGCCGACGCCAACCTGGCCGCTCGAATCCATGACGATTCCGACGGTTCCAGTATCAAGGCTCGTTCCCCTAACCATTCTAAGAGTATCGGAACTGGATTCGTATCCAATTTGATATCTATTTTCTGGCAAAAGACCAAACGACATCGGCACATCATCGTAAAGTCTAAACCCATTTGTCGAGTCACTATTAATGAAGGCGAGGTTCGTGCCGGCATGCTGCAATCTGAATCCGTTGCTGGCGTCGATGTTAGAATAGCCACTCGCGTCGATGTCCAAATTCAAGTAGCTGCTGCTTCTGTCATCGTAGCCGTTTACCTTGATGCCATTGTTATCAGCTTTCTGAACCACGTTAAGTATTGTTGCCGGTGTGCTTGTGCCAATACCGAAGTTGCCCATGACATAGCTGTCACCGGTGCCGTCGATACTCAAGGTGCCGTCAGACTGAACATTACCGTCACTGTCGATGGCCGTAACGATATTGTTGCCGCTGTCGCGGATTCTAAATTCGTTCGTGCCACCGGCGTCGCCCAAATTGAAGATGGTATTACTGGCAGACCGGAAATACTGGTAACCGCCGACCGATTGAAACACCATATTGGAAGAAGAGTCGAATAAAGCCTGGCCGAAACTATCAACTCGAAAATCTAGATAATCAGTGCTGAGATCGTCATAACCGTAAACCCTGATACCATTGTTATCCGCTGTCTGGGCTACAGTGAACTGTCGGTCTGGTGCAACTGTACCGACACCGATGTAGCCATCGGAATTTAAGACGAAATGACCGTCAGTCCAAGGCGTGGCCGAATTCTCATCAACGCTCATCCAGAAGTAGTTCAAATACGGATCAGGAGAGCCCAAGTTGCCGAGCACACCCTGCCTGAAAATATTCTCGCTACTACCGGAAGTCGTATTGGTAAGATATAGGTCATTTATCGTGAATGACGCGCCGCCGCCAGTCCGACGTACTTCCTGACGGATCATTGGGTGTGTACCGGAAATATGCAGCATGCTCTGCGGCGCGATCGTGCCGACACCGATATACCCGTTCGACTTGTCAATGAACAGGTCGTCGGTATTGAAGGCGATGTCAGCCGAGGCATCCGCCGTGTCGAACTGCAAAATATTGCTGGTGGTGTTGTAGCTGATGACACCCTCGTCGCTGGTGCTGGAGCCGATATGGAGCGAAGCCGGACCGAGATAAAGGTCGCGCCAGCGCAGCGTGTTCGAACCGAGGTCGGTGTCGTCGTCGCTGTCCGGAATGAGGTGGGCATTGATGGCCGTACTGCCGAGATTCGACAGTGTGGTGTTGGCGCCGATGCCGTCGCCGGCCCCGATTTCTGCGAAGGCCGATCCGGTGTAGACGTAAAGTGCGTCGCCGGTCGAGTCCCAAACGATGTCGCCCTCGGCCGTGCCGGTGACCGCGCTCGGCGCGCCGGCGTTGGTCGGCAGGTTCAGGCCGACGTTGTTGGCGTGGGCGGCGGTTTCGATGCGGGCGGTGGTGGTGACGTTGCCGGAGGAATCAACTGTGAAAACAGTCGAATTGCCGCTGTCGCGAATGATGAAATCGTACGCACCCGCATCATCACCCAGATCCACGAATACATCCTGTGCCGACTGCAGGAAAAGATAACTGCCGGTCGTATTCAGGAAAATAGTCTCAGCCGAATTCATCGTAAATGAGCCGCCGCCGCTCATATATATCTCACCGTAGTTGGCCGAAAGGTCATCGTAACCGTATAGACGTAGACCATTATTGTCTTCGGCCTGGTAAGCGGTGATCAGCTCGGTCGGTGCGGTTGTGCCGACGCCAATATAGCCGGTCGAGCCCTGGACGAACAGAGAACCATCGCCGCGTAGGGTGGACACGTTGAAGTCGAGATCAAAACCGTTGCCGACCATAACCTCGTCTTGCGCTGCTTCTTCGAGACGCAACAGCCGATTACCGCCAGCCACAAAATTTATCTCATCGCCTAAGTACCCAATGTAGGTATTTGTATCATCATTATGATAAATATTATCGTCGACTCCGATAGACCCAACTACATCGAGAGTATAATCGGGCGCTGATGTGCCAATGCCGACATTCGCATTCAATATATTGACCTCATCAGTAGCCTGATCGTCAAATTCGATCAAACCGGCCCCCGTACCCAGACCAAGCCAATCATCATCGGCTGTGGAGTCGGCGAATACATCACCGACGGTCATCGAACCTACTGATGTCACATCGCCCGTTCCGCCGCCGGAAACGGTGCCCGTACATGTGAGGTTGCCGGAGCCGTCAATCGAACAGCCGGTCGAACCAGAACCGCCGACCAAATTCAAAGTGTCGCCAGCCGATGAGATGTCTCCGCCGTCAATCGCCAGGTCACCGTCGATCTGCAAATTGCCACCACTGTCCATCGCCGCAACTTCGGTCCAAGCGATAGTGCCATCATCAACTAATGTCTTGTCAGCAAAGTTCCAGGAGAATCCGAGATGATTGTTGGCAGTAAATCCGAAAGAGCCAGTAACACCGCTACCGCGTGGCTGGCGCCAATCTGAACCGTCCCAGTAAGCATTATATGACTGCCAAATACCATAACCAGCGTCTGTTCCGGCCTGGGCCGTAAACTGCAGGGCCGAAAAATTGGTACCTGGTACACCACCACTAATCATGCCGTTGCTGGCCATGCCAATGTATGGGCTGGCCGGGTTGTCAACAAAGTTACTCGTGCTGATACCAACATTCGAGGAACTGCCTTCGACCCACAGCGCACTGCCTGCACCGGCCGAAAGGTAGATATCAACATCGCCATTATCACCCAGTTTGACTGTGTCTTGACTGCCTTCGCTGAGAACAAGCAAACTCTCTCCACCGGCATAAACAGATAACTGATCATCCGTAAAATCCAAATATGTGTCGGTATCGTCATTATGGGCCAGATAGCGGCTCAAACCGATATCGCCAACCACGTCGAGTTCATAGGACGGAGCGGCCGTGCCTATTCCCAGGTAGCCTTGATGATTCAATGTCATAGCCTGACTGGTAGTCGGAGTCGGACCACCCGAGGACACGCCGAAAGCCAGCCCGGCGTCTTCATAGCTGTGGTCGCCGCCCTCGCGAGTGTGCTGGACGTAGATATAGGCATTGGTCTTACCCTCTTTCTGGAATTCGATGCCGGCCGAGTTCTCATTCTGCTGCCAAGCACTGTTGTTGCTGTTGTTGATAGTCAGCAATACAGGACCAGTCGACGGGTCAATGGCATCGTCCAGATGCAGAATACTGTCCGGATCGGTTTCACCAATGCCGACGTAACCGTCCTGATCAATACGCATGCGCTCGGAGTAAGTAGTTGTGTCATTGGCAACCGAACCGAAAGTCAGATAGCTGCCGTGTGCCGTATCTGTATGGTCCTGCGAAGCATAACCGATCATGCCGACGTTGCGCTCATAGTTATCGCCATCATAACCACGATACTCAAGCGCACCAATCAAATCGCCGGATTGCACGGCCTGCAAGTCGTTGAAACTTGTACCCCGCGCCCGCTCCAGCAAGATGTATGGCGACTTGGCAGTGCTGACATTCTGAATCGAGAATGTGGTGTAGGAATCATTGTCCTCGTGCAAGTACATGTCACCGACCACATCCAGTGCTCGTTCCGGGGCGCTAGTGCCAACACCCAAATAATTGCTGGAGGCATCGAAGAATAACGAGCCACTGTCGACACTCAAGTCTCCGTTACTGGCGACGGTCATCATGTCGCCGTCAGTATTGTTAGTCAGGTGAAGCAGATCATAGCTGGCGTTCTTCGTGCCGGTCAGGGTTGCCGTCGGATTACCGTTGACGCCCAAACGACGCGAGCCAATGTATACGCTCATCGCAGTATTGCCCAAACTATCCTGCCAAACGACCGAACCGGAAGTTGAAGACTTCTTAAAGTAGAAGTTGGCGTTGTTGCTTATTAAATCAGTGTAGTAACCGCCGCCTCCCTGAATTCTCAGCTGTGTTGTGCCATCCGGTGCCTGGACGTGAAGTTGACCGGTCGGCGCAGTCGTACCCACGCCAACGAAACCGCTCGACTTGTCGATGAATAAATCATCATTAAAGAAAGCAATGTCACCATTCGTGCTCGAATCAGTACCGAAGTTCAAAATATTATTGCTGGTATCGTAACTGATCGTGCCCTCATCGGTGATACTGGAACCGATATGCAGCGAGGCCGGACCGAGATACAGGTCGCGCCAGCGACTGCCGTCGGTACCAATATCAAAGACGTCATCAGCCGAAGGCAGAATGTGTGAGGCGACATCAGCGTTGAATATCACTGTATCCGTGTCTGCGCTGCCAATAGTCGTATTGCCGTCAATCTGCAGATCATTCGAAACATATACATCGCCGTCTTCATCGATAGTGAAGCGGACCGAACTATTAAGCGAAACACCAAACAGGGCTTCATTGGCATCAGCGGCCGTTGGGTTAATTGCTAACGTACCTTGAGTCGCACCCGCACCCTGCGGATTACCGGTCAAAGTCAGGTTACCGAAGGCATCAGTCACCGGCACAAAAGCGTTAGTGCCGCCGGCGTTACTGGTCTCTAAGTCGTCCAAGCGATCGGCGTTCAAGGCGTAACCGGTACCGACGATGCGCTTGCGCGGGGACATTTCGGAATCGGACTCAACCGTAACGCCCAAATACATCAACGTGTTATTAAACAAGTCAGCCGGTAAAGCTACGGCGCTGCCGCTGGCACAAGTATTGCCGGTGTCACCGATCAAAATCGACGAAACACCGCTCAAGAAACTCATCTGCACCGCAGTCGGCGTGCCAGTTGCCGTACCGTCGGCCGTACAAACACTGTAAAGCTGGTTGCCGCCAGATGCCGCATCGAAAACTGTTAGCTTAACGTCGTAAGTACCGTCCGAAACCGGCGAACTAGACGAATCGAGCAGGCGGAGCTGGTAATTAAGCAGGCGGTTGCTAGACGGGCCAGATGCAGCGGCTTTAGACAACCCAAAGCTTACCGACAGCATTAGGGCTACGGTAGATACTACTAAAACAGCTCTAATAGCCCTTATGGCTAAGAGATAACTGTTTTTCGGATTGTGTTTTGATGCTTTTTGCATCTGTTTTTGTTATCTGCCAACGATTATTTTTATATAGGCTGAATCGTCGGCAAATTTTATTTTGGTCCGTATCGGCAGGCAATCACCTGCCGGTAAATGGGGACCGGGACATCTCCCAGAGACTGGGAAAGGCGTCCGTTCACCAATTACATTCCTTTATCCTTATATATATGTCTGTACGAGGGTCCGGGAATTACTCTTCTTGATCCGGAGCGGGCAAGGGTTTTACATCTGGATGGGCATGCTCCACGTCCTCAATCATCTTCGTCTCCGGATGGGCATGCTCCACGTCCTCAATTAACGGCTGCTCTTCTAAATTTTTTCCGTCTTCTGGCATACTATTTTGGTTTATCGTCTTCTTTATCCATTTGATCAGCGTCGTAACGTAGGTTCTGCATCTGCTGAAGCTCCCAGGGTATTTCGGATTCTTTCTTCGTTTCGGGCTGATCAGCTTTGGCGGCTTCCGATGTTTCGGTCGGCTTGGCGGTATCGTATGCCGGTTTCTCTTCTTTAACGGCGCTTTGTTCTATGGCAGGCGGCGGAGTTTCCGTTGGCTTTTGCTGTTGCATGGCTTGCAGTTCCCAAGGAATCTGTTGTTCTGGCTTGCTCTCCGGAGCTGGCTCAGTCGGAACAGCGACCGGTTTGTCAGATACAACCGTCTTCTCAGCCTTGGCATTAGGCCCAACAATCAAACTGCCGGTCTTACCGATCTTGTCGGCTAGCGGAGCCTTATCAATCTTAGCCTTCGACACGTCAAGCGGATTAAAGATGGACTTGAAACGCACCTTTAACGCCTGCATGGCGGTCATGCCTTTAGCTGGATCAAGCGCCATATCATTGGCGATCAACTGATCTTCTTCCTTCTTGACCTCTACTAGGTCGAGCGGTCCGATCTGTTTCTTCTGATAGCCAGGTCGTTCGTAGGTCACGTAGTAAACGTTGTTACCAACCAAGAACGCGTAACGGCCACGAATATCAGTCACCTTGGTATCGAGCAGCTTGTTGTAGCGAGACTCGAACACGCGGACGACCGCATTGCGCAACGGCTTCTTGGTGCGGTTGTCGTAAACGATACCCCAACTCTTGGGTCGACGACCGCGCGCCAAACGACGGAAGAACAAGTACATGATCAGATTCGCCGCAAACAATCCAAGCACGAAAGGAGTCGGCGTAATGATCGCCGCACCGGCCATGGCAATGACCGTAATCACACTCAAACTCCCCTGAAAACGACGAGTAATGCCTTCCCAGACAACGCGACGCGGCGCCTTTTCTTTGCTCACCGGGTCAATCGGAATGTTGGCGGTAATCGAAGAGCTCTCAACAACCTCGATCGGCTCACCGTGATATAGATCGACGTAACGCACATCCTCATCCTCACCCTGCAGATAGACCGTTGGGAAGATGAACCTTGCCTTGGAGACAGTGATTCGATAGAGACCCTCGTTGACCATAAAGAAGTAGCGGCCAGTACGGTCAGTCACCATCGAACGGATTATCTTGCCGCTCTTTTCGTCGATTAAGCGAACGATCGCCAAGTCAACTGGCTCTTTGGTGATGGCGTTGTAAACTACACCCCATTTCTTGCGTCGACGACCCGCAAGCAACAAACCCGGATGGGTTAGGAAGCTATACAGGTAGAGCAGGTACGGAATCGCCGTGGCTGTAGCTGCACCGGCGACCAACACATTGGCCGTCGAAACTGCCACCACAGCCGGAGCGATATCCTCGGCTGCGCCCTCGACGTACGGGTTGTCGGCGAACTCGATGTAATTGTCGATCGCCAGACCCAACAGGTAGTTGACGTACGGCAGAATGCCGATGTCGTCCGGAATCAGGATGATCAGCAGGTCGCGCGTAATTACATTGCCGGTCACCGGGAAAGGCAGAGTCACCTTGGTGCGATAACCATCCTTCTCGGCCCGCAGCACGTAATCTCCCGGCTCGACAATGAACCCGAATTCACCTAACCGGTTACTCAGAAGCGGATTGTCCTGATAGTAGCGATCGCCGTCCCATAAGCCGTAGTTGCCGTTGCCATAGTCGGACCAGAGACTGACTCGAACGTCTTCGACCGGCTCCAGCCGACCGTCAACGTCAGACAATACGCGCGGGTACGGTACGGCCAAGAACTTGCCGTCAATGACGTCGACCGCTCCGTTGGTGTACTCGATAATCAAGGTGAACAAGTGCTCACCGGTCATGGTCGGCATCTGCACCTTGGCCTCATAGCCCTCATCGGTCGGTATCATCGTGTAGACCTGACCCATGTAGACCATGAACACCGAGTTGGCGGTCATCATCATCTGATCGTGCGGAAGAACCACGGTCACGTACTCCGAAACGTACATGGGCACCACGCCGTCAACGACTGACAGCGGCAAGCGCCCCTCGGTCGCGTAGTACTTGAGCTGATCCATGTTGATGTGATCGCTCTCATCGACCGTTATCTCTTCCGTCGGCAATGGCTCCACCTCTTCGCAGTCTTCCGGACAGTTGATGACGTTTTCCGCGCCGGTACAGATTACGGTCTCGCCCTCGATGTTCAGATAAACCGAATCACCGATGTCGACATGTGAGTCATGCCAGACCAGCTTGTCGAACTTGGGCACACCGCGAAGCGCGATCATCAAACGCACCTGATGATTCCAGGAAGCGTTATGGCTGATCAGCGTCACCGCGATACTGCGGCAGTTGCGCGTATCGAGCCGGAACTCAACGTCGTTGTAGTCCCAGTCCTCGCCTTTATCCTCGAAACTGATGATCTGCAGTCCGGGCGCCAGGTCGGTCACCCGCACCCATTCGGTGTTCATGTGCCGCTCGCTGCCGTCCGGGTTGATGATGTACAGGTCGTACGACAGGTCGCCGCAGTTAACCGAACAGTCGATCGGCTGACAGATGTTGTCGCCGCACAGCTCTTCCGGCGGTTCCGGAATGACCGGCACGCAACGGCCGGCCTCGCAACGGTAGCCAAGACCGCAATCCACGTCTTCCATCATCAGCGTGCCGTCAAGCTCGCAATAGTTCTCTTGCAGGGTCTCGGAGTCGATGCAGGCGTCGATGAACTGCAGGTCTTCGGTCAGCTTGACCGTGCCGCGCACGTAATAGTTGCGGCCGCCGTCGGAATCAGTACAGTTCGGCACTGGCGGGGGTAAATCGTCACGCGGCGTCGCCTGGCCAAAGGCACCGATGCAGTAGTTCGGCACGTCATCGTAAGTGAAGACGCCGTAGTAGTAGGTGATGCCGTTCATCAAGCCGGTGTCGTAGACGTGATCGCCGACGCCATCGAAGATAATCGTACCGTCGTTCTCGTCGACCGGTAATCGGTCGATGCGGCGGACAACGCGCGTACCAGCCAGATCGGGATCCAGCGGATTAATCCACTGCACCAGATTCTGGTTCGCACCCGCCGTCACGACCAAGTTGGTCGCACAGTTCGGCGGAGTGTTGTCTTCCGGACCGAACGGGGTGACGATGCGCGATCCACATGCTGAGTAGTTTAGTGACGTATCGTAGACGAAGATGGCGTAGCAGTAGGAAGTGTCATTGAGCGCCGAGGCGTCGAGCCACGACTGATTGCTGCCGTCATAGACGGTCAGACCTTCGGTGATGAGCATCGGACAGCTGCCGGCCGGACCGCGCTGAATTCGCACGCCCAGAAAATCTGGGTCGGACGGGTTGGTCCAAGTCAGCAAAGCACTATTGTCGCCGGGCAACGCGTTGAATATCGCCGGGCAAGCCGGTGGGGTGGTATCTTCCGGACCTTCCGGAGTTACCTGACCCAACGCGCCGCAACCGAAATTGCCAACGCTATCGTATGGGAAAGCGCCATAGCAGTAGGTCACGCCATTAACCAGGCCGACATTGACGAAACTGGTCTCCAAGCCGTCGTACACGACCGTGCCATCGGTCGGACCAGCCGGACAACTGCCGGTCTGGCGAACGAGAATCGTTCCCGCCAAGTCCGGATCGCTCGGGTTGGTCCAAGACAGCAGGGCCTGACTATCACCAGGCAGGGCAGACAAGTTGAGTGCACAGCCGGGCGGATCGTCGTCACTGCCGGTAGTGAACGTGGCATCAGTCGTCGCCACGCTCTGACCGCAGTTATCAGCCGAGGACACGCGATAGTGATAGGTCGTTCCCGGTACCAGGCCAACCAAGTTGAAAACATGGCTGGTGCTCTGCGCCGAAATGGTCTCGGTCGTGCCATAGGTGACGTCCGTTCCGTATTCGACCTGACCATTGGCCGGCTCACTGGTTTCCCAAGTGATACGAGCAGAAGTCAATCCAACGTTCGTCACCTGCAAGTTCGATATAGCAGGTGCCGCACCGGCCGCGGTAGTGAATTTGAGATTTGGTTTAATCTCGTCATCACCACACAGATCCTTGGATTTGACGCGGTACAGGTACTCGGTGCATGACTCCAGACCGTTCAAGTCGATGGAATGGCTCATCACCATGGTCGAATCGACGTTAGTCTGGCTGTAATTGCCGGACTTGCCGAAATCAACCGCCGAATCGGCACTCTTATTGGTTTCCCAAATAATCGTGGCCGAATTGGTGGTGATGTTGACGGCATCGATGCCCGAAATAACCAGCGGACCAACGCCGAAGGTGCTGAATGTGCGGTCCGGACCAGTAGCGGTCCGACCGACCAAATCAGTCGAACTCGGACGATAATGATAGAGTTTGCCGTCCTCCAAATTGGTCAAAGTGACCTCGTGTTGCTGCACGATTGTCGGATCTAACTCTACATTATTATATGGGGGCCCCGCGACGGTGCCATAATCGACCTGACTATCCGCCCCAACATTAGTGTCCCAGCGGATAATTGCCGACGAGCAACCGATGTCGGTCACGCGAATGTCGCTGATCTCTGGCGGCGGACCGCCAGCAGTGCTGCAAAGCGTGTCAGCTGACAGCACTTCATTGCCCTGAAAATCACCGGAGCGCGCGCGGAAGTGATAGGTCGTCCCGACTGCCAGGCCGGTCACCGGCACCACATGGTTGGTGACCATGATAGTGTCACCGGTTGTGTTGGCGTAAGGCGGGCCGGGATTCACATCGTAATCCACGTTCGAATCGGACATTTCGGTCGTATTCCAACGAACGGTAAACGAAGTCGGCGTCGGGTCGGTGCACTGCAGGTTGGTGATGTCCGGCGGATCTTCGTCCGAAGTGGAGAAGAAACACTCATCGGTGCAGGCTGAATTACCAGCCGAGTCGTTAGAGCAGGCCTGACAATAGTAGACCGTGGACTCTGTTAGACCGGTCAGCGGAATGCGATGCTCCAACACGTAAGAGGCGTCGGTCTGCACGATTGGATACGTGCCAGAAGTGGTGCCGCAGCGAACAAGCGAATTGGCATGCTCGTTGGTGTCCCAAGAAATCGTGGCTGTCGTCCGAGTGACCTCAATCGCACAGTGATAATCAAGCACCGGCGGAGTGGTGTCGGTCGGAGGCGGAGCACCGCCCTCAATCGTACAGGTGGCACTACAACCATCGCCAGGCTGGACGTTACCGTCGTCGCACTGCTCGCCGAGCTCGGGAATACCGTTACCGCAGACAGCAGCTGATAAGACCTCAGCCGAAACATTGACCAAATTAGAGTCAACGATCGGCACGGCCATCGGACAGCCGCTACCGCAGTCGCCGGCAGCATCAATCACCGAAATCACATAATCACCAGCCGTAGCCGGATTGATGAGCTGACCACCAGGGTTTGCGCCGTTAATTGTGAAAGAAACAGGTGCTCCAGCGCCGCTTGGGGACCAGCCCCCACCAGAGCAAGGAATCACGCGGAAGATGTTTGCCGCGGTATCCACGGCGATTCCTACGTTGTTCCCGTCCTGCGCACATGTCACTGTCGAAGCGCCGGCACCCTGATTAATAATCAGAATGTCGCGACCGATTGAGTCCACGAACTGAAAGTCGCCCGTGGCCCAAGTTCCACTTAAAGTGAACTCGGCCGGAAAATCGACAGCAACAATATCGCCGGAAGAGAACGTATTCCCTCCAGAAAAATTGAAACTGATCCTATGGGTAGAGAACCCCCCGATCATCTGGTTGGACATCAGGTCCTGTGCGGGCGTGATGTCGAGCGCCGCCTTGATAAACATGACGGTCGCGGTCAACACAGTGATAGCTAGGAGGACAAGCGCCATACTGACATTTAGTCGGTAGAGCTTCTTGCTCATCCCAAACGGATATTTTTTCCGTTTGTTTTCCATCTGGAGAGATGGTTTTGGCGCCGCTTTCCGCTTTGGAAATTTACGGGCACCTTTTGTGTTTTGTGGAGTGCACTTTGGTGTGCCCTCCGGGGGGGATAGTTTGCTTTGCTGCGTCACGGCAAATAACTGTCATTGCGAGCGGAGCGGAGCAATCCCATACTGTTATCACTCAACTCCCAAGCTATCACCCCCGGAAGGTGCGAGCCCTTAGGCTCACACCACCGGAATCAATTTTGATTAGTCTTCTATACTATTATTCATCTTTGCGTTTCATCTTCTCGAAGCGGCGCATCAGTGACTTGTCGTAGGACCGCTTACCGAACCACGCACCAATCAGCAGAATCAAGACGCCAACACCGAAGATGATCATCAATCGCCACGGCCAGACAAAGAATTCTTTTTCTTGGACTAGCACCTGGTTGGTACTGCCGTAGTTCAGGAGCAATTCCACTTTGTACTTGCCGATGGCGAAGTTATAGAATTCCTTCTCGAGCGGTGACAGGCGTTCCATGTCACGATCGGCTTGCTTGCGCCAACCGAATTCGTAACGCCGGATGCTCATCGGCAGAACGCTCTTGAAGTCTTCGTTGACCTTGATGTTGGCCACGCGGCGACCGTACCAGTTGGTGACGATCAGGTTG
>Ga0316201_10001644_pt1 | contig 15263 bp, 10 predicted proteins | sample CS6wburrow_MG_FD_204516 | JGI IMG/M metagenome (GOLD analysis project Ga0316201, IMG submission 204516) | Coastal sediment microbial communities from Delaware Bay, Delaware, United States - CS-6 worm burrow | ecosystem: Environmental > Aquatic > Marine > Coastal > Sediment | place: USA... | reverse complement strand
CGTTCTTCGTGTGGTGGAGTGGAACGCGCATGCACTTCCGGACGCACGTGAAGGCGGAGCTGCGCGGGATTTCGGGGCAGGATGAGTACTCCGACGGCATGGTCGAGCACGACATGCACATCGGGAAATTCCTTGCGCTGCTGGACGAGCTCGGAATCGCGGACAACACGATCATCTTCTACTCGACCGACAACGGCCCGCACATGAACACCTGGCCGGATGCCGCGATGACGCCGTTCCGCGGTGAGAAGAACACGAACTGGGAGGGCGGCTGGCGCGTCCCGGCAATGGTGCGTTGGCCGGGCATGATCGAGGCGGGCTCGGTCAGCAACGAGATCGTGCACCACATGGACTGGTTACCGACCTTCGCGGCAGCGGCCGGAAACCCGGACATCAAGCAGCAGCTTCTCGGTGGGCAGAGCCTCGGTTCCCGCAGCTACCGGGTCCATCTCGACGGCTACAACATTCTGCCGATGCTGACGGGCCAGACGGACGAAAGTCCGCGCCACGAGATCTTCTACTTCTCGGATGATGGCGACCTGACGGCACTGCGCTACAATGATTGGAAGGTCATCTTCCTCGAGCAGCGCGCCGAGGCGACGTTCCAGGCGTGGCGAGAGCCGTTCGTTCCGCTCCGCGCGCCGCTACTGGAGAACCTGCGCCGTGACCCGTACGAGCGAGGAATGGTCACCTCGAACACCTACGACGACTGGTGGCTCGACCGGGCGTATCTCCTGCTTCCGGCCGCGGACTACGTGGGGAACTTCCTGGCCACGTTCGTTGAGTACCCACCGCGACAGAAGCCAGGCAGCTTCAGTCTGGGCGACGCGATGGAAGCGCTGACGCCGGACGGCGGCTGATCGGCTGGTTCACCAGACCGGATGCAGTGTGAAGCGGGCGTCCCACGGGGCGCCCGCTTTCGCGTTCGAGCCCTCGGGTGCGGTCTCTTCTATTCGTCGGCCTCTTCGGCCGCCACGAGAAGAGGCAGTCGATTCGGGGCGCGATAGAGAACGTCTGCAGGTCGCCGGTTGGCGGTACTAACGCGATTCCCGTCTGCGCCAGATCGTACAGCTGCCACGTTCCCGTGCCGAAGGGTTCCGGAAGACGGAGCAACTTCCAGTCGTCCTGGAGGTACGCCCTCATCTCGAACAGCTCGTACCCCACCCCTTCGTTCTCGCGAATACGATGCTTCTCGCCGGTCAGGATCGGACTACTGACCGGCCGATGGGCGGTCGAGTCGGTGTTCCGCGTAGAGTCTGCGGGTACGTAGCGCCGGCCATCTCGAGGAACGTCGGCACGATGTCCGTCACGTGCAGGAAGGCTTGGCTCCACTGTCCGGCTCTGTCCACGCGCATTCGCTGATCGTCGCCGTCCTCGGGTCTCCTGGGAAATCTGCGCCCGACTCAGTCGCCGCTCTATTCGTCACCCGGATACACGAACTCCCGGCCGACGATCTGGCTCGCTTCCTCGTAGATCGGGCGCAGCACGTCGTCCACGTTCCATTTTCCGTCAATCACGAAATCCGAGTAGCCGAGCTCCCAGCCCAGTTCCTGGCTCGCTGCGGCCCGGGCCGCCATGTCGGGTGGGATGGCCGGGCTCGCCAGCGGCGGGGACCAGGTGGCCTCCTCCACCACGGCCATGCGCACACGGATGTCATCCTTGGTGACGTTCCACACCATGAAGTCCTCGGCCAGGCTCAGAGGGCCATCGTAGGTCTTGTTGATCCGCTCGTAGACGTCGCCCGTGGTGTCGAAGTCCTTGAAGAAGTGGTACGCCACCGCCATGCGCGGCTGGATCGCGCTCATCACCTTGCCGAATGCCTCCGGCGCGGTGTGGATCTGCGTACCGACCATGAGCGCGGCCTCCGGCGTGAAGCCCATCTTCGTGACGATTGCCGGCACCGCCACGAAGCACTCGTGTATAGCCAGGTCCGCGTTCAATCCGTACTCGTTGAACCACGTGTTGGGATATGTGTCGCTACTGAACACGAACTTCAGACCGTTCCACTCCAGGGCGTAGCTCACGGGGCCGTCAATGGCGTGAATGGCGGGCCAGGCGCGGATCGTGACCCCATTCTCCTGGTAGACCACGTGGTTCTCACCGCGGTAATCGAACTCGGTGACGTCTACGGCGAGACCACGTGTATCGGTCATGCCATACCGGCCCGCGAGATCCCAGGTGAACATCTCTACCATCTTGTCGACGGCGTATCGGGTACCGAGCTCCGGTACCGGGCCGCTCGGCCCCCAGATCCGGAGCGGCACGTGGCGTCCCATGAGCGAGCCGCCTATGAACAGCTCTCCGAGGGCCCCGAAGTGGTCGGAATGCAGGTGGCCGATGAACACCTTGTCCAGGTAGTCGTAGGGGATCTGCAAGGACGAGATGCGCTCGGCCGATCCCGACCCGATATCGAACAGGAACTTGTCCCCGTTGCCCAGCTCCACGAGGAAGCAGGCGGCTGCCTGCGCCGCGCGCGTGGTGGGCATGCCGGTGCCGCAGGCGATGACCCGCATCTCATCCGGTGCGAGGTCCTCGCTGTTGGGGACGTAGTAGTCCCTTTCCATGGCCTGAGTGGGGCTCACGTCCTGGGCGCTCACGGCGCTCTCGCCCGTGCGTCCGACCAGGTAGCCAATGGCCAAGGCCGTCACCACTACGAGTATCAAGGCCAGTCCGGCTCGGCTCTTCTTCATGTCACACCCTCCGACTTACGGTCCCCCCGGGTCATCGTCTCTGCGCGCCCCACTATACACAAACTAGACGGTACCGGCTAGTTTTATAGACGGTGGCGTTTCATCAAGCGCCATTCCCGGTAACGATCGGTCAGTTTGCCGCTGGTAGTCTACCGGCGAATCGGTTGGCCAGCGAACATCACGTCAGCGAATCAGGCCATGAATCCTGGCAAGAAGAAGCGAACCAGCAAGGCCGAGTGGTTCCAGACAGCTTTGCAGGTTCTCGGAGACGAGGGCGTCGCGGGAGTCCGCATCGAGCGGCTGGCCCGTGACCTCGGAGTCTCGAAAAGCGGCTTCTACTGGCACTTCAGGGACCGCCGAGACCTGTTGATACAGCTCCTGGACTATTGGGCACATGAGTACACGCTGGTCATCACCGAGAATGTCGAGCTGCGCATGCTGGACCCAAGGACGCGGCTGTTCCGTATCGCGCAGATCGTCATGGACCACGACCTGGGAGGCTTCGACCTGTCGTTCTGGGCCTGGGCGGCTGACGATGCGCAAGTGGCCCGTCGCGTGGCCAGAGTCATCCACACACGGCTCGATTTCATCGGAGAAGCCTTTTCCGAGCTCGGTTTCGAAGGGGACGAACTGGAGATGAGAACCCGGCTCTTCGTTTGCTATCAGCCTTGGGAACGAACGACCTACCCGCGGGTCTCGAAGAAAAGGCTTCGCGAGCTGATGCTCCTGCGACTTGCGCTGCTCACCGAGAGGTGACGCTGCGGGACCTGAAGTCGCCTGGTTCGTAGCCGGCCCTGTAGACGCGAGATCCCGGGCACCCGCCTGGCCCGGGACCCCATCAGTTACGCCTGTCACGAAAGTCCCGCGATTCGGATTTCCCAGCCGCGCGTCAGGCCTTGGTTTTCAGGAGATCCCGGCTCTCGGTCAGCAGATTCTCCTCGGCCGACGGCTCGGGCGGGGCTTCGGTTGCGGGCTCTTCTTCGGCCTTCATCTTGTTGAAGCCCTTGATGACGAAGAACAGGGTCAAGGCCGCGATGATGAAGCTGATCAGGCCGTTGATGAGGATGCCCCCGGTTCATCGTCACGGCACCGGCTTCCTTTGCCGCCGCCAGCGTGGCGTAAGCGGAGCCGATCACGATGCCCACCGCCATGTCGAGCATGTCACCCTTGGCGGCGAATTCCTTGAACTCCTTCAGCATGGACGTACTTCTGTTTGAGAATTCGGGCACATGAAGGACCTCAGCTTGAGTTGAGGCCGGCCCCTAGGCCTGGCCCAATGTGAGATCTGTCCCGACGCACGGATGGCAGTGCCACCTGCTCCGAACTCGATCCGATCTCGCACTTAGAGCCACCTGACCGTAGCCTTGTTCCGTACAGTTGATGCCGTGGTTCCTGATGCACGAAGAAAGGTCGCGCGCGATGTTGTTTCGCTTCAGCCAGTTAGTCAGCTCCAGGCTCCACCTGACCGCAGCAGCGGGTGCGTTCCTCCTCGCCGTCGCCGGAACGGCCTTCGCCGTTCTGCAGGAAGAGCCCGAAGACTTCTGGCCGCGGGAGATCCCGACCAGGCGTGCGACCGTAGTGGTCTACCAGCCGCAACCAGATACCCTGGCAGGCAACCAGCTGGCCGCCCGCTCTGCCATTTCGATCCAGAAGCCTGGGGAGGAAGATCCCGAATTCGGTGTGGTATGGATGGACGCCCGGCTGGTCACGGACCGGGACACCCGGATGGCGGCGATCGATGACATCGAAGTGACTCGCGTGGCGTTTCCGGGTTCGACGGAGGCTCAGCAGGACTCTCTGGCTCGATTGCTGGAAGACGAGATCGTGAGCTGGGAGATGGACATCTCGATGGACCGGCTTCTCACTACGCTCGAGCTGGCCGCGACGCGGCGCCGTGCGGCGGAGGGTCTGAGCATGGACCCCCCAGTGATTCTGTTCAGGCAGGAGCCGGCAATCCTCGTCATGATCGACGGGGAGCCCCGCCTTCAGCAGATCGAGGGCACGGACCTGATGAGGATCCTGAACACGGCGTTCACGATCATCTTCGATCAGGACGCGCGCACCTATTATCTCGCGGCGGGTGAAGACGTCTGGTATTCGGCGCCGGAGTACCAGGGCCCATGGAGCCTGACCGGCCAGGTCCCGTCAGACGTTGCCGCTCTCGCTCCAGAGGCTCCGGAGGATGAGGAGCCGGCAGACGACCCGGAAGCCGAAGACGAGGAGCCAGGTCCGCCTCCTGCGATCGTCGTGGCGACAGAACCCACCGAACTGATCGTGATCGAGGGCGAGCCGGAGTACACGCCGATCAGCGGTACCGACCTGATGTACATCACCAATTCGGAAAGCGATGTGCTGCTGGACCTGGAATCGGCCCGCTACTTCGTGATCCTCTCCGGCCGCTGGTTCACCTCCGCGTCCTACGAGGGCCCGTGGGTGAATGTTCCGGCGGACCAGCTCCCGGACCGATTTGCGCAGATCCCTGGTGATTCCGAGATGGGACATGTCAAGGTCTCGGTCCCCGGGACGATCGAAGCGAATGAGGCCGTGATGGAGAACCAGATCCCGCAGACCTCGGCGATCAATCGCGACGCGACGATCACCATCGAGTACGACGGTGATCCCGAGTTCGAGCCGATCGAGGGCACGAGCATGACGTACGCGGTGAACACCGCGGACCAGGTGATCCGGGTGGGCAATGAGTACTACGCCTGTCACGAAGCGGTGTGGTACGAGTCACGCAGCGCAACCGGCCCGTGGACGGTTGCGGAGAAGATCCCGGTTGAGATCTACGACATTCCGGCCGACAACCCGATGTACAATACGACCTACGTGCACATATACGACTCCACCCCTGAGGTCGTATACGTCGGCTACTACCCTGGGTACACGGGCAGTTACGTGTACAACAGCACCATCGTGTACGGCACGGGCTGGTACTACCCGGGCTGGTATCGGACCTACTACTACCCGCGCCCCGCGACCTGGGGATTTCACGTGCGGTGGAATCCGTGGTACGGCTGGAGTTTCGGGTTCAGCTACAGCACCGGACCGTTCAACTTCTACATTGGGCGTGGAGGCTGGTACCGGGGTGGCTGGTGGGGTCCGGCTCGGTATCGGGGCTACCGACACGGATACCACCGAGGATGGCACCAGGGCGCGCGGGCCGGATATCGGGCCGGCTACAGGGCGGGCTCGAATCAGGCGAAGCGCAACAACATATACAACCGCCAGGAGAACGTGGCTCGGAATGCTCCGAACGATCGGGCACGAGACCAGGCGCGAGCTCGCCCGGCGGAGGGCAGGCCGAATAACGTTTACTCGGATCGCGACGGTAACGTGTTCCGGGAGAACGCGAATGGCAGCTGGGATCAGAAGACCCGCGACGGCTGGCAGGGGAACGATGCCGTGACACGCGACGCCGCGCGTGACAGGGCGGCTCAGGGCGGAGCCGATGTGCAACGACCGACCCAGCAGCCGGCACAGCGTCCCGAGCAACGACCGGCGCAACAGCCGCAGGCGCGGCCGCAGCAGCAGCCACAGGCGGGGACTGTCTCGCTTCCGTCCACAGGATCGACCATGCAGCAGAACAGCAGCGCCCGGAGTCGCGGCACGACCCGGACCCAGAACTACAACAGCCAGCGATCGAGATCCTCCGGAGGGCGCGGCGGGGCCCGGCGGCGATAGCCCCATGCGAGGTAATCTATGAGCTTCTACCTGATCGTCGGTGCGGTCTTCCTGTTTTCCCTGCTCGTGCAGACCACGCTGAAACGGACCTACGCGAAGTGGAGTCACGTGGGGAACTCAACCGGGCTGCCTGGCGGTCGCGTTGCCCGGACGATCCTGGACGCAAACGATATGCGCCGGGTACGAGTGGAACAGGTGTCCGGGAAGCTCAGCGACCACTACGACCCGCGCACGAAGGTGATACGGCTCTCCCAGCCGATCTACGCGGTCCCGAGCGTCGCTGCGCTGGCGATCTCGGCGCACGAGTCCGGACACGCGATCCAGGACCACGACGGCTACGGACCGCTGAAATTCCGCACGGCGATGGCCCCGATCGCAAATTTCGGTGGTCGGTTCGGGATTCCGGCGCTGATCGCCGGGGCGTTCTTTGATTCCCAGCTGCTGGTCCTGGCAGGAGTGATCGCATACGTCGGCGCATTGCTCCTTCAGTTCCTCACCCTGCCCGTGGAATTCAACGCCAGCAAGCGCGCCCTCGCACAACTCAAGAATCTTCACTTGATGAACGAGGAGGAGACGGAGGGGGCTACGAAGGTGCTCCGGGCGGCGGCCATGACGTATGTCGCCGGAGTGGCATCGGCGGCTGGTTATATCGTTTATCTGGCGCTCGCGGGAGGCCGCATGTTGCTCAAGAAACCGCCAGTCGTGCCCCCGAGCGTTCCGCCTGTCGGGCCGGCGGGGGTGTAGGTCATCGCGGACAACTGACACGGGCACCGAATACTTGGATCTCGGCCCAGATAACCCGAACGCCGCAGGTTTTAGAGTAACCGTGACGTTCACCGGCGAAGCAATGGCAGACCTGATCGGCCGGATCGAAGAGGTCTCGTCCCGGGGCGAGAAGGCGCGGCTGTTCGTCGACTTGACCGATTACGCCGGCTGGGATCTCGACGTGGCGAAGGAGAAGTTCCAGCACATGAGCACGCTGTGGAACGGGATCGGACGCGTCGCCTGCGTGGTGGACAACCTTTGGATGGCGAACTGGATCGGGCTCGTGGACGCTGTGACGCCGATGCACATCCGGGCGTTCACCTCGGACCAGGCCGATGACGCCCGCGATTTGCTACTGACTGGAGACTGAACGATGAGGAACTGGCTTCTTCTGGCTTGTGGACTCGCGCTGATCGCCTGCGCACCCACCGACACAGACACACCCGCCGCAACGGCCACTTCGTCGGGTGCAGCGGCAAACGCCAACCCACTTCCGTCCTGGAACGACGGTCCGTCGCGCTCCGCGATCCTCGACTTCGTCCAGCGGACCACTACGCCCGGGAGCCCGGACTTCATTCCAGTGGCCGAGCGGATCGCCACGTTCGACAACGATGGTTGCCTGTGGTCGGAGCAGCCCGCCTACTTCCAGCTTGCGTTCGCCATCGACCGGTCGAAGATGCTCGCGGCCCACAATCCGGAGCTGGCGCAGAATCCGGTTCTCGAGGCGCTGGCGTCCGGTGACGAACAGGCCCTCGCGGGCATCACCGAGCACGACCTGGTCGAGCTGGTGGCCGCCACGCACTCCGGCATGACGCTCGAGGAGTTCCAGGACGTGGTCGCCAACTGGTTCGCGGTCGCCCGCCACCCGCGCTTCAACGTTCCGTATAGCCAGCTGATCTATCAGCCGATGCTCGAATTGCTCGACTACCTGCGGGCCAACGAGTTCAAGACTTTCATCGTATCGGGCGGAGGCGTCGACTTCCTTCGGGTGTTCGCCGAACAGGCCTATGGCATTCCACCCGAGCAGGTCGTCGGCTCAATGGGTGACACGGAGTTCGAGATCCGCGATGGAAAGCCCGTGCTGATCAAGCAACCCGGGATCAACTTCGTGGACGACAAGGAAGGCAAGCCCGTCGGGATCGCCCGGTTCATCGGCCGGCGACCGGTGTTCGCATTCGGCAACTCGGATGGCGACCTGCAGATGCTGCAATACACGGCTGGAGGCGATGGCGCGCGGTTCATGGGATACGTTCACCACGACGACGCCGAGCGCGAGTGGGCCTACGACCGGGGCTCGCATATCGGCGGACTCGATAAGGGCTTGGATGAGGCTCTGGAGCGCGGCTGGACCGTAGTGTCCATGAAGGACGAGTGGGCGAAGATCTACCCGGGCGAGGGGCTTCCGTAGCCGGACGGCTCGCTCTACAGCTCGATTTCGCGCGCCGTCTCCGTGCGGCGCGCGGCGTCGAGCAGCAGGGCCGCGGTCACGGCGTCCTGCACGGCGTGGCCCACGGTCTTGAACACGGTGATCCCGGTCGGGTCGATTCGTCCCGCGGCCCGGCCGGCCGCGACGTCTCCGATCTCGGTCCAGTCGGCGGATCTGGTCACGCCTTCGGCCGCCGCGTGCACGAGTTCGCCGGCTTCTTCCAGCGCCGCCTCTACCAGGTCCACGAACACGCGCGCTCGCCCCACCGTCTCCACGTCCAGTTCCCGCCGGTCCAGCGTGTAGGTGCCGATCGCATTCACGTGCGCGCCCGGTTTGAGAAGCCTGCCGTCGAACACCGGGACCGATGAGCTGGTGGCGGTGCAGATCACGTCCGCGCCGTCCACCGCGGCTGCGGAATCAGCGGCAGTGGTGAGTTCCGCTCGCGTCTTTTTCGACAGCTCGACGATCATGGCCTCGACCGCGGCGGCCTCCGGCCCGTAGACCCGGATCTCCGTCAGGTCCCGCACCGCATCTATCGCCAGCAGTTGAGTGCGTGCCTGAGCCCCGGATCCGAACACCGCTCCGATCCTGGCCTCTGGTAACGCCAGGAGGTCCGTCGCCGCTCCCGACGTCGCGCCCGTCCGCCAGGCGGTGAGGGGGCCGCCGTCGCACATTCCAGCCGGAACACCGGTCTCGGGATCGAGAATCGTGACCAGGCCGGTGACGACCGGAATCCCCCGGTGAGAGTTCGAATGGAAGATCGAAACGATCTTCGTGGCGAACGCTCGGCCCGGCACGAGCGCGCCCATCAGCAGGGCGCAGTCCTCCGAGCCCTTCGCCGGCAGGTGCATCCGGTGCGGGGCCACGACCTCGCCGGCCGACAGGGCTGCGAACGCGCCCTTCATCGCATCGGCCGCCTCTCGCATCGGAAGCAGTTCCGGGATCTGATTCGCCGGGATCAGCTGCAGACGCATCATGCCACCTCCGGTTTCGCCTGCCTTATAGCCTCCCGCCTCTCCTTGCGAACCCGAAACCGCCCCAATGCGTCATACTGGAGCATCGTCAGTGCCGGCACGAGCACCATGATCACGAAGGTCGCGAACAGGACTCCCAGTCCGAGGCTCACTGCCATCGGCACCAGGAACTTCGCCTGCACGCTGCGTTCGATGATCATCGGGAATACCCCGAGGAACGTGGTCATCGTCGTGAGCAGAATCGGCCTGAAGCGGACCTTGGCCGCAGAGAGGATCGCCTCGTCCATGGGCTTCCCTTCGCGGTGCTCGGCGTTCACGAAGTCGAGCAGCACCAGCGAGTCGTTCACCACGACGCCGCTGAGCCCCACGAGACCGAACATGCTCAGCATGCCGAGGTCGATCCCCATAACGAGGTGGGAGAACACCGCGCCGATGAAGCCGAACGGTACGGCCGCCATGATGATGAACGGCTCGATGTAGGATCCGAACGGGATCGCCAGCAGCGTATACATCACGAACAGGGCGAGGATAAACCCGCGGATCATCCCGCCCAGAGCACGCGACTGTTCCCGTTGCTCACCGCCGAATCCGTAGCGCAGCGCCGGATAACGCTCCTGCGCCGCGGGCAGGATCGTCCCCGTGAGCTCTGCGTTGACCTCGGAGCCCGTGATCACCGAGCGGTCGACTTCAGCCGTCACGGTTACGATCCGCCGCCCATTCACCCGCCGGATTGTGGAAGGGGCCGTCCCGAACGACACCTCGGCCAGCTCCTGGAGGGGGATCGCCGCGCCGGAAGGAGTCATGATCCGGTACTGCTGGATGTCCGCCAGACTGCTGCGCTCCTCCTTCGGCAGACGCACGTATACCCTGACCTCCTCCCGTCCCCGCTGCACGCGAACAGCCTCGGAGCCGAAGAATGCTGCTCGCACCTGGCGCGCCAGGTCGTCCAGGGTGACTCCCAGTGTCCGGGCCTGCGGCCTGAGTTGCAGCTCCACCTCCCGTTTGCCCACGTCCTGGTCGTTCCGCACATCGAATACACCCGCGTACCGGCCGAGCTCATCCTCGATCTCGGATGCCGCCCTGAACAGCACGGCCGTGTCCGGGTGGGATACCTCGAGCTGCACAGGAGCCCCGAGGTTGATGACCTGCGAAGAGAATGTCAGGCTGCGCGTTCCCGGTAGTTCGCCGACCGCAGAACGCCAGGCCTTTTCGAACTCGCCGGACATCACGTCCCTTTGCTCGGCATCCAGCAAGCGGAAGTTGATCTCGGCCTTGTTGGATTCGACGAAGGTCGGCAGGGCGCCTCCACCCGGTCCCGCGTCGGCGGACGGATACTGGCCGACACTCACGTACACCGCTTCGACGAGAGACGGGTGGGCGTCTCCTGATTCCGCGACAAGGCTGTCCGCCACGCGCCTGCCCACGGCTTCGATGTAGGAGGCAACCTCCAAGGTGCGCCCGGAAGGCGTACCCTGAGGCATCTCCACCTGGGCGATCACGTTGTCGCCCTCGATCCGGGGCAGGAAGCTGAAGCTGATGTAGCGGCCTGCTACGATTCCCACCGTAATCAGAATGAGAGCGACGGCGGCCGAGATGACCACGCCGTAATGCGCGGTGGCGTAGCGAACGGTGCGATCCAACGGACCATCGATGAACCGACGGAGCCCCGACTGAACGGCTTCCTGCACCACCTCCACCCAGTGCAGCCACTTCGGGAGCTTCATGTGCCCGTGCTCTGGAAGGTGCGACAGGTGGTGGGGCAGGATGAACAGCGACTCGATGAGCGAGAACAGCAGTACCGCGATCACGATCATCGGGATGAACTTGAGGAATTTGCCGATCGAACCCGGTACGAACAGCAGTGGCGTGAACGCGGCCACGGTCGTGAGCACCGCGAATACGACCGGTACGGCCACACGTTGCGTTCCCTTGATGGCCGCCTCAAGCGGGCCGCTTCCCTTTTCTCGCTCGCTGTAGATGTTCTCGCCCACCACGATCGCGTCATCCACCACGATCCCGATCGCCAGGATGAACCCGAACAGCGACATCATGTTGATCGAGATGTCGAGCCACGGCATCACGGCGAACGTTCCGATGAACGACAGGGCGATCCCAACGGCGACCCACGAGGACAAGCGCAGATCCAGGAACAGGGTGAGCGCGATGAGCACCAGGATCAGTCCGATGATGCCGTTCTTGCGCAGCAGATTGATCCGACTCTCGAGCAGCTCAGCATCATTCTGCCAGATCGAGACCTCGACCCCCTTCGGCATCGAGGGGACCGCCTCTTCCTCCAGATAGGCCTCTACCACCCGGACGATTTCCAGCACCTGTTCGTCGGAGGTCCGGAACACCTGGACGAATGCCGCCGGTTCGTCGTTGTAGAGCGTTACGAGATCGGCGTCCTGAAATCCGTCGTTGATGGTGGCGATCTGGTCCAGCCGCAGGGTGGCACCATCCCGTGAGCCGCGCACGACGATCTTCGCGAAATCGGCCTGGTCGTAGTTTCGACCCTTGACCCGGACGAGGATTTCCTCGCTGTCCGTGTCCACCCTGCCGCCCGGCAGGTCGAGGCTGGCCCGCCGAATCGCCATCGCCACGTCGTCGAGGCTGATCCCGTAGGAACGGAGCACGTCATTCGACACATCCACTGAGATCTCATAATCACGCACACCGCCGGTCTGCACGTAGGAGATTTCCGGGAACGTGGACAGGTCGTCCTTGATCCGGTTGGCGAGTTCCTTCAGCGTGCGTTCGGGCGCGTCGCCGTGCACGGCGATCTCCATCACCCGGCTGCGGCTCGTGACTTCGGTAACCTCCGGCTTCTCGGCGTCTGCCGGAAAGCTGGTGATCCGGTCCACCTCGGCCTTGATCTCATCCAGGCGGCTCGGCGTGTCCTCGCCGAGATTCAACTCGATGAAAACGACGCCGACACCCTCCGAAGCGGTCGAGTTGATCTGGCTGACCCCCTCGATCGATTCGACCCGCTCTTCGACCTTCTGGATGATCCCCTCTTCAACCTCCTCGGGCGACGCGCCCGGGTATTCGACCCGCACCTGCACCGCTCCGAGATCAAAATCCGGGAACACCTCGACCACGACTGCGGACATGCTGAACACGCCCGCGGCGAGGATGAAGATCATCAGCAGATTGGCCGCGACCGGGTGTCCGGCCATCCATGCGATCGCCCGGTTCACTCGGTCCCGCCTTCCGCCCTGCGGACGGTCATCCCGTCCGTGACGATGGCCATCGGACTCACGACCACGGGCTCACCTGGCCGCATCTCTCCGCTCACGAACACTTCGCCCTGGATCTCCTGGAGGAGCCGGACAGGACGGATCGAGAGAATTGTGTCCTGCTCGACGACGTAGACCCGATCCCCGTCCTGCAAGGCCGATCTTGGCAGTACGGTGAACTGCTCCACCTCCCGTCCCTGGATCTCGATCGTCGCGTAAGTGCCCAGCAGCAACGGGGGCCGGCCCGAGCCATCGTCCTCGAACGGCTCCTGGACGCGGACCACCACGTCCACGGTTCGGGTTTCCGCGTTCAGCGCGGCCTCCGCGCGATCCACGTAGCCGGGCCACGTGTAGTCCATGCCGCCGAACGACGCCCGCACCGTCGCCGGAATCCGGCTGGTCTCGTCGCGAGCATCCGCCGACCACAGACCGGTGACCAGTGCGGCTTCACTGTCCGTGAGCGGAACAACGATCTCCACTTCATCCGTGTCGTACAGCGTGGCCAGCACCTGCCCCGGCGCGACGTACTGTCCGACATCGGCGTTCTTCGTGCGTACGACCCCGTCAAACGGGGCGGTGATGCGGGTACGGGTCAGGGCGAGCTGCGCGTCCGCCAGGCCTGCCCTCGCGCGCAGGAGCGAAGCCTCCGCGGCACGAAGTTGCGGGTCACGAAATACCAGGCCTCCCACATCGGCCGAGTCCATGGGTGTTGTGATCCCTTCGCGCGCGCGAAATCGTTCGTACTCCTCGATCGCCAGCTCCCGTTGTTCTTCCCACGTGAGAACCTCGACCTCACGCTGCGCCACCTCCGCCTCCGCGGCCCGCATGGCGTTCTCATAGTCTGCGAATTCGATCCGCAGCAGAACATCGCCCTTCTCGAAACGGCCGCCCGACGCGAATGACGGTGACACCCACGACACCCGTCCCGCGACCTGGGGGGAGAGGGAGATTTCGCTCTTCGGACGCACCGTGCCGTTTCCTTCAATCGTCAGATTCCCCGATCGAACAGTGGCCGGCGTGGTTACGACCAGCGGCGTCCGCCGCGGCGGTTCCTGCGGCTCGGGCTTCGGTCGGAGGATCATCAGCAGCGCGAAGACCGTGACGCCGAAACCGAGAATCAACCCGATCCGCGCCACCGGTCCCAGCCGTCCGAACGCCGAGCCTGCGTTTCCCAGGCCGCTCATCGCCCCGCCTCCTCGTCCGACGGGAACATTGCTTCGTCCATGATCTCGTATTCCTGTTCGAGCTGCTGGTCCAGGTCCTCCGAGTCTCGGACCCAGGCACCACCAAGTGCTCTGTGAACGGCGAGCCGCGCTTCCGCCAGGGAGCGCTCGGCTGCCGCGAGGTTCGTCTCCGTGCCCGCCAGATTCTGCTTCGCGTCGAGGTATGCCAGGTAGTCGCCCACTCCGCGCTGGAACGACCGGGACTGGAAGTCCACCGAGCCCTGCGCCGAGACCTGCTGCTGGCGGAGGAACTCGTAGCGCTCGGACTGTTTTTCGAGATTCACCAGGCTCACCTGGACCTCCTTGTACGCGTTGAGCACGGTGCGCACGTAATTGGCGGCCTGGGCCTGGAATTGCGCTTCTGCCACGCCGACGTTGGCACGCAATCGCCCCCCCTGGAACAGCGGCGCGGTCAACCCGCCGAGCAGATTCAGGAAGTACTGGTCGGGCCGAAACAGGCTGCTGATGTCGCCCGACTGCAGGCCGACCGTCGCGTCGAGCCGGATCGCCGGATACATGTCGCCTTTCCGGGCTCCGATGCGGTACCGCGCTGCCTCCATGCGCTGCCACGCGGACCATACATCCGGCCGTTCCTCCAGCAACGCCGCAGTCAGGTCCGCCGGGACCGGATCCAGCACGTTTTCTGGCGCGTACTCCTCGGCCAGGATGTCGTCCAGGCTTCCCGCGTATCGACCGAGCAGCACCGCGAGACGACCCTTCGCCTCTTCGAGAGCGCTCTCAAGAACTGGAAGCGCCGCCTGTCTGTCCCGGAACAGGGCCTGGATCGTGTACAGCTCGAACGTCGTGACCAGACCCCGGTAGTAGCGCTCGTTGGTCCGCTCCGAGCGTTCCTGCAGGATGTCCACGCTGAGGATCGTGAGGTCGACGGCGCGGCGGAGCTCCACGACTTCGAGATAGGTGGAGATCGTCGCCGAGATCACGGCGAGGCGGGCCGTCTGGTAGTCCCCCTCGGAGGCGAGGAACTCACTGACCGCTGCCTTCGTGTTGTTCCGAAATCGACCCCAGAAATCGATCTCGTACGAGAACCCGACTGCCGCCGTGTAGGTATCGTACTTGAAGCGGTCGGGAAACAGGGACGGGACCGGTGGCTGATCCGGGTCGTCCCCTCCACCGATCTCGCCTGCGAATCCCGTGTTTGACGGGGCGTCCTGGTAGGCGGCATCTGCGGACAGTCCGATCGCCGGAAACAGGTCCGCGCGCGCGATCCGGTATCGCTGTCGTACTTCCTCCACCCGTGCAACCGC
>Ga0316201_10001643_pt1 | contig 15267 bp, 10 predicted proteins | sample CS6wburrow_MG_FD_204516 | JGI IMG/M metagenome (GOLD analysis project Ga0316201, IMG submission 204516) | Coastal sediment microbial communities from Delaware Bay, Delaware, United States - CS-6 worm burrow | ecosystem: Environmental > Aquatic > Marine > Coastal > Sediment | place: USA... | reverse complement strand
CTGAAAACAAAAATCACCGGATAGAAAAGGTACGAAAAGAAGCGCAGACCATAGATCAGCCGGGTGGAGATGGTATCCGCCTTCTGCTGAAAGATGCTCTTGGGCACCACCTCGCCGAAAATCAGCAACACCGGCGTAAGCACGAGCACCGAGATCAGATCACCCGCCGACCCGAACAGGTCGATGGCTATCAGGGCGCCCAGCGTCGATATGGTCACCGTGGCAACGTTGGTGCCGACCAGCGTGGTGCCCAGAATGACGTCCGGGGTTCGAAACAGTTTGAGTACCAGCGCCGCACCACGATCACCGGTCTTCGCCTGATGGCGCAGCTTGAGCTTGTCCGAATTCACCATGGCGATCTCGGAACCGGAGAAGAAACCCTTCAACACCAGAAAAAAGAGGATCAGTAACAGCTCGAGGAACCAGTCCATCACTTTTCTCCCTTCGGTTGTGATTCATCCGACGCCTTGTCCTCCCCGGACGGGACTTTCTTCGGCTGCTTCGGTTGATCCAACTCCTTTTTCTTCTTCGGAGGCGTTTCTCCAGGCTGCAGGGAATCATCTGACACCTTTGACACCTTGGATTTTTTGACCTCGGCCGGAATCTCTTCAGAAGGCTGCGGCGCATCCGGAACTTCGTCCTGCCCGGTCTGCGGCGCCTCCGCGGTTCCGGCCTTGCTGTCCGGATCGAACTGCTCCACCTCTTCGGCGGAATCATCCGCACGCTCTTCCCCTTCATCGGCCTGATCGGATGGGGTTCTTTTCTGCACCAGAAGCTGACTGATCCTCAAACCGCTGCGTTGCTTGACGACAAATCGATAACCTTCGTGGCTTATCGAATCGCCCGGCTCGGGCAGGCGGTCAAACAGTCGGAAGGCGACCCCTCCAATCGTCGCCATCACCGCATCCGCGATATCGAAGTTGGTGAGGTTGTTGAAATCTGCCAGGCGCATGTCGCCAGGCACGACATAGCTGTTTTCGTCGTCTTCCAGGTAGTACTCCTGACCGGCCATCTTTCCGGAGATTTCACCGAAGATGAACGTCAGCACATCCTTCATGGTGACGATGCCAGACACCTCGCCATACTCTCCCAGGATGATGGCGACCCGCGTATTGTGTGCCTGGAAATAGTCGAACATCTCGTCCACCTTCTTGGTGGGCGGCACGTAATGGGCGGGTTTGAGGATCGTATCCAGGGTGACGGACGAAAGATCCGCTCCCCCGCGCATGAGTTTCAGGATGTCCTCGGAATGGATGAATCCGATCACATTGTCCCAATGCCCCTTGTAGACGGGAACCCGCGGGTGACGATAACTGCGGAACTGCTCGATCAGTTGATCGACAGGAAGCGCGGCATCGAGAAACAGTATGCGCGGCCCCGGGGTCATGATGCGTGAGATATCGGTTTCAGAGGCCTCCAGCAGATTATCGATCAGCACCCTTTCCGTGGCATCGATAATACCGGTCTCCTCTCCTTCCTCGAGCAGGGTCCGAAGCTCGTCCGGCTTCAGAATGTTTTCTCTGTCGACGGCATCCCCCACCACCAGCGTCGTGATCCTGTCTGCGACCAGGCGCACCGCCTGACGCAGCGGCGTTATCAGCACCATCCAGCGCGGCAGGATGCGGGCACTGATGGCGGTACTGAATTTGATGGGAAAGCTGACCGCGACGGTCTTCGGTGTCACCTCACCGATGAGCAGCAGCAGCGGGACCATGATCAGAATGTTGATCCAACCCACGTCCTGCCCGTGGAAGACCAGTAGCAGGATGCCGGTCATATTGACCGCCGAGGCAATATTGACCAGTTCGTTGCCACACAGAATGGAGATGATCAGTCGACGCGGTTCGTCCAGCATCGCGTGGATACTCTCTGAATCGGCGTGACGCGATTGCCTGAGTTTCTGCAGATCTATGCGGCTGAGCGAAAACAAGGCCGTCTCAGACCCTGAAAACACCGCGGACGAGACCAGAAGCAACACCTGAAACAGGATACGGACAACCAGTTCGACATCTTCGACGTTGAAGTTGAGCGTATCGAAAAACGCTTTTATCTCATCCATTGGCGTGCTCGTTATTTTCGTTATCAGAGCCGTTTCCGGATCTGGTACCAAGCATTCATGAATTCAATGCGGCGTGTCCGTTGGAACTTATGCTGGCAGGCAACAGGCCCACCCAAAGGATGCGGCGCAAAGCCCGAGAGTAACGCTGATGCCCGCTCGGGTCGAGTCAAGTCAACGGTTCGTTTGACCCAGTGCCGTGAGTGCGCCAGGAAAAGGGTCGAGACGCGGGCCTGGTTGTGGACTGGCTGTGGGTTACCGAATTTCCCGCTTGGCCCACTAGGGCTTGCAAGCACCCGGGAGCCAACCGCGATCAAAGCTGAAAGAGATCTCCGCTACGCGGAATCCGCCTCACCCAGGGCTGCTCGGCGGCCAGTTCCGGCGGCAGCTGGCTGGCAGCGGCTACGGCCTGCTCGATCGTATCGTAGATACCGTGGAATACCACGTACCACTTCCGCCCCTGGAATTCGGTATGGTAGACCGCGCTGTCAGATCCAAGGCCATGTCGCTCGATGAACCACGCCAGGGATTCGGCCCGATGGAAGCCGGCCAGCTGCAGCGTATAGCGACCGGATGCACGGGCCTTTGCCCAGGCGGGGGCTGCCGTTGGCCTAGCGGGGCCTGCCGCTGGCATGGCTGGGGCCGGAGCCCGGGCGGCGGCCGGTTTCGCGGCTGGAGCCGGCTTCTGGGCTGGGGCCTTCGTGCCCGGCTTCTTATCCGCGCTCGCTTTCAGGGCGTTTAGCGCTTCGGCGATCCTTTGCTGCTCTGATTGCAGCTTTTGCTGACCCTGCTCAAGCTCGACATCCTGTTGCCTAAGCTGCTCCTGGCCCTTTTGCAGTTCGGCATCCGCCTGCTGTTGTTGTTCCTGAGCCTTTCGCAGCTCTTCAGTCGCCTGCCGCTGCTGTTGATCCTGGCGATTCAGGGACTCCACCCTCTCCGTCAGCTGATTTAGCTGTTCGGTAGGTGCCGGGGCCGCCGCCGCGGTGGCAGTGATTTCATCCACCGAACGCGCCACCTGTGCCAGTGAGTCGCCCATCGCAGACAACTCCCGGCGCATGGCACCCATGTCCTTCTCGAGATCGGCGATGGCGGCCTTTGCCTCCTCATCCGCGACCGAACCGGCCTGCATGAGCGACTGCAGGCCGTCCTGAACCACCGGACCACGCGTCAACAGATAGACCAGAGCGCCGCCGACCAGAAGGAACATCAACAGGCCGAGCATGGTCCGTCGTCTCAGCATCTGCTGCAGATTCTGGGTCTCGTGATCCTGGCGGACCTGCTGCACCCTCAGACCATCGGCCGACTCCTGCTGGGCCTGACGGGTTTCATCCAGCGTCGCCAGGCGGGCGCTGAGACCCTCATTGGCCTTCCGGTGACCTGCGACAACGTCTTCCAGGTCCTCGCGCTGTTTCTCCAGGCGGGCCGCGTGGTCCTGCAGCAGCTCCTGCTGTTGCTGTGCCTTTTCCACCACCCCGCCCAACTCACTGTCCAGGCGGTCGACTTGCTTGCTGAGCCGTTCGCTGCCTGTGTCCAGGGTCCCGATGCGGTCCTCGAGCGCCTGGGCATCACCGATCGCCGCAGTCAGGCGCTGATCGAGTGTCTCTTCTGCCAGTTTCAGCGCGTCGAGTCGCTCCCTTTCCTGCTTCAGCAATTGTTCGAGGGCGTCGCTCCGCCGGTCCAACTCGTCCAACCTGCCCTCGGCGTTGAGCGTCTGCAGGCGATCATTCAGGACCGTGATTCGGTCGGCAAGCGCGTCGGTGTGTCGGGTAAAGTTGAACCCCGTCTTTTCCAATTCTTCAGTGCGCTTGATCACTTGATCGATACGCACCTGATTGAGCGAACGATCGGTGCTCAGCAGGGCGACCTGCTGCTCGAGCGCCTGCGGAATCTTCGCGGGCGATGCCCACCCGGGAGCCGATTCGCCTCCCTGCCCTTTCAGCTCCGACAGACGCTTTTCGACAGCCTCCAGTTGAGAGGCAATCTGCGCTTCTTTTTCTGCCAGGGACTCGTAACCGGCTTCCAGCACGGCGGTACGCCGGCTCAGCTTACCCGTGGCTTCTTCGGCCTGGCTGCACTGTGTGCGCAACTCGGGGATCTGCCGCGCCAGCTCCGGGGCCGTTCCCGATTCCTCACTCCCGTGCTCAAGCCTGTCGACCCGCTCCTGCAAAGCCTGCTGAGCCGCCAGCAACTCCGCGGCAGAGCTCTCCAGCTGCAGCGAATGGGCGCTCAGGTGCGCCGCATCCTGGGTCTCCTCGGCAATGCTCTTTCTTATCGCCTGAATTTGTGCCGACAACTCATTTACACGCTCGGTCCAGGGCGCCCCGCCGCCGACGGGACTCCCCTGCCCAGAGGCCAGTTCGCTGCCCTCCTCAGCCTCGCGACTGAGCAGTGCGATCTGCAGTTCCAGGCTCTCCTGGGCATCCGACAGGTGCCCCAGGTGATCTTCAACAACCTGGGTACGATCACGCAGCAGCTCGAAGCTGTGCTGCAGACTGCCGTCGGGCTCGCCGCCACCCTGGAACGTCTCGCGGCCCTGATTAGCCGCCTCGGCTGCCCTGGTTTCAAGGGCCTCTGTGCGCGCGCGCAACTCCTCGCCGGCACGCTCCACGATGGAGACGGTCTGTTCGAGATCATGCAGTCTGGCGGCGAGACTCTCGGTGGACTGCAGCAGTTCGTGCTGGCGTCTGCCCTGCGTCGCCAGCTCTTTGCCGGAGGCATTTTGCTCGCGGAGTTTTTTTAGTTTTTTCTGGACTGAAGAGAGGACGCGGGAGAGGTCAGACTGCTTCTTGGTGAGGCTGGTGGTCAGGGTCGCCACCTTCTTCTTGAGTTTTACGACCCTTTTCTCGAGATCCTTTTTCGAATTTTTTTTCTGCGCCATTTCCAGGACCCTTGGAGGTTGCGCAATAGTGACCCCTAACCCCACTAAAGATCAATACCCTGATCAAACCGATCTGCCCGACCCCGCCACATCATCCGTCGATGATATTTGCATCCGCTTATATAGCCACTGGAAGAACCAGCTCCGAGGCGGTTGTTCACCGGTAACCAGGTAATGCAGGGTGTATGGATTGTTCACCGTCGCGTAGAGCAACTGTTGCGCCCGACGCGACCCACAGCACAAAACGACATCGCCGGCCTGCACCTTGAAATCCGCATCAGGCAGCATGAAGTCTTCTGCGTTGCGCGTAACCACCAGCGCAATCGCATCCAGTCGCAGCTTCCGGTCTCCCGGGTCTCGCATCAGATCGCCCAGGCAAACCTGATGGATCTTGTTGCGGCAGGCGGGCACGATGCAGGACACGTCGGCCAGGTGCTCGCTCCAGAGCCTTGGCAAACCCTCGGGAAGCAGCTCACGCGACTGCTGCACCAGTTCTTCCACATGGTCGATGCCCCTGGAATGCAGGTAGCGCAGCAGTCTCCCGAGCGAGGGCATCAGCAGAAACAGCAGGATATGACGTGCAAGCACCAGGCTCGGCTGCATGATCAGATTGGCCGCCGCGGCGTTGAAGGCCAATTCGTTCTCGTGACGATTCTGCCGCACAATCAGGAAGGCGTCGGGATTGACCGCACGGGCACTGAGCAGGATTCGCAGGTTTTCCTCGTCATTGTCGGTCCCGGCGACCAGTCCCACGGCCTCGGCCAGGTTCGCATCGGCCAATGATTGGCGATCCACGTGGCCTTGTATGCGGTAACCCTCACCCTCCTTGAGATGATCCGCGGTATCGATGATCGAGAAATGCACACCATGTGCAGTCAGGGCTTCATGCAGTGCACGCCCCATCCTGCCGTAACCGCAGAGCACCCAGTTGCCGCGCGGTGGTCGCTGCGGATGTTCGAGGTCGACGGAGGTGTCACCAACCAGCCAGTCCTCCCAGGCCCGCAGCATGGGCGTGTAGACCGCAGCATCCAATTGGTGCGCGAAGATCTCGAAAGGGCTGACCAGGGTCACGTTCCCTACCGTCGCCAGCAGTTCACGGTGCTCTGCATCGGTATCACGGCAGATGATTCGCAGACGGGGGTTGAGAAAGCGTGTCATCACCGCGATTTTGAGATTCAGCTCATCACTGCCGGTGAGAATCACGATCGCACTGCAGTGCGGGTGTTTGACGCCCGCATCCAGCAGGTGGCGCGGGATGCTTGCGTCAGCACAAAGGCCGGGCATATTGACGCGGTAGTCGCGCAGACGCAGCGCCTTTATGCGTTCGGTATCGGCATCCAGGACGGCGGCCGTGATCGAGTTATCGCTCAGCCCCCGGGCCAGCAGGCTGCCCGTGTCGCCAAAGCCGCACAGGATGAAAAAAGGTCCGGAAATTTTTTCCACGCTGCGTGCGAAACGGCGCTCGGCGATCGCGCGCAACAACTCGGGATGCAGTGCCAGGCGGATGATGGAGCTGATGGCGTAAAGCCAGGCCACCACGCCCATGTAAAGGCATATCGTCGCCCACAGGCGCTGCTGGTCGGTGAACGGATGCGGGATCTCTCCAAACCCGGTAGTAGTCGCCGAGTAGGTAAAGAAATAGAACGAATGAAACAGGTTCATGTGGGATGGGTTCCCCTCGGCATCCACCCCCGGCATCAATGTCATACCGGTAATACCGATTGCATAGACACACAGCAGGACCAGAATCGGTCCGCGCATGAGCTGCAGTACAACGGCCGCAACCCGATCGAGATCTGAAGTGGCCGAGGGCAAGGTTTCGCCTCAGCGTCGTGACATCAGGGTGTCGGAGACCAACACGGCTACCGACACGATGTTGGCAGCCAGTGCACCATAGGCCATGGATACCACGCTGGCCATGAGACCCGGGCTGATGGTCTGTTCCATGCTGCCTTCCGATATGGCCCATACGGACACGGCGATCATCAGCAGCAAATTGGCCACCAGGCTCGCGGCCAGTACCAGGGCACCCAACTGGGAGCGGTCGCCCAGTTTCAACCCGCTGCTGATAAGACCGACGATCAAAGCCGCAAACAACACCCAGGGATCATGGTGCTGTGGGTTATCGATCCCACCGGCGACAAATCCCAGATTCAGTGCGAGTGCGAGAATAATGAAGAAACCAAAGACGACACGCTCTAAATTCACAGACGAGAGCTCTTGTTGGTGGGCAGGGGGCTTCCCTGGAGGGGTTCGGTTAGTGTCCCTTCAGAAGGGTATAGACCCTGGGCCGTCCAGGATCAACTAAAAACGCCACCATGCCTTTTTGACATCCGGCGACCCGGGCATGGGCATAACCAGTGCAACACTCACGTTGTCGCCACCGGGCCCGCCGCGCTCGGTCGCCATCATGGCCAGGTCAGACGCCGTCTTTCGATCAGCCCTGGATCCGGTCCATGCGCTCGCAACCTCTTCGTCACCGACCTGGTTCCAGAATCCGTCACTGCAGATCATGAACCAGTCATTGTCGCCGACGGCACTGGCCCCGAATTCGGGCTCCAACTCATTTTGGCCACCGAGACACATGTACAGTTGGTTGTCCGCCAGGCCGGACTGCAGCGATGCCTGCGGGTCGCTGCCGTCGGCGTTCAGCAGTTCTGCGACCGTGTGATCGCGGGTACGCAAGACCAGATTATCGGCATTGAAATGACACAAGCGGCTGTCGCCGACGTGTATCCAGTATGCCTCCTCACCTCTTATATAGAGTGCGGTGCATGTGCTCGCCGGATTCGTGTCGTGTTGCTTCCCGATCGCCCGGATGGTCTCGTGCGCCCTGAGACACAGGTCGGTCAGAAACTGCTTCGGTTCGGTCTCCACCACCTGGGAAAGCACGGACCTGGCGGTATCGATGACTGCCTGCGCGGCAATTGCACCCTGCTGTTGCCCCCCCATGCCGTCGGCAAGGATCACAACGTGCTCACCCGGCCGATCCGGCAGCGCCAGCACCTCGACCCGGTCCTGCTGTTCAGCACGACCGCCGATCTCGGTGGCCAGGTCAAATCGCCATGTCATTGCTGCCGCCCCTTTTCAGACACCGCGCCAAGGTCCGGGTCAGTCGAATACCGAACGCCATACATTTTTGAAATCCTTAACGAGATTGCCCGTGCCCTCGCGCCCCTGCGAGGTAACGATCGTGCCTTCAAACTCCATTGAGCTGATCCTCGGTTCCTGCCGCACCGGACTCGATTCGGCCACAACTTCCGGCGCCGGTGGGATGGCGGCCAGGCGGTCCAGTTCGTCGAGATCACCGCGAATCGCCAGCAGATCCGCGTGATTGCGTTGCACCGATATTCCCCGCTCCAAATAGCGCCTCGCCCGCTGCCGGTCCTCTTTGCGCAGGACCCTGCGCGCCAAGAAGGCATAACGGCTGGCGATCCGGTCCAGTCCCTCGTGGGCAGCCCGATTGGCGGGGTCGAGTTCGATGACGCTCGTATAGTATGCATAGGCGTTGTCGGCAGCTGGCGTTGTCAACCGATTCGCCTTCAGCGCCCGGTCGCCCGCGCGCATCAAGTCGTCAATTCGTTCACTCGAATCATCTGCGGTTTCAGGTGCGCTAACCGCGTCCTGCTCATCTTGTTGATCCGTTACCACCTCGGCGACCGATTTGATTGTCTCAACCGGTTCGGCGACCGGGGCATCGGCAACCTCGGACATCGGTTCGGCTATCGAAGGCTTATCCGGGTCCCCCGGCAACCTGTTTGTTTCCGGCAAAGACGTCGCACCGACAGTTACCGTTTTGGACTCGTTGACCACGGCCTGGGGTTCGACCCTGGCCTTGGCGGCTTCATAGCTGAGTTCGATCGATGGCACCCGGCTGACCAGACGTGGTGCGGCCGCCTGCCCGCTCGGGCTGTCTCCGATCAACCGCAGAGAACCTACAATGAGGACCAACAGGGCGGCGACCGCGGATAGCCTGACCAGGAACGAAGCCCCGCTGGCCCGTGCAAGCAACCCCTTCCGCGCGCCCTCGCCACGCGACGCGGCAGTGTTAGCGGAGGGTCCCGATTGCGAGGACCGAACCTGTTGGATCAAGGCCACCAGTTCCCCTGCCGAGCCGACACGGTTTTCGGGGCTCTTTGCGATCATCTTCTCCAGAAGACCCTGGTATCCCGACAACTCCTCGGGCAGGACGGGTATGGGGTTGCTCAAGTGGGCGACAATCGTCTCGATGTGCGAGCTTTCCTCATAGGGTCTTCGGCCTGTAAGCATCTGATAAAAGACGATGCCCAAACCGTAGATATCGGACCGACCGTCGAGCAGACGGTCTTCGGCCTGCTCGGGGCTGAGATAATAGGGGCTGCCGAATGCACTGCCTTCCATGGTCAGTTCCTGATCACCGTCGATCTGTTTGGCAATGCCGAAATCGGTCAGCTTTGGCGTGCCATCTGCGTGAAACAGGATATTGCTGGGTTTGATATCGCGGTGAACGATGTCTTTGCGATGCACGAAATCAAGACAGCTCGCCATACTCTCCAGCAGGTCCAGAGCCTGCATGGGGGGTATTCCATGATCAATTCTGTCCGCGAGTGATCCGCCCTCCAGGTACTCCATCGCGATGTAATGGCGCTCACCCATGGTGCCGACATCGTGAATGGTGATGATGTTGCGATGCTGCAATGAGGCGATGATCCTTGCCTCATGCAGAAAACGCTCCGCCTGCCGCGGGTTGTCGAATCGTCTCAAGACCTTTAGCGCGACGCGACGGCTGAGTGATTCCTGCATCGCAAGATACACCGAGGACATGCCCCCTCGCGCCATGAGTCGTTCCGCCTTGTAACCGGGTATTCTCATGTAAAACCTTCAGGCGCTTTCGATTGGGCGAAAAAAGAACTTGAGCCGCAGACCCCGGACCTTCAGGTCATCAGCATCGTTGAGCATCACCGGCCTCCATACCCTGCGCCCATTGACGGACACTCTTCCGCGGCGGCCGGGAAGCAGATAACAACCGTCGTTACGCCGCTGGATACGGGCCGCCAGCCGCGGTGCCAACCAACCCGGTGTATTGAGGTCGCACTCGGGTGATCTTCCTATGACGAAATTGACCTTATCCAATGCGTATCTCGTCGGTGCATTACCGTCACCAAACAGTTCCACGGAGGGCACCCGGATTCGCTTTCTCAACTTGGCCAGGTCGCCGAGACTGGAGATATCGACCTCCATGGTCGCTTCCTGCTGGGCCCTGTCGCGGGACCAGTTGGGCACCCCGGCCTCTTCGCCCCTGAGGCGGGCCGCGGCCATGAACTTGAGGACGAAATCATAGACCTGGATGTCGTCCCAATACTTCAGCTTGTGCCGTCTGATCCGTCTGCCACCAACGAAGACTCCGTTGGCACTGTCATTGTCAATGAGCACAAAAGACTCACCACGCCTCTCGATGGTCGCATGGTGCTTGGATACGCCTTGACTGTTCAGAACAACATCGTTGTCCTCGGTTCGCCCTATCGTGATCCGATCCGCCGACAGCTCGCGCTGTTCCAACAGCGCATCTCCCATAAATATACGAAGGTAGGCCATATTCTTTCCGCTACCGGCGCTGCGATGGGCTCTCGTTACCTGGTTTCGGTGGCCAGGGGTCCGGTCCACCAGGACTGACTGGGCTGAAGATCACTCCCCGATTCCATCCGTCTCAATGGTTAACAGAGAGTTTTTCGGCCGCGGAGCCTCATTCTGTAGCGTCAAGCCGTGCTGTGCCCACAGGCGGGAATTTGCGGAAATCCCGCATGGGATGCCCGGGCAGACAATCATTCAAGGCTGGTCGGCGGCAACGATTTCGCCATTTTGGGAACCTGGTTCCGGGAATGCTGCACGCCCTTCTGGAATGAGTGGGGCCCTTCACTCGACCTCGGGGGCCGCGAAGCCCGGAGGCTCCGAGACCCATGGGTTACCGTTCTTTGCAAGCTCATAGGCAAAATCAAACAGCTTGCGCATATAAACCGGGTCGAACCCCGATTCGCTCTCCGCGTCGAAATCGTTAGGGATATACGCAAGTTTGTAGTCCATCCCGTCGCGCTTCGCCCCCACGTAGATACGGAACAGATCGCCGATGCCCTGAGTCTTTATCAGGGTCGAAACGGAGCGCACAGCGATTCGCTCCAGCCGTGGCGGCACCTCCTCCCATTGCGGCGAGATCTTCGCGTTGCGGATCACATAGACCCGCCGCTCCCGTTGCGCACCAATCTGTTCGTTGAATGCCTTCACGTCCAGGGCGGCCGGATAGAGAAAGACCTGGTTTGAAGTGCCACCATCCACATGCATCTCGTCAAAGACCTGTCCCTCTGCCTCGACCGGCATATAGACCGGAGGGAACACACCGCCGATAGCGGCAGAAGCCATCATGATGGCGCGGAACAACTCGGCCGCACGCGGATGATTGCTGGCTGCGATGGCACCCATATTCCAGATCACCGGTCGCTGCGCCTCCAGATTCGTGGTGCCGATCCACAGGGTCCTGCCTCTGGCATGTTCCTCGGCGACACGCTTGAGGAACAGCTCGTCGATATGTTTTTCCAACAGCTCCTGCAGGGGCGAGTTATCACTGAACGAGTCTCTACCAAGGATGCTGAGAAATGCCCTCAGCCTGAAAATATCCTCGGTGTGCGTCGTCGTGTAGAAGTCTTCGAGATGGCGGTCATATTCCGGTCCAACAAAGGCAAAGGGTGCTATCAGCGCTCCCGTACTCACACCCGTGACAATGGCGAACTCGGGTCGCGTCCCTGCCGCGGTCCAGCCATTCAAAAGCCCCGCACCAAATGCCCCCCCGGACCCACCGCCGGAAAGGGCAAGAAAGGTCGTTGGCCGGGGATTTCCCGAAGCGTCATACAACAGGCCGGCCGACATCTGCCGTTCAAATGCCGCACGCATCATTTCCATGGCATTCTCAGGCTCCTGATCGCCCCAGAAGCGAACATCGGGAAAACCAGCCACCACCGCCTCATCCACCAGGCGCTCGGGAACAGGGTTTCTCTCTACGACCGTCGAACAACCGTTCAGCAGCATCAGCAGCACAGCCATGACTACGGGGGTCACGACAACGCGGAGTGGAAGAACGGAAAATCCGGAGCTTGTTAGATCGCAACGGCTGAAAAATTGGGCCAAAACGTTCATGTTGATGTTAAGCGGATACGTCATCGGACCTGAACATCCCTGCGGTGATGGTCTCTGAAACTATAACTGAATCGTTCTTCGGTACACCCGCGTGCGCTCCGGAAGTCGCTTTATGGGATGGAGATGCAGCACCAACCGTTGCCACGGCTGCGCTCCAGCATGAACCGTGACCCCAAACTCAGATCATGCATCGTTTACATTCTCAAATTCTGGAAAACCATTGCTGGCGATGTACTGATAGTGCCCAACTTGATTCACCCTCCGAAACGCGCTGCAAAGGGCTTGGATTACAAACGTTCTGGCGCGCATTTCCTATCCATCGGGGATATATCCTGACACCTGTTACACACTTGGCGGCACCGATACATCATTTGACTCCGTGTTGATCATTGATCTTTAATGCCGGGAACAAGAATAAAAGCGAAGTCCGTCCACGCGCCCCGATTTGGTGCATAAGTCCAATCCCCCTTAACTGGGGCGGCACATCGGTTAGGCACCGGCGCGGCTGTGCGGGGATATGTCCAGGCGTCGGCAAGTTGAGCCGCCCGTCCGTATATCCTGATGACTACCGTTCGCAGAGAGCCCAGATGCACACCGGGAGGCATTCGCTAGCGTCTCCTCCCGTTCAACATGAAGGGGCGTTACATGTCCGACAGTACCCACACAGCTGGGCCCTCGACACAGGCTCAGCGCATTCACGAGCACATCGTGGAGATCGTCAGCGACTCGGGTGAAGGCGCGCAAAAGGCGGGACAGACCTTCGGCACCATCAGCGCCAAGATGGGGAACGGTGTCTGGACGGTCGAGATCATACCCGCCGAGATTCAGCCGCCGGCCCGCTCCCCGGCAGGTGCCAGCGGTATCCGGATACGACTATCCTCGCGCTATGTCACCAACATGGGTGACGAGGCCGACGTCGTCGTCGCTTTCAACGAGCAGGTGTTGTACTCGCGTATCGCCACAGGTGCCTACAAGAAAGGCACTACGGTTCTGCTCGAAGGCAAATGGCGAGACGACCCGGTTCCAGAGATCCGCGAACAATATGAAAAGGCGGTCACCGAGTTTCGGCAGAACGGTCTTGTCGTCCACGAACTGCCCATCGAGCAGGCCTGCCTGGAGATCACTCCCAATCCGCGGAAAGGCAAGAACATGTTCGTTCTCGGCATGCTGTGCCGGATCTACGTGAGGGACAAAGAACAGGCGAGGACGGAGATTGCGAATACCTTTAAACGCAAAGGCGAAAAGGTGATAGACATCAATCACCAGCTTTTCGAGGCGGGTTACACCTTTGCCGAAGAGAACATCGATCTGAGTTACGAGGTCCCACCACAGCCGGAAGAAGAGACAAAGGGCAAGCGTTTCATCGTTACCAACGGCAACACGGCCGTCGGTCTGGGCGTTATGGCCTCGGGGATGGAACTGGTGTCCATGTACCCCATCACGCCCGCCACTTCGGCGTCCCACTACCTGGCGGAAGTATTTCACGAGGTCGGGGGATTCGTGCATCAGGCGGAAGACGAGATCGCCGCCATCGGGTTCGCCATTGGTTCCTCATATGCCGGCAAGACAGCCTGTACGATCACCTCCGGCCCCGGACTGGCACTCAAGACCGAAATGCTGGCCCTGGCAGTCATGGCCGAGGTGCCGCTGGTTCTGGTGGTGGTTCAGCGCGGTGGGCCATCCACCGGCCTGCCGACCAAGGTTGAACAGGGCGACCTGCTCGCCGCGCTGTTTGGCGAACCCGGCGACGCACCCAAGGTGGTACTGGCCGCCTCCACCATCCAGGAGTGCCTGGAGTTCGTGGTCATGTCGAGGCGTCTGGCGGAGGCCTTCCGCATCCCGGTGGTACTGCTGACCGACGCCAACCTCGCCACGGGTGTGCAGCCTTACGCGCGCCCGGAGCCGACCCTCGACTGGCTTGCGGGCCCCATTGATCAATCGGAATGGGACGAGGACGTGCCGCCGTACCAGTGGGATGAGGAGACCGGACTTTCCTCGCGTCCGATTCCCGGCATGCCCGGCGGAGAATACATCCTGACGGGGCTGGCCCACACCAAACAAAGCAAGGTCGCCTACGATTCCGAATCCAATCAACTCGGCTGCGATATGCGCAGTCGCAAACTCGCAGCTTTGGCCAGCACGTTGAAGCCACCGCAGATTCACGGCGATGCGGAGGGAGACCTGCTGGTCGTGGGATGGGGCTCGACCCTGGGCGCGATCGAGGAGGCCGTAGACCGGGCGCGGACGCAGGGCCACCGGGTCTCCTCGCTGCATCTGCGCTTCCTGTCTCCGATGGAACCGGGGCTGAAAGAGATATTCCAGGGGTTCCGCAAGATCATGACAGTTGAGATCAACTACAGCGATGATCCAGACGCCCCGCTGATCAACCACGAAACCCGTCGTTATGCCCAGCTTGCCTGGTTGTTGCGGGCACACACTCTGATGGACGTCGACTGCGGGTCAGTGGTGTACGGACGCCCACTGCAACCCGGAACGATCCTGAACGAATTGCTGCAGCGTTTGGAAGCCATGCGCGCGGAAGGAGGTAGCTGATGTTCGGTTTGCACGCAGACTGGTCACAGGAAGTCTTTGAACGTTACTTCACCATGGGCGACTACGCCGGCGGCGAGGCCCGTTGGTGCCCCGGTTGCGGCGACCACGCGGTCCTGACCGCGGTGCAGCGGATCATGCGCGACGAGCAGCTCAAGCCCGAAAACTCGGTGGCCGTTTCAGGCATCGGCTGCTCCAGCCGTCTGCCGCATTACATGGGCACCTATGGCTTCCACGGCCTGCACGGGCGCGCCCTGCCGATTGCTTGCGGTGTCAAGGCAAGACGGCCCGAGCTGGACGTCTGGGTGGCCACCGGAGACGGAGACTGCTTTTCCATCGGTACCGCGCACTGGATTCATGCCCTGCGCTACAACATGGACATGACGGTGTTGGTGTTCGACAACGCCATCTACGGTCTCACCAAGGCTCAGACATCGCCAACCAGCCCGCTTGGCTTCAAGACCAACACCCACCCCTCAGGCGCGATTCTTCCGCCGCTCAATCCGCTGACGGTCACGCTTGGCATTACAAACGCGTCTTTCGTGGCACAGGTCGTGGACTGGAACCCGCCGCTGCTCTACGAAACCATCAGGCGTGCCCACCAGCACCGTGGAACCGG
>Ga0316201_10001642_pt1 | contig 15271 bp, 14 predicted proteins | sample CS6wburrow_MG_FD_204516 | JGI IMG/M metagenome (GOLD analysis project Ga0316201, IMG submission 204516) | Coastal sediment microbial communities from Delaware Bay, Delaware, United States - CS-6 worm burrow | ecosystem: Environmental > Aquatic > Marine > Coastal > Sediment | place: USA... | reverse complement strand
GTCGTAAGTATTTGTCTTTCTTGATAGCACTGTCGCCAAACAAAGCTTGTACATTTAAAATCCCTAAACCACGTACTTCTAAAAAGGCATTCATGCCTAAAGGGCAGACGCCTATGATAGTTTTGGGTGTCATTTTTGAAAATTCAGGGGCATCATCAGCAATTAATCGATGCCCCCGACTAACCAGTTCTAGGGCTAATTCACTTTTCCCGGTTCCGCTATCACCCATAATTAAAACACCCATCCCTAACACGTCCATAAAAACACCGTGCAAGGTGATGCGTTGCGCGATTAATCTGGCGAAAGTGGTATGCAGATAATTAATCACATTTTCGCCAGACAAAAGTGAGGTGAAAAGAGGAATCTGCTTGTTGTCGGCTATGTTGAGCAAGTCTTCAGGGACAGAGAGGCCGTCAACCACAATAATACTGACTAGATTTTGGTTTTCAAATAATTGCCTGAGGGATTCCTGATAAGCGTTTTTTTCAAGACCCTTTAAATAGGCAAGTTCGTATACGCCAATGATTTGAATTTGATGAGGATGAATCAGGTTAAAATAACCGACATTGGCGAGTTTTTGATCAGGTTCTAATAAAATGGCACACTGAACACCTTTTTGTCCTGCAAGCCAAGCCAATGTTAAATCATCGGCGTGATTTTGAAAGAGTTCCTCAACAGTAAATCGGGTCATAATAAATCAGCTTTCGATACTCACGTTTTTTTACAAAAACGTGAAGATCGAATATTAAACAGCTTCCAGTGAAGCAATAGGGTTAAATGTAAACTGGGTCATAACAAATCAGCTAACTGGCGGCTTCCAGTCGGTCAAGAGGTTAAATTTTTCTCCACAGTCTTCTGTGTGACGCAACTTTTCACGAAACTCATCACTGCTAAACATCTGCGCCAATTGGGCCAGAATTTCTAAATGTTCATCTGTCGAATTTTCAGGCACCATTAAGGCAAATAGTAAATCAACCGGTTTTTTATCAATCGAATCAAAATCGATACCGTTTTCCAGTTGTAAAAAGGCTGCTAAGGTGACATTGCATTGAGCAACTCTAGCATGAGGAATCGCAACCCCTTTACCAATGGCGGTACTGCCTAATCGTTCACGCCCTAATAGACCTTCAAAAACATCGTAGCTGGTCAGTGATGAGGTTTCTTGGGCCAGCAATTTACTAAAGTATTCAAGAACACGTTTCTTGCTGCTTGCCTGCACATGACAGAGTATCCTTTCAGGTGTCAGAATGTCTGAAATTATCATGGGCTTGTGACTTATTCAATCCGTTGGTTGATGAGCTTTCAGACCACCTTCAGACTGATGATGGTTTTGAAGTTTTTCCTTGTGTTTTTTAATCTGTCTATCCAGTTTGTCAGTGAGGGCATCAATTGCAGCATACATGTCTTCATGTTCTGCATTCGCAAATAAGTTAGCACCACTGACGTGCAAGGTGGCTTCTGCTTTTTGACGCTGTTTCTCCACAGTAAGAACCACATGCATGTTGGTAACATGATCAAAATGACGTTCTAAACGATCCATTTTAGTGGTAACGTAATTACGCAGAGCTTCAGTAATCTCAATGTGATGACCACTAAGATTGAGTTGCATTGGTGTACTCCTTTGTTAATGTGGATGTTCTTGTGAATTGTGATTGGGCAAGCGGGCACCCACAAGGAATTGGGCAACCGATTGCACCTCCCCTACAAGCACAATAAATTAATTGTGAATTGTGATTGATTGGGCAACCACAAAAAATTGTGCAACTACAATGGACAACCACAATGGATTGCCCCTACAAGCACAATTGCTGCTGCACTAGACGAATAAGCGTTTCCTCTCATTGGAGGAGGGAATAACCATGGCTTCGCGGTATTTGGCAACTGTGCGTCTGGCGACTTTGATTCCTCGTTCTGATAATATCGTGGCAATTTTACTATCACTGAGTGGTTTTGTCGTGTTTTCAGTCGCAATCATTTTTTTGATCATAGCACGAATGGCCGTGGAGGAGCATTCTCCACCAGCAGTGGTGCCAACGTGACTAGAAAAGAAATATTTAAGTTCAAATATACCTCTGGGGGTATGAAGATATTTTTGTGTTGTGACGCGAGAAATCGTTGATTCGTGCATTTCCAATTCTTGGGCAATATCATGTAGTACCAACGGTTTCATAGCTTCTTCGCCATAATCCAAAAAACCAGATTGACGTTTCACAATACATTTAGCCACTTTCAATAATGTTTCATGGCGACTTTTAAGACTTTTTATAAACCACCTGGCTTCTTGTAAATGCGTTTTTAAACTCGTATGATCTTCACGATTTTCGATCTTTGGAATCAGACTGGCATAGTGAGCATTAATACGCAGTTTAGGTGAAATATCTGAATTAAGTTCGACTTTCCACAAACCCTTAACTTTTTTGACATAAGCATCAGGTATAATATAAGTCGTCTGTGAAGATTCAAGCAAAGCCCCTGGGTGGGGATTGAGGGATTGAATAAAATTAACCACTTCTCTTAATTTTTCAGGACTTAACCTCATGCGTTTGCTTAATTGGGGATAGTCGTGTGCACCCAACAGGCTTAAATGTTTCTTGACGAGAGTAGTTGCTTCTTTCAAATAAGGGGTGTTGGATTTGTATTCAGCCAATTGTAATAATAGGCATTCTTTTAAATTGCGTGCCCCTACGCCAATTGGATCAAATTTTTGTATGCGATGGAGTACGGCTTCTATTTCCTTATTATTGACCGGTATTTCGTTCGCTAAACTTTGTGCTATTTCTTCAATTGAAGCACGTAAATAACCATCGCTGTCAATGGCATCAATGAGGGCTATAGCATAGAGATGCTCTCTATCGGTAAAATGATCTAACCCCAGTTGCCAGCGTAGAATATCTTGTAATGTTTCTATATTAATTTCTTGATGAGTTAAAAAATCTTTACCCTTGTTATTATTAGAAGCGTCATAGGGGGAGGCTTCGATGCTGCTGTCATAAATATCTTCCCAGTCACTGTCAACGGCCAGTTCATCCGGAATATCGGTAATATTAGCCACAGCGATTTCATCATTCCCTTCATTATCTAATCCGCTTGAAGCATCAGAATTTGAATTGCTCAATTCTTCTTCCGCTTGCAGCTCAAGGTTTTGAGCAAAATCTAAATCCTGATTTTCTTCACGATCAGTCTCGTAGTCATCGTCTTCTGCCACTTCCAACATGATGTTGGATTCCAAGATTTGCTGAACTTCCATTTGCAATTCATGGGTAGACAACTGCAAGAGACGAATAGCCTGTTGCAGTTGTGGTGTCATAGTAATCTGCTGACCGAGACGTATTTGGAGACTTTGTTTCATAATCGTTATTCAAAAATCCTGTTTAACCTACCGACATCAACCTTATCACTGGCCGGTTTGACATTATAATCTGAAATTGTGGCCTAAATAGACCTCTCTAACGTGTTCATTGTGTAAAATATTCTCTGGTGTGCCTTCTGCAATCAGATTGCCATCATTAACAATATAGGCACGGTCACAGATACCCAAGGTTTCACGAACATTATGATCGGTGATTAAAATACCAATATCTAAACGACATAAATGGGCAATAATCCGTTGAATATCTAACACAGAAAGCGGATCAACGCCTGCAAACGGTTCATCAAGCAAAATAAACCGCGGTTCCGATGCCAAGGCACGGGCAATTTCAACACGCCGCCGTTCTCCTCCTGAGAGACTGATACCGAGATTGTTGGCTAAATGTTCTATATGCAATTCCTCTAACAAGGCTTGAAGGCGTTCTTTGCGCTTAGCTTTGTTGAGATGCTTTTGCACTTCAAGAATGGCCATAATATTATCGGCAACAGTCAATTTACGAAAAACGGAGGGTTCTTGTGGTAAATAACCTAATCCCATTTGTGCCCGCTTGTGCATAGGGTAACGGGTGATATCGGTTCCGCCTAAGAAAATAGAGCCTTGCTCGCACCGAATCAAGCCTACCATCATATAAAAGCAAGTGGTTTTGCCCGCGCCGTTTGGCCCTAACAAACCCACTACTTCAGCACTGGTCACCTTGAGGCTAACATTTTTGACAACGAGACGAGATTTATAGCGTTTCGCCAGATGATGGGCTGATAGCGTACTGGTTCTCATAAACGTTAGAATCCCATACAACTAATTGTTTAAATTATTATTTATTAATTGTTAATTGTTAATGGTTAGACTTCAAATGCTCAATAGTTCTTTGAAATCAAAAGTGGCTTATGGTGGGGGCCATTGCGCTTCAAGAACAAAATCCTAAGGGGTTAAAACTTTTTCGTTTTGACCTAAAAACATTAAACCATTAACCATTTTCCACGCAAAAGTTTTTGCGCGCAAAAACGGGTGGAAAACCATTATAGACGTTCACTTCTTTGGCTGCGGCTTAAATGTCATTGTAACCCGTCCCTTTTTAAGGTTGCCTTGATCCGCTTTAATGATACCCTGTTTGGTATCATAAGAAATACGTGGCGCTGTCGAGATGTAAGTATCTATGCCGCCTTTATCTTTTCGCAATTCAGCCTGATTCCTTAAGTGCAGCATACTCTTAACCGCATGATATTCCATCTCATTAGCCTGAGCTTTGATATTATCGCCTGAATCAAGACGTTGCTTAAAACGAACAGGTTGACCTGAAGCCACAATTTTCTCAATTTCGTGTTTTTCCGTGTAATTCAAAGTGACAGTCTCAGCATTCAGGCGAATAGAACCTTGACTGACAATGACATTACCCGCATAAATAGCAACGCCTTTGATATTGTCAATGCTGGCCTGATCAGCCTCAATTTGAATAGGTTGTTCACTATCATTGGATAAAGCAAAAGCCCCATTGGAAAGCAATAGAGTGATAAAAAATAACATGAATCTATGGCAGTACATAGTGTCCTCGCACTTTTGAAAGTAATTCTACCTGTTCTGTGGGCATAAAAACACGCATACCAATGCTGTGAGTTTTGCTGTTGTGACTGATAATGGTACTGGGAGCGGCCGTTTCGGCATATTCTGTATCAACTTGCACCAACACATCTTGTGAGATCACTTCCACTTGTTGTTGTGGATTTTGAGTCTGCCGTTGCAAAGTCGTGTTACCGAGTAACTTGATCTGATTACCATCGGGCGATATTTCACCTTTTTCGGCACGCATTGTCCATGCAGGTTGTCCTTCTTCGTTATAGAATACCATATAAGGTGCAGTCAAGGCTGTATTAGCTTGTGGATAATGTACCATCATTTTGGCCGTCAATTGATTTTTTTGGTGACCTTGTTCATCCATACGAGTCGTCTTAAAATTTTTCAGGGTGTAATCAGGGACATCAAGACGACTTTTGGGCAAATCCGAAAAATCTTTTTTCAAACTAGACCAAAGCCCAATTGTTATTAGCATCAAACTCATTAAAACCAATCCGCTTCGCCAATAATTTAACACATTTTGAATATTGAGCGTTTTTTTAATTAACGCAAATCGATTTTTAACACTGGCGCGTTGTGATTGACGTTCTTTAGTCGATTTGGGTTTTGAAAATCGTCGCAGAAACGGGGCATTCCAGAAATAAAGCTTAATAAATTTGCCTTTTGGTGTCGTAATGATAAAACGCGGATATTTGAACATTAAGCTTTCCTAAAAGAATCAAACCACAGTGCCTGTTTTCGGCTTCGTACCCCATAACGACTCCGTTACGCTTATGGTTAATTAAAGCCAGAAGCGATGTGTTTGCCATCGTGCGGCTTGCCAGCATTGCTCTTTAAAGAGCAAAACCCGAACCGGTGTAGCGATGGTGGCAAGGGGCTTTAGCCATAAGTGATGTCTTAAAATTATTTAATAGGTATCAATGTCTATTGATAACTGAGAATTGAAAATTGAGAATTGATAATTGATAATTGATAATTGAGATGATAATTGACTAAACCACTTTGGCTCGTAAGATATCATGCAGGTGCAACACGCCCCTTAAAGTCTGTTGGGCATCCACGACCAATAACGCAGTGATTTTATAAGTTTGCATCACACTCAAGGCCTCAACTGCCAAGCAATCCGCAGTGACGGTTTTACACGATGCCGTCATCACCTCAGTTATTATTGTACTATGAATATCAACTTGTTTATCAAGCACACGACGCAAATCGCCATCAGTAAACACACCAACGACATGCCGCTTATCGGTTACGATTGCCGTCATGCCTAAACCTTTATGCGTCATTTCCACCAAGGCATCGCGCAGGGTTGCCGTGGGCGACACTATCGGTATGGCCGAACCCGTGTGCATAATATCATGGGTTAATAATAACAAACGACGTCCCAAACGCCCCCCCGGATGAGAACGGGCAAAATCCTTGGCGCTAAAGCCCTTCGCTTCAAGTAAGGCAATCGCCAAAGCATCCCCCATCACCAAAGTGGCCGTCGTGCTAGACGTAGGCGCTAATCCTAATGGACAGGCCTCTTTTTCGACGCTAACATCAATGTTGACAGTCGCAGCCCTCGCCAGTGTCGAGCTTTGATTTCCAGTCAAGCTAATTAAGGGTACGCCTAAGCGTTTAATAAGTGGTAGAATAAGTGAAATTTCTTCCGTTTCACCGGAGTTTGATAAAGCCAAAACCACATCTTTAGCGGTAATCATCCCTAAATCGCCATGACTAGCCTCGCCAGGATGCACAAAAAAAGCGGGACTCCCAGTACTGGCTAATGTGGCCGCAATTTTACCGCCGATATGTCCAGATTTGCCCATACCAATGACAACAATTCGCCCCTCGCATTCAAGCATAAACTCGCAGGCCTGTACAAATCTCTCATCAATTCGAGCGGTAAGTGCGCTAATAGCCTGGACTTCAGTGTGTATTACCGCTAAGCCTAATGCACGTAGTTTCTCGGTTTGATCTGACATAGACAAAAAAACACCATTGACAAGTACATGCTACACTCGCATTTTGTAATTGTAAAAATTGTAAATTATGAATTGTGAATTGTGAATAAAAAACTCAGTTTACCCACCCATTTCGTATTTGATGAAAAAAAGAACATTTAATCATAAACCCAAATTTTTTTGATTGTATAGTAAACAAATTAGGAACCGTAGGGAAGCTACGCTAAATAAATGAATAACCCGTAACGTTGATTCATTATCATTGATGGAAGCAACGTTCGCAAGCCATGAATCGCAAATCACAGATCACAAAACAAAAAGGCAAGCAGTCTAAAAAATTGGAATGCCTATTGATGACGTGTTCATAAGTTCATATTAATTTACTTTATACAAAACAGACTGTTTTGACTCTGACAATTTTCATCCGTTTTGAGATACCAGAGAATCTTGCAGGGACAAATCTATTGCCTTTGCTCCATATTGATTACTCCTTTTTTAATTCTCACAGATGCTATTATTTTTATGACTCAAACAACAGGATAAACCTATCATGTCATCAATTCAAACGCTCACGAGACGCACGGCCGTGCGTCTCTACGGCCGTGCGTCTCTACCTTGGCACCTTTACGCCTTTGCGCCTTTGCGCCTTTGCGTGAGATTGGTTTTAAATCGAACCCTTCTTTTAAAATAATTAATCTGAATATCTATAGCAGCTTTGCGTGAGATTAAAAAGGCTTTATAAATTGAAATTGACAACTAACCGATAACTGATAACTGATAACTGTTCAAGAAAGAGGAAACCCATTCATGCCATTTAAAACCGAAAATGTGCCTCAAAAGAGAGCCAAGCATCATGATTTTGATGACGATGATGATGATGACTTATTGCCCATCATGATTTATCGAGACTTGCAAAAAATGCTCTCCAAATTCATTCACTTCCTAAAATATTTTGTGATAATCAGTCTTTTTATTTTGCCCATCTACCTGATTATCAACTCAATCGTTTTTATGACGGAATCAGGTTATATTTATCTTTATGACAACGTGTGGACGGGCGAAAGAGAGGTATACGACAAACCCGGCATTCACTTTAAAATTCCCTTTTCGCAGGTGACACGTTATAAGCAAGTCTGGATCGTTGATTTTGGCACAGGTTACGCTGGTGAACAACTACGCCGTAAAAAAACCCCCATTGAACTCCGCTTCGCCGACAGCTACACAGCAACGATTCCCGCGACTTTTCGCTACAAACTACCACTTGGCAAAAAAAATCTCGAAAGAATTCACCGCGATTTTACCAGTCAGGAAAAATTGGTCGATGCCATGTTGATTCCCGTATCGCGTGATGTCATGGTGATTACCGCAACGCAATACACCGGTGAAGAATTTTTTCAGGGTGGCTTAAATCAATTCAGGGTTGATTTGGAAGATCAACTGCAAAATGGTATCTATCAAACCGAGCGCAAAGAAGTTGATGTGAGACAAAGAGACTTAGCTGCTTTCGGGTATCAAGAAGAGGGTATGCCGCAGAAAACCACTAGCTTAAAGGTTTGGAAAACCGTGCCAATTAAAGGGAAAGATGGCCAAATTCTGCGTTTGGAAAAAAAATCGCTGGTTGAGTATGGCATTGACGTGATACAAGTCACTTTGGGTGTACCTGTGCCAGAAGCTGAACTCGAACAACTACTGGCTGATAAAAAACGTTTTGATAGAGTGGCCAATGAAAAAGCGGACGAATTAGCCCTGATTATGGACGAACAGAGAATTCAATTGGCTAATATTCGGAAAGAGGGGAGTACTCAGTCGGCTCATATTGAAAAAGAGCTGAAAATTCAATTGGCAAGAGAAGCCAAGGATGAGAAAATTCAGTTGGCTCAAAAAGCCAAAGCGTTAGCCTTGTTTGAGAAAGATAAAATACTTTTGCTGGCTCAAAAAGAGGAAGAATTAGCCATGGTGCATGAAAATCGGAAAATTCAATTGGCTCAAAAAGAAAAAGTACTGGCCATTGAACTCGCCACGACTCAGGCTAAAAAAGAAGAAGAATTACTGGTTGCTCAAGAGGATATGAAAATTCACCTGGCGAATGTTGAAACGCAGACCAAAATGAATCTCGCTAAAAAAGCGGAAGAATTAGCCATCGTTGAGGAGATGAAGAAAATTCAACTGGCGAATGTTGATAAGGATAAAGCAACCCAACTCGCTCAGATTGAGAAAGAAAAAGAAATGAAACTGGCTCAAAAAGCGGAAGAGTTAGCCATCGTTGAGGAAATGAAAAAAATTCAACTGGCGAATGTTGATAAGGAAAAGAAAACCCAACTGGCTCAAAAAGAGCAAGAATTTTCCCTTATTCAGGAAGAACAGAAAATTCAACTGGCGAATGTTGATAAGGAGAAGCAAATTCAGTTAGCTAACCAAACGAAAGTGTTAGCTCTGGTTCAGGAAGACCAGAAAATTCAACTGGCCCAAAAGGCCAAAGACTTGGCTATTGTTGAGGCGGAAAAGAAAGTTCAACTGGCCCAAAAATCAGAAGAATTGGCCCTAGCGCAAGAGGAACAGAAAGTTCAAGAGGCTAAATTTGAATCCGCGCAATTTGAGGCTAAGATTTTCAGAGAAAAAGGGTTAGCCGAAGCGGATGTTCTGAAAGCCAAGTACGCCGCCCGAATTTCAGAAATGTACATTGCTGAAATTCAAAAAGAAATCGCCGCAATCATTTACACCAATTTAAAAGGTATTAATGTGACAATGCCGCGCAATATCGTTAATTTAGGCGAACAAGGCAACAAGCTACAAACTAACCTTGATGTCTTATCAAGCTTTGCCACGATAGGTGTTATGGAAGGGTTAGAAAAGAAGGCCTTAGATCAAGCGCCCCTTATAAGCCAACCAGAGTCACCTTGAAAATCGTATCGCTATTTTTCTCGTTATACTCAGGGCGAACCGCTCGGTTCGCCCTAAAAATTACACTCCCAAGTTCAACAGATCAAGGAGCATAAAATGTCAGAAACTGCAACGATTCAACAAGGTTTACTTGACACATTTGAGCAATTATCATTGCCACAACAACAAGAATTGTTACATTTTGCGAAATTTTTACGGCAAAAAACCACCGCAATATTTTCTCATCAAGTGCCAAAAGCCGATTGGAAAGCCTTTATTCAAGAAACTTCAGGCGCTTGGTAAGATATACCCACTTCTGAAGGATAGCATTCTTTTTTCAACACAGAGTCCACAGAGAACCACAGAGGGCCACAGAGATTGATCACTCTGTGAAACTCTGTGTTCCTCTGTGAACTCTGTGTTGCGTTTTTAACGGCAACTAGGAGAAAAACTCAATGTCATCAAAACCCGCCACCCCTTTTTTTAAAGAATTTGCCGGCCTACTGATTATTGGATTGATATCGTTTTTGGCCTTAGCCATTTTTCTGTTTCGATCTTCTTTTTTCTTTACCGAATCCGGTTATCTCTATCATTATCAAAATTTTATCAATCAAAAAGTGGAGGTATACGAAGGCCCTGGGCTTTACTTGAAAATCCCATTTTCGTTCACTGTGACACGATACGCACAAGATTGGACTGTGAATTTTGGCATCGCTTACAGTGGGCATCAAATACGCAAAAAGGGCCCCATTCAAGTCACCTTTGCGGATACCTATACGGCCAAAATCCCCGTCACTTTTCGCTATAAACTGCCCCGTCATGAAGAAAAAATTAAACGCATTCATCGAGAATTTAGAAGTTTTGATGAACTGATTGACTCCCTCTTGATCAAAACTTCCCGTGATATCGTTGTCATGACAGCAACCCAGTACACAGGTGAGGAGTTTTTTCTAGGGGGCTTCAATCAATTCAAAGCCTCATTAGAAGATCAACTTCGCAATGGTATCTATCAAACCGAACGCAGACAAATTGAAATCGAACAAATGACTTTAGCGCCAGTCGGTTTAGATCAAGAAGATTCAACGCAATTGCGTAAAGCCAAAACCTTAGTTTGGAAAACCATACCGCGATTAGGGCCTTCAGGCAAAAGATTACGCTTAGAAAACCAACTGAATGTTTACGGTATTGAACTCGTTTATGTCGCCTTAGGCGATCCCCTACCTGAAGAACAATTGGAACAACTCCTGGCTGACAAAAAACGTTTAGTTGCCGAACGTATTAAAGCCGTACAAGAGCAAGAAACCGCGAAAGAACAAGCCAAAACAGTACAATTGCGCGGCGAAGTAGAACGCACCAAATCGAGACAGGAAGCGTTAAAGGAAAAAGATTTGGCCATTATCGCGAAACAACGCGATGTTGAAGTTGCCGAAAAACAAAAGGATAAGGAAATCATTGATTATCAAAAAGCCAAACAATTGGCAGAAATTGACAAAACAAAAGACTTAGCCATTGCTAAAGCTGAACAAGAGATTGAGAAGGTTAATAAAGCAAAAGAATTAGTGATTGCTCAGGCCAATTTGGCTATCCAAAAAGCGAACTTTGAAGCGGCACAATTTGAAGCCAAAGCCATTCTAGAAATGGGAATAGCTGAAGCTAAGGTTTTAAAAGCCAAATACGCAGCCCGCATTCCCGACATTTACAGGGCTGAAATTCAAAAAGAGATCGCTCAAATCATTTACCCCAATATCAAAGATATGAAAATCACCATGCCACGCAATGTCGTCAATTTAGGTGACAAAAACCCTAACCTACAAACCAACCTGGATGTTTTATCAAGCTTTGCCACAATAGGTGTCATGGAAGGCCTAGAAAAGAAGGCCCTAGATCAATTGCCCCTCACAACAGACTAACGCTGAAGGGGTTTTCAGGCAAGCCTGAAAATGTGAAACTTCGTCCCGAGCGTAGCGAGATCATAGCCCCATGTGGAACCCTCATCGTTATACACAAGTTTTAACGATTTGATTTTAGCTATAACTACAAGGATTGCTTATAATAAAGGATAAAAACGGGACATTACTACGATCTAATCCTTTATTATAAACAATCCTTGTAGTTATAAGCAATTGGAAAGCCTTGATTAGGGAAACTTCAGACGCTTGGCAAGATATACCGACTTCTGAGGAAATTTGCCTACGGTAGTCATTTTTGAGTTGCAACTTGGTATTGCTAAATCAGGGTTTCCGAATAAACGTATTACCGAATTTCGTTATCGCAAATCAATAACCATGTTTTCCAGAATCTACAAATACAATCACGAACTCAATTCTTATGATCTGATCAAATTCATAGCCATCATCGCAATGATAATCGATCACATCGGATTTTATTTTATAGTCGATAATACAGAGTATTGGCGTGGCATAGGGCGACTAGCCGCCCCCCTGTTTTTCTTCATCGCCGGTTACATTTCAAAATATCATATCCGATTCAATATCTTATTCTACGGTTTGCTCATCACCCTTGTTCGTATTGATATAGGTTACCCTTTCCTGATAAATATCCTCATCGTCATTGCCTGTATCAAATGGCTATTGGATCGTTGGCAACCCAGCCAAGAAAATACGTTCACCTTAGTCATTATTTTTATCTTATTGTATTTTATCACTTTTTGGGCAAGAGATTGGATTGAATATGGACTATTTGGTTTTGCTTACGCCATCTGTGGGCAGTTAGTCGCCACAAAAACGAAAGCCATTATCACGTCGATTTTTATAGCCGCAACCCTGTTTAATCAATTTTTTGAACGCCTTCTTTTCAACGACAATCTGCTTATGGTGCTCATCATTTCAAGCGTTGCCATTTTACTCTATCTCATCATGGCCTTATTTCGCTATCAAGTCTATACGGTTCACAACCCCATTATTAAAAATACCGTGCTAATCTTTTCCAGATACTCACTGGAAATCTATTTTTGGCATTTATTTATTTTTACCCTGATTTTTTTATTATTTTTCAAATGATGATTTGTAGAGCAAAGCAATGAATAGCTTACCCAATGACCTCCATATCGCACAAAACCTTTTTGAACAGCAACTTGCCCAACAAATCCTGATCAGTGAAAAAAAGCGTGTCACCATTCTTGCTGTCATTCTCAGTTTTCTGGCGTTAGAGGTTTTCATACAAGGTTGCTGTAGGCTCGGTTTCTTTCCAAAAGAATTTTACCATTTTGGATATGGTTTACCATTTTGGGTATGGTTAAACTTGTTATTAGCAAGCTTTGCGGCTTATGAATGGGGATTACTGTTTTTTCTGGACTACGTGATTAGGCGCAAAAAACAATTTCCTACCTTTTATCGCTACTTTAACGTGTTTGAAGAAACCAGCTTTCCCACCCTAGCGATTTTACTGGTTGCACAAGTGCTTGATCCCATTTCCGCCCTGATGGCACCGCCGACTTTTATTTATTTCATTTTCATCATCTTATCCGCATTACGCCTAGATTTTAAATTATGTCTTTTTACTGGCAGCGTTGCTGCACTAGAATATTTCTCAGTCGCTTGGTTTTACCTGTCACAACTCAGTGATTCAGGACAAACAAACAGTTTAGCACTCATACAGCATCATATTGTTAAAGCCATCATTTTATTTGTTGCTGGCCTGGTAGCCGGTTTTCTGACATTAGAACTCAAAAGACAGATACTCGATTCCTTTCGTACCCTCCAAGAACGTAATAACATTGCTAATATATTTGGGCAACATGTTTCACCCGCAGTGGTTGAAAAACTATTACATCAACCGACAGAAATGAATACCGAAAGCCGGCAGGTTTGCGTCATGTTTTTAGACATTCGAGACTTTACCCGCTTTTCAGAAACGCATCAACCCGAAGAAGTCGTCAATTTTCTCAACACCCTGTTTGAACCGATGATTGAGATAGTGAATCAGCACAATGGTGTGATTAACAAATTTTTAGGTGATGGTTTTATGGCGATTTTTGGGGCCCCCCTTTCAGACGGTAAAGACAGCCAAAATGCCGTCAATGCGGCCCAAGCAATATTACACAATGTCAAACAGAAGATTGCTGAGGAAAAACTGCCCCCAATCCGTATTGGGATAGGGCTACACACAGGGCAAGCCGTGACAGGCACAGTCGGATCAACGCAGCGCAAAGAATATACCGTGATTGGCGATGTCGTCAATCTAGCTTCCCGGATTGAGCAACTCAATAAACAACTTGGATCACAATTATTGATATCAGAGGCCGTTTTGGAAGCGATGGGCAAAAATATCAACCCCATCATTGATCAAGGTTTAATACCCGTAAAGGGGCGAAATGCGCCCGTGCAAATTTATCAGATTGATTAACCACAGGAAATCCACCAGACTTTGAAAAAGCTAAAAAATTCATTGTCAAAAAAATTGAAGTTGTCAATCTTAATCTGATGTCTGCTCAAATGTTATCAATTATCAATTATCAATTATCAATTATTTTTGGGGCATGGTGGCCAATCAATAAATACGTTGTCCATTCGATATGGCTGGTTTTAAAAAAAAGTTTGATTTTGAGTATTGATTTTGAGTCGATCATTTATAAATAGTGGGCTATGAGGTTATTTTTTGTGTCCCTGATTTGTCTGATGTTTTGATAGGATCGTTTTCGACGCGATGCTTCGATTCTCCCATGTTTCGCGTCTAAATCAAAACGCAAGGCTTTGGTTCGTTTCGACGCGATGCTTCGCGTCTCCCATGCTCGCGTCTAAATCAAAACGCGAGGCTTTGGTTCGTTTCGACGCGATGCTTCGCGTCTCCCATGCTCGCGTCTAAATCAAAACGCGAGGCTTTGATAGAGAGACGCGAAGCATCGCGTCTCTACATCATAACGCGAGGTTTTGGTAGAGAAAGACGCGAGGCATCGCGTCTCTACATCATAACGCGAGGTTTTGGTAGAGAAAGACGCGAGGCATCGCGTCTCTACATGATAACCTTGATTTGTTATCCTGCTTATGTAACAATTGTCAGCTAATAGTTCTCAAATAACGGGTTAACTTTATAGGCGCATCAGCTATGTCAATTTCTGAACCGATTAGAAAAAAATTTGTTGAATACATTATGCTTCAAGTTTTTGATGATCAATATATTGATCGTCAAGAGGAAAAGAATATTCTTGAAGAGGGCATCAAGATGGGGATCGGCGTTGAAGAAGGGCTTGCTATTATACGACAAGTGGCTTCTGAAAAATCTTTGGTGATTGAGAGAGCTGTCGAAGAGCGGGCTCAGGAAGTGCTTGAACAATTTGCGCTTAATGATGGTGTGATTGATAAGAAGGAATTTGAAAAGACTTTAACGTTGTTCAAATCCGCTTGCCATGGGAAAGTGCCGGATATTGCGATTAAAAGACGATTGAAGCAGATGATATTAACTCAGGGCTGGAAAGTTAAAGAGGGCGGATTATTTGGCTCAAAGTGGTTTTCTGAAATTGCGTAATGAATTGATAGAACGCTGA
>Ga0316201_10001641_pt1 | contig 15274 bp, 10 predicted proteins | sample CS6wburrow_MG_FD_204516 | JGI IMG/M metagenome (GOLD analysis project Ga0316201, IMG submission 204516) | Coastal sediment microbial communities from Delaware Bay, Delaware, United States - CS-6 worm burrow | ecosystem: Environmental > Aquatic > Marine > Coastal > Sediment | place: USA... | reverse complement strand
CAAGGCCCAGTTGGTTCTTTCCTGGAGGTCTTTTTCCAGCAATTCGCCATGTGACCTTTCCCGCTCTAGTTCCTTATTAAGTGCCAAGGCCCAGTTGGTTCTTTCCTGGAGGTCTTTTTCCAGCAATTCGCCATGTGACCTTTCCCGCTTCAGTTCCTCGTCAAGAGCCAGTGCCCAATCTGATTTACCTTCAAATTCTTTTGTCAGCCGCTCGATTTCAGTCTGCAGCTGGCTAACCCATTTTTGCCGGTTCTCTTGCTCCAGCTTCAGATCTTCAGCGGCCTTTTGTGCCCACGCTGTCCGTTCAGTGAGCTCTTTCTCAAGCTGTTCACCACGTGAGCGCTCAGATTTCAGTAGCTCGTCGGCCTTTTGTGCCCATTTGGTCCGTGCCCTGAGTTCTTTTGCGAGCTGTTTCCCGTGTAACCGTTCCTGTCCTAAATTCTTATCAAGTTCCAGCGCCCAATTGGACTTGTTCTCAAACTCTTTTGTCAGTCTCGCGATTTCCGATTGCAGTTGGGCGACCCACTTTTTCCGGTTCTCTTGCTCCAGCTTCAGATCTTCAGCGGCCTTTTGTGCCCAGTTTGTTCGTTCACTGACTTCTTTCTCAAGTTTCTTACCGCGTGAGCGCTCCAGTTTTAACAGCTCATCGGCTTTTTGTGCCCATGCCGACCTTTGCTCAAACTCCTTTGTCAGTATCGCGATATCGTTTTGTAGCTGGGCGACCCACTTTTTCCGGTTCTTTTGCTCCAGCTTCAGATCGTCGCTGGCTTTTTGCGCCCATTTGGTTCGTGCCTCGAGCTCTTTTTCAAGCTGTTTGCCGTGAGACCGCTCCCTTTCCAATTCTTTATCAAGTGCTATTGCCCAATTGGATTTGCCTTCAAACTCCTTTGTCAGTCGCTCGATTTCCGTTTGCAACTGGGCAACCCACTTCTTACGGTTTTTTTGTTCCTGCTTGAGATCATCGCTGGCTTTTTGCGCCCATGCTGTCCTTTCGCTGACATCTTTTTCAAGCTTCTTACCACGTGAGCGTTCCAGCTCAAGCAGCTTGTCGACCCTTAGTGCCCATGCTGTCCTTTCTTCAAAATCAGCTGTTAACCGCTCAATTTCCTGTTGCAATTGCGCAACCCATTTCTGCCGGTTCTTCTGTTCCAGCTTCAATTCCAGCCCGGCCTTTTGTGCCCATTCCGACCTGGCCTGTAACTCTGTTGCCAGCTTTTTTTGCTCTGCCCGGGCAACTTGCAGATCATTACCTGTCATTGAGCGTTGATAGTCTGCAGCGGCTCGCTGCACCTGTACCAGACCAGGGTCCAGTGGCGTAAATACCGGCAAACTCTTCGCGGAGGGACAAAAAGCATTATATGCATTGACCATTTGCCGTGGTGTGGCAGCCTTTTGACTTTTCAGGTTCCTGACCACCGACTGGATTTGAACGGGCTTGCGATAGAGCGCAGCTACCTGGCTGACGACAGCCCCGGGATCGGGATCGACCAGCCATCCGGTTTTACCATGTTGAATTCGTTCAGTGAAACTACCAACCCGTGTTGCAACAACGGGTATGCACAGTTGATGCAATTCCGACAGTGTGTAACTGAATGTTTCGGGAACAACGGACAAAAGTGCGGCAAAGTCAGGACCGATTTCTGCCAGTAGCGAGCTTAGTTCCTCGCGGTCATATTCCACCACCACGTCTACGCCGTTCATACCAAAAAACGCTTCACCGGATTTGCCGGTACCCAAAAGGTAGACCTGGACATATTCAGACAATTCCGGCAATGCCTGTGCCAATAACTTCTGACCTTTGCCCTCCTGCATACGTCCAAGTATGACCATACGCAATCGTTTGTCTTTGCGCGGTTTAGGTGAGACGGGCTTTAACCTTGCCATCGCCGGAAAACCATGCGGGATGATTTTGCTGTTGAACTTTGAAAATTCGGGTGCAAGGCTTTTTTGCAGATCCAGCACCCACTGGCCGGGTGCTGCAATATTTACACCGTATTCAGCGATGGCTTTCAGGTAGGCCGCATTGATTTGTGACCAGGCGAGAGCATTCTTATCCGGAAAATTTCGGCTTTTCCGGTGGATTGACAGTGCTTTTGAAAGGTCGGCACCGCCAGCGCTTAAAAGATAGGGTTGCGGGTTCACACTGAGTAAGGGCCACAAAGGGAAATGATCATGCAAAATCTGCACCGTGGGTAAACCGGTCCTCAGGGTATCCAGACTGTGCCCGATCAGGGAGGATATAAAAAGCCGCCCGATCCGGAACCGCCCACAGATACCAGACAGTATTTTTTGATAATCTCTGTCGGTATCGACTACCGACTCGATAGGCGGTTGTAACCACCAACTGGCGATTGGACAACGTAACTCATTGCCGGCGTACAAGGACAGCTTTTGTCCGTAGACCTGGCCTGACTGGGCGAGTTCGGAGCGCAACTGGTAGTGGGCATTGCGTCCATCAGTGCGAATAAACGAATTTATCCATTGTGTTACACCCCCACCCCAGCTATGGGTGATATGCAGGGTGGCGGGTCTAGGTCTATTGCTTGTGTGCGTTTTCGGCAGTACACAAATGCCCGCATTCAGCCAGTCCTGCAGTCTTGCACTCAACTCACTAAATGGTGGCGGGCAGCCTGACTCATGTGGTTCCAGCTTCAGAGGTTCAAAAACCCGTCTGTCCGGATCTGGTAAAAACAGGTGATCGGGAACCTGGACTTTTCCACCCGCAAGCTGCAACTGTTGTATTAACTCACCCTGACTGCTTGCTCCGGCGAGACAATCAACTGCGGAAGGAGAGAGAAACGCAAAATGGTCGGTCCAATCAACCAGGGTGTGGATGTTTCCGGGGGCCAGCAGGCTGACAAGGTCTGCAAGTTCAAATTCAGTTTCTACCGTAGAAGCCTGTAATCCGGCAAACGGATTAACCACGCTGGATGCATTTGAAAGCAGGCTCAGTACCAGGGGACCCTCAGCCTCATCCAGCAGGCTGGATAGTTGATGAATCATCGGGTTTGACGGTTGCAGTCCCGCACGCAGGAAAATAATACTACTTCCAGGGTGGAGACTGGCTAACTCGGCCAACAACAAACCAGGTTGACCGTAACCGTTGGTGGTTTGTTTCGTTCCTTTAACCGGCAATCGGCTGAACAGTGGCAGCCCCAGTTCCGACAGGATTTGCACCTGCTTTGCGCTAACTGGATCATGACCTTTTGCATGCACGTAAATGACGGGCATGTTTGATGTCTGGTTTGGAGTTTTCTTAATAGTCATCTTGGTGCCACGAAACGGAAAATCGGTGTTTAGGTGGTTCTGCTCCGTGTTAAAAATTCATATGTTTCTGTCCGGGTGGGGATTATACCAAGACAAAGCGCGGCTATTATGGATAATGATGGGTTTTATGTCACCCCTTGATACAGTCAAACCGTTAAATGGCACGCAAAGCAAACAAGACCCGACCGGCTAAGCAAAAGCCGGTGGCAAAAAAAACAGCCGCCAAAAAATCGGTTGCGAAAAAACCTGCTGCCGGAAAGCCGGTTTTGTTACGGCGGTTTTTACGTGCACTGTTGTTATTATCTGGTGTTGGGATCGGCTTGAGTCTTCCCTGGGTTATTTGGCTGGACATACAGGTTCGAAGCGAGTTCGAAGGTCGTTTATGGGATGTTCCCAGCCGTGTTTATGCACGTCCGTTGAGCCTCTATGCCGGAAAATCCATTTCAAGAGAAAGTTTGCTTGTTGAGTTGAAGACCGCGGGTTACCGCCAGTTGAAACAGGCATCCGAACCCGGCAGTTACTCTGTTAAAGGTGACCTTTTTAGTATCAATCGGCGTGCGTTTGTTTTTGAAGACGGTGCAATGCCGGCCAATCGATTCCTGCTGCAACTGGGCGGTGATTCCATCAAGACGCTGAGTTATGATTCCGGTACCGGTGATCCGGGCCTGGTACGTCTGGATCCGGCGGAAATAGCTTCGATTTATCCCTTGCACGACGAGGACCGGACCCTCGTATCCCTGCGCGAGGTACCCGAATTGCTGATAATGGGTCTGCAGGCGGTCGAGGACCGGCAATACAAGCACCACCATGGCGTCGTATTACGCAGCATTGCACGGGCGTTTTTAGCCAATGTCAAAGCTGGACGCGCGGTGCAGGGTGGCAGCACACTGACCCAACAGTTGGTCAAAAATTATTTTTTGAGTAGCGAGAGAACCCTGGTGCGCAAGGCCAATGAAGCCATCATGGCGGTATTGCTGGAGTGGCATTACGACAAGGCCCAAATCCTCGAGGCATACATCAACGAGATATACCTCGGCCAGCATGGCAGACATGCCATTCATGGATTTGGCCGGGCCAGTGAATTCTATTTTGATCGCCCTTTGCGGGACCTTGAACCACAACAGATTGCCTTGTTGGTCGGTATGGTACGCGGCGCATCACTTTATAATCCAAGACGAAACCCCCAACGTGCTTTGCAAAGACGGGACCAGGTGTTGGATATCTTTGGCACGACCGGTTTGATGAGTGGGGATCAAATCCGGACACTAAAGCCCTTGCCACTGGGTGTGACCGACAAACCGCGTTCCGGGGGTAGTCGTTACCCCGCGTTTATTGATCTGGTCCGGCGTCAATTAAGACGTGACTACCGTGAAACCGATTTGAGTTCCGAGGGTTTGAGAATATTTACGACGCTGGCACCATCGGAGCAGGAATACGCGCAACGGGCGGTTTCCAGAGGGCTGAAAGATTTGCAGCAACGCGGCTTACCAGCCGATTTACAGTCGGCGCTGGTACTGGCCGATGTTGCCAGCGGTGAGGTACGGGCCCTTGTAGGTGATCGTGTGGCAGGACGTAACTATTTCAATCGTGCATTGGATGCGCGCAGGCAAATTGGTTCGGTCATCAAACCTCTGGTTTACCTGTTAGCACTGGAGCATGTTAATGACTACAACCTGACTACCCGGGTAAAAGACGAGCCTGTTTCCCTGCGCCAGGCTGACGGAAGCTTATGGTCACCAGCAAACTATGATCACAAGTCCCATGGCGAATTGCCACTTATTGAAGCCTTGATTCAGTCGTATAATCAAGCGACAGTAAACGTTGGTCTGAACATCGGTGTTGCAAACCTGATTCGCAAGATCAAACAACTCGGTGTGGCGACGGAAATACCGGCCCTGCCTGCAACCTTGCTGGGTGCTGTCGAATTGACACCCATCGAGGTTACCCAGATGTACCAATCACTTGCGGCGGGTGGTTATAGTGTGCCTTTGCGCTCGGTCACTGCGGTCCTGACCCCACAGGGAGACCTGCTCAGTCGTTACCCATTGCGATTGATGCCATTGGACAATCGCGAAGCGGTTGCGGTTTTAAATTTTGCCTTGACCCGGGTTGTGGCGCAGGGTACGGCGAAGAACTTGAACGAATTGCTTGGCAACCGGGCCGTGATAGCCGGAAAAACAGGAACAACCAATGAACGACGTGACAGTTGGTTTGTCGGATATAGTCGTGACCGTGTCGCGGTGTCCTGGGTTGGCCTGGATGATAATCGTCCAGCCGGGGTAACCGGGAACAATGCAGCCATGCGTATTTGGGCGGGCTTGTTCCGGAAACTGCCGATTGAGGCGGTCGATTTGCGTATGCCCGATGGGGCAAACTATTGGTGGGTTGATATTGAGCAACAGGCTTTGACAGATCCCTCTTGCCCAGGGGCAGTACAGATACCATTTATCGACGGCACTGAACCCCGGATGAGCACAAAATGCCTCGAAAAGAAGAACAGTAAAAACAGGAAATCGTTATGGAGAAAGTGGTTTGATGACAAAAATTAGTGGAGGGCTTTTGATCCTGCTGGTGCTGTCGGCATGCAGCAGCCGGTACCCGGCACCGGTTGAAGATCGCGAAGTGACCACCCGTGTCAGGGTGCCCGCCAATCAGGACAGCGAGGGCGTGCAGGTTTATTCATTGCAGAATCCCGCGGTCAAACAACTCACCGCCCAGGCAAGGGTGGCAGAACGTGACGGGAATCTTGACCAGGCCGGTGCTTTTATCGAACGAGCATTGCGCATTGAGCCCAGGGATCCGCAATTATTGCAGCACATGGCAGAAATCAAGTTACAGAAAGCGGATTATCAGCAGGCTTTGAGTTTTGCCGTAAAATCCTATGATATCGGTCCCAGGGTGGGTGAGATCTGTAGCCGGAACTGGCGAACCATCAGCGTGGCCAGGGAGCATCTCAATGATACCGATGGTGCTAATGAAGCCGAAACGCGTGCCGGCCAGTGTATGAACACGCGGCCAAAGGGGCTATAGTTTCGCTGTTTGCGGACAGGCAGCTGAGGCATTGTGGGAATAGTTTTGTCTTCATCTGAAATGACCAGTGCACAATTGCTGGATTCCGGTGGGCCATTTGAGTCTGCGCTGGCCGAATTTGCCCCGCGTGTTGAGCAACAACAACTGGCCGATGCAATTGAAAAAACCATAACCAGCGGTGGTACGCTGGTGGCTGAGGCTGGTACTGGTATCGGCAAAACACTTTCATATCTCGTACCGGTGCTCAAGGGCCGGGAGCGCACCATTATCTCGACGGGAACCAAGACACTTCAGGATCAGTTGTACTTCCGTGATTTACCGCTGGTCAAGAAGGCGCTGGGAAGCTCACTTAGAACCGCGTTGCTGAAAGGGCGGGCAAATTACCTGTGTCTTTATCGAATGGAACAGGCCCGCAAGGATGGCAGGTTACCATCGCGGGAGTCGATAGGTGAGCTTGAAGCGATCAGGCAATGGGCACCGGTAACCTCTGATGGGGACCTTTCGATCTCATCCGTGATAGCCGAGGACAGTGAACTATGGCCTTTGGTGACTTCGACTGCTGATAATTGCCTTGGTGCGGATTGTCCCGATTTCGACGCTTGTTTTGTCGCCAACGCCCGACGTGAAGCTCAGCAGTCTGACGTGGTGGTTGTCAACCATCATCTGTTATTTGCCGACATGGCTATCAAGCACAGTGGTTTCGGTGAGGTCTTGCCGGGTGCATCAGTATTCGTTGTTGATGAGGCGCACCAGGCGCCTGAAACGGCCTCGCAATTTTTTAGTTCTTCGTTGTCTGTCCGGCAGATTTCGGATCTGTGCAGGGACCTGCTGAGCGAAGCTGCAGAAACAAGTGGCGGTTTGGGCGCCGTGCGCGACGATGTGGCCCATTGTCGCCAGGTGATCAGGGAATTTCAGCTTGCCTGTCATGAAAACCTCGAAGACCGGGGCACGTGGGATGACATGCTTTTTCAGACCGAAGTCAGGGATGCACTGCAGTCATTGGACACAGCCGTAGCCGCGCTAAGACCTGTGGTTGAACCATTACAGGGTGCCAGCCGGGGCATGGACGGCTGTCTGCAGCGACTTACTGAAATCCAGGCACATTTCGACCACCTGGATAAAGCGGTCCCTGAGACAGAGGTACGCTGGTTTGAACGCCGCGGACGTGGGATTTCAATACATACCACACCTTTGGATATATCAAATTTATTCGCCGGTTTTTGTGAACAACTCGATGCCGCCTGGGTATTCACTTCTGCGACCTTGGCTGTTAATGGTGGCTTCGATCATTTCAAACGTGCCCTGGGTCTGCAGGATGCCGACACCCTGAGCCTGGACTCACCATTCGATTACCCAAACAACGCCTTGATGTGGCTGCCGGAACATTTACCGGAACCACGTGAACAATCCTTCGTACCCCGCTTGCTGGAGACTGTACGACCGGTGCTCGAGGCCAGCAAAGGCAGGGCATTCATGTTGTTTACATCGCACCGTGCCCTCAAGCAGGCAGCGGAATTATTGGCGGGAACCATTGATCATCCCTTGTTTGTGCAGGGAGAAATGCCACGTAGCATGTTGCTCGAAGCATTCCGTGAGTCCGGTGATGGGATATTGTTGGGTTCGGCCAGTTTCTGGGGTGGGGTGGATGTTATGGGTGAAGCCCTATCACTGGTTATCATTGACAAGCTGCCATTTGCACCGCCAAATGACCCGGTTATGGTTGCACGAAGTAAGCAGTTACGACAGCATGGTGGCAACCCATTCATGGAATTGTTTTTGCCACAGGCGGTTATAGCACTAAAACAGGGGGCGGGCCGACTGATTCGTGACGTCAACGACCGTGGTGTCCTGGTGATCTGCGACCGCAGACTGGGTACCAAGGGTTATGGCAGCGTTTTCCTTGACAGTCTTCCCCCCATGTCACAAACACCGGATCGGAGTCGTGTAGTGGAGTTTTTTAAAAATGAACCTGCTGGCAATTGAAACAGCAACAGAGACGGTTTCTGTCGCTTTGGCAACCAATGGTGAGGTGCTGGAACGCTATCTCCACGCACCGAGAAAGCATGCAGAACTGCTGCTGCCCTGGATCGAGGAGCTACTGGCTGAAGCGGGTGTTGGTTTTGCCGCTCTTGATGCCATTGCATTCAGTCGAGGACCGGGAAGTTTTACCAGTCTGCGTATTGGCATTGGGGTCGTGCAAGGCCTGGCGTGGGCATCTGGTTGCCCGGTGGTACCTGTTTCCAGCCTGGCAGCTACTGCCCAAACTGCGGCCGGGGAAGGGGTCGGTACCGCGCTGGTGGCGCTTGATGCGCGTATGAACGAGGTCTTTACCGGAACATTTGAAGCAAATAGTGATGGAATCATGGTCCCGGTCGATGGAGAAAAGGTCTGTGATCCGCAAGATGTTCGGCTTACAGGAAATGCCGAAGTGTTTGGCGTGGGTATAGGATTTGAACGCTATGCCGTATTGGGCCAACTGTCGGGCCAGTTGGCTGGTATTCGTGCGGATACCTGGCCAAGAGCTTCGTCGGTATTGCGCCTGGCACAGGACTGGTTGCTGCACCACGAGGCAATTCCCGCTGAACAGGCACAACCTGTTTACCTCCGTGATAACGTGGCGAAAAAGAAGCAGGATCAGTAATTCCGCGCTTTGGACCAGTGAGACGCTGAGCAAGTCTACGGCAGTGCGCCCACCACCAGGCGTATGGCCAAAGCGATCAGAATTGCGCCAAATATTCGATCAAGCCAGACCGCATTTCGTTGCAGGTATGTCAACCAGCGTGGGTTAGAGAATGACCATGCCACGATCATGTACCAGCCCATATCGATAAACATGGCGGTGGCGGCATAAGCCAGCTTTTCGGACCAACTGGTGTCACTACCAATAACCTGGCTGAACAAGGCTATAAAAAACACGGCAACCTTTGGGTTCAAAAACACAACAAGGAAACCATCGCGTGCTGCATCCCCCGTGGTGGCGGGTGCAGCAAGGGGTGTGCTTTGCCCGGTACGGGCCCGCAGGCCTTTAATACCGATCCAGATCAGGTACGCTGCACCGGACCACTGAAGTGCAGTAAAAACCACCGGGGAGGTAACAATCATAATCGCAAGACCGGATACGCATACCAGGGCGTAGAGGCCTATTCCCAGGCCATGTGCAACTGCGGTGATCAAGCCTGATCGACGTCCACCGCTGAGGGTCTGTTTAAGTACCACCGCCAGTGACGGGCCTGGTGACATGGCACCCAACAGGCAGATGGAAACTACGGTTGACCAGATGGCGATTGTCATGGGGTAACAGTTTGCCTGAATTACCTGGCGGTGTTAACCGGCCCTTATCCATAACGATCCCAATAGGAGTAAATGCCGATGTCTTAGGAATATTATTTTCAGATGGCGACAGGTTTAGCCTACTGTCAGTATATTCGATGGAATTGATCCTGAGGATATTAAAAAAGTATAATATGATGGCTTTATCAGCGGTAACTAAAATCATGACCCGGTTATAATCGACATCATTCGGATGAACAATCGGTGCTGAAAAAGCGGGTTTTGTTTGAACCAATCTCCAGTTTTTAAAACGGGTAGCAAAAAAAAAACCGGCTGATTTACAATTAATTAACGAAATTGTACGTCAAATCTGCGAGAATTGGACGTACGTACGTCGGTGGGGTGTGCTTGGCTGGTACGTGTTAATGGATGAAAAAGCCAAAAAACTTATAAAACAGAGGCCTACAAGGTGGTATTGAAATACTCTTACTTGAGTGCAGGTTGCACGGTGGTGTGCTGGTCATGAATTATTTGAAGCCGACACCCGCCAATACAAATTTGCCAATTAAAATTAAGCCGTATACCAATCTGGTGGACGCGCTTGAGTATGCCGCTGAAGGTGATACCGGCTTTAATTTCTACGATGGCCGTGGTCATTTGTCCGCAGTTTTGACATATTCAGACCTGCGTGATGAGGCCAGGGTGATCGCCCGCCAGTTGCTCAGCCTTGGCTGTGAACGTGGTGCAAGGGTTGGCATCATCGCCGAAACCGAGCCTATGTTTCACCGCTTCTTTTTCGCCTGCCAATATGCGGGTTTGATTCCGGTTGCATTGCCCGCTGGTATACAACTGGGGGCCCATGGTGCGTACGTGAGCCAGGTGCGACGGATGTTAAAGAGTTGTAGCGCATCGGTCGTGGTAGCGCCAGAGACACATGTCAATTTTATGAACGAGGCCGTTCAGGGTCTTGATCTGTTAATGTCCGGGACACCACGGGAGTTTGATGCCCTTGCCGAGGCCGAAGTAGAGTTTGAGCCTCCCGGTTTGGACGATCCGGCCTATTTGCAGTACACATCCGGAAGCACGAGTTTCCCCCGCGGTGTCGAAGTAACACAAAAGACAGTATTGAATAACCTGATGGAAATTGCCCGTTACGGATTAAAACTGGACGAGCGTGACCGTTTTGTATCGTGGTTGCCCTTTTATCATGACATGGGCCTGGTGGGTTTTATCCTGGTTCCATTGATTGGCCAGTTGTCCGTGGACTATCTTGGCTCACGCACATTCGCCATGCGTCCGAGATTGTGGTTAAAAGTACTGTCGGATAATGGTGGTACGATTTCATCCGCCCCGACATTCGGTTATGCCCTGTGTGCGAAGCGATTACGGCCAGCCGATGTTAAAACATATGATCTGAGTAAATGGCGGGCAGCCTGCGTGGGTGCCGAACGAATCAATCCGGAACCATTACGGGAGTTTGCAGACATTCTCAAACCCAGCGGTTTTGATCAGGATGCATTTGTTGCCTGTTATGGAATGGCTGAGTGTGTACTGGCCACCAGCTTTGCGCCACTTGGAGAGGGGCTGGGTGTCGATATTGTTGACAGAAAGCTGATGGCGGATACGGGTGAAGCAAGACCTTCAATCGGGGATGCCATGTCGACCTCAGCCTACGTGGACTGTGGCAAGCTCCTGCCGGGGTTTGAATTTGCAATACTCGACAAAAACGGCGACGAGCTGGGCAATCGTCACTGTGGCCACATTTACCTGAAGGGTCCCAGTGTGATGCGTGGTTATTTTCAGGATGATAAATCCAGTCGCGAAGTCTTGTCTGAGGATGGTTGGCTAAAGACCGGCGATATCGGATACCGTATTGATGATCACCTGGTCATCACTTCCCGTAGTAAAGATGTGATTATCATCAAGGGACGCAATATCTGGCCCTATGATCTGGAAGTACTGGCCCAGCAGACCGGCGGTGTCAAACTCGGTGGTGTTGCTGCGTTTTCTGTCAGCGCGGAAAACAAGGAAGAGCAAGCGGTTCTGGTTGTAGAAACCAGGGAGCAAGATGCCGAGAGTCGTCTGCATATCATTAAAGATATTTCCCGTTCCATCCATGCGCATTTTGGAATCAATGTACTGATCGATCTGACCCCGCGAGGAACACTACCCAGGACATCTTCAGGAAAACTGTCAAGGTCCCAGTCCAAACAGGACTATCTTGCGCGCAAAACCCTACAAAGCGTAGAACAATCAGTGGCTAAAAGCGGCGAAACGCAGCCCGCCTGAATTGCAGGAAGCTTCAAAAACAGTATTTATCACTGGCGCGACCGGGTTTATCGGTCGACGCATTGCATCCGCATTGCTGGAAAACGGCCACCGCGTCCAGGTCATGGTCCGACCAGAGAAGCATACCGACAGCAGGGTTCCGAAAGATTGCAAGCAGGTTCCTGTCGGACTTACTGATGTTGATCAACTGACCGGTTTGATTGCGGAAACCGACGCGGTAATTTACAGCGCCGGCAGTGTCAGGGGGCGCAATCCCGAAGACTTTTCCACTGCAAATATCAAGGGCGTCAAAGCGATGCTGGAGGCACTGGGAAATCTGGATAGCAGTTCTGATAGCACACCACCCATGTTATTGCTCTCTTCACTGGCTGCGAGCCGGCCAGCATTGTCCAATTATGCACAGAGTAAATTCGCAGGTGAGCAGGTATTGCATGCTCAGCCTTTGTTGCCCTGGACTATCTTACGGCCTCCTGCAGTCTATGGCCCGGGTGATCAGGAAATGTTGCCGCTTTTGAAAAGTATCCGGCGGGGTCTGCTTGCACGGGTTGGTCCGGCTGACCAGCGTTTGTCCTTATTGCATGTTGATGACCTGGCCTCAGCGGTTGTCAGTTGGATATCGGCACCGCAAGCTTGCCGGGGCAGCACCTTTGCCATTGATGACGGAACCCCTGGTGGGTATAGCTGGCAAGCTATTGGTGAGGCAGTCACTGACAGGAAGTTCCGGACACTGAAGGTGCCACAGTCTCTATTGGAGCTCACGGCAAGAACAAACCTCGTGTTTTCCAAATTTCTGGGTTATCAACCCATGTTGACACCTGGCAAGGTTCGTGAGCTTTTGCAGCCCGAATGGTTGTGTGATAACAGGGAATTTTCAAATTCAACCGGCTGGAAGCCACGCCTGGATTTGAAGCAGGGTGCAAAACAGTTATTTCAGTAATTTTTGCCCACCTTTGGCCAAGCTGCGTTACAATCCCCATTTTCTTGAGCCATCATCTGGTGGAGACTTAATTGAACGATTCGACTGAATTAGTGGGAAACAAACTTGCTGGAATCCTGACCGAATACCTCAGGAATAACTGGGCGGATTCACCGTCAAGCAAACACACGATTACTGCTGCCACCAATATGGTGACTGAATTACAACTGGATTCCTTCCAGGTCATGGAGTTCATGTTGGAAGTGGAAGACCAGTACGATATCGCGATTGACCTGGAAAGCCTGTCAAACATTCAGACCATCACCGATCTCGCTGGCATCGTTATAGCCGCGCACCCGGATTAGATCGTATGTCATTGCTGGATAAATTCACAGTTGTCCGACAGTTAGAAGCAAGGTTGACTGATACCGGCCAGAATCCGACCAAGGTCGTGTTCGACACTATCAACTCTGCCACTGAAGGTGTTTTGAAAGACCGGACAACCATATTGGCAGGTACCAATAATTACCTCGGTTTGACATTTGACCCGGATTGTATCAACGCGGGTGTCAATGCTTTGAAATCGCAGGGTACCGGCACGACCGGATCACGTATGGCCAATGGCAGCTACGCGCAACATACTGAGCTTGAAGCAGAGTTGGCTGACTTTTTTAGCTGTGCACAAGCGATGGTTTTTTCGACGGGTTATACCGCCAACCTTGGTGTGCTGATGGCCCTGCTTGGTAAGGGTGATGCAGTTCTTCTGGACGCAGACGCCCATGCCAGCCTATACGATGGCTGTCGTATGTGCGATGCAGACATTTTCCGTTTTAAACACAACGACTTGAAAAGCCTGGAACGTCGTTTGCAACGACTCGGAGACCGTGCCAGTCGTTGCCTGATCATAGTTGAAGGTATGTATAGTGTACTGGGCGATTGTGCGCCCCTGGCAGAGATTGTTGAGCTCAAGAATCGTTTTGGTGCCAGTCTCCTGGTGGATGAGGCACACTCTTTGGGTGTTTATGGCGAACGTGGTTGTGGGGTGGCCGAGCGGGACGGAGTACTGAACGAGGTTGATTTCATTGTTGGCACTTTCAGCAAGAGCCTCGGTGCGATGGGGGGGTTCTGTGTTAGTAAGCATGACGTTTTGAGTCTGTTTCGATATGTTTCACGACCATTCATGTTTACTGCATCACCAAGTCCGGCGGTGATCGCCACCACCCGTCAAGCTTTGCACCAGTTACGAACCCGTCCCGCGTTGAAAGAGGCATTATGGTCAAACGCAAACCGCTTGTACACGGGCTTGCAGGAACTCGGCCTTGAGCTTGGGCCGGAAATCAGCCCGGTGGTGGCTGTTCGTTGCAGGGACAAGGAATCGGCACTTGCCCATTGGAACAAGCTTCTTGAAGACGGTGTATACGTCAACATGATGTTACCTCCGGCAACACCTGGTGGTGCCAGCTTTTTGCGTTGCAGTATCAGTGCCGCACACACCGCCGAGCAAATCAATACTGTAATCGAGAAGTTCGCAGGCCTGCAAAGTTAAGCTTCGGCTGCAAGAACCCCTTGAGCACTGCTGTCCCACTTAATTATTTGGGAATGGGGTACCCTGGGGTACGTGTTTACAGCGAGTCCTGAAGCAAGACACCACACCCCAGTGGCGGATTCGGCAGACCAGAAGCTCATTTCCGGGGAGCAGAGTTGTTCTGCGACTGCATGATTAAGACTTGTTTTAGCTGGTAAGTGTTAGGTTAAGTGGGACAGCAGTTCCCCTGGAGTGTTAATTTCAGCTCTCTGTTTGCACACGGGTGGGCAAAATTGGTCAGCTTACACATGTCGCACCAGTCTTAGCATCAAAAGCAGCGTCAGGAGTGTGCCCACACAAGCCGCCACCCCTGGTCCTGACAAACCGAAAACGGGTACAAGCAGGTAAAATCCCCCGAAGTAAATCAAAATACTCAAAATGTGGATACGCAAGACCGGTGCAACCCTGCCCATAGCGTATGCTGCAGCACGCAACGGTGAACTGGCAAGTTCAAAGGTCGCTGCCAGTAACAGTAGCGTCATCAGGGTTGCGGCCTGGGTATATTCAGACCCGACCAGGCCTAATAATGGTCCGGCAGCAGGTATTGAGAGAAGTACCAGCAGCAATCCCGATGCACCCGCCAATTTGACGGCACGATAGCCCAGCTCATGGAAGCCCTCCGCTTTTGCGTGCAATATCCGGGTTAAATCGGGGAAAAGCACCTCACGTAACATCATGGCCGGTTTGGTCAAAATGCTGGACACATCTCGTGCAAGGCGGAACATGCCCGCCGCCGCTGGCCCCAACAAACTGCCCGCGACGAGAACGGAAAGGTGCTTTGGCATCAGGTCAATATTGGTTTGCCAATAAAGCACCGACATGAAATGGCGAAACTCACGGGGTGTCTGGTTGATTGCCTCCCAGTCCCCGCCTCGCCAACTCATATCCTTCCAGAATGATCCCTTGATGTGTTTTCT
>Ga0316201_10001640_pt1 | contig 15274 bp, 11 predicted proteins | sample CS6wburrow_MG_FD_204516 | JGI IMG/M metagenome (GOLD analysis project Ga0316201, IMG submission 204516) | Coastal sediment microbial communities from Delaware Bay, Delaware, United States - CS-6 worm burrow | ecosystem: Environmental > Aquatic > Marine > Coastal > Sediment | place: USA... | reverse complement strand
GCGATTCGCGGCGCTTTTTTGCACGCTGGGCGCGATGACCGCTGATGGCAAATCGGTGTGCCTCGTCGCGCACCTGCATGATCAGGTTGAGTGCCGGCGAATCAATACCCAGGTATTTGTCGCCACGTCCGTCGCTAAACACCAGCTTTTCCAGCCCGGCCTTGCGGCCTTCACCCTTGGCGACACCGACCAGCAGCACCTGGTGCAGCGCGAGTTCGTCCATCACTTCGATCGCCTGCCGCAGCTGCCCCTTGCCGCCATCGATCAACAGCACATCGGGTAATTTTTCATCGCTATCAGCGCCCTTGCGAAAACGCCGCGCCAATGCCTGTTTCATCGCCGCATAATCGTCACCCGGGGTGATGTCCTTGATGTTGTAGCGGCGGTAATCGGTTTTATACGGGCCTTCCGGGGTGAACACCACGCATGAGGCAATCGTCGCTTCACCCATGGTGTGGCTGATATCAAAACATTCGAGGCGCAGCGGCAGGTTGTCGAGTTCGAGACAGGTTTGCAAATCTTCAAACCGTTTCATCAAGCCGGTGCGCGATAACAGGCGCGCAGCGAGGGTGTTGGCAGCATTGTTTACCGCAAGTTCCAGCCAGCGCGCGCGTTCGCCGCGCACACTGTGGCGTATGCTCACCTTGTGTCCCGCGGTTTCACTCAGGACCTGTTGCAACAACGCGGCATCTTCCAGCCTGGCGGAGACAATGATGTCGGCCGGGGTCTCACGGTCGAGATAAAACTGCGGAATAAACGCGGACAAAATCTGCGCCGGACTCATGGCTTCCGGCAGTTTTGGAAAATAACTGCGGTTGCCCAGGTTGAGACCGTTGCGCACGCAAAATACCTGTACGCAGGCCTGGCCGCCTTCGCTGGCACAGGCCAGGAGGTCGATTTCACCGCGCTCGGCGCTGATATGCTGGCGTTCGGCGACGGCCTGCAGGTGTTGTATCTGGTCCCGGTAAGTGGCGGCTTTTTCATAATTGCGTTTCGCCGCGGCTTTTTCCATGGCCGCGACCAGCTCGTTGATAATCTGCCGGCTCTTGCCTTCGAGAAACAGCAGCGCATGCTTGATATCGATGTCATACGCCTGTTCGGAAATATAACCTACACAGGGCGCTGAACAGCGTTTGATCTGGTATTGCAGACACGGGCGCGAACGGTTGCGAAACACGCTGTCTTCACAGGAACGAATCTTGAATGTGCTTTGCAACAGGTGAATGGTTTCACGCACCGCCCAGGCGTTGGGATACGGACCCAGGTAGCGCCCGGGGCGTTTGCGCGCGCCACGATGCACTTCAATACCGGGGTACGCCTGCTTGTCTGATACATATATATACGGGTAACTCTTGTCATCGCGCATCAGCACGTTGTAACGCGGGCTGAATTCCTTGATGAGATTGCTTTCGAGGATCAGCGCTTCACTCTCGGTGTGGGTGACGGTGACATCGATATGCCGGGTGTGCGAAATCATCACCGCGGTTTTCGGACTCATGCCGGTGGAACGAAAATAGCTGCTCAGGCGGTTTTTGAGGTTCTTCGCCTTGCCGACATACAGCACGCGCTCGTCCTCATCAAACATCCGGTAAACACCGGGTTTGCTGGTGACAGTTTTGAGAAACGCCTTGTGGTCGAACAACGGCGTGGGATCGGCTTTATCACTCATTTTGGCATTATAACTAAACTATAAAAGCTAAACTGCATAAGCGAAACCGCAGAGGCACAGAGGACGCAGAGAAAAACTTTTAGTGTTAAAAGCTAAAGGCTACAGGCGAAACCACAGAGGCACAGAGTACACAGAGGGAAACTTGATTATGTTTTAAGCTTTTTAACCCGAATTGTTTTCTCCGTGGCCTCTGTGCCTCTGTGGTTTCGCTTCTAATATTTATTTTTTACCTAAATAGTTTTTCTCTGCGTCCTCTGCACCTCTGCGGTTAAGGCTTTCAAGTTTTCAGCAAATCCCGCGCACGTTCGAAAATGGTTTCGAACATGGGCGTTGTCAGGCGTTTGGTCTGGGTGTTGTAGCGTGAGCAGTGATAGGAATCGATCAGGATGCCATTGCTGATGGCATGTTCGTTTGCGTGGCCAAAGGCGTAGTCTGACTGCCTGAGTCCCAGTGCGCGCACCACTGATTTGTGTGCGATGCCGCCGAGCGCGATGACGATATTGTTGTTTGGCAGGGCCTTGAGTTCAGCTGCCAGCCATTGATTGCAGGTACTGATTTCACTGCCGATGGGTTTGTTCTGCGGTGGCAGGCATTTGACCGCGTTGGTGATGCGGCAATTTTTGAGTTTCAGTCCGTCCTTGACCGATACCGATTGTGGTTTGCTGGCAAAGCCATATTTGTGCAGGGTTTCGTACAGCAGGATACCGGCATGGTCACCGGTAAAAGGCCGGCCGGTGGCATTGGCGCCGTGCATTCCGGGCGCGAGGCCGACGATACAGAGCCGCGCCCTGTTATCGCCGAACGCGGGTACCGGCTGGGCGAAATACGCCGGGTATTCTTCTTTTACCTGGTCGAGAAAACTCGCCAGGCGTGGGCACTGGCGGCACTGGGGATCAAATTTTGGCACGCTGTTATATTATAAAATAGATTAATTAGTTATCTTAACTTAATGATTATTAAGTCTTGTTGATTCGTCAAGAATGCCATGCTTCATCGCCAGGTGGAGCATTTCTACATCGGTGGCGACTTCCAGTTTCTCGTGCAGCCGCATCCGGTAGGTGCTCACCGTCTTCGGGCTGATGTTGAGGGTTTCAGAAATCTCCTGGGTTTTCTGGCCCTGCGCGATCATCATCAGCACCTGCAGCTCGCGTTTCGACAAGCGATCCAGCAGGTTGTCATCGTCGCCGGGTAACATGGATAGCGCCAGTGTCTGCGCGATGTCCTTGGCAATATAGCGTCCGCCCTGGCTGACATCCTGGATCGCCTGCAGCATTTCGGCCACGCCATTGCCCTTGGTGAGATAACCGCGCGCGCCGGCCTGTAATAACTTTTTCGGCAAGGGGCCATCGCCATGCACGGTGATAATAATAATGCCCAGATGCGGCCACTGCCGGACTATTCGCGAAGTGGCTTCCATACCACCGATACCGGGCATATTGATATCCATCAGCACAACATTGAGATCGTCTTTGTGTTTGCGGCACAGCTCGAGTGCCTGCTCACCTGTGCTGGCTTCAGCAAGCACATGAATACCGGCCTGGGCTTTAAGCAGGCTGACAATGCCGTAGCGCACCAGCTCGTGGTCATCGACCACCATGATATTGATCATAGAGTTATTTTTGCCACTGTACTATTCGCTTCCGTGTTGCGTAGCGCGCATATTAGCAGAAGCAGCGCAGGTCTGGCATGGGCTTACCAGCTGTTATAGGGGTGCTCGACCAGGTAAATGTTGTAGTATCGCAGATCGTCGCTGACTTCGTCGCCCACCCAGGCCGGCAGTTCGAAGCGGGCGTCAATGCTCGGCAGCTCAAGTTCGGCCATTTCCAGCCCCGCGTTCTGGCCTTCGAATATATCGATCTCCCAGCGATTTCCATTATGCATTACGATGTGGCGGGTTTTTTCGACCAGGTACGGTTTGCATAAATGCGCGAGCATATATTCGGCATCATCCAGCGCAATGGTGTATTCAAATTCGTGGCGTTTGACGCCCAGGGTGACGCTCTTTATATTGAGTGATGCCCTGTCACCGGAAATGCGTACGCGTACCGACGAGGGTTGTGCCGGCTCCAGTCCCGAGACCAGGTAGCCCTGGCGAATTTTATGGCTGCTCTCCACCTGTTGTTCCCAGTCGTGGTTTTTCAGGGTAAATTTTCGCTCTATCTCAATAGCCATTTTGCGTTGATACCTGTAGTCTGTGAACCATAAAGAGTTTGTATTAGGAACGCCTCGTGGGACAAGCTAAAAAAATGCAAACACATTTCCAGCTCGACGAAAATATTATTTACCTCAACCATGCCGCGGTTGCGCCGTGGCCCAAAGTCACGCGCGATGCAGTTGTCGCGTTTGCGAATGAGAATCTTCATCTCGGCGCAAAAAATTACCCGCAATGGACACTCAGGGAAACCGGTCTGCGCGAGAAATTACGCAGGCTGATCAACGCGCCCTCGAGCGACGATATCGCCCTGCTGAAAAGCACGTCTGAAGGCCTTTCATTTATCGCCTATGGCCTGCCGTGGGAAAACGGTGACAACATTGTGCTACCGGCAGGCGAATTTCCCTCCAATCGCATCGTCTGGGAAACACTCCACCGCTTTGGTGTTGAAACCCGGCAGGTGGATATCAAGCATACCGCGGATCCCGAACGCGACCTGATTGCAGCCATGGATGATAACACCCGCTTACTGAGTTGCAGTTCGGTGCAGTATTCTAACGGACTGCGCCTCGACCTGGTGCAACTCGGCGAAGCCTGTCGTCAGCACGAGGTGCTGTTTTGCGTCGATGCCATTCAGTCACTCGGTGTGCGACGCTTTGATGTCGCTGAAGTGAAGGCAGATTTTGTCGTCGCCGACGGCCATAAATGGCTGCTCGGCCCCGAGGGCCTGGCGCTGTTCTACTGCTCTGAGGCCTTGCGTGACAAGCTCGAATTACACGAATACGGCTGGCACATGCTGGCGCATGCCGGTGATTTTTCACAGCCGGAATGGCAGATTGCAGCCAATGCGCAACGCTTCGAATGTGGCAGTCCGAACATGCTGGGAACAGTGGCGCTGGACGCCTCGCTGGGCCTGATCCTGGATACCGGGATTGACCATATTGAAAACACCGTGCTGAGCAATACCGCTCACCTGCTGACGGAACTCGGCAAGATCAATGGCATCGAGCTACTGACACCGCGTGAAGATTATCGTCATGCCGGCATCGTCACTTTCCGCCATGAACACACGCCTGCCGAAGATATCTACCGGGCGATGATGCTGGCCGGCATGGTGTGTGCAGCCCGTGGCGGTGGGGTGCGTCTTTCACCGCATTTTCATACCAGTGAACAACAACTCGAAAACACCTTGCGCTGGATTGGTGATTTTGTGGGCAAATGAGCATTTTGGAACATATTTCAAGCACTTAATCGGGCATTGAAGCGCTTTTTCGGACATCTGACCAACAAATGGCTACACTCTTTTGATACACATCCGATAACCCAGGCTGATAGATCCGGTAATCAGTCGGAATGAAATTATCGGCTGTCCATGTCATCAATACGTCACCGGGGTTTTGATATGCTGAGGGTGCTGGCGAACGCGCGCAATTTTATCTGGGATACGATTGTCCAGTGGTTGACGCGAGAAAAAGAAACCGGCCAGCCGACGCTCTCTGACTTCGAACGCCTGCGTTACGAACTGCGTCCCGGTGATGTGTTACTGGTTGAAGGCCGCTCCCGCGTCAGCGATATCATCAAGGTCATTACCCAGAGCCGCTGGACCCACTCCATGCTGTATATCGGTCGTTTACACGACGTTGACGATCCCGAGTTACGCAAACACCTGCAACAATACTATCCCGGCAATGTCGACCAGCAGATGATTGTCGAATCCCTGCTGGGAAAAGGCACCATTGTTGATTCACTCGAACGTTACAAGAATGAAAACCTGCGTATCTGCCGGCCGCGCGGCCTCACTCGCCAGGACGCACAGAAAGTCATCAGCTACGCCATTAACCAGCTCGGTTGTGATTACAATGTCCGCCAGTTACTCGACCTGGCGCGCTTTACTTTTCCGTACGGCATTCTTCCGCGCCGCTGGCGTTCTTCATTGTTCGAACATAACGCCGGTCGTCCCACCAAAACCGTGTGCTCGACCATGATGGCCGAGGCGTTTGCGCGCGTGCATTTCCCCATCCAGCCGGTAATGCACCAGGATGATGCCGGCAACCTGAAAATGTTTCACCGCAACACACGTTTAATCACGCCGCCGGATTTTGATTACTCACCGTTTTTTGACATTATCAAATACCCGATGATGGATTTTGACGAGCTCGCGGTATATCGTAAGTTGCCGTGGGATAAAACAGGCGTACACTGTAACGACATCGGTGACTGTTTTGACTCTGACCCGTCATTAGTCAGTTATCTGAAAGTTGCACAGCACGATGACGAACAATTAAACACTGAATCCGGGGAACAAACCCCTGCTTCAGCAGCTCCGATTTCACAACAACCCAGTAAAAACCAGGGTTAAACAAGGTGACGCTATGATGCTGTGGATACTGTTAACGCTGATAATAATTGCCACCGCGGCGTATTTTCGCTGGCCCCTGGCAGGCTGGTCGGCTGCGCTAATTATTACTCTCGCCGTTTTCAGCGGTTTTGCCGGTGCCTCTGCTACCACCTTGCTGGTACTCTGGGTTTTGCTGGCAGTGATCGTGGTGCCGCTGAATCTAAAACCATTGAGAAAACTAATTATCAGTGGCCCGGCGTTTCGCGGTATGAAAAATGTCATGCCGAAAATTTCGCAAACCGAACAGGAAGCACTCGATGCCGGCGATGTCTGGTGGGAAGCAGAACTGTTCAGCGGTAAACCCGATTTTGAAATGATTCAGAAATTGCCGGCGCCGAAACTCAGCGCAGAAGAGCAGGCTTTTCTTGATGGCCCGGTCGAACAGCTGTGCGAAATGATCAACGACTGGCAAATCACCCACGAAGATTTTGATTTGCCGGAAGCCGCCTGGCAGCACATCAAGGACAATAAATTTTTCGGCATGATTATTCCGCGCGAATACGGCGGCCTGGGTTTCTCTGCGCTGGCGCACTCCGAAGTAGTAATGAAGCTTACCAGTCGCAGCGGCACTGCCGCGGTCACCGTGATGGTGCCCAACTCACTCGGCCCCGGCAAACTGCTGATGACCTATGGCACACAGAAACAGAAAGATTATTATTTACCCCGGCTGGCACGCGGCGAAGAAATTCCCTGCTTCGGTCTGACCGGGCCGGATGCCGGCAGCGATGCCGGCGCGATGCCTGACAATGGTGTGGTGTGTTATGGCAGCTTCGACGGCAAAGACAATGTACTCGGGGTTCGACTCAACTGGGAAAAACGTTACATTACACTGGCACCGGTCGCCAGCCTGCTGGGCATAGCCTTTAAACTTTTTGATCCCGAACACCTGATCGGTGATAAAACCGATATTGGTATTACCCTCGCGCTGGTGCACCGTGACACTGCCGGTGTTGAAATCGGTCACCGCCATTTTCCATCCAACCAGGCCTTTATGAACGGGCCGATTCGCGGTAAAGATGTGTTCATCCCGCTCGAATCGATTATTGGCGGCGTGGACTATGTCGGCAAGGGCTGGAGCATGCTGATGGAATGCCTGGCTGACGGTCGCGCGATTTCGTTACCGGCGATGAGTACCTGCGCGGGCAAGGTCAGCAGCCGCTTCACCGGCGCCTACGCGCGCATACGCACCCAGTTCCGCACCCCGATAGGTTATTTCGAAGGCGTTGAAGAAGCCCTTGCCAGCATTGGCGGACAGACCTACGCGATGGATGCGGCGCGGTTACTTATTTTATCCGGGCTGGATAGCGGCGCCGTGCCCTCGGTCATTTCGGGCGTGGTGAAACAGCAGCTCACCGAACGCATGCGCAAGGTGGTGAATCATTCCATGGATATTCACGGCGGCCACGGCATTTGCATGGGGCCGAATAATTTCCTCGGTCGCGCCTACCAGATTATTCCAGTGGGTATTACGGTCGAAGGTGCAAACATACTGACCCGCACCATGATCATTTTCGGGCAGGGCGCGTTGCGCAGTCACCCTTACCTGTTAACCGAAGTACAGGCGTTCCACAATCCGGACAAAGCCCGGGGACTGAAGGATTTTGATCATGCATTATTTGCCCACGCAGGATTTGTCGTCAGCAACGTGGTGCGCAGTTTCATTACCGGCATTACCGCGGGTCGTTTGATCCAGGCACCCGGCAGTCGTCATACGCGTGACTATTACCGACAGCTGGTACGTATGAGTTCTGCGTTTGCACTGGTCACCGATGTCTGCCTGGGTATTCTTGGCGGCAATCTCAAACGCCGCGAAAAAATATCAGGACGGCTCGCCGATGCATTGTCAAACATGTATGTGCTGACAGCGATACTGAGGCATTTTGAGAACAGCGGCGAACCCGAAAAAGACCTGCCGCTAATGAACTGGGCGGCGCAGGATTCCCTGTTCAATATCCAGATAGCGCTCAAAGGTGTGATGAAAAACCTGCCCGTGCCTTTTGTCGGCCGCATACTCAATATGCTTATATTCCCGCTTACCAAGCCGTACCAGTTGCCAAAAGATTCGCTTGGCCAGAGAGTCGCGCGTTTATTGATGAAGCCGTCTGCTACACTGGATCGCCTCAGTGCAGGCATTTATATTAACCGCGACCCGGATGATGCAACCGGCCGCCTGGTCTATGCACTTGACTGCGTATTGAAATCCAGCGAGCTCGAAAAACGTCTGCGCAAGCGACATAAAGACGGCGAGCTTGAGAATGCCAATGACTACGAACAGGCACGCAAGCAAAATATTATCGATGATGCAGAGCTGGCGATTCTGAATGAATCGCGCGCGGCAGTCAGCAATGCAATCAAGGTTGATGAATTTTCATTCAAAGATTGGCAAGTGGAGACCCCCAAATGGGCACAGGCAGAAAAGTCTATATCGTTGATGGCAGTCGCACACCGCAACTAAAATCCAGAGGTAAAATCGGGCCCTTCAGTGCGGGTGATCTTGCAGTCAGTGCCGCAAGGCCGTTGCTCACACGACATCACTTCCCGCTCGATGCGATCGATGAAGTCATTCTCGGTTGCATGATGCCGGGCGAACGCGAGGCCAACATCGGGCGCGTTGTCGCCTTACGTCTTGGCATTCCGCAATCAGTCCCTGCGTGGACCGTGCAACGCAATTGCGCATCGGGCATGCAGTCGATTGACTCTGCATTCCACAACATCGCCAATGGTCGCGCCAATCTTGTGCTGGCCGGTGGCGTTGAGGCCATGAGCCGCGCGCCGGTGCTGTACAACCACACCATGGTGAACTGGCTGGGCGACATGATGCGTGCGCGCAGCCTGGGGCAACGTTTGAAAGTTGTCAGCCAGTTTCGTCCCGGCCACCTCAAGCCCGTGATTGCATTATTGTTTGGCCTGACCGATGACATCGTCGGACTCAACATGGGTGAAACAGCAGAAAATATCGCCACCCAGTTTGGGATTACACGCAAACAAATGGATGAATTCTCCATGCGCAGTCACCACCGACTCGCCGCTGCACTGGATGCCGGCCTGCTCGATGAAATTGAAGTGCTGTACGACGAACGCGGAAATTATTACGATCATGATGATGGCATGCGTGCTGATTCATCACTGGAAAACCTGGCGAAGTTACGCCCCGCATTCGATAAAAAATACGGCAACGTCACCGCTGGCAACAGCGCACAGATTACCGATGGCGCTGCCTGGGTAGTGCTCGCCAGTGAAGAAGCCGTAGAACAATATAATTTGCCGGTGCTCGCCAGTATTCGTGACACCCAGTGGGCCGGGCTCGATCCCGCGGTGATGGGCATGGGCCCGGTACACGCGATGACACCGATCATGGAGCGTCAGCAGATGGCGATTGCTGATGTCGACTACTGGGAAATCAATGAAGCCTTCGCCACCCAGGTACTGGGCTGCCTGGCGGCATGGAACAGTGATGATTACTGCAAAACATATCTGAATTTACAGCATGCCATGGGCGAGATTCCGCAGGACAGGCTCAACATCGACGGCGGTGGTATCAGCCTCGGGCATCCTGTCGGTGCCAGCGGTGCGCGCATCGTGCTGCACCTGGCAAAAGTCCTGCAACGCAAGCAGGCAAAGTGCGGGATTGCCAGCCTGTGCATCGGGGGCGGCCAGGGCGGCGCCATGTTACTGGATAATGAGGCCGCATAATGACTGACTATAAAAACTGGCACATCGAAACCGACGCAACGAATATTACATGGTTGCATCTCGATAAAGCCGGCAGCAAGGTAAACCTGCTCGCAGGTGATGTGATTGAAGAACTTGGCAGCATACTCGACAGCCTCAAGACCAGCCCGCCGCAGGCCATTATTATAGTTTCCGATAAACAGGACAGTTTTATCTTTGGCGCCGATATCAAGGAGTTCACCACGCTGGATAACCTCAGTCAGGCCACTGCATTTCTGCAACGCGGCCATGACCTGATGAACAAGCTCGCGGCCATGCCCTGCACGACTGTTTGCATGATCCACGGTATATGCCTGGGCGGTGGCACCGAGTTGGCGCTGGCCTGTGATTACATAGTGGCGTCTGATCACAAGGCAACCAGGCTCGGCCTGCCCGAAATCAAGCTCGGGATTCATCCCGGCTATGGCGGTACTGCACGATCGATAAAACGTTGTGGACCTTTGCCCGCGATGGATATCATGCTGACCGGCCGCATGATCACTGCACGCGTTGCTAAAAAAATCGGCCTGATTGATGAAATGGTGCCGTTTCGCCAGCTCAAAAACGCCGCCATCAGTATCGCACTGCGCGCACCAAAGCATAAAAAACCGCCGCTGCTGCAACGCGTATTAAATCATGGCTTATTAAGGCCGCTGGTGGCATCGCAATTACGCAAGCAGGTCGCAGCTAAAGCCAAACCCGAGCATTACCCTGCACCGTATGCACTGATCGATCTATGGAAACAGCATGCAGGCAATCCGCAACGCATGCTGAAAGAAGAAGCCAGCACGGTTGCACATCTCGCCACCACGCCGACTGCGCGCAATCTTGTGCGCGTATTCTTTTTACAGGAAACCCTCAAGAGTCTGGGTAAACAGCTTGCATACAAAGCGACGCATGTGCATGTCATCGGCGGTGGCATCATGGGTGGTGACATAGCATCATGGTGTGCAATCCAGGGCTATCGCGTCAGTGTTCAGGACCAGAACCCGGAACGCCTGTCTGCCACGTTTAAACGTGCGCAGTATTCTTTCAAAAAGAAATTCAAGCGTGACCGCCGTGCAATTCGTGATGCCAACGACCGCCTGATGATGGATCACCGCGGTGATGGCATTGCCAGCGCCGATGTAGTCATCGAAGCTATATTCGAAGATGCCGAGGTCAAGCGCAAACTCTACCAGGATATCGAGCCGCGAATGAAAGCCGATGCCCTGCTCGCCACCAATACCTCGAGTATTATGCTGGAAGACTTGAGTTCGGCATTGCAACAACCCGGCCGGCTTGTGGGGTTACACTTTTTCAACCCGGTGGCGATGATGCCGCTGGTCGAAGTTATTCGCGGTCAGCAGACCGATGACAAAGTCATGCAACAGGCACTCGCATTTGCACGCGATATCGGCAAACTGCCGTTACCCACGAAAAGTTCTCCGGGCTTCCTGGTCAATCGTATCCTGATGCCCTATTTGCTCGAGGCCGTGGTCATGGTGTCAGAAGGCATACCCCCCGAGGCGATTGATAAAGCCGCGACAGATTATGGCATGCCCATGGGTCCGATCGAACTGGCGGATACAGTGGGCCTGGATATCTGCCGCAATGTTGCCGAGATACTATCCAAGGCACTGGGGATGCCGCTGCCGGACAATCTCAATGCCATGGTTGGCAACGGCAACCTGGGCAAAAAATCAGGCCGAGGTTTTTATGCCTGGAACAAGGGCAAGGCAGTAAAAAACAAAGGCGCAAGCTATGCCAACATGCAGCAACTGCAGGACCGGCTGGTGTTTCGCCTGCTCAACGAAGCCATGGCATGCTGGCGTGAGAACATTGTGGATACCGAGGAACAGGTTGATGCCGGCGTGATATTCGGCACCGGTTTCGCACCCTTCCGCGGCGGCCCGATCAATTACATCCGCAGCGAAGGTGCCGATTCACTAGTCAGCAAACTAAACCAGCTCGAAACCAGCTTCGGCGAACGCTTCAGCCAGGACGCGGCGTGGGAAAATCTCAAGGAGTAGTCTGTTAGAACACAAACTAAAAAAATATAATATCCACAGATGAACGCTGATGAACACGGATGTATGTAAAAGAATTGAATTTTCTGCGCACAGTGCGCTGTAGCCATGTAATAAAACCAAACCTACGAATTTATCTGCGTTTATCTGCGTTCATCTGTGGATAATTAATCTTTTGTCCGCAGATATTCCGCCACTTAACTGGCGACCACGAGATTTCGGCCCTGCTCCTTGGCGCTGTACATTTTATTGTCTGCACTCATCAGGGTTTGCTGAATACTGTGATGTGCCTTGTAGTTCGCCAGCCCGATCGATACTGTTACGTTCAGTGCCGGTGCGATGTCATTAAAATTATAACTTTCAATCGTGCTGCGGATACGTTCAGCGACTTTCATCGCCTGCTTGATTTCGGTTCTTGCCAGTAGCACTACAAACTCTTCTCCACCGAAGCGCGAAGCGTAATCAATTTCGCGTATCGAGGTGCGAATGATGCCTGCAAAAATCTTCAGCACCTCATCGCCAATGTGGTGACCATAACTGTCATTGATATATTTAAAGTGATCGAGGTCGGCAAAACAGATAACAAAATCCGAGTCCTCGCGTTCGACCATGGCTTTTTGTTTGTTTAGTATTTCCATGAAATAACGCCGGGTCGACAGCCCGGTCAGGTCGTCCGTGGTCGCCAGCCGGGTATTCAGTTCAAGCGCTTCTTCAAGCCTTTCGGTCTTGATACGGTTGGCTTCGCGCAATCGGCTCACAGATGTCCCCGTGTATACCAGGATTAGCGAAGTCATGCTAAAGCCAATAAGAAGGCTGAACTCGCGACCCAGATTCAGTCGCAGGGGTTCATTTATATAAAGATTTAAAATAACGATGAGATAACCAATGATTGCGCAGGCGGCGATGACAACAAACTGGGTGAAGGTGAGCCTGAAAAAACCAAAACTCAGGATCCCGAAAAATGACATCAATATCACGCTGCGCATGTCATTGAAGGTATAGACACCAATTAGCAAAAAAGCCACGGCCCATAACATCTGTGTCATGGTCATGCTTGGATCGGGAAATTTCTGGCTGATGCCTTTATATATCAACAAGGTAATGCCCAGGTTACCCACCCAGAATAATACTAAAGCATAGACAAAGGTTGCTGTGTCGTATCTGAAATGACCTTTGAGGTACAGGTAAACAACAATCGATGAATATATAAAGGCCACTGATAGCGCCATCAACTGTCGTTTCAGACGCAAGGTCTGTTCAGATAGCTCGTTGAGGACCGCTGGTTTGACTTCGGAATTCATTCGCTGGCTTGCTGGTTTATTGAAAATAATCGATAAAAATTATTACGCGTGATCTCCGCGATATGTTCAACACTTGCGCCCCTTGCCTGCGCAACACATTCAGCGACGTGGGTGACCAGTGCAGGCCAGTTTTGTTTACCACGATGTGGCACCGGTGCCAGGTAGGGTGCGTCAGTCTCTATCAAGATTCTGTCTTCAGGTACAAATTTAGCCACTGCGCGTAAATTGTCAGCATTACGAAAGGTTGTAATGCCTGAAAAAGAAATCATAAATCCCAGGTCCAGCGCAGCACGTGCAAATTCCTCGGTCTCGGTAAAACAATGAATCACGCCGCGACACTGGTCTGCATGCTCAGCGCGTAATATCGCCAGCGTATCATCAGCTGCATCACGGGTATGGATTATCAGTGGCTTATCACAGGCCACTGCTGCCTGTACATGCATTCGAAAACGCTCCTGCTGCCAGTTTCTATCTCCTTTATGGTAGTAATAATCAAGGCCGGTTTCACCGATGGCAACCACTTTCGGCTCAGCGGCAAGCTGGTGTAGACGGGCGGTGCTGAGCGACTGTTTTTCATCAGCCATCGGGTGCACACCTACGGATATAGAAATAGTCGGGTAGTCCCTCACCAGTTCGAGCATTGCCGGGTAACGATCCATATCAATTGATACGCACAGCATATGTTCAACACCTGCTGCATTGCAGCGCTGAATCAACTGGTCAAAATTGTTATCAAACTGTGCCAGCTCGATACAATCGAGATGACAGTGCGAATCAACAAACATGCCTTTCCTTGCCGGCTTGAGTAGCCAGGCGGGCTGGTTTACATGGTGTGCGTGATACGGTCGGCCTTCATCGCGCCCGCGAGGTGTGTTTCGATTTTATTGCGGGTCTGGCCCTTGTCCTGCGGCGAGAACTGGACACCGATGCCACTGGCACGATTACCCTGGGCACCGGCGGGTGAAATCCAGATAATCTTGCCCGCTACCGGCAATCGATCATTGTCTTCCATGAGTGTTAGCAGCATGAACACTTCATCACCCAGTTTGTATTCTTTGGGTGTGGGAATAAACAGACCACCATTTTTTACAAATGGCATATAGGATGCATACAGGGATGCCTTGTCTTTGATGCTCAGTGAAAGCATACCCGGACGTGCTGTCGCGCTCATTGCAGACCTCTTCTTATTATTTTAGACCTTGCCAGGATAATAGCAGATTCTCCCACAATAATTCGCCATTGAGCGGAATCGACTCGGCGCGGATATAGCTGCACACCAGGTCATAGAGCCCATACAGGCGGCGCAGATCGGCCTCGCCTGCATAGGCTTTCAGTGCGGCATGATGGTCCTGATTCACCAGCCTGACAGCATCCATGTTGAGCTGCTTGAGCCGCACCAGGTCGCTGATCCAGTCGAGCATCCAGCTCAGGCCCTGGTGACTGGGCAGGTTTGCGAGTGCACTTGCATGCGCCAGTCCCTGCTGCTTCATCCCCGCCAGCAGTGCTGCACTCAGCAGCCCCCTGGCATCATTGTCATCACTCAGCTGTTCGAGCGCGAGCAGGGGCGCGCCATGTGCGAGTTCCAGCTTCAACTCAGCCTGGGATACCTGGTTCGCCTGTAGCCACGACAGCACCTGTTCGCGTGGTGGACGCGGAAACCGCTGCCCCTGGCAGCGGCTGCGGATGGTCACCGGCAATCGATAAGGATGCGAACTGGTCAGGATCAACAGCACGTTTTGCCCCGGCTCTTCGAGTGTTTTCAGCAGCGCATTGGCCGCTTCGATATTCATGCCATCGGCATTTTCGAGTATTGCAATACGATACCCCTGTTCGAACTGGCTGGTCATCGCCATGCGGGTGCACAGCTCGCGTATTGCTTTTATCCGGATCAGCAGCAGCGGCTTCTTACTGGTGCTGTCTTTCGGTGGCTCGGGTCGCAAAATACGCAGATCGGGGTGGGTCTGGGCCACAAGCAACTTAAAGGCACTGCAATGTCCGCAGGCCATGCCGGTGTCATTCGGCGACTGGCACAAC
>Ga0316201_10001639_pt1 | contig 15277 bp, 6 predicted proteins | sample CS6wburrow_MG_FD_204516 | JGI IMG/M metagenome (GOLD analysis project Ga0316201, IMG submission 204516) | Coastal sediment microbial communities from Delaware Bay, Delaware, United States - CS-6 worm burrow | ecosystem: Environmental > Aquatic > Marine > Coastal > Sediment | place: USA: Delaware... | reverse complement strand
CCGGTAGGGGTTTATGGCGTCGGCAATACTTACGGTGGCCTGTACTACGTCGATAAAGTCACACACATATTTTCCCAGACTGGTTATCGCCAGTCGTTCAGATTATTGCGTAATGCCACTGGACAGAACACCGAACCCGGGTCCGGTGATGCATTGGCAGCGGTGAGGTAGCCATGGAAGAGACTGTTGTTCGTTTAGCCCGTTATGTTGATGAAAAGCGCTTTGGCAAGTATCGCGCGACGGTAATAGATAACCAGGATCCGCAGAAACGTGGCCGCCTGAAGTTGCGTGTTCCCTCGGTGCTGGCGGAGCAAACTTCGGACTGGGCACTGCCCTGTCTACCCTACGGTGGCCTGGACCAGCAGGGCATGTTCTTTGTCCCGGATGTGGATGCCCAGGTCTGGGTGGAATTTGAAGAGGGCGATATCAGCAGACCAATCTGGGTGGGTACTTTCTGGCAGCAACAGAGCGATACACCCGAGGATGCCTCAAAAGACGAACCCACCACGCGCATGATTCAGACCAGTTCCGGTCATATCCTGCAATTCGACGATGAAGCGGGAGAGGAGCAGTTTCGTTTATACCATCCGGCAGATGCGGAAATGATCATCGACCGGGACGGTTCAATCTCTCTCACGGACTCCTCAGGTGCCATGCTCAAAATGGATTCGCCGGGTACTGAAATTATTGTCGAGGATGCCAATGGCAACATCATGACGATGAACAGCTCCGGCACCAAAGTTGAAGATTCCAATGGAAATGTCATTGAAATGGCGGCCGCTGGTATTACCGCAGAGGCTCCTAAAATTGTACTGAAAGGATCACAGGTTCACCTGGGTGATGAGGGCGGCGAACCGGTGATCAAAGGTCAAAGTTTTCTGTCATTGTTCGCCACACATATCCACACCTCGGCACCGGTGGTGGGCGGCCCGACCTCACCGCCAATTCCACAGGGCGAAGTGAGCACCCTGTCGACAACGGTGAAAACCATATGAGTATCTATTCATGCCAGAACTGAGCGAAACACAGTATTTGAAATTTCCGTTTACCGTCGGACCCAACGGTCCGCAAACCAGTTCGCGTATTGATCACGTGCGAGAACAGATAGAACAGTTATTGTTCACCAGTCCGAAAGAACGCGTATTTCGTCCTGAATTCGGTGTCGGTATTCGTCGCCTGGTGTTTGAGCCGAATAGTTCTGCGCTGTGGAATATCACGCACAAACAGTTGTTGTCTTCGCTGGCTGAAGCCTTGCATGGTGAGGTTGAACCAAAAACGCTCGATGTCCAGGTAGAACAACAGGATAGCAAATTGATTATCCTGATTTCGTACAAGCTGGCTGCGATTAACCGACAGGAGACACAGTCATTTACCATCGCGGAGGATAGCCATGGCTGACGCACCCTTGATGGCATTGCGTTTTGAGGGCAGCTGTCCGGACTGCGGGGTACGGGAGGTGCATCTGCCTGCTGCTCTGCCTGCTGCGGGCGATGATTTTGACTGGCGCGTGCGCGATTATGATGATTTTCGCCTGTTCATGCTGGAAGAACTGGCCGCACGCTTTCCAGAACGTTTGCGCTGGACACCTGCCGACCTTGAGGTGGTGTTGGTAGAGGTCTTTGCCACAGTCCTTGACCAGCTTTCAGACATGCTGGACAGGGTTGCGGCCGAAGCTTTTCTGGAGACCTCACGCCGTCCTGAGCATGTCCGTAGCCTGTTGAAGTTTATCGGTTATGATGCAATCGCCGTCGCGCGCAGCAAGGATCAGATTGTCAGCGATGTGTCCGGAGAAGATGCGATCAAGGCGCTGGAAGCTTACTGGCGTAGCCATCCACATGCGATGCAACAGGCCAAACGAGACGGTCCGCGTGAAATCCAGACACAGAAACGCATGGTCACGACCGAGGACTACGCTCTGCGTCTTCGCGAGCACCCGCTGGTGGCCAATGCGCATGCCTGGACCGAATGGAGCGGATCCTGGTTCACCCTTTACCTGGCCGTGATCGCCGAAGCCGGCCTGCAACTCGATACCGACATGACCAGTTCCGGTTATGGCGCAGAGCTAAAGGAAAGCATTATCAATTTCCACGAATCGGTAGGATTGCCGGCACCGAATCTGGACACAACACCGCCCCCGACTGCGCGTATGATCCTGCGCCCCTTCATCGATGCTTTTCGGATGGTCGGTCAGGAAGTAATTCTGCAGGATCCCCTGTATATCGGCATTTTTATGGCGATATCGGTCAAGGTAGGACCCAATCATTTCCAATCTGAAATCCGTCATGCCATCGCACAGGCGCTGGGGCGGGGGCCTGAAGGATTCTTTGCTCCCGGCAAGCATGGCTTTGGAGAAGATATTTATAGTAGCGATGTGATACAGGCGCTGATGGCACTGGATGGCATTGAACATGTCTGCCTGAATCGATTCAAACGCATTGGCAGTCAGTTCGCCGACCGGGTAGAGGCGGGGTTCATCGCACTGGATGGGCTGGAAGTCGCATCCTGTGACAACAATCCCATTGATACGGCACGTGGTTTTTATCGTCTTACCTTGCACGGAGGGCGTAGAGGATGAGTCAGCGTAATGATCTTACACGCTGGAACCGCGCAGGACTGAGCCGTTTCGATTATGTGGATGGCAATGCCGTTGAATACCTGGAGATACTGCGCAAGCAACTTGTCAGGCATTTCGCTGATACGGAGACAGGACAGTGCGACTGGATTAATCCGGCACAGCAGATACCTGCCAACGAAATCGAGGAAGATGGTGAAGCCCTGGTACAACGCCAGCAACGATTGAGTATTCGTAACCGGCGGCTGCTGGAAACCTATCTGCAGGACAGACGTGACTGGGCCTGGGAGATCAGTCGCAGTTTTGCCCGTTGCTGCCACATGTTGACTGAACATGCCAACGCCTATGCCAACGAGGGTTTTCTCGGCACCGCGACACAGTGGGATCATGTGCGCATGCTGGTAGAAATGCTGGATTATCATCCTGCACCCCCGGCTTCTGCATCGACATGGATCAGTATTCAGGCTAAACCTGGCAAGAGCGCCAATATTGCCAGTGGATTTCAACTTAAGAACAGCCCTCCCAGCGGGGCAGACAAGGTCGTTTTTGAAACCCTGCGGGATATTTACATCGATGCCGCGCTAAACGAAATACGTCCATTGGGCTGGAACAGATCGGATCAGCCGATGAATACCACCGCAGCCGGAGGAGCGGTGAGCGAACAGGAGATTGTGTCGACGAGATGGCTTGCAGCGGTCAAACCAGCACTGGAATCCGGTGAGGTAGGCATTGTCGTGGATGAAAGCCATGCACGGGCAGAAGCCATCACCATTAGTGAGGTCAAGGAAATCGAAGCTGATCCTGTAGGCCTGGAGCTGGAATTAACGCCCAGTCCCGTGCAAAACAGCTGGAGTGGGTGGGCCAAAGGTGACACCTTGCTGAATTATTCCTCACGCTGGCATAAGACCTGCTGGCTGAATGGAGTTAATGTGATTCGAACACGGCGGGCGCATGGCTTGAGTGCAGAGTCCTATGTCGGCTGGAAAGTAGGCGGACAATGGCGTTACGCCAAAGTGGCAGAGGCGGATAAAAGAGATTTACGGCTGGATTATGAGGGGGCAATGCCGGAACCGGGTAGTGATCTTTATCAACTGCGTCCGATTGAAAGCAATATAGCCGGATCCAACCTGGAAGTGGTTGTTCTGCTGGATGGGGCTGATGGCGCCGGCGATAATATGGATGCCGTTGAAGACGTACCACTGACGGTACCTGAAAGCCCGGGACTTGATCATATCTTTACGGTCAAGGACTTGAGCAGTGACTCTTCATCCGTGACGCTACCTCCGTTATTGCCCCCGGGAGCTTTGCCAGGTATCGGTAGTTTTCTCTTTCCAACCCCCTTTCTGCCAATTGACCTGGTCAAGGCTGCTGTTGAGTTGATGCTGAACCTGGGTGTCATGGTTATTCCAAGTACCGGTGAGATTGTCATTAAAGGTTTACCAATGGAAGGCCTTTTGGAAGGCGTCGACAATTTCGCCGATGCAGCCGAGGCACTCTATGACATGATGTTCAAACTGGAGATTCCGGATTCGCCCGGAGACAAACTGGTTGAATGGGGTAGTGACACAAAAGCCGTATCAGTATCAAAGCTAGAGACATTGCTGGAGGACATAGCGACCGGCGATACACCAATGTTTCAACAGATCAGGCAGGAGATTGAACAAAGCGGTCCATTGCTTGCGCTTGGCAGGGAAGCAGACCGGATAGCAAGGGTGGTAAGCGCAGATCCTCTTTACATGTTCAACAGCACCCCCGACAGAATCAAAGCGCGTGACTGGGTCGCGGTCGAGTTCAGCGATGGATTACGTGCACTCAAAATCAAGAAAATAGAAAAATTCATCGATGAAGATAAAACAGAGAGCTTTTCACTGAGCTTTGAAAACCTGCCTGCCCTGGCCGGTGAATTAAAACGTGTGCATGCAGATTTTCGCGGTGAGCTCACTCCCCAAGAGGCAAATATTAACCTGTCGCCGATTGAACCGGAAAACTTCCAGGTCGAACAGATACCCGAGGGCTTAAAGGTCGGGCGGGAGTTGCTGGTCACAGGTTGCGGTGATCCCTATCAAACCAAAGTCTCTGCTATTGAGGGTAAGCAGATTAGCTTTGACCCGCCCTTGTCTCCCTGCCTGGCAGGAAACATGGTAATCCACGGAAACGTCGTGTTGGCCGGGCACGGAGAAAGTCAACCACAAAAAATCATTGGCAGTGGCAATGCGGCGAAAAGCAACCAGGAGATTGTGCTGGAAGTAGCGGGTCTTTCATTTATACCCGATGCAACTAAAAGCGCTGGTGTAGCAGCTGCTGTCGAAGTCGAGGTTGAAGGCAGGTTGTGGGAGCAGGTGTCATCGCTGAAGGATTCGTTGGCAGATGATCACCATTACGAAACCCGTATGACGGAAGATGGATTTGTGAAAATTATTTTTGGTGATGGCCGCAATGGCCGTCGTCTGCCCACAGGTAAAAATAATATCAGGGTCCGTTATCGGGTGGGTTCCGGAATAGCCGGAAATGTTCCTGCCAATAGCCTGAACAAGGCGATCAAACCGGACCCGCAAATTGAGTCGGTGGCACAACCGATGGCTGCCACTGGTGGCGGTGATATGGAAGATCAGGAGTCGCTTAGAGAAAATGCACCCCCGACTTTGCTGGCACTTAAGCGTGCAGTGTCACTGAGTGATTTTTCTCACCTGGCTGCGGCGCAGAGCAATATCTGGCAGGCAAAAGCATTCAGCGAGCTATTACATGCAGGACGCATGCAAACGGTGATTGTAATTGTTGTTCCAGCAGGTGGTGTTTTCTCTGCCGAGATTAAAAACGACCTGGAAACCTATCTACAGAAACATGCACTGCCAGCGGTGCAGGTCCGTGTTGAATCGTATACCCCCAAGACAGTTAATTTATCGGTGATTATCCGGGTCGACACTGATGCCTTTGTTCCCCAGGAAGTTGAAAACGACGTGGCGGCCGAAATAATTCGTCAACTGGGCTTACAGTACAGGGGGCTCGGCAAGCCACTTTACCTGAGTGAAATTTACAAAATCGTTGAGAATATTGAAGGCGTGGAGAACTCTATCTGCACACTGAACGAAGGTGTCTCGGTGGTACGTGCGGATGATCGCGGTTCATTGGTGCACCTTGATGTGATTGCGGGTTCGAGCCTGGACATCAGTAGTGAGGAGTACCGGCCATGAGTTATCAGTTCGATTCCAGGCTGGGCGAGCAACTATACCGGTTGTTACCGGAGGTTTACCGTACCCGTGATAGTTTCGATCCCGATAGTGGTGGTGATCGCGGGCAGGATCTCGCGCGCTATCTTGATGCACATGGGGAGTTGCTGGACCTGATTCATGCCACGCTTCAACAACAGTTGAAAGATACCTTACCCGCTAGCAGTCAGGACTGGTTGTTACCCTATTTTGCACAACTGCTGGCGGTCAATATTGTATCGCCGGATGCGCAGGGTAAACACGCAGAGGTGGATCAGGCGATTTCCTGGCGGCAACGTAAAGGAACGCTGAAAGTCGCAGAACAGATTGCTGAAGCAGTAGGGCAGATGGAAGCCGAATTGCAAGAAGGCTGGAAGCGTGTAGTGATGACAGCACGCATTGGTATGCCGTTGATGCCGGTTTCCGTGGTAGACGACACGCTGGTCATTGATGACCGGTTTTCATCACGCGCAACACAGCATCCCTCTTTACCGGTCGCGACGGTAGACCTGCGCAGACCATCACGAGCGGTCGAGGCCCTGGCCACCAATCCGGCGGCAAAGCTGTCTGAGTTCGCAGGTCTGAAACTGCATTGGCGTCAACTGAACCGGCATGGTGCGCCCTGTTTTCCGGGTAGCTTTGATGATGTTTCATCCAGGACCGTGGACATGCGCAGCGCAAGCGCCAATCACGGTCATTATCATCACAAACGATTATTGGCCTATGTTGCCCCCCCGGATGGGCTGATTCCCTTCGCTGACATCAGTATCAGTTGGGCGCAGCGCAGTGAAACCCTTTATGAGCACCTGATTCAGGAAACCCTGGAAAATGGTGTCAACGTCATACGTAATCAAAGCAAACGTATCGTAATCATCACGGATGATGTCAGCCTGGATGCAAAACCCTACAAAATAGAGGGTGTGAACTTCAGTGGCGAACTCAAGCTTGCCAGCGGTGGACAGTTAGAACTGGCGCGGGTCGAAGCAGGCCGCGTCGATGTAGCTACCCCGATCAGCGAAGAAGCATCCGTGCAAGCCACTGATTGCCTGATCGGTGAGCTTTCAGTTGCCGGGCTGGCGCAACTGGAAAACTGCACAGTACGTGATACTGCCTTTGTCACAGCGATCATTGCGAAAAACTGTGTCCTGTCAGATTTGGCCGGGGTTGAAATCTCTGGCGTTCTAGAAAACAGCTGCTATCCGGCTGATGCCCCTTTAAGCGCCAGTCAAATGACCATCGAGGATTCAACAACCGATTCGCCGGTGTTTTTTTCCAATCAGACCAGTTTGAGTGCGCGTTCGGTGCTGACGCCGAATACGCCGGCAAGTATATATCGGGGCTCAAGCGAGTCTGCAGAGATGGGTTACTACCACCATGGCCGGATGGGACGTGCGGTTCGTATCAGTGGCAACTTTGTTGCAGCTGATGCATTGCACTTGCCCAATGATGGTGGGTATGCGCTACAGGACTTGATTTTTGATGGTGATGTACTGATCGCCAGCGGTCATATCAAGTTAATTCGATGTGCCTTTTCAAACCTTGGTGTAGAAGCAGGCTTGTCCACCGATGCCAAAGGACAGGAAATTCCGGCCCTCAATGCGGTTGATTGCATTTTCGAAAATATCACCCTCGCCAATGGCCTGGCACGACTTGAATATTGCACACTGATGCAGACCGCCAACTGTCTGCGATTACAGGCCAGTGACTGCATATTTGTCGGAAATATTACTGACGCTGATGGTGGCGAACCCGAATCGGGCTGCATTCGCTACTCGCGTATTCCCGCTGCAATGGAAGGCACCAGCCTGAATATTTTTAACGGAAATGCCAGCACCAACACCACGCAAATGCCTGTATTTATTCGTTACAATTATTGCTCGGAATCTGCTTTTGAAAGACGCGTGGCCAGTTTCGGCGAGGCGGGTCATGCAGTGCTCGACCGGGCAACACCTGATGCCATTCGCTTCGGTGCCGAGGATGGTGCTGAAATGGGCGCGCATCATCACCAGTACTACAGCCTAAAAATCGATGCCGTACTGGAAAAAGTTCAGGAATTTTTACCTGTCGGAATCGAGCCGGTGCTGATTCAGGATCGGCGTCTGCTCAATCTTCCACCGGAACTAAAGAATACCAGTGATGAGGAAACAACATGAAAACCGAAATATCCAGAGACAGCCACCAGGGTGGGAAACGCTATACCGGTGTCTATCAGCAGCAAGGGCGAATGTTGACCGATGCCGACTGGAATGAACTGGTCGAGATCCTCAAATCACGACTGAGTGAAGCACTCAGGGATGTCGTTGGCAGTGAGAAAGGCAGTATCGGTGGCTCACCACGTCACAGGGCGTTGCGTATCATTGACGACAGCGGAATCAAAATCCAGCCGGGCCATGTCTACATCGATGGTATGGCGGCCAGCGTATTGGGATCCGACCCACTCAATTTTGATGAACAGGAGGACTTCCCGAACCCACCTTCACCCACTGGCAACTATGTAATTTACGCCGATGTGTGGGAGAGGAGTATTACGCATTTAATGGATCAACGCTTACTGGATGCGGGCTTGCATGGTGCGGATACGACGACCCGTAAACAGATGATGGCACAGGTCAAGTGGTGTCCTGATGGCATAGATCCTGAACAATCTTCCAAAAACCCCGGTAAAGGTAATGCCGGACTGACTTTGACCCTGTTACAGAAGACAACCGATCCCGATGGCTGCGACCCTTGTGCTGCCGAGTTGGATATAGATAGCAGGGTAGGTAACTATTTATTCCGCGTTGAAGTACACGATGTACAGGGCGATGTTGACAACCCAACGGAGATTACCCTGAAATGGTCCAGCGAAAATGGCGCCGAACAATTCGAGGCATTGGCGACTGAAGACCTCATGCCGGCAGGTTTTGTCAGTGACAAGTGGGTGTATGAATTTTTTGATGCAACGACAGAACGACACATGGGCGTGCATCTCAATAACACCGTGTGGCAACCCGCACGTGTTGGGCTGGATGTATTTAATGAAACCGCCGGCACTTACACGGTTCCAACGATACCGGGCTCGGCCGAATCAGCCACCCTGGTGCGTCGCTGGGATGGCTACTGCAAAATCGATCTGAGCTCCGGGTTGCTGTTAGAGGGTTTTGACCGGGGTGTGGTGCTTGATACCGGCAAGGCTGTCGACAGCCTGGGGTTTGTCAGCATAACGTCTACACTAAAGATGGTGCTCAGCTCACTGAGCATTGAACTTGACATCAACAGCAAATCCTTTGTCGCCGGAGACTTCTGGCTGGCCGATGTCCGCGAGGCCGTTCATAGCGAAGGCAGCAAACTATTAATCAACAAAGCCCCACAGGGGATTCAGCATTATTACCTGACCCTGGCCAGCGTGACAGGCGCGGTATTACAGGAAAACGCCGAGCGGGATCGTAAGTTTGCCTTCCCTCCATTAACTCAAATGACCCGTCTTTTCATGGCAGGTGGTGACGGGCAGGAAATTGTACCCGGTGATGCCCTGCCACAGCCATTGCGTGTTGGTGTAGCGAACGGTGAATGGCCGGTCAGAGGTGCCACTGTGCGTTTCGAGATTGAGGATGGAGGTGGCTCGTTAAACACATTCAATGCCGGACTGACCGATGCCCGGGGTATAGCAAAATGTGAATGGACGCCCGATGCCGTGATCGGTGAGACCTGTCGGGTCAGGGCAACGCTGGTTGATCCTGATCATCCTGCGGATGCTGGCAAAGACCTGGCACCCCCGGTATATTTTTATGCCAATCTGATTTCTGCAGACCAGGTTGCTTATGCGCCACAATGTCAGCCGGATACACCCGCAGCAAACGTTCATCATTTACTGCTGGGTCCGGATGATTCGCGCCTGGGCAGTGATGGTTACTATACCGTCAAGGAAGTCCTGGATGCGCTGCTGTGCGAATTAAAAGCAGATCATATTCCCTACGACGATCCGGGTTGTGACGGCCATACCGTCAAAACACTCCTGGCTGATCTGGATTCTGATTCCGACGGATTACTCACCGTCAGGGATGTTCTGGATACCCTGTTATGCAGACTTGCAGCAGAACATATACCTTACGACCCGGCGGGTCAGGGCGGTCGCTGGGATGATATCAAGGAAGGCGGAGACAGGCCCGATACGATTCAACAGGCAATTGATGATCTGTTGTCTGATCTCAAGGCCAATGATTTACTGCTGGATCGAAGCGATACGCTGTGTGCGGGGATTGCAGGCGATAACAGTGTGCGGAGTGTCCAGGATGCCTTGAATTACCTGTGCGACCGGAAGGGGGGCACCAGTTGCGCCATCACCGTTGGTGTGGGCGGACAGTTTGAATCGCTGGAAGAAGCACTGCATGCTTTGTCTGATCGCAAAGAAATCTGCATCTGTCTGCTTGCCGGTGAGCATCTGATCAAGAATAGCCTGGAGATTGGAGAAAAGACCACCATACGCATCAGTGGTTGTGGCGCGGAAGCCGTCAGGGTTTTTATCCTGGAAAAACTCGTCCTGAGTGCCACCGAAATCCAGTTGCGGGATATCTCTGTCATTGGTGGTGAAGGTGCAGGTAATGCAACGACAAATGGCAACCTCATCCTGTCCGGTATGAAAAGCAGTCATTTCATTGTTGAAAATTGTATTTTTAAACGGGTGTTTCGTGGCGACCAGGCAAACTGGTTACCACCGGTGATCATAGAGGGAGCCGTCAAGCTCGACTGGCATAAGAACCAGATGCATGCAACGCGTCAAGATGAGCAGATGATCGAGGCGGTGACACCGGAAAAGGCGGAACTGCGCGGCAAGACACTGACCACAGTGAAAGAACTGGAATTGGTTTTAACGTTAAATCCCTATGCTGAGAATGCGCTCTACGAAGAACGCGTAAAAGCGGTTGCTGAGGCGATAGTCAATTTGTCAGCCCCGCAACGTACCAAGGTGTTTAAGGCTCGGGATGTCGACCGCATCAAGGAATTGCCAACAGAGGCGGTAACTATCAGGGGCTCGAATCGTCTGGTTTCTGGAGATAACAGGAATAATCCGACCGTGCCAGCAAATGCTGCACGACGCACATCACGTGCTGTTTCACCTAAAAGAGAAGCCGTCGCATTGTTTGATGGTATCAAGGCAGCATCCGCTGCAAATGTCAGTGAATTGATCGACCGTATAAAGGCTGTAACCCAACTGGTTAGTGGGTTTGATTATGCGTTGGCATTAGCTTCAAATAGTGTGGGTGGTTCCATCACCCGGAATGCAGTGAATGGCAATCTTGCTCTAAATTTCAGCCAGGAGAACAGGCCCATTAAGTGGCCATCATTGCAAAGCCCCGAACGCACAAGGTTTAAGCGCCTGATTGCCAGTCGATTCATAAATCCTGAATGGCCGATACATAACCAGTTGCATATACAGCAGAACAACCTGAATGAAGTACACAGCATGTTAACGCCTGAACTGTTAAAGGGTATTTTGGAAGGTCTGAATGGGAATCTGCCTGATTTGGAAATTCCGGCCTACGAGTCAGTTTTTATCAGCGGTAATGTATTTGAAAGTGATGAAAACAGCTTCATGAGCCAGTTTATCAACCTGCAGGATAATCACTTTTTATACCAGAATGAAAAAGGTGGCACGGTCTCATATGCGTTGGGATACCGTGGAATAATCACAGGCAACCAGTCGTATTGGGATTTGGAAAGTCAACCTGGATACATGATCGACCTGATGTTGGATCGTTACTTGCCCGCTGAAAATTTAAATTTCGTCAGAATTATTTAATGCTTGAAAGTCAATGACTTATTTGAAATTTTGATTAAAGATGAAAACCTTCGCGGTAAAGGATAACAAATCAACGTCCTCATCAGGCGTTAGAAACACCATTGCCCATGCAGTACCCGGTGCGCGTTTACGCGCACAACGGGCCTCCATTCGCCAGATTGTTCAGCCAAAAATAAAGATTGGTCAGCCCAATGACCACTTCGAGCAGGAAGCTGATCGTGTAGCCGATAGCGTCGTATCCAATCAGCCCGTCGCAGATATTTCACCAGTCAGTGCCGGCAATATGCCGAGCGCCAGCCAGGCCATTCAGAAACAGGCTGAGAGTGAAGCCGAATTACAGGAGCCGGAGATACAGCGGCAAGCACAGGAAGAAGAGGAACCTATTCAGGCAAAATTGCTTCAGCGACAAGCGGAGGAAGAGGAGGAATCGATACAGACCAAATTGTTGCAACGACAGGCAGAGGAAGAGGAGGAACCATTACAAACAAAGTTACTACAACGACAGGCAGAGGAAGAAGAGGAACCCTTACAGGCAAAGTTGTTACAACGTCAGAGTGAGGAAGAAGAGGAGCCGCTACAGGCGCGTTTATTGCAACGTAAGGAAAGGCAAGACGAGGAAGTTTTACAGGCTGTGGGTGCCGAAGCACCGATAAATCATGCGGCCCAGGCATTGAACTCACCCTCTGTCGGATCGCCGCTCAGACCTGATGTCAGAGCGGCCCTGGAATCTGGTATGGGTGCGGACTTGAGCGCTGTACGTGTACACGAAGACAGCGGTGCACGCCAGGCGGCTGCATCTATCAATGCCCGGGCCTTCACCCACAAAAACGACATCTGGCTGGGTGAAGGCCAGTCACAATCCGATCTGCACCTGATGGCGCATGAGGCGACCCATGTCGTTCAACAACGTGGTGGCATGGCTTCATCAAAACGCGAAATCAGCTCATCCCCTGCCAAAGTACAGCGCTGGTGGAACCCGGTTACCGCGATCTCAAATGCCGTCAGCAGCGCGGTGGAATGGGTGGGCGATACCATCGGTGAGGCAGTTGATTATATCAAGGAAAGAGCTGTCGAATTTGTCAGTGACATGCCCGGTTATTCCCTGTTTACCGTCATCAATGGTAGTGATCCTATTACCGGCAGGCATGTGGAACGCAATGGTCGTAACTTTATAGAAGCGGGTCTCGATATCATTCCCAATGGCGCTGATCTAAAGCAGAAGCTTGAAGAGGAAGGCGCATTGACCGAGGCAGCGCAATGGCTGGATGATCAGATCAGGGAACTGGATTTCAGCCCCACCGAGATTGCCAGCCAGTTTGCCAGTTTCTGGAACAGTTTGAGCATCTCGGATGTCACCCGTCTGTCTTCAGTGATGAATCGACTGGCCAATATCATCCTGGCGCCGTTGGGCAGGATACGCCGCTTTGCCGTCAATGTCGCAGTCCGCTTACTGCAAATTGTCAAGGATTACGTGGTGTCATCCCTGATCACCTTTATCCGGGATCACACCAATGCCTATCCCCTGATGACGGTGATACTCGAACGTGACCCGATCTCGGGTGAAGCTGTTGAACGAACACCAATGGCATTGCTGCGTGGCTTTATGCAATTGACGGAAAGCGGCCAGGAACAACTACGTCAAATGGAGGAGAGCGGCAGTTTACAACGCGCCGCAGAGTGGCTGGATGGCGCAGTGGCCAGGTTGAATATCAGCTGGGAAGTGATACGTGAAAGCTTCAGCGCTGCCTGGGACCTGGTCACCATACAAAACCTCTTGCGGCCATTGGGAACATTTCGCGAACTGTACAATATTTTTGCCGGGCCGGTCGGTCGTATTATCGATTTTGTCATCGAAGTTGCCATCAAGGTGCTTGGCTTTATCAAGGATGCCCTGATCAGTCGCCTGGTGGCTTATGCGCGTACCGTACGGGGCTACCCATTGATTGCGGTCATTCTCGGAAGAGACCCGTTTTCCCAGGAAACGGTTGAGCGAAATACCGCGAATATCATCCGTGGCTTTATGAGCCTGATGGAAAATGGTGAACAGCAATTTCAGGAAATGCAACAAAGCGGCGCGATAGACCGCATGAGTGCACGGGTTGAAGCTGCGATGGCAATGCTCAATTTCACCTGGGAATATGTACGCGGCCTGTTTACACGCGCCTGGAACAGTTTTTCACTGTCTGACCTGGCTGCACCGTTTGAGGCATTCGCTCGCTTGATGGGGATTTTTGCGGGGCCAATCCTGCGTCTGATAAATTTTGTTGGCGAGATCATCAAGGTTGTGATCGAAGTGATTATGGAAGTGATGAACTTTCCTATCGATCTTATTCGCAACATTATCTCGCGTGCGCTGCAGGCGATGGATGACATCAAGCGTGACCCCATCGGTTTTCTGAAAAACCTGCTGCTCGCAGTCAAAACGGGTTTCCAGCAGTTCTTTGGCAATATACTGCGCCATTTACTGGGTGGGATAACAGGCTGGCTGTTTGGCGAATTACGCGATGCCAATATCAACCCGCCAGCCGATCTGAGCTTCAGTTCAATTCTCGGCTTTGTACTGGAGGTGCTTGGCATCACGGTAGAACGTATCTGGCAAAAACTGGCGGAACGTATAGGCGAAGAACGCGTGGCAAGGATTCGCGGCATGATTGATCGGCTGACCGGGGTCTGGACCTTTGTCAAGGATGTTGTCACCCGGGGTCCGGTGGCTATCTGGGAGTACATACAGGATCGCCTGAGTTCCCTGTGGAGCACGGTCCTGGGTGCCGTCCGCAATTGGGTGATGACACGTATCGTTGAGAGAATCACGGTACGTCTGCTGAGTATGCTGGATCCCACCGGTATTATGGCCGTGGTGAATGGGTTTATCGCGTTTTACAACGCCGTGCAGTCTTTCATACGCTACCTGCGTGAAATGCTGGAGATCGTGAATTCCTTTGTTGTCGGTGTCGCAGAAATTGCGCGTGGTAATGTCACCATGGCGGCCAATTTCCTCGAGAATTCACTCAGCAGGGGCATGCCGGTCGCGATCGGGTTCCTCGCGAACCAGGTTGGGCTCAGTGGTATCGGGCGTCGCATCGGTGAGATGATCGAAACGGTCAGAGGCCTCGTTGATCGGGCTTTAACCTGGCTGGTGGACAGGGCTGTGAGTGCAGGAACATCTTTTTTAAATGCGATAGGGCTGGGCGGTAATACAGAGAGCGGACCTTCAGATACTCAGGGCATAGATGTTGATAATGTGGTTGGAGAGATAGTGACTGTCAATGCCGAAGACGAGACCCACACGCTGTTCATCAATCGTGATGGCACTCATGCACAAATTATGATGCGTAGTGCTGAAAAACCTGTGCAGCAACATTTTGTCGAAATGCAGCAAAGAATAAATGGGATCGCCAATGCCGATAAAAAGCAGCAGGCCCAAACCTACTGGCAGCAAGGGAATGCCAAGTTAGGTGAATTGCAAATCTCTGCGAATGAAGAAGCCAGCCTGATTCAAGCTGCGCAAAGTGTAAGTGGAAACAATAGCCAAAATTCCAATAATATGATCCAGGTAGAAAATAGTGTACGTGTTAAAGAAAACGAGCTAAAGGTCATTATTCAGAACATACTGAATCTGGTGACTGAGGATGTTCGTGAAGCCCTGGCAGCTTATTTAGGGCAGCCCTTTGAAACCCTTGAAGGGGCTCTGAATGCAGATACTCAAAGGCTGGGTTTAGG
>Ga0316201_10001638_pt1 | contig 15284 bp, 11 predicted proteins | sample CS6wburrow_MG_FD_204516 | JGI IMG/M metagenome (GOLD analysis project Ga0316201, IMG submission 204516) | Coastal sediment microbial communities from Delaware Bay, Delaware, United States - CS-6 worm burrow | ecosystem: Environmental > Aquatic > Marine > Coastal > Sediment | place: USA... | reverse complement strand
TTTTATATCAACCACCTTGCGAGATATGGGTATAAATCTCAACCGCTATAAATTGGCTCAAAAATCACCTATCGATGAGGCTAAAATGCTTAGTTGTGGCTCGGTAATTAACAAGGTTGTTCAGGACACCTCCGAAAAAGCCTTTGAAGAGATTGATTGCTTAACGAAAGAGGGACTTTATTTTATAGGTTTTGACGAGGGGCATGTGGGCTATCTTTTAAAACGTGAGGGAGAACTATTTCTAATCCATTCCAATTATCTATCTCCAGTGTCGGTTTGTATGGAAACTCTCAAAGAATCACGAGTTTTTAAGAGTTTTACTAAATTTCATCTTGTAGCTATTTCTCATAACGATACCCTGTTGCAGCGATGGTTAGATAATGGTACGGTGTTGTAATTTCAAAACTTTTTATGCGACAAGCCTGTGCTGAGTATTTCGACTTCGCTCAATCTAAACTTCGTAGAAGTATAGGAGGGAAGGATTATGTGTTTGGGAAATAAATTAATAAGATTAATAGGTGCTTTTATTTTATCATTATTAAATTTTAGATGCTAATCTACAAGCTTGGTTGATAGCTCGTTTGGCATCCAATTCGGCAGCAACATCTGCACCGCCAATGACTTGTACTTTTATGCCATTTGCTTCTAAAGGTTCTAATAATTCTTTAAATGGTAATTGCCCTGCGCATATTATAACATTATCTACCGCCAATACTTTTTGGGTTTCATTTTCAATATAATGCAAGCCTTCGTCATCAATTTTTGTGTACTGCACGTTATTGATAAACTGTACTTTTTTCATTTTCAATGTAGAGCGATGTATCCAACCCGTAGTTTTACCTAAATTGCTGCCAAATTTACCCTTGCTACGTTTGAACATAAAAATTTCTCTTGGTGATGGATGAACTTCTGCTTTTACGCCTTCAATTCCACTTCGAGCCTTCATTGTTTTATCAATTCCCCATTCTTTTAACCAAGCATCAATATCTAAAGAAGTGCTTTTACCTTCGTGTGCTAGATATTCTGATACATCAAAACCAATACCTCCTGCGCCAATAACGGCAACACGTTTACCAACTGGCTTTTTTAATTTTAAAACATCAATATAGTTCAGTACTTTCGGATGATCAATTCCTTCAATTTTTGGAGTTCTTGGTTTTATTCCGGTAGCTAATATCACTTCATCAAAATTGCCGTTTTTTAAATCTTCAGCAGTTACGCGCATATTTAATTTTACAATAACCTTATGCAGTTCTATTTGCTTATTAAAATAACGAATGGTTTCGTAAAACTCTTCCTTACCTGGAATTTGCTTTGCGATGTTAAATTGGCCTCCTATTTCTTTATCGGCATCAAAAAGTGTGACCTCATGTCCGCGTTGAGCTGCAATGGTAGACGCCGCTAATCCTGCAGGACCAGCGCCTACAACCGCGATTTTTTTCTTTTTATCACTCGGAAGATAATTTAGTTCCGTTTCATGACATGCTCTTGGGTTTACCAAGCAACTTGCTACTTTTTGTTCAAAAACGTGGTCCAAGCAAGCTTGATTACAACCAATACAGGTGTTAATTTCGTCCGATTTGTCAGCTTCCGCTTTATTTACCCATTCTGGATCTGCTAAAAATGGTCGTGCCATCGAAATTAGATCGGCATGACCTTCCGCCAATACCTTTTCAGCTGTTTCTGGCATATTTATTCTATTGGAAGTCACTAAAGGAATGGAAAGTTCTTCTTTCATTTTTTTAGTAACCCAAGTAAATGCAGCCCTTGGTACTGATGTTGCGATGGTTGGTATTCGTGCTTCGTGCCAACCAATGCCTGTATTTATAATCGTTGCGCCTGCCTTTTCTATTTCTTTACCTAAGGCGACTACTTCTTGCCAAGTGCTACCTTTTTCAACTAAATCTAACATAGATAGGCGATAGATTATGATAAACTCCTTGCCAACAGCTTCACGCGTTTGCCTTACGAGTTCTATGGGTAAACGCATTCTATTTTCATAGCTTCCTCCATAAGTATCAGTGCGCTTATTTGTTCTTTCGGTAATAAACTGATTGATTAAATAACCTTCCGAACCCATAATTTCTACACCATCATAGCCTGCTAGTTTTGATAATTTAGCAGCGTTTACAAAGTCACGAATGGTTCGTTTAATGCCTGATTGTCTAAGCTTAAATGGCTTAAAGGGACTAATTGGTGATTTTATTGCAGAAGGAGCAACTGCCAACGGATGATATCCGTATCGTCCTGCATGTAATATTTGCATACATATTTTACCTCCTTCACGATGTACTGCGTCTGTAATTATTTTATGATGCTTTGCGTGTTTTTTTGTGCTCATTCGTGTCGAAAATGGTGCTGTCCAACCTTGTACATTAGGGGCAATTCCGCCGGAAACTATTAAACCAACGCCACCTTTTGCACGTTCTGCATAATAGGCTGCTATTTTTTCTAAGCCATTTCTTTTCTCTTCTAATCCTGTATGCATAGAACCCATTATAATTCGGTTTTTAAGGGTTGTAAAGCCTAAATCTAATGGTTCAAAAATATTTTTATACTTGGTCATTCTTTATTTACGATTTATGGATTATTACTATGCATGCATAATAACTAGCAAGTTACGTTTTTTTAGAATTAAAAAATTCAAACAATGCCAACTTTTAAGTTTTGAATACTTTAGTGAGTCATTATTATTTTAAAATAGAAATTCTATTTTGATTTGAAACATCTCTAATCTGAAAGAATCTTCGGTTTTTTCAGAGTTACAAAGATATTTTATAACGCACTAATTATGCTAACACAACATTATTTTATCTAACGAAGCTACAATTAGCTTGAACACAATTGCTATCGATATAAGTCTAGAGACATCATATCTGCAATTATGTTAAATATCACCCAAAAGCACTATTTCGTTAATTGTTATAAAATGTACCATAATTTAACGCATTATGTAACTCGAGCATTGCTCACCTTATTTTTATTTTATAAAAAAGTGCTCGCGAATCTCCTTCGTCGATTTGGTTAAAAGCGCAAGTTCAACGCGTTTATTCATTTTTTTTCTTCTATAATTTTCCTTTGCGAGGTTAATGACATCCAGTTTACGAGATGCAAGAGCTCTTCTAAAACAACAGAAATCTTGCGAATAAACATGTTTGTATGAAGCGACGATAGGAGAGAACGTTATCTAACTAGAGTTTAGTTTTTACCTAAAATTCATATCTGCAAAAGCGTATAAATATGTCCGAAAAAATCGTTCGTGGATTATATTGGAATATGGACTCATTGATAAGAATTAAGTTTACTGAAAATGTGAAATTTAATACTCAAAATTATGACAGTTTCAGTAGATTATCCTCAGGCTTTTTATCAGTTTTTTTATCTGTTAGCGTTTGTTTTTATGTTTTCTGTAATTATCTATAAAAGCATAAAGCGCGGTTATCATTTACGATCTTTATTATTGATGCTTACCACAATTACACTTTTTACCGTTATAGGTTCTAGATTATTCACCATTCCAATAGAAGATTGGATTACTGCAATAAACACAAAGTCTGCCGCATACAATAATAGATCATCAATGGGAGGGTTGTTATTTGGTTTGGTAGGGCTCATAATTTCACAACGTATATTCGGATTCAAAAGGCCTATGTTAGATTTATTTGCTTGGCTGGGACCTATTGCTATTGGCATTACGAAATTGGGTTGTTTATTTTACGGGTGTTGTTATGGTCTACCTTTTAATGGTTTTTGGGGTGTTCAATACCCAGAAGGAACGCATGCACACTTTAATCATTGGCTTTCTGGTAGTATTGAAAACGATGCCTTACTTTCTTTATCGGTGCACCCTGTTCAGTTATACGAAAGCCTTATGTTGTTTATTGTTGGCTACATGGTATGGAAAACACATAAAATTTGGAAAAAGAATGTGAGTGCCATCCTGTTTTCCCTGTTCTTATTTTTTACACTTCGTTTTGGAGTTGAATTTTTTAGAGATCACAGTGTATCATCATTTAGCACTACTTATTATTGGGGCGTATGGTCTTACCAATGGGTCATGTTAGGGATAGGACTTATCTTAGGAGGGGTTTTATGGTTTTACGAAAAAGACGTTAAAACAGAAATCACAAAAGGCCATCAAAATTCACCATATATCTATGCCGAATTCACTTATATCACCGTCATATCGTTTCTTGTTTACATCTTCAACAATCTACTTTTGCCTTACGAACTCAAGGCTATTTGGATCATGTTTATCCCAGCAATTATACTATCATCCTTTTACCTATTTACCGAAACCAGATTAAGAAACCATCGCAGACTTATCTGTATATTGTTGCTCGCTCCTTTTTATGTTCTGGCTCAAACAATACCCGACCAAACACCAAAAATCAAGCAATATAAGCGTATAGATATAGGTGGTTCTTTTGGCAATTTTGCAAATGAAGTTGCATTTAACCCACAACAAGCACAAACAGAGTGTGGAACCTCGACGTCATACTCCTATGAGTACTTTAAACAGGTCTATCAAATGGCTGGGGTAGGATATTCGCAGGTTACCATAAACAATCATAATACCACTACGTATGGCATTAATGTTTCTGGAGGCAATATTAAGAGCACTAACTTAGGCAACAATAACACAGAGTCAGAATTTATTTTTGCTGTAAATCCTTTTATGAAATTGGATGGCAAATGGATTGGTGGTGGATTCGGATTGCAACTTGGTAAATTACGCATCAATAAAGACGAAAAAATAGATGTCTCAAATATAGAAGATGCTCAAAAAAATCATGTTATCTTGCCTGAGTTCTATTTTAGGGTAGGGCCAAAAAAATATTTGGATATTGATTATAATTATGGTTTTATGATGCCATCAGCTTACCCAACATTATATTCAAGATCGAGCATAGGTAGTGGTTTCGGACTCAGTCAAGACTATAGCTTGAGATATGGTCGTATATGGAATTTGGAAACCAATTATATTTCTGCAGAGGCTTTACTTACTGATAAGTGGGGTGTAAATATTATGTATGTATTCAAGGAAAGTAATTTTCAATTTCAGACGGATGAAGCTTCAGGAAAATTTGTGTTATCACTAAACTATCGCTTTGGAAATAAAACAAAATAATAATTAAACGTTTAAGGTTACATTACAGTCTTACTTTAACAAATCTATTTTTGTATATATTTGGATAAACAAGATTTTTATACTTACGTTAGCCAGAATTAGAATGAACATACCAATTTCATTAATACTATTCCGATTATTATTAGCTCCCATAATTTTGGCGTTAGCATATTTTAATGGGGAAAGTGCTAAAATAACTATAGTTATTCTGATGTATTTAGGACTGATATCTGATATTTTGGATGGAATAATTGCAAGAAAACAACATATATCTTCAGAAAAATTAAGACGTATGGATAGTCAAACTGATATGATATTCTGGTTATCTATTGGTTTCGCTACCTGGATTTTATATCCAAAACTAATTTCTGAAAACTCAATTGTGATTTGCATTATTATTGGAATGGAAATAGCCTGTTATATAATTAGCCTTATAAAATTTAAAAAAGAAACCTGTACGCATTCATTTCTTTCTAAACTTTGGGGAATAACATTACTAGTAGCTTTTACGTCTTTAATTGGATTTAATCATGCGGGAATTCCATTTGCAACGGCTATTATTATGGGGTTAATTTCATATATTGATATAATATTAATCACCCTGATTTTACCAAAATGGACTCACGATATTCCAAGTGCTTACCATGCATACTTGATTAGAAAAGGAATTAAATTTAAGCGGAATGAATATTTAAATGGATAATCATAATTACTATCGATATTAGTCTAAAGACGTTAAATCTGTAATTATGTCAAATATCGACCAAACGTGCCATTTCGCTAAATGATATACTTTGTTCTATAATGTTCTGCGTTATGTAACCTGAGCTTTGGTAAAAAGCGAAAGTTGTTACAACAATTTTTTGAAAAAATTTATTCTCAAAATTATCTTCTACAATGTTAATGAAATCGAGTTTGCGAGATTCATGAACACCTCTAAAACAATAATAACCTTGTAAATAAACACTTTTTATGCGACGACGTAGGAGGGAAGCATAACGTGTGTGGAATTGACAAATATCATTTTTTAAACCTCTAACAACAACTAACTTTAGTGCTCATTCTAAAAAAATCAGCACTAATGAAAAATTTAACAACTTTAATTCTTGTCCTCTTTTCTGTTCTGTCTTTTAGTCAGTCTGAGGAAAAAAAAGAAATCGTAATCGATAAAGTACAACCTGACGATATGTACATCGCAGGAGAAAAGATTGAAGTAATTGCTGTGGTAAAAGGGGACCTCGTTATCGCGGGAGGAAATTTGAATGTTAAAGACAGCATTCAAGGAGACCTTACTGGGGCTGGAGGAGATTTATCAATCGAAGGTTATATAGCCGATGATGTTCGTGTTGCCGGAGGAAAAATAACAATTGATTCAGAAATTGGAGACGACTTAGTTGTTTTTGGAGGTGAAGTTGTAATTACGGAAAATGCTAGAATAAACGGTAAGCTCATTTGCTTTGCTGGGGATGTTACAATTAATGGCGAAGTCATAGAGGAGCTAGATGTTCGCGCAGGAAATGTTTCCATTAACGGAACCATTCGAGGCCCTTCAAAATTAACGGGAGAAGACATTACTATAGGATCGAATGCTAAATTCTATAAAGATGTTGAATACTATCATAGCGACGAAGAATTGGATTTCAAGAATTCGTTGGTAAATGCTAAAGCCAAATTCAATGAAGATCTTGGTGAAGGAAACTCACAAATGTCTTTGACTACTTTGGGGACCAAGTCATTAAAATATTGGGTGACTTATATATTGTCTTCGTTTTTAGCTATTCTAGTGTTACATGCCCTTTTTAGAAATGCATTTTCAAATGCTGTTGACGATTTAGAAAATAGCGTTTTAAAAAGCTTTGGTTTTGGGTTAATTTATCTAATCGGAATTCCATTAATGATACTCCTTACGTTTGTTATCGCGATAGGCATCCCTTTGGGGCTTTTTGCAACCGCAGTTTTTGTATTTAGTCTATTGTTTGGTCATTTGGTTGCGGCTTTGTTAGTGGTGTATTATTTAAGACATAGCATCCAAAAGAATTGGGGTTTTTGGAACATCACATTCTTAGCATTAATTTGTGCCATCATACTCCGCATACTCACAATGATACCTTATGCGGGCATCTTAATTTCTGTAGTGATTCTATCCATTACGTATGGCGCGTTGACTTTAAACGTACTTCATCCTAATAAACAATTGGTTAAAAATTAATATCATGAATAAGGAACATCCAAATATCAATATTTTAAAGAGGTTCAACCCTGCAAATCCGAATACTCTGGCTGGGGTGTTAGCCGAAGATTTCGTTTGGCATTATATTAATCCTAAGCTGCCCGAGTTAGAAGGAGACTATTTCGGTCTCTCTGGTTTAACGGACTTCTTCCAAAAAGTAGCAGGTCGCACTAGTGGTTCCTTTAAAGTTAATCCCATATCCATAATTCCATTTGGAGAAAAACTAATAATCACACATGTTAAAGACACATTGTCAATGGAAGGTAAACCAATGGAAATCGATGCTGTTGTTGTGTGGTGCATTATTGATGGTATGATTAAAGAAGCCTGGGACATACCTGTTGTTCATACAGCAAAAATGATTAAAACTGTAAAAGAAAAACTATGAAAATAGTAGAGGTTACACCTGAAAATGCGGTAAAAGAAACTTTCTTCTGCATAAAAGACATCAAAAAGCAAGGTTTTAAAAATAAGCTGAAGTGGTTTGAAAGGAATTACAAAGAAGGTCTAAAAATAAAGATCCTTAAAAATGATGAGGACAAAATGATTGGGTTTATCGAATATGTTCCCGCCAAAAATGCTTGGCGACCTATAGATGCCAACAATTATATGTTTATCCATTGTACTTATATATACTCCAAAACGGATTGGAATAAAGGTTATGCTTCAATACTTCTTGAAGATGCCGAAAAAGAAGCGAAAATCAAGGGAATGGATGGTTTATGTGTGATAACTAGTACTGGTGGTTGGCTAGCCAATAAATCTCTTTTTGAGAAAAATGGTTTTGAGCAAATTGAAGTGAAAGACAGGTTTGAACTGCTATCAAAAACGTGGAGTAGCAACGCTAAAAAACCTAAATTCCATAACTGGACTAATCAGCAAAAGAAGTACAAAGGTTGGCATTTACTTTATGCAGACCAATGTCCTTGGCACGAAAAGTCAGTGACGGCAACACTCAACGTTGGAATGGATTACGGTATAGATATAAAAGTTTCCAAAATAAAAACAGTAGGAGAAGCAAAAATGGCCCCGTCGGGATTTGGGGTTTTCAATCTGTTGCGCGATGGCAGGTTATTAGAAGACCATTATTTAAGCGCAACACGATTCAGAAATACTTTAATAAAGGAACTCAATATGGCAAAATAACCCAACTATTTTGACATCAAGTTTAATATAAATCCTCATCTACTATTACCTTTTAAAAAAAAACTTAATCTGTACATAATTAATAATATTTGTGTTTCCACACGACAATGATGCAGCAACCAAGGCAGTAATCGATAAATATCCTGAGGATGAAAAATGATACAGGTCATTGTCAAGGTCTCCGCTATGATTTAATTTACAATATTTAAAAATATAATTTACTGGTACATTAACGATTATAAAATTGAGAAGTGAAAAATATTATTACTGCCATAGCATGTATTGTTTTCATAATTGGTTTTGGCCAGGAGGATTACACGGTCAAAAGGGAAAAAATGGTGAAAACGCAACTAAAATCCAGAGGCATAAAAGACCCAGCTACGCTTTTGGCGATGCAAAACGTTCCTCGGCATTTTTTTGTTCCCGAAAACATGAAGCCATATGCCTATACAGATGGTCCACTACCTATAGGTGATGGTCAAACCATTTCCCAACCTTATATTGTAGCTTTTATGACCGAATCACTCCAGTTAAAAGCAAGCGATAAGGTATTAGAAATAGGCGCAGGTTCCGGATATCAGGCAGCTATTCTGGCAAAAATTGTAGATTCTGTATATACTATTGAAATTGTAAAGAACTTGGCTTTTACAGCCAAAGAACGCTTACAAGAGTTGGGTTATGCCAATGTTCGTGTAAAATGGGGTGACGGTTATCATGGCTGGCCGGCAAAAGCGCCTTTTGATGCTATTATTGTCACAGCAGGTGCCGACAGCATTCCCCAACCCTTAATAGACCAATTAAAGAATGGTGGAAGGATGATTATACCTGTAGGACCGTCTAATTACGTGAGCTATTTGATATTGGTTACAAAAAATAAAAATAAGATTACCAAGAAAAAATTAATACCTGTGCGATTTGTACCCTTTACCAGGGATAAAAAGCCAGGTGGTGGCAAATAATATCAAAAAATATTATGGCAAATAACATGATCATAGGAAGTATTATCGATGATTCTGTTGAGATGGCCGAACGAAAGGGCATTGGGCATCCCGACACCATATGCGATGAGATTACAGAGCAAATTTCAAGAGAACTTTGTCAGTATTATTTAAAAGAATTTGGTGCCATTATGCACCATAACGTTGATAAGGCCCTTTTAGTTGGAGGGCAATCGAAGCCTGCCTATAAAGGTGGAAAAATAACACAACCTATTTCGCTAATCATTGCAGGAAGGGCTACGGCTCAAATAAAAGATAAAAAAATTCCAGTTGAAGAAATTGCCATTGATAGCGCAAAAAAGTGGCTACAAAAAAATATCCGACATCTGGATGTCGAAAAACATATTAAGATTACTTCCAACATACGTCCGGGAAGTGCAGATCTGGTCGCGTTGTTTAAGCGTTTTGGAAAAGGTGAAATACCATTAGCCAACGACACCTCATTTGGCGCTGGTTTCTACCCTAAAACCCCGTTGGAAGAGACCATCATTATGATTGATACTTTGTTAAATGACCCAACTACAAAAATTCAATTTCCCTTTATTGGGGAAGACACCAAGATCATGGGTGTTAAAGAATATTCAAAAAGGTATTTTACCATTGCTATAGCCATGATTGATAGCTATATCACTAATTTAAGTGATTATATCAGCAAAAAGAAAGCAGTAAAAGAATATATCATCCATAGTTTGGAGTTATCGGATGCCGAAGTACACATCAATACGGCCGATGATTATAATAACGAAAGCATCTATCTTACCGTTACAGGTACAAGTGCCGAACATGGTGATGACGGACAAGTAGGAAGAGGAAATAGAATCAACGGATTAATTACACCTTATCACCCAATGAGTCTGGAAGCCACGTCTGGAAAAAATCCACTAAATCATACAGGTAAAATATATAATTACTTTGCCATGGACCTTAGTCGTGCCATTGTAGAAAGTAATTTTGCCGATTATGCTCGTGTCTTTATCGTATCGCAAATTGGCAAACCCATAGATGAGCCACAGCTCTTACATTTTCAACTAAAAAACAAGAATGCTGATAACAAAACCATTGAAAATTTTGCCAAAGAAAAACTCAAGGAGCTTTCTAAATATTGGGATCGAATATTATACGTATAGGTATTCACCATAATGAACTTTATTATGGAACATGATTGCCATATATTTTTATAATGCGCGCTTTCAAGAATGAAGATGCCGTGAGCAGGTTTTTCTGCTAAAGTAGAAAAATTGAACCTGTAATAAATGATGGACAACAAAAATGAATAAGCCTAATTCCATAGGGTTTTATACCGCCACGGCTATTGTTATAGCGAACATGATAGGTGCAGGTATTTTCACTAGTTTGGGCTTTCAATTAGTAGATACCACAAATACCTGGTCTATCATTATTCTGTGGTCATTAGGTGCTTTAATGGCACTATGTGGTGCTTTGAGCTATGCGGAACTGGGGACATATTGGCAACGATCGGGTGGGGAATACCATTTCCTTTCTAAAGCATTTCATCCTGCTTTAGGGTATTTATCGGGATGGGTATCATTGACTATTGGGTTTTCTGCACCCATAGCACTGTCTGGGATGGCTTTAGGGAAATATGTGGCACCTTATATAGAAGTTTCCAGTATTGTTTTGGCTATAGCTACTATTTTAATCATCAGTTTTCTGCATTCGCTAAGCATTCAAAGAAGCAGTACACTACAAAATACCACGACCTTGCTAAAGATAGTTCTGATTTTGGTATTCATCTATTTTGGGGTAACAAAGACACCGGTTGCATCTGCATATCTATGGGATCAAAGCTGGAAAGAGGAACTCATCCTGCCGGCCTTTGCGGTATCCTTCGTATATGTTACATTTTCTTATTCTGGATGGAATGCAGCTGCTTATATTGCCGACGAAATTCGAGAACCACGTAAAAATTTACCAAAAGCATTGCTTTTGGGCACTGTGGCGGTGAGCCTGCTTTACTTATTGTTAAACTTCGTGTTCTTAAGACAAAATCCATTAAAAAATATTAGCGGGCAATTGGAAATCGGACAGATTACCGCCATTTCTCTTTTCGGGGAAGAAGGAGGAGAACTTATTAGTTTCGGAATCGCTTTGATGCTCATATCAAGTATAAGTGCCATGGTTTGGGCAGGCCCCAGAGTGACACAGGTCATGGCCGAGGATCATCGATTATGGAAATGGTTTTCCAAAAAAACTAAAAACGAGGTTCCATTACGTGCCATTTGGCTACAAACTACAATAACACTTATATTATTATTTACCGGCACTTTTGAACAAGTGATGATTTACAGCGGTTTTGTCCTGCAATTGTTTGCAGCTTTAGCAGTGGCAGGGGTATTTGTTGTGAGGCGAAAGAATACAACAAAAAAAGGTTTTAGAAGCCCTCTTTTTCCGCTTCCACAAATTATATTTCTGGTCCTGAGTTTATGGGTGCTGGTATATCTGGTATTTGCCCAACCGTTAGAAACCGGTTTAGGGCTTCTTAACTTGATATTAGGGTTTTTGGTATATAAATTCGAGGGTTTTTATAATAAGAAAAAGCCTAAATGAAACACTTTTTATGCATGGTGTTATGATATCTATAATTATATAAAATTAAGCTAATTGCTATAAAATGTAATATGATGTACCGAGTTACCTGCCTGCTTGCCACTTTGGCAAACTAAAGTTTCTTTAAAAAATTTATTCAAAAAGTTTCTTCTACAATGTTAATGACACCGAAGAATGAAATTACGCGATAGCCAAATCACATTTTAGATTCATGAACTCCTCTAAAACAATAATAACCTTGTGAATAAACACTTATTATGCGATTAGCCTGCGCTGAGAGAAATCGAAGTATAGGAGGGAAGCGTAATGTGATAGGAATAACAGTTTGTTTTTAATATGTTATATGAAATTAAAAATTTATAACTCGTTTTTAATCAGTTTTTTAATCAATAGAATTCCACGACACTTACGTTAGGTGTAGCATAAGGATATGTAATAAATAAGTTGGTAGGAGAATTCAATTTAAACCAATTTAAAATCTATTGTATTATTTAGTGGTCTTTTCACTTCCTAATAACAAGGACAGTGTTTTTAAACTTTCGGTCCTATCAGCAATTAATTTTACAATACTTAAAAATGGAATAAATAAAATCATACCAGCAGCTCCCCATAAAATGCCTCCAACTATAATTACAATAATAATAGCAAGTGTGTTTATTTTTAATCGATTACCAACTGCAAAAGGAAATATGATATTTGCTTCTAGAATTTGAACAATTGTAAAAACAAGAATAATTCCTAAAGGATACCAAATAGAATCGTAAGTAATCCAAGAAACTGTTATTGGAATTAGTGAGGAAATTATAATACCAACATAAGGTATAAATGTTAAAATTGAAGCAATAAAACCAAATAAAATTGGGTGGGGAATGCCTATAATAGCCAATCCAATACTATTTAAAATACCAACAATTAAATAAACCAATAGCATCCCTTTTATAAAATTGTAATACGCTTGTATCGTTTCAATAAAAATTTCATGAATGGTTTCTTTTTTTTCTGAAGGAAAAAGCGTGTAAAGCACCTTAGTTAACATTTTACGGTAATATAAAATTAATGCTGAAAAAATTGGAATTATAATTATAAAAAATGTTGAAATTGAAATTGAATACATTGCATTCATTAAAATTCCTAAAAGTTGAGCTCCAGAACTGTTAATCAGATTTTCAGGCAAATCAGATAAGACAATATTTTGTATTCCAAACTGCTCATTTAAATAGCGAGTAAATTCTATTAAAGATTCAGAAAATTTAATTTTAAATGTGTACCATTCAGCTAAAAACCGAGCAACTTGAAAAAATAAGAGATACACTATGGCTCCAAGAATTAAAAAAACAATAGATAATGCCAAAAAGATACTGACAATTTTGTTAATACCAATTTTTTCTAACCATTTACAAATTGGATATAAAATAAAACTAATTAAAATTGCAAAACTTAGTGGTATAAAAAGTGTTTTTCCAAAATAAAGAATAATTGAAATTAGCACAGTTAATTCAAGAATTTCAAGCAAAGAAAATTTTTTGTTTGGAGGAAGCTTAACCAATGTTTTTATTAGCTGTACCATAACTCATTTTATTTTCAATAGTTTTATTTTCAGTTACTCTAATATACTGTTTTTAGTTTAATGACCCAAGTTCCAATTAATTTAATAAAATGCAGTGCTTCTGGCATATTTTGCATATTACTACAATTATAGCTTACAATTCGTTAAGCATCATAATCTGAGTAATCTCTATTTTAATTATGAATCATCCACAGGATAATCCATAATTAAAAATGTGCTATAATTAATATTATGTAAAATAGAATATTTTTAACCACCTCTACACCAGTCCCTTAAATATTATTTTAAAATCAAATAATCTATATCGACTTTTCATTCGTAACTATAACTATACAATTAATTATTACATTAAAACTAAATATCAAAAATTATGAAGAGAATTTCGTTAGTATTACTTGCAACAATTTTAATGACCGCCTGTGTTTCTAAAAAAAAGTACCTGGCTCTTGAACAAGAAAATGGTGAAGTAAAAAGTGCTTTAACTAAAACACAATTTGAAAAAGAAGAATTAGAAGCTAAATTTGCTATAATTGAAGCACGTGTTGAGGCATTTAATTCAAAAATAAATACGTTAACTCAAGATAACGACGTAAAAATGGAAGCTGTTGGCAACGTAGCTGTGATTTCTAACGAAACTAAGAAGCAAATGCGTAAAACCTTAGCAAATGTGGATCAAAACAAATTAAGTCAAGCTACTACCCTTAAAGATTCTATGAATCTTGCGGTGTCTTATAACTTAAAAAAATCATTAGATAACAGCACCTTAAACGATGATGAAGATATTGCTATTGATATTGACGAAACTGTGGTTATGATTTCTATTTCAGATAAAATGTTATTTGATACAGCTAGTTACCGTGTAAGTAGTAAAGCAAACAACATTCTACAAAAATTAGCAAATGTTATTAATTCTGAGCCTAGTATTGAAGTCATGGTTGAAGGTCATACGGATGCTAGAACTATTAATACTGATAAAATTTCTGATAACTGGGATTTAAGCGTATTACGCGCTACGTCTGTAGTTAGAGCGCTTACAACCAAATATAAAGTAGCTCCAGAAAAACTAATTGCAGCAGGAAGAAGTAGCTACTTGCCTGTTGCCGGTAACGATACTAAAGAAGACAGATCAAAAAACAGAAGAACTCGTATTGTTATTTTACCAAACATCAATAAATTCTTTGCTCTTATGGCAACGAATGAATAATAAAATCCATTAAATTAATCCATTAAAAAGACTGCCATTAAAATAATGGCAGTCTTTTTTTTACGTCATTGCGAGGAACGAAGCAATCTGTTAGTTGTTAGTAATCCGTTAGTAAATTACTTCATTAGGGTTCGTAATGACGGTTTTTCCACTTTATTGGGAGTCGTGTTTTTATTATAAAAACGTTTAGCGTTTTAAAAAAAATCAATCACAGCCATTTTGAAAAATAGTCCATCATTTCTTCTTTTAAATCGTAATGTAATTTAATATACGTGCGCATATCATCTTTTAAAGGATATTGTTCGTTTTGTAACCGACCATCAATACTCTCTGAATAATCGGCGTTGTTAATGTTTACCATTTTATTTCTAATTCTGTGCAATAATTTAGAAATGGCGCTTTTTTCGAGCATAATTCTATTTTGAAATACCTCTAAAGGT
>Ga0316201_10001637_pt1 | contig 15286 bp, 11 predicted proteins | sample CS6wburrow_MG_FD_204516 | JGI IMG/M metagenome (GOLD analysis project Ga0316201, IMG submission 204516) | Coastal sediment microbial communities from Delaware Bay, Delaware, United States - CS-6 worm burrow | ecosystem: Environmental > Aquatic > Marine > Coastal > Sediment | place: USA... | reverse complement strand
CTGGCGTCGGGTCGCAGGTGGGCGGCCTGGTAGGCCAGGAAGAGGGTGATCAGGGAAAAGAGCACCAGCACCAACGGGCGTGAGCTGAAGATCAGCCGCTCGGGAAGCCGGGCGGTCCTGATGGCGGGGTAGTTCAGTTCCTGATCGACCATTGCCAGCTTACCTCCTGTTGTCCGGCACACCGGAGAGAGGGGCGCTACCACCTTCGCCGGTCACGAAGAACTGCCCATTGCTCATCACGGTCACGCCGTACAGGCCTCGCCGTGAGCCCTGGTCCAGCAGGGAGAGGTTTTTGCCATCATCGTCGGTGAGTAAGGCGGTGCCGTTTTGACCAACGAAGACCAGCGTGCCATCGGCGGCGCAAGCGGCACCGAATAGACTGTCCCGGGTATTGGTATCGAGGGGCTGCCATGTCCCCCCGTGATCAGTCGAGCGGTAGATGGTGCCCAGCAGGCCGTAGGCGAATACGCTGTCACTTGAGGGATTGACGACAATGCCGAAAAAACTGCCTTCAAAACCGGTTTCGATCGCTTCCCAGGACTCCCCTCTACTGGTGGAACGATAGACAGTGCCCCACTCGGAGGCTATATACAGTGTGCCGGATGAATCGCCCGCCAGACCGTTCAGGTGGGGTTCTTCCGGATTATTCAGGGTATGGCCCCTGTCTTCCCATGAACGGCCGCCGTTCGTCGTATGCAACAGGGAGCCAAAAGCACCGGAAGCCCAGCCCTGCTCGTCGTTGGCAAACCAGATGTCCATCAGGGGCGGCGCGTAGACGGGCTCATCCATGACGCCGAGCGCTGCTTCGAGTGCGGACTCAGCTTCGTCTAGCTCACCCTGGAGATCATCAATCTGCAGGGGTGTCTCGGAGGCGAGTTGTCGTTGCAGGTCGCTGACTTTTCCCCTGACGTAAGCCACCCGATCCTCGTTGATCAGCGCCTGATCGCTGACACCGTCACGCTGCAACACCCAGTTCAGGCCACCGTCAGTACTTAGCAGGATGTTGCCATCGTGCCCCACCGCCCAGCCGGTTGATGCGGAAATAAAGGAGAGCCGGGTCAGCATCACTGAGGTCGGCACCCTGGCCTGCTTCCAGGACCTGCCCCCGTCGTCGGAGTAGAGGATATGACCCCGCTCACCCACCGCCACCAGTCGATCGCCGGCGGCGGCGATGTCCAGCAGAAGCGAACTCTGTGCCTTGGGCATTATGAGCGCGTAATCGGTGTTCGCTGACTGTGCCGGAAGTGTGAACGTCAGCAACCAGGCGACAAGCAGCATTGCCACCGCGGGTGAACGCAGCGCGACGGCAGATGTTGCTTGTTGACTTTCTTGCAGGTGCATCAAGAGAAATGTCTCAATGTGTTTTATTGTCTAGCGGAATGCTTCGCCGGCAATTTAATCCCATCAGGCCAGCCCGTTCCTTGTGCTGAATCAACCAAGGTTTAAGTAATGCAGCTTGCGGTAACTTCCCAGAGGCCTTTTTCTGGGAAAAGTGGAAATTCGATTATCGTCCTTTAGCGGAGCGCCATTTTTCAACACTGTCGAGTGGCGGGGTCCGACCGGCATCGATCGCCCGAGCCACATTTATATGTACGAAGGAGGTTATGGCCGCCGTGACCTTACGGGCATTACTGCCGCCCCCGCGTGTCGTTGAAAGTATCAGGAAATGGGGGTCGATCAGGTCATCGGAAGGTTCGTTTTCATCGCGATCCAACAACACCAGGCTTACCGGGACCGCGAGATCCCGCTCGCGTTTGACCCCTTCTTTTTTCAATCTGGCGGCCAACAGGTGCTCATGTTCCTGGATGTGGCGGTTGGCCGACACCATCAAATCATCCCTGTGAATGATCGACAGGCAGGGAATGTCGTATTTGATAAGTGCCTCTAACGCCTTGATGTGACGGTTCTGGTATTCCTCGGGCTGATAGAGCGCTGCGTTGATTTCCTTCAATACACCGTAAAACGACACCTTGTTCAACACGCGATCGCCCAGCAGTCGTTGGCCATAGGGCGCTTCCTGGTGCTTCAGGAGTTTCGATACATCTACTTTCTTGGCCAGATAACGAACACCGACGTTCAGGCCGTTGATAAAGCCCTCGATGCCCGGAACCTTCATCAACTTTTCCAGCACCGCCGGGGTGGATATCAGACCCTCACGGTGTGATTTATTGAGTGTCAACCTGCCTTCAGCGGTGACATCGTAGATCTGCTTACGGGCTCTCAGCTTCTCGATATTTGGCGTAATATGACAGAGATCACTGGGTGCCCAGGTAGCGATATGGATGACGCCCGCTGTCTGTAGTGCCTCGATCAAGCGCCGGTCTTCTGCCTTAAGCTGATCAAACTCTGGCAGTGGTTCGTCATAATCCCGGAGAACCGAAAGCAGCAAATGGTCGGATATGCTGCCTGCAAACGAGTGGCAGCAGATTGGCGTTGGTCTTTTTGCACGCCAGTTTTTCAGGATCATTTTCCTGACAGTGCGGGCGTAATGGGGAAATACCTCCGCGTCGGGCAGGGTTTTGGCGTGTTTGCCGCGGCGCAGCGCCGAGACCCGCCAGGCGCTGGGGAGGCGGATCAGCAGGTTGATATAGCTGTACAGTCCCATGAATCCGTGGACTAGCAGTATGTGTATACCGCCTTCTTCATCGCCATCGCGCACCTCGGATTTGATTTCGACCGTCTTGCCCTTATCCTCGAACTGGAAAGCACCTTCGTCAAAATGCAGTGCCCGATCATCGGCAAAGATGTACACCTTTTCAGCCGTATCAGGGGACTCCCGCAGCATGCGAATGGGCGTTTCCATGACGGTCTGCTCGAAGGCGGCGCTGTCCTCCATCTCGAAGCGGCCGAGGGCCCTGAGTTTCAGGCTACCTGAAACGATCAGGGAGATGGTCTCCGCTGCGGTCAACACGCCACGGTTGAGTGCAACGCTGATGGCACCGCTGGGATTCTCCACGACGATGACGGCGGGCTTCTTCTTTTTCAACGCTGGCGTGTAGGGGGGGAAGGCACCGATGCCGCCATTCCTGCCGAAACCGCTGATAATCAGGTGAAAAGACATAGACGGCCCGAGCAGTTTACGCAGCAGGGACTGGTAGCGACGGGCCTCACGCCGGGCACTCTCCAGCGCTGCTTCAAGGTCGCCCCGTCTGATACTGCGTTCCACGTTGCTCGCGTCGATGGGGTAGGTCATCACTTCCACAATCCGCTGCACCAGTTCCTCACGGGAGGCGCCGCGGCTCAGGTCCAGGGTTTCCGTCAGTTCACGCGTGCCTTTGCTGGCGATCAGCTTCCTTGCCAGCGGCTCCAGGAATGTAGTCAGCAGGCCGGTTCTGGTGCTCTCCCAGTTGTCCGCGTTACAGGTCTCTTCAAGAAAGAAAAAACGCACATGACTCAGCCAGTCGATGGCGTGAAAATGGTGTTTGAGCAGCGCTTTGTATTCATTTTTGACGGTATTGCCGCCCCCGACGGCAATCGTAAAGTATCGCCGTTTGAAATCCGAATCGTCCGGATGATCTTCGCCGCTCAACCACGCCTTGTATTTATCTGCAGCGACTTGCGCTGCGTGACGCCCGGTGGCCCTTATTTCAGGCGAAATGCCAAGGTGAAACCCCGCGGTTTCCTGCACCAGCAGGTGCTTTTCGGATCCTCTTCGCCGGGCAAGTCCCGGCAGGATGCCGAGACATGCGATCCACGGTTCCAATCCCATGGGAAGAGAGTGCAGCCAGGGCATCCAATCGAGCATGTGGGAGATCGTCATATTTCAACCCCTCGAGGCCGTCGTCACCTTTACCACGGTAGTTGCCGCTGCACACCGCGGATGCTGGCGAGCGATTGGTCGCCCGCCCACCAGGGCACTCCGCCACCGGCGCCAGACTGACAAATAAACATCAATGTTGACTATAATAAGCAAATCCGGGCAGCGCTGCAAACGCTAATGGACGCCGGCATCACGCGGCTCCTGCCGTAGTGTAAATAGACAGCAGTGTTGACTTGATGCGCTGTGCCATAGTAATCTCGCTGACGCCTCTGCAAGGCCCGGAGAGAGCGGGGTTACACCTTTCCAGCGACCTTGAAGACACTACCAAAAGCGTTGTTCGCGCAGCCCGGAGTCACTGCACAATGAATTTGGATCTCTCTGAAGATCAACGTTTGATGCGCGAGTCGTTTGCGCGTTTTCTGGACGAACACAGCAGCATGGAGCATGTTCGGGCGGCGGCCGAGACCGGTGGATTTGACCCGGCTTTATGGCGGGGTCTCGGCGAACTGGGCGCCTTCTCGTTGCGCATACCCGAAGACAAGGGTGGCCTGGGCCTGGGCGTGATGGACGCTGCGGTCCTGATGGAGGAGGCAGGTCGGATGCTTGCATCCGGCCCTCTGGCGGAATCCCTGGTGGCATCCCGGGTACTGGCAACCCTTGCCGGTGACACTCAGTCGGAGCTGCTGGAGCAGGTGCTGTGTGGGGAGCGCGTCGTCACTTTGGCACTTCACGATATCGCCATCAATCCCCGGCAGTGGGTTGCGGGAGGCGCAGTAGCCGGCGTCGCGATTATCGCCCGAAAAGGTGAACAGGTGGTTCTTGTAACAATCTCCGGGAACGAACACGCAGAGCCGAGCCTCGCGTCCACTCCGATCGCGGAACTGGATCTTGGGCGTGGCGATCATCTCGTTCTGGCAGAAGGGCCCGATGCGATCGAGATCCATGCGCAGGCGGTTGAGGAATGGAAACTGCTGCTGGCTATTGCCCTGACGGGACTGTCGAGAGAGTCCATACGCCAGGCAGCGGAATACGCCTCTGAGCGGGTCGCCTTCGGGCAGCCCATAGGCACCTACCAGGGGATTTCCCACCCCCTGGCGGATCTGATCACGGACGTGGACGGCGGCAAGTATTTTGCCTGGAAAACCATTCACGATATCGACAGGGGCCTCCCTGGAGTGGGCGCCCAGGTGTCTCTGGCCCTGTGGTGGAGCGCAGAAACGGCTACGCGCTCGGTCGCGCAAGCGCTGCATACCTTTGGCGGTTACGGCCTGTCGACGGAATACGATATCTATCTGTACAACCTCCGCGCAAAGGCCTGGCCACTGGTCCTGGGTGATCCGGCGCTGTTGCTGGAGGAGGCCGGCCGGCGGCTCTATGCCGGTGAGTCGGTGGCATTGCCGGATGTGGGTGCGGTATCGATTGATTTCGACCTGGGCGATGACGCCCGCGACATGGCGAAAGAGCTGGACGATTTTTTCAACAACAACCTGACGCCCGAACTGAAGGCCAAGGCCCATTATTCCTTTGATGGCTTTGATGCAGGGATACACAAGAAACTGGCCGAGGCAAAGCTGCTGTTCCCCGCCTGGCCTGCAGAATACGGCGGCCGGGAGGCGGCTCCCTATGCGGTCAGTGCACTGCGGAAAGTCTTCGAGGAATACAACTGGAGCACCCACGCCACCAGTACCACCATGATGGTCGGTACCATGATTCAGAAGTTCGGCAGTGATGAGCTCAAACGTGATGTGCTGGCGAAGATTGTATCCGGCGAAGTGATCTGCAGCCTGGGCTACAGTGAGCCCGGGTGTGGCTCCGATGTCTTCGCCGCTCAGACCCGGGCCACCCGGGACGGTGACGATTGGCGCATCGACGGGTCCAAAATGTTTACCAGCGGGGCAAACATTGCCCAGTACGTATTGATGCTGACCCGCACCAATCCGGACGTGCCCAAGCACAAAGGTCTGACCCTTTTCGTGGTGCCTCTGGATGAGGAGGGCATCGAGGTGCAAGCGGTCTATACTTTCCAGGACGAGCGCACCAACATCACCTATTACGATGGGGTCAAGGTTAAAGACAGCTACCGTCTGGGCGAAGTGGACGGGGGTGTGAGAGTGATGGCGGCTGCGCTGGAGCTGGAGCATGGCGGCGGATTCGCCAAATCCCAGCATTCGATGGTTGGCGCCGCGGTCAGGTTGTGCCGCGAACTTGTGCGCGATGGGCGCCCGCTCATCGAACACGTGGATGCACAGAAGCGACTTGCCCGCTCCGTGCTGCATGTACACCTCTCCGAGGTCATCGAAAATCGCGCCCTGTGGGCCGGTGTACAGAAAATGCCTAATATGGCCTATGGCCCCATGGCCAAGCTGTTCTCTTCGGAGAAGTTCCAGTCGGATTCCCGCGACCTGCTGGACCTGACGGCACCGGATTCCCTGTCAAAACGGGAGGGCCCCGCTGGCGAACTCAACCTGGCTTACCGCCATGCCCAGGGCACAACCATTTACGGCGGTACCAGTGAGGTTCACCGCAGCCAGATTGCCGAGCGCAACCTGGGTCTGCCGCGAACTCGCGGCTGAGGAGATGAACATGTCGGAAAAACCCCATCTGCTGGTTGACGGGGAGGGCGCGATCCTCATCGCGACCCTGAACCGTCCAGAGAAACTCAATGCCCTGACCGGGCAGACCATGGCCCTGTTCGAGACCGCCCTGCAACGATTCCGTGATACCCCGGCACTGAAAGTCATGCTGATCCGGGCCACCGGTCGCTATTTCTGTTCCGGAGCCGATCTTCGCGACCGGTCCGGGGAACCCGAGGAGCCGGCCCGCACCGGTTCTGCGATCCGCGAAAAACATCGCCTGAAGCTGCACGGGATGCACCGCATTTACGATGAGATGGAGCATGTAGAAAAGCCCATCGTCGTAGCTCACCAGGGCCCCTGCGTTGGCGGTGGGCTGGAGATGTCCCTGTCCTGTGATTTCCGGCTGGCCGCAAAAAGCGCGACCTACGCGTTTCCCGAGGGCAAGTTTGGGGTGTTGCCCGCATCCAATGGCGTTAGCCGGCTGGCTCGCATCATCGGCACCCACTGGACACGCTATCTCATCATGGCCAACCTGCCTGCGGACGCGGATCGGGCCTACGTGATGGGCCTGGTCCACGAGGTGTTCCCCGACGAGAGCTTCGAAGAAGACGTAATGAATTTCTGTCGACACCTGGCGGAACAGAACGGTGAGCAGATGGGTACGGCCAAAATCGCCATCGAGCTTGCCCATGATGTCGGCCTGGCACAGGCGCGGCAGGTTGAGCGCATGGCCAACAGTGCGCTGATGCTGAATCCGGATTACCTGGCGGGCATGGAGCGTTACATCAAGAATCTCGTCGGTAAAAACAAGGGCGAGTGAGCCTGTCCGCGAGCACGACGAGTTGACACGCAGGATGCAGACCTGATGGATTTTGACTGGACTGAAGAACAGCGGGATTTTCGCGCCACGGTAAGGGCTTTCCTCGATGACAACCTGCCTCCCGACTGGGAGGCGTTGGCACATGGTCCTGGCTCGGCCGTACAGACCACGTTTTCCAAGCAGTTTTGCGGCGCGCTGGCGCAGGCCGGCCTGCTGGTGCCCCATTGGCCGGCGCGTTGGGGAGGTCGCGACGCCGATCCGTGGGCCAGCTTCATCCTGGCTGAGGAGATGTGGGCGGCAGGCGAACCCCGTGGCGGCCAGTACATGAACGTGAACTGGATAGGGCCGACCCTGATGCGCTTCGGCTCCGAGGAACAGCAGGCCCGCTATATCCCGCCCATGGCGCAGGGTCAGACGCTCTGGTGCCAGGGTTTTTCGGAGCCCGAGGCGGGTTCCGATCTGGCTTCCCTGCGCACTCGCGCCGAGCTGCACGGTGAAGTCTATCGCATCAACGGCCAGAAAATCTGGACGTCCTACGCCGGGCATGCAGATACCTGTTTCCTGCTGGCGAGAACCTCGCCGGGCAAGAGTGGCATTTCCATCTTTCTGCTGCCCATGGATACCCCGGGCATCACCGTCAGACAGATTCCCAGTATCATCGGTGAGGGTGACATTCACGAGGTTTTCTTCGACGACGCGGAGGTGCCTCCCACTGCGATGCTCGGTGAAGAGGGGCAGGCCTGGACCATCGTGCGTGAGGCCCTGTCGCTCGAGCGGGTAGGCATCCCCCGCTTTGCCCTGGCGTCACGCATGCTTCACCGCGCGGTCGCGCTGCTGAAACGGGAGGGTCGTTTCAACCACGGCGCTATCGACCAGGCCGCGCGGGCACACGCAGCCTGCGAGGCCGCGCGCCTAGGCAGTTACCATATCATCGACCAGCGCTGCCATGGCCAGATACCGGGGCCGGAGGCCAGCGCCGCACGTTTCGGCACTGTCAACGCCGAGCGTCTGGTGGCGGAGTTCGTGGTCGAGCACGTGCCGGAGGCATTGGCCGGTGGTGACGCCATGTTGCAGGCACACCACCAGCGCGCCATCGTCGCGGGTATCGCGTCCGGCGCGGCGGAAATCCAGCTGAACCTGATCGCCACCGAATTGCTCGAACTACCACGGGAGCCCCGCTGATGGATTTCACCCTGACCCCCGACCAGGCTGCCGTCGTCGACGCCATCGAGCGGCTCGGCCGGCAATTCGAGTCCAAGCCCACCGAGTTCGATGGCTTCGCTCTGGAAAGTCGCGAACTGGAGGAGGAGCTGGAGAACGGAGGCTATTTCGATATCGCCTCGATCCCGGAGATGGGCCCGGTAACGGCGGCCCTGGCGGTCGAACGCCTCGCCAGATCCCCCTACACAGTGGAGGTGGCCCTGTCCATGCTGTTGCGTCCCCACCTGGACATGGATATCCCACGTCCCCTGGCGTTGGTGGAGAATGGGCGCCCGGGGCGTTTCGTCGATCGGGCAAAAACCCTGATCGTCATAGACGGCGAGGAGGTCGGCATTGCTCATCCGGACCCTGCGGATGTCGAGGCTGTGGAGTCCCTGTATGCCTATCCCATGGGGCGGGTGAAGGGCGCACTGTCGGTGCAGCCGCTACCTGCAGAGCAGGCCGACCAGGTAAGGACCTGGATCAGGGTTGCCTGCGCCGCTGAGATTGCCGGCCTGATGCAGGCGGCCATCGATGCCACCGTGGAACACCTGACCGTGCGCAAGCAATTCGGCAGGGCGCTGGGTACCTTTCAGGCCCTGCGCCACCGCATGGCCGAGTGTGCGGTACTGGCTGGCGGGGTGCGGCGCCTGGCCCTGAAAGCCGCCTGGAGTGGCGACCCGGGTGAGGCCGCCCTGGCGGCGTTTCACGCCCAGGACAGTGCCGGCAAGGTCAACTACGATGTCCATCAGATGACGGGTGCCATGGGTATGACCCTGGAAATGCCGCTGCACCTGTGGACCTACCGGATGAAAGCCCTGCTGTCCGAACTGGGTGGACGGAGTGGTCAGGCGGCCGAGGTGGCGCGCTACTGTTTCGACTGAGGGTCCGAGGCCTGGCCGCACCCGCGGGGTTCTTCACCCGGGGCTGTCGTCCGCCAGGGGAGCGCGCTCGCAGAGCAGTGCTTCCCGGCAGAGGTATTTGGTGGTTGACCAGCCGCCATCCAGGGCGATGGTCTGGCCATTGATATAACTCCCCTGTTCCGAGGCCAGGAAGTAGATGGCGTTGGCCACGTCTTCGGTGGTGCCCTCGCGATTGAAGGGCGTCATTTCGTGGTTAATGCGCTGGAAGGCCGGCACCTCCCAGGCTGCATCGGTCATATCGGTCCTGATGACACCGGGCGCTACCAGGTTGGTGCGGATACCCTCGGCGCCATACTGAGCGGCCATGGTCTGGGTGAGTCCCACGAGACCGGCTTTGACGGCGCAGTAGATGCCGCCGTCAAGGCCGCCGATCGAGCCGAACACCGAGCCCACGTTGATTATGCTGGAACCCGGCTGCAGATGAGCCAGGACCTCGCGGCAGAACCGGAAGGGCCCTTTGAGACTCACATCGATGACCTCGTCCATCATTTCGTCGGTGGTCTCACCCACGGGTGCCCAGGTGCCCGCCCCGGCATTGTTAACCAGGCAGTCCAGCCGTCCATACGTATTCATCGCCAGTCCGACGGCCTGCCGTGGTGTCAGGGGGTCCGCGACATCGGCCGCGAGAATGGCGACCCGGGCGGTATCCGCCAGCTCGCCCGCGAGCTGCTCGAGGCGCTCTCGCCTGCGCGCAACGGCCACGATGTCAAAGCCGCCCTCGGCAAATTTACGGGCGGTGGTTTCGCCTATCCCCGAGCTGGCACCCGTGATCAGTACCACCGGTTTGTCAGATACTGTTGGCATCAGAAGTTCTCCATGAAGCTTGCAGGACGGACAGGATTTTAACCGTTATCGCCCCCTGGTGGGGCAACTATCGATGCCGCTCTAAGGGCAACTGCAGCCACAGGCATCTTGTGGCTCCTGCCGGGACTATTTGAGGACCGGAGCTATATTCCGGCAGATCGATTGGCCGCAGCGAGACTGAAGGCGGCTGACATGGCTGTGCCACGGGAGGTCTCCAGTTGCTGGCGATACAGTTTCGGGGACAATCCGGTCCAGCGCTTGAACGCCCGGCCAAAGCTCGACTGTTCGGCATAGCCAAGCATTTCCGCCACGTCATCCAGTGACAGGTGCGGCTGTTCGAGACAGTCCCTGGCCATCTCGAAGCGGTGTTTTTCCAGAATGTCAGAGAACTTCAGTCCACCGGCTTCAGCCAGCTGGGTCTGCAGGGTGCGTACCGAGACGCCGAGTTTCAGTGCGCAGCGCTCGATCGAGCAGTTGCCGGAAGAGAGTGAGCCGCGCACATAGTCTTCCACCCGCTCTGCAATGCCGGTGCGGGCGGCGGCCTTGACCTTTTCCAGGTAGCCACCGAGTAGCCTGAACAGCAGACCGTTGGCGCTCCTGACCGGCCAGTCGAGAATATCCGCAGGAAAGGCGATGGCGTTGCTGGCTTGTGTCCTGTTGAAGCGGCAGCCGAGGCGTCGCTCCAGTTCGGACAGGTTGCGCCGGCGGGTGTCGACCGCCAGATTCACATAGCTGGGACGGAAATTGCGACCGCCAACCAACCGCAGCAGCTTCAGGTTGAGCAGTGCCGCCTGGTAGTTGGCCTGTTCGTTGAGCCCCAAATCGGTACCCACGCTCCAGCGTATTTCTGCGACGTCCTCACCCTCGACCAACTCCAGGATGGTGTCGGGCGCATGGGTGACCGGGATAAAGTCGATGAAACTGGCAACGGAGTCCCTGACGGTGGGGGCTGCGCGGCACAGGGCCGTGACACATCCGAATACGTCGGGATCCTGGATTTCAGCCAGGTCCAGTCCGAACAGTGGATCGTTGAGGGCGTGGCTGCAATCCTCGAAAAGTTCGACCACGGCTTTGCAGTCGACGTAACGGTCCGGGTCGCGGATCAGCTGCGGGTCGATTTCGTGTCGTTCGAGAATGGGTAGGGGGTCGCCTCCGTGATCCCGGACCAGGGCCGGGAGGCCCGCAAGATTGGCGATGCGCATCTGCCGCGCCGCGGGCATGGAATCCAGCGGACCATCGAGGCTGTAAAAATTGTTATCACCCATCCCGGAGTGCTCCTCTGCATGTCCGTCACGTAAGCGGGACGGCATGTAGGTTGCGTCAACTGTTTATACTAGCACACCAGATGTCGAGCAAAAACGTGGTCCCTGTGGCTTAATTATCCGGCTGAAGAGTAACAACCAGCCGTTTCACGCTCGGAAAAATAACACGACAGCTGCCGTTACGTGGCTTCGTGAATGCAGTCCCTTATCAGGGAGGGAGAGCCCATGAAAGACTACGAAGTGCTGATAGAAGAGGCCAGGCAATTTATCCGCTATGACAAGGACAAGGCAACCAAGATCGCCTACCTCACCTTTGATCGCCCCGAGTCGCAGAATGCGACCACGGCGGGCATGCGGCAGCTTTATGCGGACCTGATTCACCGGGCCAATACCGATGACGACGTGAAGGTGCTGGTGATACGGGGGGAGGGAGAGCACTTCGGCTCGGGAGGCGATCTGCCGGAACAGGCCGATATGCTCTCGGAGTCGGACGAGGATGTGGACCTGCGCTGGGAGATCGGGATCAATGACCCGGACGTCAAATACCCACCCAAACACTCCTATCGTTTCCTGCACAATCTCACGGATCATTACTCCAAGGCGCGGGCCGGTTGCCGGCCGCTGCAGGAGTTCAAGAAGATCAGCATTGTCGAGGCCAAAGGTTACTGCTACGGCTGGCATTTCTACCAGGCGGGAGATGCCGACCTGGTGGTCTCCTCCGACGAGGCGTTATTCGGGCACCCGGCGTTCCGGTACGTGGGCTGGGGGCCGCGGATGTGGACCTGGATCGAGATGATGGGCCTGCGCAAATTCGAAGAGATGCTCTTTACCGGGCGTCCATTTACTGCCGAGGAGATGAACGAGTGTAATTTCCTCAACAGCGTGGTACCCCTGGAGGATCTGGAAAAAGAGACGGAAAAGTATGCCACGGCCTGCGCCCGCACCCGGCCGACGGACACCGTGCAGGCGCAGAAAACCTTCATAGAACTGTACAAGCAGTATCGCGGTGAATACATGGGCAGTATGCTGACCGGCTGGCTGGAGGGCATGCTGCCCATGATGCAGAATGACCGCATGTCGGATGTGCAACTCGGTGATAATGTGTTCAGCGAAGGCCTGAACGAGATCGTGAAGAACAACGACATGAACTATCCGCCGGAGTGGCGTCTCAGCCGGTCCGGCAGGAAGAAGCCCTGACAGCGCGGCCCGGTAGATGTTGCGACTGGATGGCAGGACAGCGCTGATAGCCGGCGCTTCATCCGGCCTCGGAGCCGATTTTGCCCGTTTGCTGGCGTCCGCCGGCGCCAGGGTTGTGCTGGGAGCCCGGCGCCTGGAGCGGATCGAGGCCCTGGCAGGGGAACTGGAACGCGGCGGCGCCGAGGCGCTGGCGGTCAAACTCGACGTAAGCGATGACGATCTGGTGTCAGCGGCCTTCGACGCCGCCGAGTCCCGCTTCGGAACCGTCGACACGCTTATCGCGAACGCCGGAACCGCCTCCGGCGGTCGCTCCACGGATGTTCCCGAAAGCACCCTCCGGCGCGTGATCGATACCAACCTGCTGGGCACTTACCTGGTTGCCCGCCAGGCCGCAAAACGCCTGATCGCCAGCGGCAGTCGTGAACGTGAAAACGGCCGCATCCTGTTCATCGGTTCGATTACGGCACAGCAGAATCACACGGGTGATGCAGCCTATGCAGCAACCAAGATCGGGATTGCGCATCTCGCGCGGCAATTCGCCAGAGAGTGGGCGCGACAGGGGATAAACGTCAACACCATTCAGCCCGGCTGGATTCATACCGAGCTCAACGACGACTGGTTCCACTCCGGGGAAAGTCGTGCAGCGATTGCAGCCTTGCCCCGGCGGCGTATGCAGGAGATAGAATCACTCCACGATATGGTGCTCTACCTCTGCTCGGATCGCTCCGGGGCCATTACCGGGGCAACGTTTACGATAGATGACGGTCAATCCCTGTGAACAAACATCACTGGCCGCATTTCTATCTTCTGCATTAACTGTCTATAAGATCTCGCGATCTGTCGTCTGATGTGGCCGGCAACTGCGATATCGTTTGTACCACTCATCTGTAAACAGAAGTGCTTGCCACGGGAGGCGCACCAGCATGTCCTTCGAGTTGAACCGGGAGCTCGCTGCCAGGCGTGAGGCGCTGCCGACAGCGGCCACCGTCGATCCGGTGACTGCGGCGATCATACGCGGTGGCATGGAAACCATCTGCTTCGAAGCGGCAACCCACCTAGGCCGGGCGGCATCCTCGGCTATTATCAACCAGAGCAACGAGCGCAACGGCAGCATTGTCGACGCACACGGGCGCTTGGCCGGGGCGTCTATCGGCACGCCCCACCTGACCTTCGTCACGGGATTGACCGTGCGTTACGGGCTCATGCACCAGCAGGACTATGACTGGGGTCCCGGTGACGTATTTCTCGGCAACGACCCCGACTGTGGTGGTGGTCACCTGCCGGACTACAACGTCTATGCCCCGGTTTACGACGACGCCGGCGAGTTGATACTGGTCCAGTGCCTGCAGGCTCATCAGGGCGATACGGGCGGCAAGGACCCCGGCGGTTTTACGCTCGAGGCGACCGATATTTTCACCGAGGGCCTCGCTTTTCCCTGCCTGAAACTGGTACACCGTGGCGAGCGTCGTCGCGACGTGTTCGACTTCGTGGTGCGCAATAACCGGTTCCCCTCTTTTGCCGGTGACCTGGCTGCCATGATTGGTGGTGTGCAACACTCCGTTCGCCTTCTTGAGCGCCTGATCAGGAAGTGGGGCTCGGACAAGGTCAAGGCCGCCATCAACTACAACATCGAACACACTGAACAGCGGGTACGGGAAGAGGTCAACCGCTGGCCCGACGGCTCCTATGAGGCAGATGTCTTCGTCGATCACGACACCATCGGGAGTGCCAGTGACATCCGGGTGCATGTCACCTGCACCGTGGCCGGGGAGCAGTTGACGGTGGACCTGACGGGTACGGATGACCGACCGGACCTGGTGGGTGTCTGGAATACTTTTGCCAACAGCCGCGGTTACGTGATGACGCAGATCGTGGCGGCCATGGACCCGAGCATCAACAAGAATGAGGGTTTCTTCAACGCCGTGGATATCATCATCCCCGAGGGTTGTATAGCCCACCCTCCGCCCAACAAGCCGGCGGCTCTGGGGTCGTTCCACCCGGCCTGCGAGATTACCGAAGCCGTCTGTGTGGCCCTGTCGGACATTGTCCCGGAACGCTCGGCCCCCCAGGTTTACAAGATGGGCATGCCCAATGCCGTTATCGGCTTCGATGAGCAGGGCCGTATGTGGATGGATCAGGGGGTCGATGCGCGCACCTGCGATGCTTCCGCCGTGCAGGGCATCGATGGCTGGGGAACATGCCCTGTCAGCCTGGGCAATCTGTTGCTGGCCCAGGTCGAGGATGCGGAGAGCCGTTTCCCTGTCATCAACATCAGCCGCGAAATGACCCTGGATTCGGAAGGGCCCGGCCGCTGGCGAGGTCAGCCCGGCAGCCTGAATGTCAAGCAGGTGCTGGAGCCCGCAACGGCCATGACCTGGATGGTCACTTCGGAACATCCCCTGCGCGGCATGTGCGGTGGCGATGACGCCAGCCCCTATGCAAATTATTTCAAGGTAGGCACACCCGAAGAGCATAAGGTGGAATTGTCCGCCAACGAGGTGCTGCCCGCCGGTTCGGTTATCGCCTACCAGTACGGCGGCGGTGGCGGCTTCGAACCCGCGCTGCTGCGCGATCCCGGGGCGGTCAGGGAGGACGTGCTCGACGAGATAGTGAGCATCCAGCGCGCCAGGGAGAAGTACGGCGTCGTCTTTACCGGCTCCGTTGAGGAATTCGATCTGGAGGTGGATGTCGCCGCTACCAGCGCGGAGCGCGAGGCAATGAGCAGGGGCCGGATGGCATGAGCG
>Ga0316201_10001635_pt1 | contig 15290 bp, 10 predicted proteins | sample CS6wburrow_MG_FD_204516 | JGI IMG/M metagenome (GOLD analysis project Ga0316201, IMG submission 204516) | Coastal sediment microbial communities from Delaware Bay, Delaware, United States - CS-6 worm burrow | ecosystem: Environmental > Aquatic > Marine > Coastal > Sediment | place: USA... | reverse complement strand
GATTATGATGCCATTGTAAAACAGGTGGCACATGAAAATGAAACTGGATTTTTACCTCCTTTAAAAACAAAAGTTGATGTGTCCAGATACAAAACCATTTTCTTGGGATTCCCGACCTGGGGTATGCAACTGCCCCCACCCATGAAAAGTTTTTTGCATGAAAATATGCTGTCTGGAAAATCCGTGATCCCCTTCAACACCCACGGTGGTTATGGTTTGGGCAACAGCTTTGAAAAGGTCAAGGAACTTTGTCCCGACAGTAATGTCCTCAAAGGATTTTCCATGAAAGGCGGCAGCGAGCGGGATGGAATTTATCTGGCGATTAAGGGGGATAGTAAAAATGAGGCTGAAAGGCAGGTTAAAAAATGGCTGGGTGAATTCAAACTGTTGAAAAACAAGCCATAAGGCAATAAATATTAACGTTTTTTTACATAAATCCATTGCCCCAAAAGCGATAGGATTCCAACAAAATCAATAACTTTAAGCAAATCATTAGACATCATGGCAACATTCAACTTAAACATCAACGGAAAAACACAAACGGTAGACGTTGATCCCAACACCCCTATGCTTTGGGTATTACGGGATCATCTTAAATTGGTCGGAACTAAATACGGTTGCGGGATTGCACAATGTGGTTCTTGCACTATTCATTTAAGTGGTATAGCGGTTAGGGCCTGTGTGCTTACCGTATCTGCCGTAGGCAATCAAGAAATAACTACGATTGAGGGACTTTCAGATAATGCGGACCACCCGGTTCAAAAAGCATGGTTGGAAGTCGACGTACCCCAATGTGGTTATTGTCAACCTGGTCAAATTATGACTGCGGCAGCGCTGTTGGATAACAATCCCAATCCTTCCGATTCCGAGATTGAGATGGCCATGAACGGTAACATCTGCCGATGCGGAACGTATACCCGAATAAAAAAAGCTGTTCAAATAGCTGCTGAAAGTAATAACGCCTAAAGCCAAAACAATGACACTTATAAAAACAAAAATCGGAAGACGTGCCTTCATCAAGAACACCAGTCTGGCCAGTGGTGGACTCGTTCTTGGCTTTAGCATTTTTAATTCTTGTAAACCAAAGCAAGCTGAAGAAATGGCGGCTATTGAAATGCCCAATGAATGGTTCGAGATAAATGCCTATCTGAAAATTGGTGACAATGGTCTGGTCACCATTTATACGCCCAATCCCGAATTCGGGCAAAATATCAGAACCTCTATGCCCATGTTGATTGCAGAGGAATTGGATGTTGATTGGAAAAACGTACTCGTTAAACAAGCTCCATACCACCCCGAAAAATATGGTTTTCAATTCACCGGTGGTAGCCAAGGTATAAGAAGAAGATGGGAACCCCTTCGCATGGCCGGTGCCACTGCCAGGCATATGCTGAAAGAAGCCGCTGCCGAGGCTTGGCAGGTTCCAGCGGCTGAAATCAAGGCCCTCGATGGGGTATTGAGCCATGAAACCTCAGGAAATTCAGCTGGCTACGGGGAAATGGCTTCAGCAGCTGCACAGTTGCCTGTACCCGAAGCGGTGAAATTGAAAGAAGTCAAGGACTTTACAATTATTGGTGAGTCTACAAAAAATGTAGATGCCAAAGCTATTGTTACAGGCCAATCGATGTTCGGTTCCGATTATCAAAAAGAGGGTATGCTTATCGCTATGATCGAACATCCTGCCGCTTTCGGTATGACCTTGGAATCGGTAGATGGAACTGCCGCAAAAGCCATGCCCGGCATCAAGGATGTAGTGACGATTAAAAGTTTTAAGGATGGTTTTGAAAAAGGTGGCTTTGATACCAATGCCTTTCCTGAATTGGTGGCAATAGTAGGCAACTCCACATGGGAAGTGATGCAGGCCAAGAAACAATTAAAAGTTAATTGGAAGCCCAATGCCGCCCAAACCGAAACTATTAGTGGGTTTAGAGGAAAAGAGACAAAAATTATTCCTGCTGGCTTGGAATCCACAGTAACCCATATGGCCAAAATGGAAGAATTGGCAAGGAAAGCAGGAAAAATTGTACGCAAAGACGGCAAGCCCGAGGCAGCTTTCAAGAATGCCGCCAAGATTTTGGAAAGAAGTTATTCCGCACCTTACCTTGCACATAATTCCATGGAGCCGTTGAACGCTTTTGCACATGTAACCGGTAATAAAGTTAAGATTGCGGCACCTATTCAGATACCATCCTTGATTGTTCCCACAATTGCAAGCAGTTTGGGAATTCCTGCTGAGAACATTGAAATGGAAATCCCACGCATGGGAGGTGGTTTTGGTCGTAAGGCCTATGCGCATTATGTGGTGGAGGCAGCCTTAATATCCCAAAAAGTGCAGGCACCGGTAAAGTTGATATATACTCGGGAGGACGATATGACAAACGGAATATATCGCCCTACCTATCATGCGACCTACCGTGCAGCATTGGATGAAAACAACAATTTGACGGCCTTACATGTGAAGGCGGGCGGTATTCCTGAAAGCCCGTTGTTCGCCAATCGATTCCCGGCCGGAGCCATTGAAAATTATATGGCTGAGGAATGGTCAATTGATAGCAATATTACCATTGGGGCATTCCGAGCACCTCGTTCCAATTTCATGGCCGGTGCTGAACAAGCTTTCTTGGATGAAGTGGCAGAAGCAATGGGCAAAGACCCCATCGAATTTCGATTGGAACTTCTAAAACAAGCGAAGGAAAACCCTGTAGGTGAACAGAATGATTATGATGCCGGACGTTACGCGGGAGTTTTGGAACTGCTTCGTGAAAAAGCAGCGTGGGGAGAGAACAAAGCCAATGTTCATAGAGGCGTATCGGCCTATTTCTGTCATAATTCCTATGCGGCCCATGTCTTGGATTTAACCAATGAGAATGGCAAACCCGTAATACAAAACGTCTGTTGTGCCATTGATTGTGGAATCGTGGTGAATCCCGATGCCGCTAAAAATATGGCTGAAGGAGCCATTATCGATGGTATTGGTAATGCCTTATATGGGGAATTGACCTTTCAGGATGGTGTGCCCCAAAAGCAAAATTTTGACGAATATCAAATGATAAGAATGGCAGATGCTCCCAAAGGGATAGACGTTCATTTTGTACAGAACGAAATAGCTCCGACCGGAATGGGAGAACCCCCATTTCCACCTATTTTCGGAGCATTGGCCAATGCCTTGTACAAGGCTACTGGAAGAAGACATTATCAACAACCTTTTAGTTCCAAAAGACCTCCTTTGGTGGGTTAATTATTAAATAGCAGCTATTTTATGTCCATTGCGAAAACAAAAATCGGAAGACGTGCTTTTATCAAAAATACAAGCTTGGCAAGTGGTGGGCTTGTTCTGGGTTTTAGCTTTTTCAATGCGTGCAAACCCAAGGAGGCGGGTAAAATGGCAACGCGGGAAATGCCCAAAGAATGGTTTGAGATAAATGGCTATCTGAAAATTGGTGAAAATGGCGTAGTTACAATTATGGCACCCAATCCTGAGGCAGGACAAAATGTGAAGACTTCCATGCCCATGATCGTAGCCGATGAACTTGACGTGCCTTGGGAAGCTGTTATGGTTGCGCAGGCCCGATTGAATACTGAAGATTTTAGTTTTCAATGGTTGGGTGGCAGTAATGCGATTCGTCGGGGTTGGCCAGGTTTAAGAATGGCGGGGGCCTCTGCAAGGCAAATGTTAAAACAAGCTGCCGCGCAGGTATGGCAAGTTCCCGTGGAAGAAATTACAACCGATGCCGGTATGCTTCATCATGTAACCAGTAACCGTTCCATGGGATATGGTGAAGTAGCTTCGGCTGCATCCAAATTACCTATTCCCGAAGCAGTGGAACTTAAAGACCTGAACGATTTCAAGATTATCGGTACCTCCCGTAAAAATGTGGATGGGCAAAAAATCGTAACAGGAAAGCCCTTGTTCGGTGTTGATACGCATCGGGAGGGTATGCTCATCGCAATGATCGCGCACCCACCAGCATTTGGTCTTAAATTAAAATCGATTGACGATTCGGCAGCACGGAACATGCCTGGTATCAAGGCTGTTTTTATCATAAAGGTTTTTAACGAAGGTTATGAAAAGGCCTTTTTTGATACCCGTAGCTTTAATGAGGTAGCCGTGATAGTCGGAGATTCGACTTGGGAGGTCATGAACGCTAAAAAGGTTTTAAAAATTGAATGTGAGCCTATAGAAAGTGGAACGGAAACACGGGACAGGTTTGGTAGAAAATATGAAGAAACTACGCCTGCCGGACTAGAGAGTACAACAGATCATTACGCCCAAATGGAAGCCATGGCGGTCAAACCCGGGAAAATCCGTCGTAAGGATGGCAATCCGGAATCCGCGTTTAAAAGCGCGGTTAAAATTGTTGAAAGCACATTTACAGCTCCTTTTCTGGCCCATAACTGTATGGAGCCCATGAATTTCTTTGCCGATGTTACCGACGAAAGGGCTGAGCTTATAGGGCCACTGCAAAAGCCGGACCTCACTGAACAGGCTGTTTCTGCGCGCCTTGGCATGCCCATTGAAAAAATTGACATTCAAATGACACGAATGGGAGGTGCCTATGGACGTAGATCCTATGCACATTGGTTGATCGAGGCCGCTCTAATTTCACAACGGATGAAAGCCCCGATAAAACTACTGTACTCTCGGGAAGACGATATGACCGATGGTATTTATCGCCCAGCGTATCATGCCAAATTCAAAGCAGGTTTGGATGCTGACAACAACCTCATCGCTTTCCATGTAAAGGCAGGGGGGATCCCTCAAAGTCCTTTGGCAGCTAACCGATTTCCTGCGGGTGCGGTTGATAATTACCTCGCTGAGGATTGGACTATCGATACCAATCTTACCGTGGGATCTTTCAGGGCGCCCGGTTCCAACTTTATGGCGAGTGCGGAGCAGTCCTTTCTGGATGAAGTTGCCGAATCCGCTGGAAAAGACCCCATCGATTTTAGGTTGGAGCTGTTGGAACGTGCCCAGAACAACCCCGTTGGGGAGAACAATGATTACGAAGCTGATCGCTATGCGGGTGTGCTCAAACTAGTAAAGGAAAAATCGAATTGGGGCACATCGAATTCTAAGTTGTACCGTGGGGTTTCTGCCTATTTTTGCCATTACTCCTACGCCGCACAGGTACTCGATATGGTGGTTGAAAATGGGCAACCCATAGTACAAAAGGTCACCTGTGCACTTGATTGTGGCATGGTGATCAATCCGGATGCTGCCATCAATATGGCCGAAGGTGGCATCATTGATGGGATTGGTAATGCACTCTATGGTGAATTGACTTTTAAGAAAGGTGTTCCCGACAAGAATAATTTCGATAACTACCGATTGATACGTATGAGCGAGTCACCCAAAGAAATAGACGTTCATTTCGTTAAAAACCAAATTGATCCTACGGGCTTGGGTGAACCGATGTTCCCCCCTATTTTCGCAGCCGTGGCCAATGCCTTGTACAAGGCAACCGGTAAGCGACATTACAATCAGCCTTTTATTACAGAAAAGGCTTTAGTGGGATAGACGAATTGTGCGAAAACTATAAAATTATCCATCGATAAAAATCGAGTTTACAATTTCCCCTTGTTAATTAGTAATGTTTGGGTCTAGGAAAAATAATCACAATCAACAATAAAGTAATTGTAATAATATTTACATACAGAAAATTTTGCTTAGGAAAATTATTTCCTAAAAACCCCGCAAACGGATATGCAATTACTCACCACAAATGTAAAAATGCAAAATGGGAGCCATATACATTCCCTTTTTCCTCATTAGGGATACTTTCACCTATCAACGATTCGGATGGTATTTCAGCCAGAGTCTGACCCAAACCTGCTATTATCCAAAAAATGATAAGGAAAGAATAATTGAAATAATTAGCTACGCTTGTTGCCAAACCCAAGGTCAGGACTCTTAAAATTAGGGAAGTTCTTCTCGTTTTGGTTTTATCCACAGCACCGGAAACAAACGCCGCAAAAGTTGCGCCAATACCAAAAGCCGCCATGATCAGGCCGTAATCCCGGTTAGTAAGATTGAGTCCGCTCTTCACTAATGTGATGGTGTTCACCAAAATAAAGGCCCCGGGCATTGCAGAAACCAATTCTATATATAGGGCAAGTATTCATGAAACAAAATTGGATAGATTGCTGACCAATTAGCAAAAAATAAACTCGTGCGGACAATAGAGCTTATAATATCCACGCGAGTTCTTTATTCCCAGTGCCCTAAGGATCAAGCTTTTTGGTTTGTTCAATTCTTGTCACTGACTTTTTTCATTGTGCAAGTACTGATCCCAAAAGGGGCGTACAATGGACAAAAACTGATAAAGCTTGTCAAAAGGAATACCCCTGCTAGGACCAACAATACTATTCCCAAAGTCCCCGTTATCGTTCCTGTAAAATACAATGCGGCGATTATTGCAGCAATGATGAATCGAATAATTCGATCTGAGTTACCCATGTTTTTTTTCATGACTTTATTTTTAGTTATACAATTTTTGAAAGACTAGAACAATACTCGAGACTACGATGATACATATAAGACATACCCATAAAAAACGGAATACTTTCTTGCTCATGTTTCTTTTTATCAAAGGTAATTATGTAGTATCGCCTGTGCTGTGACTTAAGTCACAACTATATAATTTCGATGCCATTGGCACGCTGTTTGACTAATCCTTCAATCTCCAGTTTCTTCATTACTCGGCTTATGACCTCCCTGACCGTACCCAACTCGTTGGCAATCTGTTGATGCGATATTTTAAGAGGATTCTCTTTCCTGACAGTTGCTTTGGTCTTTAGATGGTCGTACAATCTTGCGTCCATTTTATTAAAGAGTACGTGGTGTATTGTATCTAGAAGTTCACTGTAACGTTGCTTGTATTGTTGAAAGAATAGTGTGTTGATATCAGGAAATTGCTCTATCCATGTCGAAACTTTGGCCACAGGTAATAATAGGGCTGTGGTGTCTTCCTCTGTTTCCGCAAAAACTTGGCTGGGCTCGTTTTTTATACTGGCCGAAAAAGACATGATACAGCTTTCGTCAGGACGTATGTAGTATAACAAAAGTTCCCTATCTTCATAGCGCGTATATACTTTTATTAAGCCTTTTAACACAATAGGAATGACTTTTATAAACTGTCCTTCGCGCAATATTTGCGTGTTCTTTGGAATTTCCTTTAAAATCGATTCCTTTTCTATGCGGGTTACAAGCTCAGGATTTAGATATGACAGCGATTTTGAAACATCCATGGGGTAAGAGTTTTTTTTAGGCAAAGACACTATAAAGATAGAAATTAAAACTGCCCCAATTTTCCTTGGGGCAGTTCATCAAAAACTTTCCATTTTCATAGCGGGAAACTTTACATCAAGCTTCTGGAAAGTCATGAAATACTAAAACTAAAAAGGATGGGGGCATGATCCTTATCTTGGTTTTGCACTATGTAGGACTAGTTCTTTTCAAATGTCAACAGGTCGGTCCCACCATTACCACCGCTCACATGTATAAGTTCAATTTTAGATGACGAATTCGTAATAATATCCCAATCCTCGGATAGTTCACTGAAGTCAACTGGTGAGGCAAAGAAAATATTGAAATCAATGTCGCCGGATGAAGATCCTCCAGTAAAATCCCCAATAGTACAGTTGTTCCTAAACCGTAAACGGTCATTTCCATTTATGCGCAGATCAACTTGGGATTCTCCATTTGCCAATTCAATTTCATGCAGGGTCCAAGTATCCTCAATATCCATTAAATCCATAATGGTTAGCACAACTTGAATATTATTTTCACTCCCATTTGCTTCCCAGGTGCCTTGGTAGGTGTTGTTTCCAGAGGTGACAGTCACAGAACCATCCGCATCAAAGTTAAAATCATACCCATTGTAATTCCCCTCTAGATCACTATCGTTTCGTTCCAGTTTTTCAACAAACCAGTTTGAACATTCTGTTAATACATCGGTCAGTTGTGAAACGGTACAGCTATTACAGTCATCATCATTGGAATCATCACTTGAATCGTCATCATTTGAATCATCATTGGAGTCATCATCAATGGTAATGGACCAAGTACCTGTTACGCTGGCACTTCCGTTATCCGCGACCAAACTTCCATCGGGATTAAATGTGAATCCATATCCAGTGAAATTAGCCGTCTCATTTTTGTCTGAATCGATAAAGTTGGTTATTGCCCATGTACCAGCGGTAACATCATTGGTCATCACTTCAATATCGGCCTGTAGCCTTGCCAAATCAATATTGTCATCAGCATTGTCATTATCGTTGGTGCATGCTGTAAAGGCCAACGCGATCGTTAAAAATCCGAGAAATAAAACATTTTTTTTCATAGCAATTTAATTTTAAGGTTATTGTTTATTAAAAATCAAGGTATCTGTTCCACCGCCACCACCACTTACATCTTGTAGATGTATTTGGGTATCTGTCACCGAAATCACGTCCCAATCATCGTTGAATTCATTAAATGGCATAGAGCTGCCAAAATCCAAGGTAAACTTGTTGTCCGCATTTTGAACGGACCATATGCCGTTTATGGGGGAACCATTATCGGCCACTACGGTGCCATCTGTATTGAATGTTAGTCCGTAACCATTATAATCGATTGTTTCATCTATTCCATTATCCAAATACAAAGATACTGACCAAATACCGTTGGAGACTATTGAACCTAGGTCACTTCCTCCAACACCATTTGGGTCTCTTTCAAAAGTGAGAAAATCTGTGGAACCATCACCACCGCTAATATCTTTCAAGCGGATAATTTCTGATGTTACTTCAAGAACGTCCCAGTCCTCGGCAATTCCATCCAAGGGCGAAGTAGTTCCAAAATTTAGATTTAATTCCAATGGGGTCTCATCGCCTGAAGACGTAGACCAGCTGCCATTTGTTGTTCCCACAGTATTGGTGGCAGTTGCGGTTCCGTCTGCGGTGTAATTGAAAACATACCCATTAAAATCAGTGGTCTGGTCAATATCATCAAAATAATAGGTAACATACCAATCTCCAGTGGTAAGAGCCTGTACCAGTGCAGTATCATCAATATTGTCATTTCCGCTTCCATCATTGATTCCTGTACAATCGCTCTCAAATCGCAATCTATCTTCACCGTCGATGCGCAGGTCTACATTGGTTTCCCCGCTATTTTGTTCAAGTTCATGGAGGTTCCAATTAGCGTTAAAATCAGTTAGATTTGGAATATTTATCAATACCGAAATATTATTGCCTGTTCCACTACTTTCCCATGTACCGGAGAAAGAATCGCTATTCGTGCTAGCACTAAGCGTACCATCGGCCATAAAATTGAATAGATATCCAACGTACATATCCTCAAGGTCGTTATCGTTAAGTTCCAATTTATCTACCGTCCAATCAGAGCAACCCACTAGGAAGTCTGAAAGCTGGTTGGTGGTACAATTATCGCAATCGTCATCATTAAAATCATTATCATCGTCTTCGTCACAGTCGTCTTTGGCATTATCTATAATATTCTCAAGTTCATCTAGGTTAGATGCGTCCATTTGGGTACCATCAGACAGGATTACGGTTATTGGAAAACCAATATTCACTATATCATCTTCATCCAATTCATCGACAAAGTCGTAAAGATCTTCATCGTTCATAATGTTTATGGTTTCAAGAAGTTCATTATTATTGTTGAAGACCGAAGCGGTGACTGGATATTCAATATCGACACATTCAATATCCTCATCATTTTCATTTTCCCCACTGCAACCATCGGAATAATTCTCAAACTCATCCATACTATTGATAGTAACTTCGGTAAAGTCATTAAGCACAATGGTAATTGGATACATAATTTGTAGGCTGTCATCATCATCATCGAACTCATCGAATATATCTTCGATGGTGTCAAAATCTTCTTCGGAGTCAACAATAATTTCCAAACCGTTAACTACCACGGTAGCCGGTAATTCTATATTAAAGCAACTGGAATTGTCAATAATGTTATCATCAGAGCCATCGTTCATTGCTGTACGTTGTAATAGACTGGCTACGTTTGAATTGGCTTCCAAGACCTGTTCTGGCGGGGCTTCAATAAATACGGATTCTTCCTTTCTACAGGAAGAAGTTAAAAGGGTCAAGGATATTGCAAAAGCGGTAAGTAATCTCGGTATTGTTTTCATAGCAAAATAGATTTAAATTGATTTTCTTTACTACTAAAACAACCTAGGTTTCAAAACTCCTGAAAAAAAATGAATTTTTTTTATTTTACTTTTAACCAATCCAAAAACTAAAAAATTGACTAAGGACCTTCATAATGATATTTGTGAAAAAAACGTTTTTTCGAGCATTTATAACAAGTATTCAAAGGATGTTCATAACTACCTGTACTATAAGTATGGAGAACAATTTAATCCGAACGATAAGGCACAGGACGCTTTTGTCAAACTATGGGAGAATTGCAAAAACGTTACTTTAAGCAACGCAAAAGCCTTTTTGTTCAAAGTGGCAAATAATATGATGTTGAATGAAATTAAACATCAAAAAGTGGTACTGCGACATCAGAAGATAAAGCCAAAGGACTATACCCACGAGACCCCAGAATTTTTACTGGAAAAAGAACAGTTCCTCATAAAATATCAAAAAGTACTGGAAAACCTTCCGGGAAATCAGCGGGTTGCATTCATGCTCAACAAAGTAGAAGGGAAAAAGCACTCCGAAATTGCAGAAATGCTGGGAATCACTCGAAAAGTTGTAGAGTATAGAATTTATAGTGCTTTCAAGACCTTAAAAAATGAATTGGAAGGTTTTAACATTAAATAATAAGGAATTTTTGATAGATAGTTGTTTTATTAGTAAGAAGTATAGCTATGAACAAGGAATACTTGGTAAATAAATGGTTGACGGATGAACTGACGGATGCTGAACGTGAGGAGTTTGAGCAACTGGACGATTTTCAGTTGCACAAGGATATTCTCGATAGTGCAGCCCATTTTAAATCGTCCGAATTTTCCCAAATGGATGACTTTGAGATTTTCAGCCAACGTCTTGACTCAGTCGAGAATCCCGTTAGGAAAATGAACTGGGTTAAGCCCTTGCTGCGTATTGCCAGTGTATTTGTAATAGGATTTAGCCTCTATTATTTTTTCCTTTTCAATAATGTTGTGGAAATACAGACCCTTGTCAGTGAAAAAACCACTATCGAATTACCAGATGCTTCTACTGTAATTGTCAATGCCATGTCTGAGGTGCGCTATTCCAAAAGAAAATGGAAGCAAAAACGGGATGTGGAACTTGAAGGCGAGGCATTTTTTGATGTAGCCAAAGGCTCTAAATTCAATGTGATAACTTCCGAAGGGATGGTAAGCGTATTGGGCACCCAATTCAATGTAAAACAAAGAGGGAGTTATTTTGAAGTTGAATGCTTTGAAGGAATTGTAAAAGTTACTTCCCAGAATACATCGGAACGCTTAGAAGCGGGTGACCGGTATAGATTTGCAAATGGGCAGATATCACTAGGAAAAACCTCTTTTCAAAAGCCACAATGGACCAAGAATGTCAGTAGCTTTGATCGTATTCCAATATACGAAGTGATCGCCGAACTCGAGCGACAATATAATGTTGTGGTTGAAATGGAAAAGGTACAAACCGAACGTCTTTTTACTGGGGGTTTTGTACATGATAATCTCGAAAATGCACTTAAATCAATCTCCGAGCCCCTAGATTTGGGCTATACCATAGAAGCGGGGAACCATGTTAGAATGTTTGTCAGCGAAAAGTAATCTTGATCGCTTGGTCTGCATCTATAATATTGTAATATTATTAAAAGTGGGCAAATCCTTAAAGTTGAAAATTCCTTTTCGCACTTACAATTTTCCTTTTAACGGTTTTTTTTTTTGATTCAGAGGCATTGCGGTGTAAATTTAATGATAGTATGAACAAGAATCCTTACTGGAAATAGGCCGATATACAGCTACATTTGATCAAACCCCTGTGATAAACAATCGTATTCATTTAGTAATTCTTTTTTCACTGTTCATTGCACTTAACCTTTGTGGGCAAGATCCCTATTCAAGACAGCCGCTAATAGATGTATTGGAAGAATTACAGGACCATTATGGGTATCAGTTCAATTATGCCTCTGAGACAGTTGAAGGTTTTTCATTGGTGCCACCGAATAAGGAATTTTCCATTGCAAGAACCATTCGGTATCTACAGGAACAAACCGGCCTGAACTTCATCATACTAAACGATAACTTCATATCCATCAAAAGTCCCAATCTTGAACTATGTGGTTACCTGAAGGATAAGGACACTCAGGAACCTATTGAAAAGGCAACAGTCCAAGCCAGTAAGAATGCTGCCATTACTGATGAGAACGGCTATTTCAAGCTGAAACTTTCTTCAAAAAATGAAGACATCATTATACGGCATATAGGGTACAAAACCTTGGATAGGGATTACCAATTATTTAAGAAAGATGTATGTGGTGACATTTATCTATTGCCTCAACAGCAACAATTGGCTGAAATAATTCTTTCCGATTTCCTGGTTCAAGGGATCGATAAGCTCAATGATGGTTCGTTCAAGATAGATTTTGATAGGTTTGGCATTCTTCCTGGACTCACTGAGGCCGATGTGCTTCAATCCGTGCAGGCCTTTCCCGGGATCCAAAGCATTAATGAAACGGTGTCTAATATCAACATTCGAGGGGGAACCCATGACCAAAACTTAATTTTATGGGACGACATTAAAATGTATCAATCAGGCCACTTTTTTGGGCTTATCTCAATGTACAATCCCCAAATTACCCATAAAGTAATATTACGAAAAAATGGAACCCAGGTCAGCCATACTGATGGGGTTTCGGGAACAATAGCGATGGAAACCGATAAAAATATCAATACAGCGTTTCAAGGAAATATTGGGGTCAACTTTATCGACGCCAACGGTTTTGCCGATATTCCCTTAGGAAAGAATTCCTCCGTTCAAGTGGCGGCAAGAAAGGCTATAAACGATTTTATAGAGACACCGACATATACACAATATTTTGATAGAATTTCCCAAGATACAGAGGTGCAATCGAACACCGACAATGTCTTAAATACCGATCTTCAATTTGATTTTTATGATCAATCCCTACGTTGGTTATTCAAACCCTCTGAAAAAGACGAACTTCAACTTAACTTTATCAATGCACATAATGAATTGGTATTCAACGAAAATGCGGTATTTGAAGATGAGGAGAGTACAAGGGAAAGTAGTCTGACACAGAACAGCATTGCAGGGGGGGTACAATATCGCCGGTTATGGTCAGAACGGTTCAAGACCGATTTAAATATCTATGAAACCGACTACCAACTAAGGGCGGTGAATGCCAATATCTTGGATAATCAACGCTTTTTACAGGAAAACAAAGTTTCGGAATCAGGTGCAAGATTTGAGGCTTTCTATTCGTTCAAAGATCAATGGCAATTACTTACCGGGTATCAATTTGTAGAAACAAAAATTACAAATTTGGATGATGTTGATAATCCCATATTTATTAGATTGGATGGCGAAGTTGTTAGGACACACGGGGTGTTTTCCCAAATCGATTTTGTTTCCGAAAACAGACAGACCCATTTGAACGCCGGACTGCGGTACAATGTAATAGGAAAGTTCAATAAGCATATTTGGGAGCCAAGATTAAGTTTTAACCAACGATTTTTGGAAAACTTCAATCTCGAAATTTTAGGGGAATTCAAGCATCAGAGCACTTCGCAGGTCATAAACTTCCAAAATGATTTTCTGGGGATTGAAAAGCGTAGATGGCAGCTATCGGATAATAACGAAATTCCGGTAGTTTTAAGCAAACAAGTATCGGCAGGGTTGAGTTATGGAGCTAAGGGATGGCTGATCAATGCGGTTAGTTATTTTAAGAACGTGGATGGCATTACAGCACAAAGCCAAGGGTTCCAGAATCAATATGAATTTGTAAAGTCCAAAGGCAGCTATGATGCTATTGGAATGGATGTCCTCATCAGAAAGCAATTTAACAATGTAAATGCTTGGTTTAGCTATTCCTCCCTAAATAGTGATTATACATTCGATGTGCCCATAAGAAAAACCTTTACGAGTAATTTAGAGATTATTCATGCCCTAACTTTTGGCACCTCGTATACAACCGAACATTTTAGGTTTTCTGCCGGATTAAATTGGCGTTCTGGAAAACCGACCACAGGTCCAATGCCGGACAATGAGGTACAGGACGATGTAATAAATTATGGCCTTGCCAATAGCGGTAGGCTTGATGACTATATGCGCGTGGATTTATCAACCATTTACCAATTCAGTTTTGGAAATAATACAAGGGCGAATATCGGTTTGTCCGTTTGGAATCTTTTAGACAGGGAAAATACGATTAATATTTTCTATAGGGTAAATGCCCTGGGCATGGCCGAAGAAGTGAAGCAGAATTCATTGGGTATTACGCCAAACGCCGTTTTCAGGATTTATTTTTAAAGCTATAGTTTTCAAGAAATCAGAAACTTTCAAAGTAAAAAATTCCCTTTAAAACCTAATTTTATCCTTTTCACATCGGTTTGATTGTAAGTTGGATATTGTACAATTAATTTAGCGTTAATAATGTTATTCATAAAAGAAAGATGGTTAGAAGATGAGGAATTGGGCTTTTTAAAGGCTAAAACCTTAATATTTGAAACTTCCAGTATCAAATGGAGAAAAAGAATCGATTTTTTAGGTTTTGATGTCGATGTTATGGTTTCAGGAACATCGCACAGTTTGAACAGGGCTCAGCGTAAAATAATCATTGGCGCCCTAAATGAAAAAAAATTACTTGAAAAACAGGTAAAAGAAGTAATTAAAGGTCTTTGCAACAAACACAGTGGTAAATTCGATGCATGGGATGCGTATTATAGGTGCTCCCATATTTATGTTGACGGTGCAGAACTGTATATTTCAATAGAAGATTTAGAAAATCATCTCTCCTATGATTTGGAGTTGCATTGGTTTTGAATGATTTGACTGAACGATCGGGTAGGGACTAATTCTAAATATCCAACCATTTTTTAAATTCGGCCGCCTTGTTCTTGCTTATTATGATAGTACTGCTTGATGGCGGATTCAATTCTATCTTCAATTGATTATTCCCATATCGTAAAATCTCATCAATCCCTTTCACTGAAATGATATACTGCCTATTTGCCCTAAAGAAAAACATTGGGTCGAGACTACCGTAAAGTTCGTCCAAACTAGAGTTACTTGAATGTCTTTGACCGTCAAGACAGGTAATAGTGGTCAAAGAATTCTCAGTA
>Ga0316201_10001634_pt1 | contig 15295 bp, 9 predicted proteins | sample CS6wburrow_MG_FD_204516 | JGI IMG/M metagenome (GOLD analysis project Ga0316201, IMG submission 204516) | Coastal sediment microbial communities from Delaware Bay, Delaware, United States - CS-6 worm burrow | ecosystem: Environmental > Aquatic > Marine > Coastal > Sediment | place: USA: Delaware... | reverse complement strand
GTTTCGCCTGAAACGCGACGAGGCCGCGAACGAAACCGACAGAATGACCAACCAATATTCAACCGAATCCAAACGGCAGAGCATCAATAGCCTGAAACTGGAAAAACTACAGCTGATATCGACCAACAAAAAACGCATCGTATCCGATCTGGATGCGGTACGGGATCAACTGGTCGATCTGGATGAAAAACTGGCCAAGACCAGAGATCGACTTGAGAGAACTGTCATACATGCTCCCATAGGCGGTGTTATCGTCGATCTCAAGGTCAATACGATTGGTGGCATCGTAAGGCCGGGAGAACCTTTGCTGGATATCGTGCCCGATGAGGGCAAACTGATGATCGAGGCTCAGATCGACCCGAAAGACAGGGATACCGTAAAAATCGGCCAGGAGGCTCAGGTGCGCTTTTCTGCCTTCAACCAGCGCATTACTCAGCCGGTCAGGGGAAAGGTCGTACTGATCTCTGCTGATCGCCTGGTCGATTCAGATCTGGACGGAAAAAAAATTTCTTATTACAAGGCTAAAGTAGAACTTCTCGAGGACCCTTCAGAAGTAATGAACGGAGCACCGGTTTATCCCGGCATGCAGGCAGAAGTGATGATTATCACCGGCAACAGAACGGTGTTGGAATACCTGCTGAAACCGGTTCGAAAAAGTTTCAACCACGCCTTTAGAGATGATTAATCCCGGGCGCCAGCTTAGGCCACGGCCGCGATCGAATAACCACCCGAATACCTCTTTCACTTTTAGGCGGATATGACGACACAATCAGAAACTAAACGCGCAACCAGCAAGGCAGCCAAACCCCGGCAGCCCGAATTCGACCGGGAACTGGCAAACAAGTGTGAGCAGCTCATCGGATGGCGTGTGGCGTCGATGCAATTTCCAGGGGGCCAGTCTCGCGATACCATAAAATTGATCCTGAAGAAAAGTGCGCCCGTTTACGCCTCCAGGCGTTCTCGAAAAAACAAGGCGGATACCGAGCGCCTGATTTTGCAAACCATATCCAGGGCCGGAGGGAAAGTTCCGAAACTACTGGGTAGCGATGGTGACAAGTTACTGATCCAGGAAGATATTCCGGGTGTCCGGCTGACCCAGGCAATTCATAACAGGAGCAGTAAGACCATTTCACGGTATCTGGACAATGCACTGGCCGGTCTCGCCGCAATTCAGCAAATGGGTTCGGAACAGGGCCTCGATGAAAAATTGTCACCACTGGGGGATTCGCCGGATTGGCTTGCCGGGCTACTGGATCGACCCAGGGTACTCGGGAAATTCTTCGATATTCCGACGCCCCGGCTGGCACAGGAGCCACTGAAAGCGTTGTTGGCGATGAGAAATCCGCGTTTTGTCAAATGGGATTCCAGGCCGGGAAACGCGATCGCACGCGATGACGGTGAAGTCTTCTGGATCGACTGGGAACACAGCGGCACTCGCAACCGGCTGGACGATATGGTCTGGTTGCTTGCCGATGAATTTATTCCCGATCGTCCTGACATCGAAGCCGGCCTGCTGGAAAAGTACCTGCCTGTTTTTGCAGACGATTTTACAATCGATCAGGCGAGGCAATATTTCTACGTGCTAGGGGTTTTTCATCTGGTTGTGCGACTGGGTTTGATACTGAAATACAAGAAGGACGGCTCATGGTGGAGCTATACGAAATGCCTCGCCGGCGATAAAGCGGGAGTGACACTGCGCAATGTGAATCGAATTTTTGACCGCGGAGTGCGCTGGGCAGAACAGAATCCGGAAACGGCCGAACTGGCGCCCTGGTTTAGTAAATTACGAATCAACTTAGAGTAGACAGCTTCCTACGCCCGGGTTGAACCCGACAATTCAGTTTCGATGCATTGGCCAGACACTTTGTTACCGACAGATCATTCATTAACAATTGACGGGGGCGACGAGCGGATAGTTTTCTGCAGTAGGCCGGGCTCTCTATGCAGCTAGACATAATAGACAGCTATCCCGATTTCGAAAAACTTCGCTCGAATTGGGATGCGGTATACGATGCCGACCCCGAGGCGCAATTCTTTCTTTCGTGGGTATTGTTGTCCCGGTTTTTTTCCCGACAGCAGGGTAGCTGGTTTGTTTTAGCAGTCAAACGAAGTGGCGCCAGCAGTGACTATGTTGCCTTCTTTCCATTACGGTTAAAATCGCGCCGGCACAGATCATCCAGTCGGCGCTACAACGAAATCAGTGTCGCCGGGCGATACTTTTGGGCCGACTACTCCGGATTCATATCCCTCCCCGATCTGGAGAATGAAGTCATTGCACAGTTTTGTTCACAATTGAAACGTATGGATTGGCGTAAGCTGGTTCTCAAAAACCTTGCAATATCTGATCACCGGCTGAAACTTCTTACCGAGCAGTTCGAGACCGATCAATACTCTTTGAAATACCTCGAACACAGCAGCAATAATGACATGGTCAACCTGCTTAAATGCCCCTGGCTGGACCTGCCCGACAGCTTCGAGCACTACCTGTCCCAACAGGTTAGTGCGAACACGAGGCAGAAACTACGCCGCCTGTTACGAAAACTTGATAGCTCGGATGAATTGTTAGTTACTCACTCGGACCCGCAAACGCATCAAAGAGACCTCGATATTCTGATCGACTACTGGAAAGACAAATGGGCTTCGCACAAGGGTAGCAGCCTGGATCGACTGGCTGGCAAGTACCGGGAAATCCTTCAACAGGGTCTTGAAAGCAATACGCTTATGCTGCCGGTGCTGTGGCAAGGCGACCACCCATTGGCAGCCCTTGGAATATTTGTCGATCATCAAAAAAAGTCTCTTTTATATTTCATCGCCGGCCGCGATGAGTCCAGTGGCAACCCACCGCCCGGAATGATGCTGCATGCCTATTGCATCCGCTGGGCGATCGACAACGGCTTTGGAACTTATGACTTCCTGCGTGGTGACGAGCGCTTCAAATATTCCTTTGGTGCGACCGACCGGCAGATTCACTACCTGGTAATAAGGGCTCGATCGGGCAGAGATCGAAAGCGTAACCCTGATCAATAATCAGGTTTACAGGCTTTTCAAATACCGGATATTCATCCGGGCCCGCTTGATCAGGACTTAATTTGATTCGCGGTTGAACGTTGCTGTTCACCGTTTTGAATAATCCATGAATGCGCCTCTTCCAGCGCAGTATCGGAATCGCTTAAAAAATCTGCAGGCTTCGGAGCGACTTCGACATCCACTTCAATGCCGTTGCCGTCCAGCAGTTTTCCATTCGGTCGAAATGAGACCAGGGTTGATAACAGGATCTTCACCCCCGAGTTCGGCAAGGTGAAATATCGAGTAGCGCCGCTACCGCCGCTGCTCGCCTGCCCAAACAATACCAGGCCCGGAATGTCCGCAAATGCACTCAGGAAAACATCGGTCGCGCTAAACGAGGCCGCGTCTGACAATACTGCTACAGGCTTGTGATAGTAATACTGGCGAGGATCATCAGACTTGCCCAACAACATAAAGTGCCAATCACTAAACTGCGCCTCGGGTAAACGCCATTGCGGCTTGAAAGCCGTCATTGATTTTATAATCGCTCGTCTTTGCGCGGGTGTCCATTCGGCGTGATCCATCCTGAATCTGCGGCGTTTGTGCAGGTAATCCTTTTTAAACCGGGGTGATAACCGGTAGGCGGCAATATTGGCTACATAAGGCGGAGAATCATCTGGGATAAAATATCCATACAGGGCGCGTAAAATCCCATACTGACCTCCCCGGTTGCCGCGCACATCGATGACCAGTCCATCGGTATCTTGAAACACTTCCATCGAAGACAATACTTCTTCTACCTTTGAATTGTCCATCGAACCAATTCTCAGGTATCCAATATTTCCGTCCAGTACTCGCGACTCACCCAGTGAAAGCTTCCCACCGGGTAACCGTTTTCTACGGGTTTCCAACCTGGTTTCGAAGGTTTTACTAGCGTCAGGCGATTGCAGGACCAGGCTGACCAATGGCGACCTTGCTATTCCCTGCTCCGTCCTCAGGCGATCAATTGCTCTTAATCCTCGTAGTGCACCGCGGCGAACCAGCTGTGGTGACGCAGCAGGAACCCATTTACGGGTGATTTCCATTAATTGAGCGAGCGGCCATCCGTCAATCGTTTTGATAAAGGGATAATCATCGTTCAGGAAACCCTTCCCGCCTTTTTTTAAGGCTACGATACCAGCAGCAGTATCAGCGATGATGAATGGCAGATAACGGTCATCGTCTGCGCTCAATTCAACCTTGAATTTCGCATGCGCATCGCCAATCTGCATTATGATTTTCTGCAAGCTGCGGGCAAATGACAATGTATTAACCGGGTCTTCAAGACTGTCATCCAGGCAACCAAAGGCCTGGCGGTAGTCGAAACCTCGAAGTAACAAGTACGAAGATTGTACTTCCAGGCGCCGAACCAGGTAATTGATATCCGACCGCGCCTGGCTCATTGAAATGATCTCGGGTAATCTTGCGTTTTTAATGACCTGTGCCGTGACAGACTGGTTGTACAAATCGGTTTCGTTGCATGCAGGGCTGTTGCTGTTCGTCGCCGCCAACAAATTCCCGCTAAAACCAATACAGCACTGCGCAATTAAAAGCACTGCAATAAAGCGATCAATTTTCCGTTTGTACTGTAAAATCATGCTGCCACAATATAGTTTTGTCCTGGAAAAATGGACCGTTAACAAAGTCCGACTGTCTGGTTTTCAAATCCCTCCGGGCTGATATTACCCAAATAACCATGCCGACGCTTTCGATTGTAAAAACATTCGATATATTTGAACACCGTGGCCCGTGCTTCGTCACGTGTTCGGAACCGAACTCGGTTCACACATTCTCTTTTGAGTAGTCCCAAAAAACTTTCTACCACTGCATTGTCGTAGCAGTTAACTCAAGCTCTCATCCTGCATTGAATCCCATGACGATCGAGTTCATCTCGAAAGTCATCACTCGTATACTGGGCGACTCGATCAGAATGATGGATCAGATCTGTCTTCGGAGCACAATGCCCCAGGGCTATCGATAATGCATCCATCACCAGGTGCCGTGAGTTCCACCGACCCATCGACTAGCCGACAATCCGTCGTGAATACAGATCCATCACCACGGCCAGATACAACCAACCTTGTTGCGTCGAAATGTAGGTAATATCGGAGGCCCAGCGTCGGTCTGTCGATTCGGCTGCGAAGTTCTGCTGGATTAGATTAGCCGCCACCGGGTGTCGCGGATCGATTTTCTTGCATATCAGGTATTTGGCGAGGGGGTATTTATATTTGCTTTGCCCCTTTGTGTTATTTTTTTGCCTGGTGTAATCAGTTTATTTTTTGGATTCAAAGCACTGTCGATTGGAAAAAAGAGGGGAGTCTCGTAGCGCAACTAACCAACTATTCTATTTTAACGATAGTGATTTTGGGATTCAGCTTTTATCTTTATCAATATCCAACAACTCTCACTCCCTTTAAAAATTTAGACAGCAAACCTACTCTCGCCGGCAGGCCTAGTAAAGATATATGCAATATTGCGATTAAAATTTCTGGGGGAAAGGTTGCATGGGATACTAGATCGGAAGTCGAAAAATTTTCAACTGAGGCTAAGAATCGCGGATATACGCCAGAGCAATGCGCTACTTTCGCGGGAAAAATTACTACTCAAGCTGGTCAGTCTGAGGCTGAATGAAAAGATTTCTCGCATTATCTTTCCCGCCATTCCCCCACCCTGGGAGTCTGTTATGGGTCGGTCCTGGCCGCCTATCTAAATCTTTTATGGGTCAGCTTCCCCGATAGCGGACGTTTATAAGCAGGAGCCAGGCTGCGGGAATCGGCCAGGAACGGACCCTCAGCAGAAGTTATCAATAAGCAGTGATTGCCGAATAAACCCATATTCATTCTGTTGTCTCGATAAGTCGAAATTCTAGTTTACAAATATGGTTTGTTGCGGCTTACTTTCCACATTGAGCTTCATCACGGTTTAGACGATATTGCAATGAATACCGACTTACCCCGCGCTATAACTTCTGCCGAAATTGCAACTTACCAAAACGACGGCGTGGTTCTGCTGCCCGAAATGTTCGACGCAGACTGGATAGAGCTGCTGACAAATGGCCTGGCCGAAAATTGCGAGATTCCTACAGACCGTTCAAGAGTGTGGGACAGGGATGCCGAGGGGCGTACCATGTTTTGGGACAGTCAGGCGTGGCAAAGCATTGAGCAGTACCGCCGGTTCGTTTTCAATTCTCCGGCCGGTCAAATCGCCGGTGAATTGATGGGCTCGACACATATCAACTTTTTCTTTGATGCGGTATTTGTGCGCTCTGCCGGAACCCAGTTCGCCACACCTTGGCATCAGGATGAGCCCTATTGGTCAGTTGAAGGATATGATACCTGCACCATCTGGATGCCGTTGGTGCAGGTTAAACGAGAAAACGCGCTGGCCTATGTACCAGGTTCTCACCGGCGCGACACAGTGTTCCATCAATACAATTTCGGCAATCTGAATCCGGATGGTAAAACAGGCGTCGATCAGGTCGAATTCTCAGGTATTGCCGAAGAAGCGTTTCCTGACATCGGCACCGACCCGGAGAGCTACGGTGTCGTAAGCTGGGATATGCAACCGGGCGACTGTGTGGTCTTCAACAGCCGGATCATACACGGTGGATCGGGCAAGTTGGATAGGGATCGCGAGCTGCGAGTATTTACTACCAAATGGCTTGGTGATGACGTGCGCATTAGATTTCGCGAATGCGGGATGGACCCGGACCACAGTGCCATCATGACAGAGCATGGGCTCAAGCCAGGTGACCGTCCGGGTACAGACCTATACCCGCGGGTGTGGTCGAGAGCTTAGATTTACCGATCGGTCGCGACCTTGTTAAGGTACCGCACAATACAAACGATTTTTCGGACAACCTCAGCCACATTGGGCTGGAAGAACCTGCTGCGAAATAACCAAATGCAGTCGGACACGCCACTCGCTGTGTTGGTATTTTCTCAATAGCAGACGCTTAAAAACCTTTCCTGGGCTACCGAGAACGGCTATAAGCGGGCGCCCAACAATTCCGCGATAATACTTTATCGAGCTAAAAACACTATAATCTAGCTGTTATGTGTTTTTTTGAATCGAGCAACATGGTTAGGAGAATTATACTTTTACTTATTGGGCTGTTTGCCGCTCCTTCCGCTTGTCTCGCTTCTGATTTTACACCTCTCTTTGTACTGTTCGTTGAAATACCAATTCTCGGAATTAGCGTATTGTTTTTGCTAATTTGTTTTGGTGCCCCTAAGGTAGGACTTGTGCTAAGTACATTACTGCTTTTTGGCAGCCTATTTGTGGTTGCCTGGGCATCAGGTGGTTATATGGACGATGCCGGTGGATTTCTTCTCTCATCCCTTCTAGTTGATATCGCAGGAATATTAGTAGCTATAAAAAAGATAAATACGGCCAAGGCGCTTGAGGTCGAGTGAAAACACATAAAAAGCGCATGCAGTCGGACAAATTAAATCGTTGCACTTGCACGTGGATTCTCCATAGCTGACGCTCAGATAAGGTGGCTGGGCTTCTCGAATCGGCCAGTTTCAGACACGGCAATGAGGCGATAATTATTTACCGAGTCAAAAACCTTATAGTCCAACTGTTGGCAGCATGTGGAGCCGATCGAATAGGAAATCAGCAATGTACACTTCTTCATGTCACTGCGGTGCGGTTACGCTGGAAATGCAAAGGAAACCGCGAAAACTGACTCAATGCAATTGCTCTTTGTGTAGGCGATACGGAGCGCTCTGGGCGTATTTCCAGAGGAAGTCAATACGGATTCTGGCGGAACCTAAGGCACTAGAGGTGTACTCCTGGCGAGACAAACGATTCGAATTTTTTCGTTGCTCGAATTGCGGGTGTGTTACTCACTATGAAAGAACAAGCAGGCGCACAGATGCATCAGATATGGGGGCTATTAATCTTCGTAACATCGACGACCCTGAAATCGTCGCCAATTTGCCGATAAGACTTCTCGACGGCGCCTCTACCTGGAAGGTGCTTGATGAGAATCCTCAGCCCTATCTACTGCGTTCTCCCAATATGGATTTGGAGCATGGAATTTGATAAACGGCTGCTCGCTTGCCGGCAGCCGAAAGTGTCCGCACGTCGCCGCTGGAAAACTCTGCTTAAGCGTTGGCCTTCTTCAAAGGAGACGCTGAGGTAGCCGCACCAGGCTGCAGTAATCGGCCACTTTCGGACGCTCAATAGCGAGGCGCTCCAACCTGTCAGACCCATCTTGCAGCGGCATCAAACCGACTGCGGAAAGGAGCATGACCCACACCAGCGGCAGCCTGGCATAGCAACCGAAATTACCGGGGCTTGATAGTGATGCCCGATTAAAGGTGCGGTCATATGCATTTTAAAGCTCGGATCTGCGTAATTGTTTACTCGGATGAGATGTCATAAACTGAGGATTCGTTACCTATGTCCGAGAGCATGGTTGACACCTAAGAAATGACAGCATGTTTTCGGCATGGTAAATAAGGATCGTGAAAACAGTGCAAGCGAAATACGGAGATTCGAGCCGCACTGATGGAGTCGACACGCGACGTCAGTAACGAGGAACTATTCAGCACTATGTTGTCTGACATTCTGATAAAGAGAATGGTCGCTTGGATGCTTCTTATCGGCATGGTGGCGCCCGCATTGGCGCAGGAACCCCGGGTCGAGATCATTGACCTTGCCGGGCTCAAAAAACTGCATCTCATAAAGAATACAATTACCGGCCGTGAGATCGTGGATTACCAGGTTACTGGCGAGCACTCTCAGATCCTGTCCGTCGATCTGAGGACCTCGAATTCCGCCAACTACTTTAACGTCCTGCCATCGGACTCGAACGAAGCACTCTTTGTCGGGTCGACCCAAGGAACGGTCGCCGACGTCCGGCTTCCCGAAAGCGGGACATATGTGATCCGCGTCTACCTGATGCGGTCCGCCGCGCGCCGAGGTGATACAGCCAATTATTCCCTTGGCATCAGTCTCGGTCCGCCGGAATTTGCCGATGGGCTTTCAGGTGGCCCAGACTACTGGAAAGTCTCTGCCGGTGGGGCCTCTGCACTGAACCTGCGAGCGGGCCCGTCCACCCGTTACGAGGCGATCGGCAAGCTCCGCAACGGCGAGGTGCTCCAGAACCGGGGCTGCCGGCTCACGGGTGGCGAGCACTGGTGCGCCATTCGCGCGGCACACTCGGGCGTCACGGGATGGGTCGCGGGCCGATATCTCGTGGAGTCCGCAGCGCCTCGAAGCCCAACCATGGCCGAAGCGGGCCCGGTTGGTAACGGCGTGCCTTTTGATGCGACCGGCTTTGTGCCTTGTGCCGCACATGCCGGTCAACCCATGCGGCAATGCCCCTTCGGTGTGGTGCGTGAGGGGCCTGGCAACGCCGGGCTTTGGATATCGTTGGGAAACAAAATGGAGCGGCAAATTCTCTTCGAAGGCGGCTCGCCGGTCGCGACGAATTTGACCGAAACGCTGAGTTTCGAAAAGACTGGCGATCTCTTCCTGATTCGCGTCGGTGACGAACGCTTCGAGATTCCCGAAGCAGCAGTTTCGGGCGGCTAGTTGGTGGCTTAATCCGGCGGCGTCTCTTCGGTGCCTGCCAGGATAGTGCCAGGGGGCAAGAGTCTCCGGGTTAACGTGCGCTGCCGTTGGACTAAAAAACTGCCAGTTGCATTGCTGACGGCTGATGAGCGGTGTTAACGAACGTCTCGGTTGGGTCGTCTTCTGACTCTCAACGAGCAACCTCAAGCGTCAGCTTTTACTGGTGGAACGATATTGCAATCAAATTATCACTTTTTCCCCAGAATCATGTCGGCCGCCTTCTCCGCAATCATGATGGTCGGCGCATTGGTATTGCCGGATACGATCTCGGGCATGATCGAGGCATCGGCTACCCGCAAGCCTTCCAACCCGCGCAGTCTCAGCTGATGGTCGACCACCGCCTGATCGTCATTGCCCATCTTGCAGGTGCCGGCCGGATGATAAATCGTCTGGCTGTAACGACGCGCCGCGTCAAGCAACTCCGTGTCGGTCTGAAACGAGCGGCCGGGTACGTATTCATCGACGATACAATTACGCAACGACGGCGCCTCGGCAATCCGCCGCGCCACCTTGATGCCATCGACCGCAACCGCGCAGTCGCGCTCGTCCGACAGGTAATTGGGGTAAATCTTCGGGTAAGCCAGCGGATCGGTGGATTCGACCACAACTTCACCGCGACTGTGCGGGCGAAGCTGGCATACCGACGAGGTAAAGGCCGAAAACGGATGCACGCCATCGCCGGGCTTGTCGGCTGATAACGGCTGCATGTGAAACTGGATATCGGGGCGCGTCACCGCATCGCTCGAGCGGGTGAATATCGCGACCTGGCTGGCGGCCAGTGTCAACGGCCCTGTACGGGTCAGAAAATATTGCAACCCGACCATCATGCGCTTGAATGGATTGTTCAGCTCATCATTGAGCGTGCGCTTGTTGGTTTTGAACACAAGCCGGATCTGCAAGTGATCCTGCAGGTTTTTGCCTACCCCGGCGAGCGCGTGACGGGTCTCGATGCCGGCACGTTTGAGTTGTTCGGGGTCGCCGATGCCGGAGCACTGCAGAATTTGCGGCGAATTGATCGCGCCCGCGCTTAAAATAACCTCGGCATTAGCGAGCACGGTTTTACGCTCGCCGCCACGACGGTAATTAACCCCGGTGACACGATTGCCGTCGAAATCCAGGCTAGTGACCTGTGCCCGGGTTATCACTTCGAGGTTGGGTCGGTTGCGCGCCGGGCGCAGAAAACTCTTGGCGGTGCTCCAGCGAAAGCCATTGAAAGCGGTTTGCTGAAAATAGCCGACACCTTCCTGCTCGACGCCGTTGTAATCGGGATTGGAGGGGATGCCGATCTCGGTCGCGGCCTGGATGAAATGTTCCGCAATCGGGCGGCGCAGCCGCAGGTCAGACACCTTTTGCGGCCCGCCGACGCCGTGATAGTCGTCAGCGCCGCGTGAATTGTCTTCCGATTTCTTGAAATAGGGTAAAACCTCGGCATAACTCCAGCCGGGGTTGCCGAGTTCGACCCAGCGATCGTAATCCTCGGGCTGGCCGCGCACGTAGAGCAAACCGTTCAGCGCGCTGGAGCCGCCGAGCACCTTGCCGCGCGGCCACTGCAGCTTGCGACCGTCAATGCCCGGATCGGGTTCGGTCATATAACACCAGTCGAAATTCGGATTATGCATGGTCTTGAAATAACCGACCGGAATGTGCAGCCAGGGGCTCAAATCCTTACCGCCGGCCTCGAGCAGCAATACCTTGTTGGCCGGGTTGGCCGACAGTCGATGCGCCAGCACACAACCCGCCGAACCGGCGCCAACCACGATATAGTCGAACCTGTCCATAATCCCCCGCGCCAATAGGACGAGCAAAAATACACTAAAAAAAGCTAAAATGGAACAAATATTCTCGTTTAAGACCCGTTGACGAACCTGCCAGGTGGTTCTATTCTAAGCCAGCGCCATCAAGTTCGGTTTTTGGGATACCGAAATTTACAGGTATTTAATTCTGTTACTCAGCCGTAAAAAGCTGTAATATCGAGACCGGGAGTCTCGTTTAAACCAAGTTTTCCCGATTTTCGGCATTGGACTCGGGTCGGACCGCCGACCCAAAAAGCTCCGTGGCGCTGCCTTCAGCCTCGCGATGCATAACATAACGAAGGCTTTCTAAATAATTTAGAGGAGTAGATATGATCAAACTAAAATATATAGCTGCCGGTGCAGCTGCCTTGGCCCTCATGGCATCGTCTGCCATGGCGGCTGACAAGGTCTTGCGTATCCAGTCGGTGCTACCCAACTCAGCTGACGAAGTCGTTATGTTGAAGGAGTTTGGTAACGATGTCGCGGCGCTGACTAGTGGCTCGCTCACCATCGAAGTTCTGCCAGCAGGCGCCGTTGTTGGACCACGAGACATCATGGATGCCGTTGACGCGGGCCTGGTTGAAGGTGGTTTTGCCTGGACGCATTACTGGGGCGGCAAGCACGTTGCGGCTAACCTGTTCGGCGCGCCTGTCGCGGGTGCCGGTGTAGGACTCGATAACATCGCGTTCCTGAGCTGGTTTCAGTACGGCGGCGGCAAGGAGCTGTATGACCGCCTGTGGGATGAAATGGGCGTGAACGTCAAGGGATTCATGCTGCAGCCAGTGGGCCCCGAGGCACTCGGCTGGTTCCCAAAACCGATCAAGTCGATGGATGACTTCCGTAAATTGCGCTTCCGTGCACCTCCGGGCATGGTTGGTGCAGCATACGCAGAAGTTGGTGTTCCTGCGGTTGCCATGGGCGGCGGCGACATCCTGCCAGCGCTTGAGAAAGGCACGATCGACGCAGCCGAGTGGTGCTGCCCCAAGCCAGACTCCGTCTTTGGTTTCCAGAAAGTGCTGAAGCACTACTACCTCCAGGGTCTGCACCAGGTAGTCGTGAACGCGGATATGTATGTGAATGGCGATTTCTACAAGTCGCTGAGCCCGCTCGAGCAGAAAGCACTGGAAGTGGCGGCAAACGCGTCTCTGTCAAAATCCATGTCCTACCGAATCCTTGAGAACGGTAAGGCGCTGAAGGATCTGACGGATAATCACGGTGTTATCCTGGAAGATACTCCAGCAGATTACTTCACCGAGTACATGGCGGCCGCTAAAAAGTCGCTGGAAAAAGCTGCGGCAGAAAACAAGTTCTTCGCAGAAGTGTGGCAGTCGCAAAAGGATTTCGCCGACACCGTGGTACCATTCTGGGCGGGTGCACAGACTTCAAACGCAAGTCTGGGTCGCGCACACGCAGAAACACTGAAGAAAAAGTAGTAAAAAAGACTTCGTTGCGAGGCCCATCGAGGCCTCGCTTCGAAGTTTCTGTAAGGGGCCTGGCCCTGATTAAATAATTAGAGCCCAAAATGGGCACAAACATGCGGGGGAGAATGGGCATGGCTGAAGATGAGGTAAATCCAGAAGATCTCGAGATTGCGGACGAACTGATTGCGGAGCGTCGTGCCGAGGCCCCTGGTGAAACGCCAGAGGATATGACACCCTGGCAACGCCCGATAACCGCAGCGATTGACGTCATTAATTACCGGGCAGGCCAGATTATTGCCCTGCTCATGGTGCCACTCATTATCGTGGTGGTGCTAGAAGTCCTTTCACGAAACTCCTTTGCGATATTGCAAAATGCCGGGTTCGAAGATCTCGCCCGAACCCTTGGACTTGGCCCCACGCTCTGGGTGTATGACACCAGTCGCATGATAGCCGGGGTGCTCTTCATGGCGGCCGCGGGCTATGGCCTGATGCGCGGGGTTCATATCCGAGCTGACTTCCTCTACCGAAACTGGTCGGCAAAGACACAGGCGACAGTGGACGCAACACTGTACCTCCTGTTCTTTATGCCTTCGATGATCATCTTCACCGTTGTCTCCTCGGAGTTTTGGTGGCTCGCTTTTTCAAGGGGCGAAACCATGCAGATCGACAGCGCCTGGGGACCACTTTTGTGGCCCGCGCGCCTGGCGATGCCAATCGGCGGCTTCCTCCTGATGCTGCAGGGCATCCCTGAGATTTTCCGCGCATTTCACAAGATGGGTAAAGAGCGAGAGCGCTGGTTCGTCAGGATCTTGCCTGTCTATGTGATCGCATTGACCTGGCTCTTTCTGGCGATTTTCCAACCGGACCTGGTCCCCGGCGGCGAGTGGTTTTCCAACATCATGTCTGCCCGCCCGAACATGGACAAGGCCACCATCGGATTGATCATGCTGACGGCCATGCTGTTCGTGATCTTTATCGGTTTTCCAATTGCGTTCACGTTGATTTTCCTTGCCTTTGTCTTCGGTATCTGGGGCGCCAATTTCAAGTTGACCACGCTGTTGATGACCCTGAACACAAACTCCACCATGTTGAACGATCAGCTCATGGCGGTGCCGCTGTTTGTCCTGATGGGGATCGTAATGGAAGCGGCGGGCTTGATGGACCGGCTGTTTGCGTCGATCCAGATGATCATGTCGCGCGTCCGCGGCGCGCTGTTCATCGCCGTGTTGATCGTGTCCACGATTTTTGCAGCTGCCACCGGCATCGTGGGGGCTTCGGTGACCCTGCTTGGGATCATGGCTGGCGCGACCATGAGCCGGTCCGGCTATGATGTCAAGCTTGCGGCCGGAACCATCACCGCAGGCGGCACACTGGGCATTTTGATCCCGCCCTCGATTATGCTGATCGTCATGGGACCGGTTCTAGAGGTCTCAACCCTTGACCTCTTCCGTGCAGCCTTTATTCCCGGCGCCCTGCTGGCCACCCTTTACCTGGTCTACACGCTTGGACGCTGCTGGCTGAATCCGTCCCTCGGGCCAGTTTTGTCAGAAGAGGACCAGCCCAAAACCTCCGCTTTTTATGGCGCCGAGGTGGCGCTGATCTGTCTGGGCGTTTTGACCGTTTGCCGAGTCTTTGGACAGGCCATGGGCGGCGCCTTTGGCGGCGTGATTCCATTTGGCGGCCTGGTCGTTTTTGCCATTACCTGTGCCGTCGCCTATGCCGCATACCGCCGTTTGAATGTACTCAGGATCGTGGTTCCGATCGGGGTGATCTTCCACCTCTACATGATCGCTGCGAATATGGGCGAGGACGGTGGCCTGCCGATCTGGTCGATCACCTTTGGCGCATTTACCGTGCTCCTGGCGTATCTGGGACGGCCGATTTATAGCGCCGTGGCTGAAACTGAGTTCCGTTTTTCGGAGCTCTGGGATGAGTTCTTTAAGGGACTCATGCCGCCCACGATCCTGATTTCTTTTGCTTTGGGGTCTATTCTCCTTGGCTTCGCAACACCTGCTGAAGCCGCGGCGATGGGCGCCTTTGGTGCCATCTTGTTATCTATCGGTTACCGCAAATTCACCTTTCCCAGTTTCTTTGACAGTCTGGTTAAAGCCCTGGAGATCACGGTTTTGATCATGTTCCTGGTTGCCGCATCGAATTTCTTTGGCGCCCAATTCAGTGCTTTGGGCACGCCGAAGATGATGACTGAGCTGCTACTTGGCCTCGAAATGTCGCCTTACCTCATTCTGATCGTGGTTATGGCACTAATCTTCCTTCTGGGGTGGCCACTGGAGTGGGTGCCTATTGTTCTGATCGTTGTGCCAATTTTGCTGCCCACAGTCGAGGTGTTGGAGGTCCACGGGCTGGATCGCTACGACCTGATGGTCTGGTTTGGCATTCTGGTCGCGGTGAACCTGCAGACCGCATGGCTATCCCCACCTGTGGCCTTGTCAG
>Ga0316201_10001631_pt1 | contig 15311 bp, 14 predicted proteins | sample CS6wburrow_MG_FD_204516 | JGI IMG/M metagenome (GOLD analysis project Ga0316201, IMG submission 204516) | Coastal sediment microbial communities from Delaware Bay, Delaware, United States - CS-6 worm burrow | ecosystem: Environmental > Aquatic > Marine > Coastal > Sediment | place: USA... | reverse complement strand
GTGGCTCGGTAATTCCATGTGTTTTTTACATGGAACAAGCTATTTGGGCGGCATTTTCTTTGGTTACTTTCTTTGTTGCTGTAGACAAAGAAAGTGACTCGCCCGTGGGTGCGAGAACCCACTACCACTCATGTTTAACACATGATTCACGCCGGAAGAAATCAAATGCCAGGACACTGGATTATAAAATACTTCCGTGTATTTTCCCCTTCGGGCCGTCATCATCGAGGGCATTCTGTCGCTCCCGGCGAATTTAGTCCGGTCCAGAAACATACCGGGATGACGAACCTTTGTGAAACGTTGGGCTTCGTGCCTCAGCCCAACCTGCATGCTACCTCGATGTATCATCACAAATAGCTGGAACATACTGCGCCAAAAAATAGAAACACTCGAAACTCAAATCCCGCAAAATTCCAGCATGCGCGGAATATGCCGCTCAAACCCGGCAAAACTATGATCACCACCCTGCTCTACAATTGCCGGACAGCCGACATACTTCGCTTCTGCATCGCGATAATCAAGCGTTTCGTCACCGGTCTGTAACATTAGCAAATAACGATCAGGCTGGCTGATATGCTCCACATCGAGCTGACGCAATTGCTCGACGTGAGTGGAATCGAACTGCCAGTGCTCGTCAGTATAATAATTAACATTCTCACCAATATATTTTTGCAACAACAGCTGTGGCCGCACCGCGGGATTAATCAGCACCGCACGACAGCCATACTGTTCCGCCAGCACCGTAGCGTAAAAACCGCCGAGTGAACTTCCCGCCACGGCGACAGCATCGAAGCGTTGCGCCAGTGCAGTGTATTCAGCACACAATTGCATATAGGCATCGGCGGGACAGGGATGGATTGCAGGTATGGTTAATTGTGATTCCAGACCTTTAGAGCGCATATAGTCCTGCAAAACGCGTGCTTTGAAAGACTGTGGCGAACTGTTGAAACCGTGAAGATAGAGCAGCGCGTTTGACATGGTAAAAATAAGAAGCCCCCTTGCAAAACCCTGTTAGCAGGGTTTCACAAGAGGGCTTAGCTGTTTTGCAAGCAGAGCTTAGCTGGCAGCCATATCTTTTAAAGCTTTCAGAGGCAGTACTTTAACAACCTTACGTGCTGGCTTGGCAGCCACATCCATGAATTCGCCTGGACGGAACGGGTTAGGTACATTCTTGCGAGCCTTGGTAGCAGGCTTCTTGTTGACCTTGATATTCAGCAGGCCAGGAATTTTGAACTGGCCGGCACCACGACTCTTGACGTGACCTTCAATAACGTCACCCAGTGATTCGAATACACTGGCAACATCTTTACGTGCCAGACCGGTGCTTTCTGAAATGTGAGCGTATAACTGAGATTTGGTGTAAGCCGTAGAAATGGCCTTGACGTTTTTAGCTGGTGCTGCTTTAGCTACTCTTCTTTTGGTAGTTTTCTTTTTAACTGCTTTCTTTTTTGTTGCCATTGTTTTAAAACCCTTTGGTGTGAGGAAAAATTGCTGGCACAGTTTTAGCGCTTTCGCACATTAATGTAAACACTTTAATGCAATTTTTTTTCATTTTTTCACTGTATTTGTAGTAAATAATGAAATTCGCCAGTCAATATTCAAAATTTGTAAACTATCACGACAGCATGTACCGCAATTCCTTCCTGCCTGCCAACATAACCCAGACCCTCAGTAGTCGTCGCTTTTACGTTGATTTGATTCATGGAAACGCACAACAACTGTGCAATCCGTTCGCGCATGGCGCTGATATAGGCGGACATTTTTGGCGCCTGGGCGATGATGGTGATGTCTATATTGCCTGTTTTATAGCCCGCATCCGCGACCATACGATCAACGCGCTGTAATAATTGCGTGCTATCGATATCGCGGTATTGTGCATCGGTATCAGGAAAATGCTGGCCAATATCACCTGCAGCAATGGCGCCGAGCATGGCATCGCATAAGGCATGAATCAGCACATCACCATCGGAATGTGCCAGCAGTTTTTTGCTATGACTAATGCTGACACCCCCGAGTGTTATATGCGACCCGGCGTCGCTGTTATCGGCAAAACGGTGCACATCCACACCATGACCGATGCGGAACGGGAGCTTGCTTGCAGTCTTGTCTTGATCAGGACCAGGTTTTGTCATAGCGATTTCTGCTGTTCTTCGAGATAAAGCTCTGCAAGGCGAATATCGCCCGGCCGGGTTATCTTGATATTGTCTGCACTGCCCTCAACCAGCCGGGGCGCGTAGCCTGCCGCTTCCATGGCAGAGGATTCATCGGTAACCGCACGTTTGCTCTGTGCTGCCTGGGTTAATGCACGCTGCAATAAACGCCAGGGAAACAACTGCGGCGTAAGCGCGTGCCACAAACCTTCACGATCGACATTCTGCGCAACCGTGCCGTCAGCGTGCTGACGTTTCATGGTATCGCGCACTGCCAGCGCGAGCAAACCGCCCGCTTCACTGTCACTGACAGTGTTTATCAGCCGATCAATATCGGCCTGGCGCACGCACGGTCGCACTGCATCGTGTACCAGTACCCAGTCATGGGCGGGGTCGAATTCGGCCTGCTGTTGCAGGCTATTGAGCGCGCTGAGCACCGAATCACTGCGCTCGTCGCCGCCGCGGGCTATCAGTACCGGTTTTTTTGTGTTGAGCCTGATTTGTGGCCAATACGGATCATGTTCGCGTAAGGCGACCACCAGCGCAGTCACATGCGGGTTATCCAGCAGACGTTGCAGACTATGTTGCAGTACCGGGACGCCGTTGAGTTCGAGATACTGCTTTGGCAACGGCGCATGCATGCGTTTGCCGATGCCTGCGGCGACCACCACGGCCCAGATTTTATGCGACGGCTTCATTCTGCGGGCGGTGATGCATTCTGACTGCGCTCAGCGTCCTTGTTTTCGATCACCTGGTAATAGACATCATCCTTATGCATCATGCCCAGCTCGCTGCGTGCGCGCTCCTCGATGGCCTGCAGGCCGGTTTTGAGGTCGATCACTTCAGCATCGAGTGCCTTGTTGCGTTCCTGCAATTTCTCGACTTTTTGCTGCACCTGTTCGATATCGCCGTCCAGTTTGAGCACCTGCGGCAGCCCGCCATCACCCAGCCAGATTCTGTATTGCAACATCAGCAGCAGCACCAGAAGGATGATTGCGATGAATTTCACACAAAGGCTGCTCTGCTACGGATGTCGCAATTGCGAAGCCGAGCCTGCATTAGCCAAGATGCTTGAAGGCACCTGCGCCCGCATAGCGTGCATCATCGCGCAGTGCTTCCTCGATGCGCAGCAGCTGGTTGTACTTGGCGATGCGGTCAGAACGCGACAATGAACCGGTCTTGATCTGCCCGGTCTGGGTGGCGACACACAGATCGGCAATGGTGCTGTCTTCGGTTTCGCCTGAGCGATGTGAAATCACCGCGGTGTAATTTGAAACATGCGCCATGTGGATCGCATCCAGGGTCTCAGTCAGCGTACCAATCTGGTTGAGCTTGATCAGAATCGAATTGGCGATGCCTTTATCGATGCCTTGCTTGAATATCTTGGTATTCGTCACGAACAGGTCGTCACCCACCAGCTGTACACGCTTGCCGAGTTTTTCCGTGTGATACGCCCAGCCATCCCAGTCATCTTCCGCCAGCCCGTCTTCAATACTGATAATCGGATATTGGTCGACCCAGCCGGAAAGATAATCTGTGAATTCATGCGCATTAAAGACCTTGCCTTCGGAGGCCAGGTTATACATTCCATCCTTGCAGAACTCGGAACTGGCAACATCCAGGCCAAGATAGATATCTTCACCCGGCTTGAATCCGGCCTTTGCAATCGCTTCAAGGATTACCTCGATTGCTTCTTCATTCGAAGATAAATTGGGCGCAAAGCCGCCTTCGTCACCCACCGAGGTATTCATACCTTTGGCGTGCAGTACCGCGCGCAGGGTATGAAAAACTTCGGCACCGTAGCGCAGCGCTTCGCGAAAACTCGGCGCGCCCACCGGCAGGATCATGAATTCCTGTAAATCGACACTGTTATCCGCGTGCGAGCCGCCGTTGATAATATTCATCATCGGCACCGGCATCAGGTATTCACCCGAACCAAGATGCACGTACAGCGCTTCTTCGCGTTCGTCAGCGGCGGCGTGCGCGCACGCCAGCGATGCTGCGAGAATCGCGTTTGCACCGAGTCGTGACTTGGTTTCGGTGCCATCGAGCTCGATCATTTTTCTGTCGATTTCGGCCTGTTTATGCGCGTCCATGTCGAGCAGCGCATCGCGGATTTCACCATTCACATTGGCCACGGCTTTGGTCACGCCCTTGCCCATATAACGCGACTTGTCGCCGTCGCGCAGTTCGAGGGCTTCACGCGTACCGGTGGATGCGCCCGAAGGCACCGCGGCGCGACCAAAGCCACCGGTGGCGAGTGTGACTTCGGCTTCAAGTGTTGGATTGCCGCGTGAATCCAGAATCTCGCGTGCATGAATTTTAACGATTTCGCTCATGACTAACCTTGATGTTTGTTGAAATTTTAAAGTGTGTTTTCTTCTAATTCTGTGGCTTTGACAATGGCATCGAGTGCCTGCAGGCGCTCCAGCAGTGCCTGCATTTTAGCCAATGGCCAGGCATTTGGGCCATCGCTGAGCGCCTTTGCTGGATCAGGATGGGTTTCCATGAATACACCGGCAACCCCTGCGGCAACGGCAGCACGTGCCAGCACCGGCACATGTTCGCGTTGTCCGCCCGAACTGGTGCCCTGTCCGCCCGGTAATTGCACCGAATGCGTGGCATCGAACACCACCGGGCAACCGGTATTGCGCATCACTGCCAGCGAACGCATATCCGACACCAGGTTGTTATAACCGAATGATACACCGCGTTCGCATACCATGATGTTTTGATTACCGGTCGAGCGTGCTTTATCAACCACATTTTTCATGTCCCAGGGCGCAAGAAACTGGCCTTTCTTGATGTTCACCGGTTTGCCGGTGCGCGCGACGTTGAGAATAAAATTGGTCTGGCGACACAGAAATGCCGGGGTCTGTAACACATCGACCACGTCGGCAACTTCGTCCAGCGGCGTGTCTTCGTGCACATCGGTGAGTACCGGCACGCCGACCTGGTCTTTGACCTTCTGTAAAATTTCCAGCCCCTGAGCCATGCCGGGCCCGCGGAAACTGTCGCCCGAAGATCGGTTGGCCTTGTCGAAGGATGATTTGTATATAAACGCCATGCCGAGTGCGGCGGTGATTTCTTTCAGCCGACCGGCGGTTTCCAGCGCCATGGCTTCACTTTCGATAACACAGGGACCGGCGATCAGGAACAGCGGCTTATCCAGTCCCGCTTCAAAACCACATAATTTCATAACTCTTATACTCTTGATTCAGTTTAGACAGGTGTGCTCAGACGTGTGTCGAAGCGGTTTCGTTCCGTGGGCCAGGTCGATACTCAGGCACAGACCGCAGTTTCACCGGTGCGAACCTGCTTATGTTGCAGTGCTGCGCGGATAAAATCGGCGAACAGCGGGTGACCATCGCGCGGTGTTGAGGTGAACTCGGGGTGAAACTGGCAGGCCAGGAACCAGGGATGGGCGTGCGGACCTTCCTGCGGCAGCTCGATCATTTCCACCAGCATACCGTCCGCCGATTTGCCGCTGATGACCAGCCCGGCCTGGGTGAGTACATCGAGGTATTTGTTATTGAATTCATAGCGATGGCGATGGCGCTCGACCACGCTGTCGGTACCGTATACGCTGTGCGCCAGTGTGCCCGGTTCGATCAGGCAGGTCTGGCCGCCGAGGCGCATAGTGCCACCGAGGTCAGAACTCTTGCTGCGCCGTTCGATGCGCCCGGCTTCATCCATCCACTCGGTAATCAGGCCGATCACCGGATCCGGGGTATCAATTTTGAATTCACTGCTGTGCGCCTGCTCGATGCCGGCAGCATAGCGCGCAAACTCGATCACCGCGACCTGCATGCCGAGACAGATGCCCAGATACGGCACATTGTTTTCGCGTGCGTATTTCACCGCTGCAATCTTGCCTTCGACACCGCGATCACCAAATCCGCCCGGTACGAGAATGGCATCGAGATCCTGCAATGAACTGTAATCACCGTTTTCCAGCGACACCGAATCAATATAACGGATATCGACGTGGGCGCGATTTTTCACCCCGGCGTGTGACAGTGCCTCGTTGAGTGATTTATACGATTCAGTCAGTTCGACATATTTGCCGACCATGCCGATGGTCACCTGGAAATCCGGGTGCGCCATGACATCGACCACGCGCTGCCAGTCGGACAGATCGGCTTCGCCAACGTCGAGGTTCATGCGCTTGACAATAATGTCGTCCACGCCCTGCTCGTGCAGCCACAACGGAATTTTATAGATATTGTCGAGATCACGCGCCGAGATCACTGCTTTCTGTTCGACATTGGTAAACAGGGCAATCTTTTTGCGCTCTTCTTCGGGGATCAGCTGCTCGGAACGGCACAGCAGGATATCCGGCTGAATACCGATGGAACGTAATTCTTTCACCGAATGCTGGGTCGGTTTGGTCTTGATTTCGCCCGCGGTGCGAATGTAGGGCACCAGCGTAAGATGGACGAAGATGGCGTGTTCGTGGCCCAGCTCGACGCCCATCTGGCGTATGGCTTCCATGAACGGCAATGACTCGATGTCACCCACGGTGCCGCCAATTTCCACCATGACGATGTCCGCGCCCTGGGCACCGGCGTGAATGCAGCGCTTGATTTCATCGGTGATATGCGGAATCACCTGCACCGTGCCACCCAGGTATTCGCCGCGGCGCTCCTTACGGATCACTTCTTCGTAAATTTTGCCGGTGGTGAAATTGCTCAGCTTGCTGGTCGGGGTGCGCACGAAACGCTCGTAATGGCCGAGGTCGAGGTCGGTTTCAGCGCCGTCTTCGGTGACAAACACCTCGCCGTGCTGGAACGGGCTCATGGTGCCGGGGTCGACATTGATGTAAGGGTCAAGCTTCATCATGCGCACGGTGAGTCCGCGACTTTCAAGGATGGCGCCGATCGAGGCGGCAGCGATACCTTTACCTAATGACGAAACCACACCACCGGTAATAAAAATGTATCGCGTCATGAATAATGCCGTGCTCTGGTTGAGTGTTTGATCTGGGTGTTTGCTATGCTTGCGGCGGTCAATGACCGCTACCGAGCTACGGGTAACTATGGTAACAACATTCGCTTACTACGACAATGAAATAAGCCGATACAGCCGATTTACAGTTGCGATGCGTGGCAGGTTGATAAAAAGCACCAGCAGATTCCTGTATCCTGTTGTTAAATATCAAGCCACGAACGCACCTGCCTACGCCTGATGAATCTCAGCCAGCGCTATCAACACGCCATTGGGCAAGGCACGCACGACAGTGATGCTGCCCAGCGCCATGTCATCGAGGCCCTGCAGGAATGCAGCGATCAACTGTTGCAGGCCGAGCAGGACACATCCCGACTCTGGCACCGGCTTTCAGCCCTGTTCGGATTCAGGCCCGCGCCGGTTCGAGGCGTTTATATCTGGGGCGGTGTCGGCCGCGGCAAAACCTGGCTGATGAACATGTTTTACCAGTCATTGCCTGTCGAAAACAAACTGCGACTGCATTTTCATCATTTCATGCTCGAGGTGCACGAGCAGCTCTCACGCCAGCAAGGCCAGAAAAATCCGCTGCGGCAGATTGCCAGGGACTATGCGCGTCGCTACCGCGTCATCTGTCTCGACGAATTCATAGTCACCAATATTACCGATGCCATGCTGCTCTATGGCCTGTTCGACGCCCTGTTTAGCTATGGTGTCACCCTGGTCGCCACGTCAAATCGCATACCGGACGATCTGTACAAAAACGGCCTGCAGCGCGAGCGATTTTTACCAGCGATTGAGCTCATCAAGCGCTACACCCGGGTGCTGCACCTGGATAGCGACATCGACCACCGGCTCAAGCTGCTGGAAGAATCCGAGGTGTATTACCAGCCGATCGATGACACCACCGATGCACAACTGGAAGCGCGGCTGCGTGCGCTGGCCACCGACCAGATCGTGTTCGATACTACGCTCAGCGTCCTCAACCGCCCGATTGCCTGCCGCGCACAGGCGGATGAAATTGCCTGGTTCGATTTCGACGCGCTGTGCACTGCGCCACGTGCGGCACAGGATTACATCGAACTGGCGTGCGAATACCATACCCTGCTGCTTTCCGGCGTGCCGGTAATGAACGAAAGCATGGACGATAAAGCCCGGCGTTTCATTTATCTGATCGATGAACTGTATGATCGACGCGTAAAATTGATCCTGAGCGCAGAAGCGCCGCCCGAGAGACTGTACAATGGCTCAATGCTCGAATTTGCTTTTCTCCGCACCAGCAGTCGCCTGATCGAAATGCGCTCCGACGCTTATCTGGGCAAACAGCATAAACATATTTGATAGCTATACTGACACTATAAACATCTGAACTGGTAATCCCGATGAGTTCTCACCTGCCAAACCACTTACAGCTTATCGTCGATGATATTTGCGGAGATGGCTGCGATCAGGTGAACCACATCATAAAAACAATGCAGGAAGATGAAGTGATTGAAGCCATGGAAGCGCTCAGTACTGTCGAACGCCAGCTGGTGCTCGATGAACTCAGGGATATCATGGCGGTTTACGAACAGCGTTAAGACTATAAAAAGCTCTACACAAATACTTCATAGCCCAGGCCCGTCAGCATAGAAACCCCGGCCAGACAGTTACTACGCATACCACTCGCTGAATTCAAATGATGTCCCGTTGTGATACTACAGGCCTTGCTGTATATATCTGACTAAAGAATAAATAAAAACTGACGCTACTTATCCCATGAAACAGTTCATTATCATTTGCCTGTTGTTCGTTATCGGCATTTCCGTCGGCATCTTCATAACGCCTGTCACGCCTGGCATCAGTTAGCCGTTCCAGTCACCGATCAGGCGGCGCTGCAGAAATCCACGCCCATTGATACGGTACGCCCGGGCTGATGTAACAACACACAATAACGCGCAAACACAGGGGAGCCGCTGCCCCCCTGTGTGTTATTACGCCATCAGTTTAGCTGGCCTGCATCACCCCACGTAGCGCGCAATATCAGCCAGGGTAAACCCTTTCGGGGTTTCAGCGGGTGTTTTACAGGGATCGCCCTCAGCTGCAGAAAGCCGTGTATTTTTCGGGTCTACGTCTTTAAGTCGTTTCGGGTTCCAGATACAGGGATCAGGGCACCAGGTCTTGTACCTGCCATTTTCCTGGTAATTCAGGAAAGACGTGCTGCACTTTTTCAGCATCGCGCCGAACACTTCCAGCAATATCGCCGAACCCACCGGGCCGAGATGTCGCCCGCCCGAGGCAGTGCCTTCCAGCATCAGGTATAAAAACAGCGGCGTGTGTTTTTCAAGTTTGTCTCGGCTGGCTTTCGGAATACATTCCCAGCCCTCGATTTTGTCAAACGGCAAATCGCAGTTCTCGACCAGCTTGCCATAACCGCCATGCTTGCAGCCTTTTGCCAGTGCTTTGGCCATGCTCTGTCCACTCGGCAGCCCCAGCACGTAACCGCGTAATAAATTGCGGAACGCCAGTGAACGATCATTGGCGCCGGCACTGCGACCAACAACCGGATCAGGCAGGCGTATCAATTCATCGGCCAGCAGGTGGTCGATGGCCTTGGAATTGACATATTCATGACAGGGCTCGACATCCAGCAGGAAGCGCCAGTCGACCACCAGTTTTTCAGGCACATGCGAAAACCCGAGGGTACCGAAGCGTTCATCGAACAGGTCGACCACCGGGTAGTCCGCATTCACCGGGTATTGCGAACGCACCAGGGTGTGACCGAAACGATACGCGGCGACCGAAAACTCGACCGGCATGCAGATGCGGCCACAGTCATCAAGCGGTGGGCAATACGGATAGTGCGACTTGCGGTCTTCGATTAGCGGCAAGGCATGATTATAAACATCCGGATCACACACCCGGCGCAGAAAATCGTACAACACGACCCATTGATAATGAAACCGGCAGTCTTCCTGTGCCTTTTCAAAACTGTGGCCGACAATGCGACGATTATGAAAGCGCAGGAACATCAGCTGCATTTGTGAGACGTAAATATTTTCGTCATTGCGCGGGTCGCCGATCAATGCACGGCCATCGCGGTTACGTGGCACATCATTGTGAGTATTTTTTTTATTGCCGATCAGCAAACGACCGGCCTGGGTCTGGTCAAACAAAAACGGCATCGCTTCCGGACCTAAACCGTACACACAATCCAGATCGAGTGAAGCAGTACGTAGATTGGGCAGTTTGTCGATGTCGGCGACCGGTGCGCCGTGCAGCGCCGTGGTGGTATCGAGCGTGATGTCATGATCGATAAATTGCGCAAAAAACGTGTACGCCGCGGGTATGCCACTGTCTCCCGACTCGCCGCGTGCATCGTGCATAATGCCACCGGGACCGCCCAGCAGCGCGGCAATTTCTTCAGCTTCGCACTGTTGCTTGATACCGCAATCAGTCGCCCAGCTTTTCAGGTTTGGAAAAAGTTTACAGAAGTTACCGAGGCTGGCATGTTCGCAGCCACGAGCCTTGGTCATGCCATGTGGTGATATTTTTGCCATGTGATGAATCTCCCTTTTGATGTTGATATATGCACCATGAGACAGGTAACACACACCCATCCATGGCACGAATCAAAGTCTACCAAATCAATTTGTCGTTGTGGAGCTAAACACGGCTTTGTGTTTAAAAATTCATACTCGGGTCACAAAATTCAGCGGCAACTTTTATTTTGCACCCAGGGGTACCGCGCAACGCTGTTCTTTTCGCAGGGCATGTTCGACTGCAATCGCGCTCATGTTGACCAGGCTGCGCACCGTGACTGACTGAGTCAGCACATGCGCTGACTTTTGCGTGCCCACCAGGATCGGGCCGACAGTGACACCACCGCCCAGGACTTTCAACAAGTTGACAGCAATATTGGCGGCGTCGGCATTGGGCATGACCAGCAGGTTGGCACGGCCTTTAAGACGTGAATTGGGAAATATACGATTTCGAATTTCTTCGGAGAGCGCGGCATCCGCGTGCATTTCACCCTCCACTTCGAGCATCGGTGCACGTCGTATAAGTATCTGTAATGCCTTGCGCATTTTTTCTGCCGAGGGGGCGCGCGAAGTGCCAAAGCTTGAATGCGACAGCAAGGCGACCCTGGGCTTGAGGCCAAATGCTTCGATTTCTTCAGCGCATAGCAGTGCCATCTCGGCAATTTCTTCCGCACCAGGATCAGCACTGACATGCGCATCGCATATGAAGAGTGTCTGCTTGGGCAACAGGTGCGCCACCATGGTGTATGCACCGAGCACGCCGGGCGCGGTGCCGATAATGTCGAGTACATGATGCATGTGGCGCTGAAAACCACCAATCACACCGGTAATCATCGAATCCGCTTCTCCGCCATCAAGCATGAGTGCCGCCAGCACCGAGTGCTGGGTTTTCACCAGGTACTGGGCACCGCCCGGGGTAACGCCCATGCGTCCCATGAGTTCGTGATATCGCTGCCAGTGTTTTTCGTAATGCGGGCTATGGTGTGGATCGACAATCTCAATATCGACAGCATCACGAAGCCGCAGGCCAAGCCGTGCAACCTGTTGCAGGATAATCTTTGGATCACCGATCAGTATCGGCCTGGCGATGTCATCGTCAACCACCTGCTGCACGGCCTGCAGCACGCGCTGTGATTCACCTTCGGCATAGACCACGCGCTTGCCGCTGCCGATGGCACGTTCGAACACCGGCCGCATGAAGAAACCGGAACGGTAGACGAATGATTTTAGTTTTTCACGATAGGCGTACAGGTTTTCTATCGGGCGGGTGGCGACTCCGCTTTGCATGGCAGCTTCGGCCACCGCCGGTGCCAGCTCGGTAATCAGCCGCGGATCAAACGGTCTGGGAATCAGGTAGTCAGCCCCGAAGCGCAACGGCTCGCCACCGTAGGCCAGCAACACCCGGTCAGAGGTTTCTTTTTGCGCCAGGCGCGCAAGCGCGTTGACGCAGGCCAGTTTCATTTCTTCATTAATCGTGGTGGCGCCAACATCCAGTGCACCGCGAAAAATAAAAGGAAAACACAGCACGTTGTTGACCTGGTTGGGATAATCCGAACGCCCGGTGCAGATCACGGCATCGTCGCGCACTTCGCGCACCAGCTCGGGCAGAATTTCCGGCGTCGGGTTAGCCAGCGCCATGATCAATGGGCGCGGCGCCATTTTTTTCACCATGCCGGCCTTGAGTACGCCCGGCGCCGACAGGCCGAGAAAAATATCTGCATCTGAAATCACATCGTCGAGGCTGCGCGCATCGGTATCCACTGCGTACGCCGCCTTCCATTCGTCCATTTGTTCGACACGCCCGGTGTACACCACGCCAGCGATATCGGTGACAATAATATTGTCTTTCCTGAGACCGGCACTCACCAGCTGGTTGAGGCAGGCCAGCGCCGCAGCGCCGGCACCCGAAGCGACCAGCCTGACGTCTTCAATTTTTTTATCGACCACCTTGAGAGCGTTGATCACCGCGGCAGCGACGATGATCGCGGTGCCGTGCTGGTCATCGTGAAACACCGGGATGTTCATGCGTTCGCGCAGGCGGCGTTCGATTTCGAAACATTCGGGCGCTTTCAGGTCTTCCAGGTTGATGCCGCCAAAGGTCGGTTCAAGCGCTGCGACCGCGTCGATGAATTTCTCGGTATCGGGCTGGTTGACTTCGATATCGAATACATCGATGCCGGAAAATTTTTTAAACAGTACCGCCTTGCCTTCCATCACCGGTTTGGATGCCAGCGGGCCGATATTGCCCAGACCCAGCACGGCAGTGCCGTTGGTGATCACCCCGACCAGGTTGGCGCGTGCAGTGAAGCGCGAGGCATTGACTTCATCCTCGACGATCGCACGGCAGGCTGCAGCCACGCCCGGTGAATAGGCGAGCGCGAGATCGTTTTGCGTGGCGAGGGGCTTGGTCGCGGCGATTTCAAGTTTTCCGGGTTTTGGAAACTCGTGGTAATCGAGGGCATTGTTATCTTCGTCTGACATTTTTTACTCACCGCGAAGCTTTTTTTGTTAGCGTAATCAAAGTTAAGCACACTTTAAGCCCAAAACCGTATTATTGGCTTGTGTAAACCAGAATTATTAACCCGGCTATCAGTCGCAGGTACCACCACCGCATACATGAAACTATTTTCCCTGTCTTTGACCAGACCGTCACTCATCCTGCTGGTATCATTTTTAATTATCCTGTTTGACAATGTTGCGCTGATGCGCGCCTTGCTCGGCAGCTACCCGCTCACGCCCGGGAATATCGCATTCCTGGTTTCATTGATGCTCTTGCTGGTGAGCCTGCTGGCATTGCTGCTCAACCTGGTCAGTACACAATACACGACCAAACCCGTGTTGATGACTGTGTTGCTGATTGCGGCAGTGATAGCGTATTTCATGAACACCTATAACATCATGATCGACGAGACCATGATCCAGAACATGCTTGAAACCAACCCGGCCGAAGCATCCGACCTGTTAACGACCAGGCTACTGGCCTACATTCTTTTTCTGGGCGTGTTGCCTGCATCGCTTGTGTATTCAATAAATATCGTGCAACGAGATTTTTACAAAGAACTCAAATCCAGCCTGTTGAGCTTGCTGGCTTACAGCGCCTGCATTGTGCTGCTGGTCGCAGCTTTCAGCGCACATTACGCAACCTTCTTCAGGGAACACAAACACCTGCGACTGTATATCAATCCGCTCGCCGGCTTATATGCCGCGGGCCACTACGCCTTGCTCGACAACAACCCTGCCGCGATCGCCCTGGAACCGATTGGGCTTGATGCGAAAATTCCGGAAACCGACACCGACCGGGAACTGATTATTCTGGTCATCGGCGAAACTGCGCGCGCCGATCATTTCTCATTGAATGGGTATGAAAAAGAAACCAATCCATTACTCAAACAGGAAAACATTATTAATTTTTCGAATGTATATTCCTGCGGCACCACAACCGCGGTGTCTGTGCCCTGCATGTTTTCCAGGCTGTCGCGTCACGATTACAGTGACAGCATCGCCAAATCAACCGAAAACATTCTTGACGTTCTGAAGCGCGCGGGAGTCAATATCCTGTGGCGTGATAACAATTCTGATTCCAAGAGTGTCGCCCTGCGCGCGACCTTCGAGGATTACAAGTCGCCGGCAACCAATACTATCTGTGATCCTGAATGCCGCGATGAAGGCATGCTGGTCGGTCTCGAAGAATATATAGATAGCCACCCCACGGGTGACATCCTGATTATATTGCACGCCATGGGCAGCCACGGCCCTGCCTATTACAAGCGTTACCCCGAAGCGTTTGAAAAATTTGTGCCGGTTTGCAGGACCAATCTGCTCGAAGACTGCACCACCGAAGAAATCGCCAATACCTATGACAATACTATTTTGTACACCGATTATTTTCTGTCTCGCGTAATTCATTTTCTGAAACAGCATGACGACACATTCGAGGCCGCCATGCTTTACATGAGTGATCATGGCGAATCCCTCGGTGAAAGCGGCATGTACCTGCACGGCATGCCTTACTTTATCGCCCCCGGTGCGCAGACACGCGTCCCCGCGATTGCCTGGTTCAGCGACAGCTTTGAGATCGACACCCGGGCGCTACGCGAAAAAGCGGACCATGAATTTTCACACGACCACCTGTTTCATACCCTGCTGGGTTCGATGGAGGTCGAAACCTCGGTCTATGACAAACACCACGATATTCTTGCCGGCGAATGGAATCCGTGACACCCTGACAAAGAGCGAGCAGTCGAGAATTATGTTTCCTTAGATTAACTGGGGATTTGCAGTTCACATTGCATTCTATACTCAAGGCAATATTATCGGATAAAGGATTGAAACCGCCATGTTAAGAAAACAACAGCCCGCGCCCGCATTTAGCTCACCTGACCAGAACAACCAGGTAGTTCGGCTTGCTGATTTCAAGGGCAGAAAAAATGTGATTCTTTATTTTTACCCAAAAGATGACACACCCGGCTGTACCATCGAAGCCAATGACTTCACCCGTTTTGTGAATGACTTTGCGGCCCACGACAGCGTTGTCATCGGGGTCAGCAAAGATGACTGCACAAGCCACCAGGCTTTCATAGCTAAATTTAATCTTAAACTCGTACTGCTCGCCGATACGTCCGGTGAAGTATGTGAGGCGTACAAGGTGTGGCAGGAAAAAGAAAAAAACGGGGTGAAGAAAATAGGTATCGTACGT
>Ga0316201_10001630_pt1 | contig 15313 bp, 15 predicted proteins | sample CS6wburrow_MG_FD_204516 | JGI IMG/M metagenome (GOLD analysis project Ga0316201, IMG submission 204516) | Coastal sediment microbial communities from Delaware Bay, Delaware, United States - CS-6 worm burrow | ecosystem: Environmental > Aquatic > Marine > Coastal > Sediment | place: USA... | reverse complement strand
ATCACCACCTGCTTACCGGCATGGTAAATTTCGTCGCCCTTGTAATCAAAGTGTGCCTGATTGGGTGGATTGACCGTGGTTAACGGCTGGTAGCTGCCACTGCCGTTGAGCGGGCCGCCATGCGCGCTGGCCTGGGCGCATTCCAGCGTAATATTCTGGTTCTTGTCGTAGGTCCAAATCTCGAAGGGAATTAGATCGGTACGTGCGTTAAAGATTTGCCCGTAGTAGGGGCTGGTCAGGCAACCGCTGAGCAGGGTAAGGGCGGTCATGGTAGCCCCGATTAATGCAGCCTTTTTTGCGATTGATGGACGTTTACCGTTGTTCCGTTGTGTGTGCATGATTCTGTCCTCACTCGTTTGGTGGTCATGAGACGACGGCAAACGACCTGGTGTAATGCCCGCTTGAGTCCGTTTGCCTTGTGTTGATTCTGGACAATCCGCAAGCCGATGGCAGCGACATGCTGCACTGGCATACTGTGAAATACTCACACTGGCAACGCCTTGCCCACGCGCTCAGTATTTGTATCTCTGTTGCCGGCAGCGGCTGCAGGATGGACTACAATGATGATGAATTGGTCTATTCTGTATCAGGGGGAGGATGGCCGTTCCATTTCAGAAGTCGGCACGGCGTTGTCGGTGGGCGATGTGGTTACCGCAATAATGTGGTAACAGCGATACCATAATAAATAGTAAAATAAATAACTTAGCTTTATAGATAACTTCAGAATATGTCGGATCTACCGATTTAGCCAAATACTATGGGGCGCCTCTCGAAAACAGCTTTGGATAATCATATCACCCAGAACCCGCGGAAGATTTACCACCTGGTGGTCACGATCTGGGTGGTTCTTTTCTTTACCGTGATGGCGGGAATAGTGGCGGTCGATCTGCAGCGGGCGGAGAAAAAATTTACACAGCACGCCAGCAGGCACTACCAGCAGGCCAATGATCGGGTTCATATCAATGAGTCGGTCCTGGAGGGATTCGCTGCCATGGTCAGTACCTCCAATTCCCACTACAGGACACGTATCCGCAGCTACGCTCAGAAGATGCTCAGGCAGTACCCCCATATTTTCAAATTCGAAATTGTGGAGAAAGTAGCGGACGATAAACTGGACTCATTCTCTGAATACTATCGCCGAAACTTTTACCCTGATTTCGAGGTTAAGGCTTTCGGCTTTGAATCGGATCGACAGTGGCAATTGGTCAAAGAGGTGCCTTACCATCTGCTGATCGTGTTTATGGAGCCAACAACACCGGACTCCAGAGAGTTGCTGGGACTGGATGTCGGATCAAACGAATTTCTCCTGCAGTCGTTACAGCAGTCGGAGCGGGAGGGGCGAGTGGTATCGACACATCCTTTCACTCTGGTTCAGGGGCATCTGGCATACCTGCTCCACAGACCGATTCCCGAGCCTGGAAATGGAGACCCACCCCCGTTCAGCCGCAGTGGCGCACAAGGTGGATTTGTAGGCCTGGTTGTACGGGCAGACACCCTTCTGGAAAGCGGTGGTCATCGGGTACCGGGTATGCGTGAGTTATTGTACCACCCGTCATTCGACAGCACAGACCCCGAAGGTCACCTGCATATGGATGATACCGCAAAGGCGGGTTGGCTTGAATCCAGATTATTCCCACGCCTGACTATGAGCAGGTCATTGGATACCAAAAGCCAGCCCTTTGTTCTGCGTATTGACCAGCAACTGGGCTGGAGCATTATAAGTTGGGGTAAACTGGGCCTGACTCTGTTGATCGCCAGTATCACGTTTGCGGTGGTGATGGTCTATGCACGCCTTTATTACCGCAACGAAATGCAGCGTGCCGAGACCGCGGTCCGTCTTTTTCACCTCGCCAATCATGATTCTCTGACAGGGCTGGCAAACCGTAACCTGCTGAACGACCGCCTGAGTCATGCTATTTCCCAGACTGCGCGACAGACAGGCAAACTGGCTGTGTTATTCCTTGATCTGGAGGAATTCAAGACGGTAAACGATACCTATGGGCATGACGCAGGTGATGGCGTGCTCCGGCGTGCAGCTGAACGATTACGAGGCTGCGTGAGGGCAGGGGATACCATTGCCCGACTGGGTGGAGATGAGTTTATACTGGTGCTGGAAAATATCGAGGGTCAAGAGGACATTGACCATGTCGTTGAGAAAATAAAGTCAGGCTTCGAACAGCCATTTAATGTTAATTCTAATTCCATAGTCCTGGGCATAAACATAGGTTCCGCTGTATATCCGGAGAATGGTACAGATATGGACGCGCTGATCGCTTGTGCAGATGCCAGTATGTACGAGGATAAACGTTCCAACCAGTAAACGGCTGCCAGCCGGTCTTCCTGTCTTCCGGAGTCCCGCCGCTTGTTGCCATGCGGTTAAGCTGTGAAATACGATTGGCGGTGATAACAGCGTGAAAAGCTGCGTTGCTTATGGCTTGAATAAAGCGTTCCGTGGGCTACTATTCAAAAGACGGCACAGAAGGAATCGCTATTTCAGACGGAGGGAGGATAAAACAATGCTGTTTATCACGAATAGATGTCCCAAACAGGGTATAGAGTCAAAGGAAGGGGTGAAGGCGACCAATGGCAGGGATTACGACTTTAACCTGGGTGAAAACTCAGCGTCCAATTCGGTGTATTTCTGCAAAAGAAAGAAAAAAAACACATACTGGGAAGTCGGCAGTGAGGGATTCCTCAACAGACTAAAGCGCTCAAAGTATAAGCAGCTGTTAATCTATATTCACGGATTTTCCAATATGCCGGAGGACGTGTTTTCTGATGCAGGAGAATTTCAATCCCTGTGTAATAAAAAGAAACCTGAGGAAGTCCTGGTGGTTCCTGTGATCTGGCCTTGTGATAATGACAAGGGCATTATAAAAGATTACTGGGATGACCAGAAATCAGCTGACATGAGTGCGTTTTCGTATGCGCGTGTGTTACAGAAATTTATCGAGTGGAGAGACTCAACAGAATTCAATCCGGAGAATGACCCGTGCTTGAAAAGAATGAATGTATTGGCGCACTCGATGGGTAACAGGGTATTAAGGGAAACATTGGCGACATGGAACAAGTATGATCTGGCGGATGGTGTACCACTCGTATTTCGTAACACATTCCTGGTCGCTGCAGATATTGTAAACGAGTCACTCGAAGTTGGTAACAGGGGGGAGCACATCTGTTATTCGGCCAGAAATGTGGTTGTTTATCACGCATCTGATGATTTGGCGCTGAGAGCAAGCAAAGTAAGTAATATAAAAAATAAAATTGCTTCCCGAAGACTTGGTCATACCGGTCCGGAGGATATGTCTGCGGTGCCTGGCAATGTGTATTCTGTGGACTGCGATGATGTCAATAATACATACGATAGACCCAAAGGGCATTCGTATTTCCGGTCAGGCGCCAGGAAAGGGCAACCGGGTAAAGTATTTGAGCATATATTCGCTACCCTGCTACAGGGCAGGGTCTACCCGAGAAAAGAAGATGAACACAGGAGGACCAGTATCATTAAGAAGTGAGCCGGGAGTTGTCGTGCGCACAGGAAGACGGCCGGATGTCATATTGACATGTTAGCTGCATACTTTTCGGTCTGCATGCGGATTTCGTGCGGTGACAGATGGAACGGTCTACCTATTTCAACAGCATTGACCAGGTTGCTACCAACTACCGGGAAAACATAACAAAGTAATCTAATCGGTCAAAACATGTAATCGACGTGAACGCCGACATGATTACCGTCAAATTCAAAACCGCCGGGCACGCGTCTACCGTCTACCTTTTCGACTTTATAGTCAATCCACAGATGGCGGAGGCCGATAACGAAGCCACCGTTCCGCCAGCCGGAAAAACTGAAATCGTATTCCATTAACCAGCCCAGCGCGTCGTCGAACTCCACTTTCGAGCCTCCGAGTTCCTTCAGGTCCAATTCGGGCGAAAGGTGGTAACTGAGCCCTGCACCGATACGATGTTTCCTGAATTCGTAGAAGGGAATCAATTCCAGCGGGTAGCGTTCGAAGGTAATGTCACCGTTATCCGTGCTGACTTCATCGAAGTGATATCCGATAGTCATCTGCAGGCTCAGGGCGGCTTGAGGTAGATAAACGACGGTACCTGCGGCAATCGTTATGAGCTCACCGGCGCGAAGGTCCTCATCATCGCTATCGCCGTCGAAATCCAGTTCGACCTCAGCGAGCTCATCTCCTCCATATGTCAGTCCAAAGCCGACGAGCCACTTCATCTCCACAGCGTTTGCCGATTCGTCCGCTACAGCGATTGCGCTTGCCAGACCCAGCATGAGTATGGTTATCGCCATTACATTCTTGCGCTTCATGATGGCCACTTTATCTAGTGCTGCGGTCGCGGAACAGAGGCTGTCGGCAAGACCCTACTCCGGCGGTTTGCGGAAAATCGGGTACAAACTGCGACAGCATCAAGTGTATTCAGTTCAAGACCAGAGTCAGTATATTTTCCGTGTATGCCCTTTCCGTGTACAAAGAACAGATACGAGCAAGACTAGGCGGGGATTGGGGGAATCACCAGTGAGGAAACTACTGTATTTGGCAGTTTAGTGCCTGAAAATGCATGTTGACTTGATTCAGATCAACTAAATCATGCTGCGTGTCGGACGAGCGCCTTATGTTGAATACTTCGTTATCGGATGGATTGAGGACTAGAAGCAGGAGGTCATGCAAAAGTCGTTACACGTTCCGGGTGTCCTGCTGTAGTAACCACGCCGGGCATCACCCAGCAAGGTCTGAAAACGATCGCCACGGAGATGTACCAGAAGTTCATGATCACCTGCTTCGAAAAACACGTCGGCGACGCCGGTGAGGGAAACATCCAGCAAGGTCTCTATGCCGTAAGCAGGACCGAGCGGCGGTACCGCCCCCCGTTCGCAGTCGTCGAACAAGTCTGCGATGTCATCTTTCGTCGCCAGCTTCAGATCGCGGTTGAGCTCGAAGCCAAGGTAGTCTATCTTCAGCCACTTGCTGGCTGGGATCACTATAATCGCATAATCCGACACATCCTTGACCACCACGGCCTTGGCGATATGGTCTTCGGATATACGGGTCGCTTTCGCGGTTTCCTGGCTCGATCCCGTGAAGGGATGCAACATCAGACCGTAGTTGGCTTTTTGCTGAACGAGGTAGCGTTGCTGTGTTGCTGCTATGGACATCGTATTGCTCCGCGGGATCAGGCTTCTGCCCAACCGTCAGGGAGCCGGGTCACATCAATCCCTTTTAACGATAACCCGGTTCCGGTGATCACATTACCTTCGTCAGCACCGGCTGAAGGCAATGTCGAAACAAGTGCTGTAATGATTGCTCTCATATCTGAACCCCTTCTTCAGTACTTGTGTACACAAGTACTGAAGAACACTGCGTGACAATACCGCACGGAAATACCTGTTCGGTGTTGTTAACTTAGTATAGAGGCAAGGCTTGTACCAGTGTCTGTAAAGTGACTATATAACAGGCACATGACTCGATAGTCGGGGAGCTGGTAAGGGGCTGAAACTGCTGTTTCCGTCGTCATCTGGAGACGGATAAGTAATGTAATCGACTAACCCCCCTTTGAAATCGGGCTTTTATGTGGTCGTCTGTTGGCGTCAGTACAGGAATCAGCGGGAAGAGGGAATCAGCGGATTCGGACGCGGCAGTCGTGCTGCCGACCCGCGTGCGATATGACTGACTAGAATATCACCGCACACGGTGGAATCCTATTCCGTTGTTATGCTGGCATCTTCGACAAGAAGGGGGTAAACGTAGCCGTAACCGTAATCCTTATCCAGCGATAGCTTGCCTTCGATGATGACAACAGCATCGATGGCTGCCGTGCCAGAGGTGGTGATGGTCAGGTCTTTCTGGGTGCTGCTGTCTCTGATATGAATCCAGTTACTATCCATGACGTCGGCAGTAAATTTGGTCACCTTCCCACGCACGCGTATTGTTTTGCCATTCATCTTTTCCTTATCGGCATAAACTTCGGCGATGGTGTTACCACCTTCAACTTTATGGATGCCATCGACTGCCATGGTCGCGGTTGCCGCTTTGGTTGGGCCATGTGGTGATGCGATTTCTGCGTTCGACTCCTTCAGGGCTGAACTATCGGTAAAGAAACGGTTAACAAAATAGATTAGGGGAAAATCGCGATTCATTGAGTTGCTGTGAAAGTTTTTCATCGGCATTTCAGTAGTAAAGGAGATCATATCACCGATTTTTAACGGGGTGGTTGTTGCTGCGGCCCAGAGCTTTTCTTTACCGGTATCAACTTCTGCATAGGTGTAACCGGCAGCCTCAATGATATCCGTAACCTTACCGTAAATTCTATTGGCGGCCTTTTGCTGTAATTCTCCGCTGTAATTCTGGCCGGCGTAGGCGCTATTGTTTATGCCTGTAATGAGCAGGACAGATGATGAACAGGCAAGCAGCACTGTTAGAATACCGGTGCGATATAACATAATGAAATGCTCCTTGATTAATCGATGGACAGGTGTTGAATACGATTAATTAATCGTCTTACTCGTTTAGGCTCACATTGGCGGTCGCGAGATTTGGAATACATTGTACAGCAAGAACCGTGGCGCGTATTGAAGCGGACATGGTTGACGCATTTTATGCTCCGGACAACTGAAATCAACACGGCGTGGGTGAAAATGAATAACAGCAGGATAATCAGGAGTACCAGTTGTGACCGGGTTCGCATTCTATGCAGTCAGACCTTACCCGCCCGGCGAATTGGTCGATGATATAGCCGTGTTTCTACAATCCGCGCTCATTCACCCGAGGGTCTACATTATGAACAAACAACTAAGCAGCTTTGTATTTTCATTGTCCGTATGCGTGGTGGCGCCTGCATTTGCGGTAGATTCGGGTGCTGTACTGGGCGGGGCAATAGGCGGTGGCGTGGGCGCAGCGGTCGGTTCCGAAGTGGGGGGGCGTGAGGGTGCAATTATTGGTGGAGCAGTCGGGGGTGGGGTGGGGGCAGCTATTGCCACGAATGATAACAAGGATGAAAAGGAAAAAACGGTCATTTACGTGGAAAGGCCTCATCAGGAAAGCCACTCGGACCACGCACATGGACATCGTATCCCGCCAGGTCACCTCAAGCACAAGCACAAGCGTAAGCACAAACACAGCCATCACTAGACGAACTGCGTTGAACCGGCGGCTTCAGGGTAATCGGTATCTGTTACAGTATTAACGACGCGGCACGATACGGGTAAGCTCGGCGATTGGCGGGTTCATACCATAACAGGTAAGTTGAAGCCGAACAGTGCGCCGTTTTCGTGCTCGAGGTCTGCCCATAGCTTTCCTCCGTGTGCCTCGATAATCGAGCGGCTGATGGATAGCCCCATTCCCATTCCCAGGGACTTGCTGGTCTGGAATGGATGAAACATTCTCGCAGCCATGCCCGCATCGATACCGGGCCCGTCATCAGTCACGGTCGTTTCGAGCGTGTCATTCGGCAGCAGACGGGTGTGCACGATTATATTTCCCGTGATATGTCCCGAGCCCCTTATCGCTTCCAGACTGTTCAGGATCAGATTGACCAAAACTTGCTCGATCTGAACCTTGTTTGCCATAACCCTGCTAGTTGGGGCGGCGCCGGGATGATGCTTTATCCTTACATGTCCGTTTTTCAGCTCAGGCTTTAAAAAGTCGATCGTTCCCGCGATTACCTGATCAAGAACCAGGGGCTCCCTATTATCGTTCCCCTTGCAGAGAAAATTACGCAGATGCTGGATGATCTGGCTGGCACGGTGTGCCTGTTCCTCGATACGTTCCAGTATTTCGACCAGTCGTGGCTCCGGTAATGGCAGTGAGTTGACCAGCGTTGTTGCCGTACCGCAATAGCTGGTTAACGCCGTTAAAGGCTGATTCAGTTCATGCGCCAGACCCGATGCCATTTCTCCCATGGTGCTGAGTCGCATGACATGTGCGAGTTCGCGTTGCTGCCGTTGCATCTTTTCCTCAGTCTGCTTGGCTTCAGTGATGTCCTCTGATATGCCCAGTAAGTAAACCGACTGACCCGTGTCATCAAGTATCGGTACTTTGCGGGTATGCAGCCACCGCTTGCCCAGAGCCGCTGTGTCTATTTCTTCTTCCGCAATATTCAGCTCGGTACCCGATTCAAGCACCTCACGATCCTTGCGGGTAAAAAAATCCGCCTGTTCCTTGGGGAAAAAATCATAATCGTTTTTGCCGGTGAGTTCCCGGGTTGTCAATCCTAACAGCTTCTCTCCGGCGTGATTGATGTGTATAAAACGTAACTCTCCAGCATCCTTGATAAAGACCATACTGGGAATGTTATCGACAACGGACTTGAGAAATGTTTCAGCTGTCTGTGCCCGTTCGCTAGCTTCATGCTGGCGTTTTAGCAAGATCTGAACATAGATTGCGAAGCATACAGCCACCAACAGTACGGATGTCCGCATCCACATCTCATGGTGAGTAGGATGAAGAATCTGTTCGGTCAAATTCCCTTCGCCGAATACAAATACATCAAGGGCTATATCGGCGACATAAAAGCCAAGCCCTACCAGAAGCCCTATCCAGATAACGCTGTATTGCACCGTGAGAGACCGATTGTTTTTTTTAATCATGTAGTTAATCGCCCATTACTTCAGCGTCACCTCCGCCAAGCTTGATTGTAAGCATAGAGGTTTCCAGTGTCTCCCGGGAAGCTCATTTACGGGATCGGAAGTGGGGGATTTGCATGAAATAAAACATTGGCAGCGATGAGCGGACGAATTACCGCTACCCACTTCCGGCCATCCAGAAACTGTTGCTCGCCAATGGGCCGTAACAAATAATGTGGCAGCCCTAAGGCTGCCACATCACCGGATTAGTAGGGCCGTCTTCCGGAGTCGGAGGAGTTAGAAACGAACCCGGAAGACCCTGCCCGCTGTTCTCTCGGTTCCATCCTCTCCAACCATAATAAAATTCGGGGATAAGCGATATTAGGGGTATTACGTACGCCACTTCACTGACCCAGTGCAACGAGCGCGGTATCAGCCGGGATGGAATCTGTTCGGACCCGCCATGTATGGCCACGGCTATCGCGACAGTTGGTATAACCGAACGAATCAGTTCGGTAACGCGTATCCGCTGCGGCAACATCTATCAGCCGTGTTGCTATAAGAAATGCAATAGTAAACCGTGAAACGCTCAATGGTTTGTCCCTCTGTGCCGAGCGCCCTCAGTATTACTCGCAGTTACCATTGATCAACTAGCCGCGCTGATTCCGGTCTCGGTTAATGGAGAGGGTGTTTGCCGGCAGGTGTTGCGAATGCCATTGTCCAGCCCCTGCTGTACCACCGGTTTGGACCACCCGTTGGCAAGGGACTCGAAGGATGGAGAAAAAGTCATATATATCAATAGGAAGTGGTGTTTCCCATCTGACAATCATGCTTCGCTGCCTGGCTAAAAGAAGACGTGGGCATCAGAAGCTGAGCAATCCCAGAGCCTTGCGAGTGATAAGCAGGACATCTGCAAGGTCAAATTTTCCATTGGGTGCTGGCACATCAGAAACCAGGGGGGCAATATCGCCATGCCAGAACTGATCAGGATTGAGTGGCTGGTTCTCAATCACCACTTGAATCCCCAGCAGAATGTCCGCCGTATTAACTTCCCCATCGACATTGATGTCACCATCAGGGATCGTCGAGAAATTAACACCACCTTCCAATACACTAGCCCAGCCACCACCCAATCCGCTTTGATGAAAGCTTTCCTCGGTTAATACGAGTTGGCAGAAGTATCTTCCCTGAGGAAGAGACAGTTGTCCTGGCAGGGCCCGAACCGACTCCCACTCGGCAAAAATGCCGACGTGGGCGTTGCCATAGTCGGTACTGTAAACGATAGAATTGATAGCAGGTGACGCCGCAAAATCATAATAGATAACGGCAGAATCATTCACGCCTGGATCTTTGTGGCCCGCACCGAGTCCTGTAGAGTCATTGGTGGCCCAAAGTACGTGATAACTGCTGTTAGCAATGAAGCTTACCGTGGCGCCACCTTGCTGATCTGTTGAAAAATAATCGAAAAGTAAATAGCCTTGATATCTGTAGTCAGGATCATCTTTATGATTAGCATAATCGGTATCATCTGAATTTCCGGGGTTTGGCTGAACACGCCACCACCTGCCGGCGTACCCGAGTTGTTCGTTAGTCCAGCCGTCCATATCTGAGTTGCCGACCAACTTCATCTGATAGGTAAAGTTGGGTTTGAGGCCGGTGGCAGTTAATGTGCCGGAAAAAGTTCCTGATGTGTTGTGATATGAGATGGTCACCAATGGCTGGGAATAAGTGAATGAACTCTGATAAGTCGATGAATACAGGTTGTCTGCAATATCCCTCCAGCGGTTGTTAATACCCGATCCGCTAATGGGTTGTAAATTTACAGTATCCGCCCAGGTAGTTAGCGGGAGAACAAGCCCCAGAACTAGGGAATCGACAACACGTTTTGTGAATTTGTATCGCATAGTATCTTCGTCTATCTTTAATCTAGGTGCGTTTTATACGATCCGCATGGAGGATCGATATCTTCGCTGTTTTCAGGTGTTTTGGCGGTAAAGGTATACCGCAGACCGGCGATCCACGCTACCGCGCAGAACAGAACATGAACAGAACGACACGCGCATAAAATGCTTGAAACGTGTGGCATCATATATAGGAGGATTCAACTTTTAAAGGTCTAGTATTGGGCGGCGGATACTTACCGTTCGCTGGGCCTTGAGCCCCCGTTTGCTGGTGGGTCAGCAAAGGGTATAACCCGCCACAACACGACATTTCCATACTAAGAAAAGGCGGGTAAGGCACGCTTTGAAATCGGAGACTACCAGCCCACAACCTTCCGAATACTATCTACCAGTAAACCAAGTAAACTTTCTCCACCGACGACCTTTCAACCTGGGAAATCACAGATGAAACCATTATGTGCTAGCTTGTATAGAAACCTGGTCGCCGCTGGTGTACTGAGCTGTCTGCTGGCGGGCTGTAGTTCTCTAGGACCTTCTGCCGTGCGAAGTGGAAGGCTTGCCTATAACGAGGCTATCAGCGAGACCAACAGTCAGCAGATGCTGTTGGCAGTTGTCAAAAACCGGTACGACGAAAGTGCCAACCTCCTAGCCGTTGCTAGTGTCACCGCCAATGTAAGTATCACGACCAGTTCCGGGATTCAGCTTGGTTTTGGCGATAATGACAATTATGCCGGTAACCTGGTACCTTTCAGCGCGGGTGCCGTCTACGAAGAGAATCCCACTATTTCTTATACTCCGGTTGCCGGAGCGAAGTATGCACGGCAAGTGTTTTCACCTGTGCCCGTTGCCGTACTGGCTCAGCTGACAGGATCCCTGGCTGATCCGACCTACGTCTATATCGCCTTGGTTTCGAGCGTGAATGGCATTCTGAATCCGGATTTTCAGTTCTACTTAACTGATCCAGACGCACGCTTCAGTCGCTTCGCCACGATCATGACCACGCTTACTCAGGCGCACCGCCTGCACTGGATCGCGGACCCCGGCGAATACGGCCGATTTTCGATCTTGATTGATCGCTACGCACCTGCCTATACCGCTGAGGTGAGCGAACTCCTTGCTCTGCTAGGGCTGCCCGCAGCGAAAGATAACTCTGCCCGGGTAGTGTTGCCCGTGTTCCTGGCACTGGATGGTCGGGACTCTGGCGGTGTGGGGCTAACCACGCGCTCAGTTGGAGATCTGGTGGAAATACTCTCGGCTGCGATTGAAGTACCCGAGGAGGACCAACGAACCAGGGTCGCCGCAGTCTATCCGCCACCGTCCCTCGCGGGGAGTGAGCTTCGCGTACGCCATAGCAGAACCAAGCCCGCGCGGGCAGCCGTGGCTGTCGAGTATCGTGATGGCTGGTTCTTTATAGACGAGACTGACCAGGCTACTAAACGGTTTTTCAGATTGATGGAATCATTGTGGTCCGTGACCATCGCTGATAGTGCACCAAAAGGCTCTGCCGCGCCGGTACTTACGGTACCAGTCAGTCGTTAGGTATCCGCTGTTAGCTGCTGTTCAGGGATTTTGGCTGAATGGCGGAGTGGGTCGTAGTAGGTCTTTTAGAGAAATAAAATATAAGGGAAACCTGTAGGACGTATTTCACTCTTTTCCGAATGGCCTGCTCAAGACCTAAAGCGGAATTTAGGCAAGCTAATATCATAATGAATAGCCAGCAAACGCGAAATAAATATACCAAGCCCGGCAATGACAGCAGCTAGGGTTACATCTTCTCTATAGTGTAACAGGCCTATGAAAAGTAAAGATCCACCCCAGGAGACAGTCGCATAGAGTGGACTAAGAAACACGACTGGGGGCTCATTGCATAGTACATCACGGAAGATACCGCCCATTGTTCCTGTCATCACGCCCATGAAACTGGCAACAAGCCAGGGTGCTCCAACCATGAGTGAAACCAATGTTCCGGCAATACCAAATGTTGCAAGACCTGCAGCATCAGCGACCAGGAATATTTTTTGTGGGATCACCATTAGTCTTGCAGCAACAAAAACAGCAATGGCACTACCGAGTGAAGCAACAAAGAACACCTGGTCACGAATCCAGAATACATCCCGGTCCAGCAGCATATCACGGAGTGAACCACCCCCTAACCCCAATGGCACTGACTTAAGCGGCTGGAGTGCAAGTCTATCGTAGTAAGCGTTTGAAATTGGTGAAGAAGGCTGACTCGAATTGATAGGATGTTTGTCGCCAAACAGACGTCCCACCAAATCCGAGGTCAGCCATGAACAAGCGTACTGCGCAATCAGAATTTCAGCAACACCGAGAAAGCATCCGTCAGGGCGTTCGCCGTCAGCGTGCCGTGGATTTTTTCAACGTGCTAACAGGACCGTTGCTTGTGGAACTGCCCGAGGCGCATCTGCCGGCGCATCGAGAACGGCTCTACCCACCCACAGTCACCTTGTCGATGTTCATCAAACAGGTGCTGGAGGCTGATGGCTCTTGCCAGCGAGCGGTCAATGGGTGGGTGGCGCAACGCGCAGCGGAAGGGTTTTCCTCAAACAGTGTGCACACGGGAGCTTACTGTAGAGCACGCCAGCGGTTACCTGCGGAGATGATGATGGCGCTGACGCGCGAGACGGGTAAGTTATTGTGTACTCAGGCCGATAGCGGATGGCGGTGGCGGGGTCGCACGGTGAAACTGGTCGATGGCACCGGCATATCAATGCCGGACACGCCAGGCAACCAAGTGCAGTATCCACAGCCGAATAGCCAGGCGTCGGGGGTTGGTTTTCCGCTGGCCCGTTTGGTCGGCGTGATTTGCTTATCAACTGGCGCGGTGGTTGATGCGGCGATCGGACCTTTCGAGGGTAAAGGGCACAGTGAACATGACCTGTTTCGTCGATTACTGGGCGCTTTGTGTGCGGGCGACGTGGTATTGGCCGATGCACTGTATTGCAGCTACTGGCTCATCGCAACGCTGCAAGCCCAAGGCATTGATGTGTTGTTCGAGCAACATGGGACGCGTATCACTGACTTTCGCCGCGGTTGCCGGCTTGGGGCCCGTGACCATATCGTATCCTGGTGTAAGCCTCGGCGCCCAGATTGGATGACACCTGAGCAGCATGCCAGTTACCCCGACAAGCTCACTGTGCGAGAGAGCAAGGTCGACAGCCGGGTGTTGGTGACGACGGTGCTTGACCCGAGAAAGACACGGAAAACAGATTTGCTTGAGCTGTATGTGCAACGCTGGCACGTTGGCGTGCCCGGAGAAGGGCGCATTATCCAGTCGGTGAAAGTCCGACCGAGGCCAAGAGACTCAGGCCTCGTAGCTTGGGAGGCGCCGTGGCGCGAAAGCAAGACGGTGAAGCCCTCCGACCACGTACTCGCATTGGAGTACAGCAACGTACCAGGTTGTAACGTACAGTGAACGTAGAGGTAGCCTCGTCACACGCAAACCCGGTGGCCGAGACGGTCGATAACGCGCGAAGGCAGCAAGGGCCGATCGAAACGAGTCCGATACGGCGGTCCTCACCGGCGGGGTATCAGCGGCGACATGGTACGAAGGATGATGTGTCAACCGGGGAAGCCCTCGGTGCCCGGCGAAGAAACTTCGTCGAGGAGGCCGGTCCTATAACCGTGAGTGGGAAGTGGACCGGCAGGCACCAGGGTGGCGGATCGGGTCGTAATACTGATGATCGGCGTGCAGCAAAACGCGCCAGGAGGGAAGGGCCCGGACCGGTGGGTATTCCGTTGGACAAAGTGAGGCGGGGGTGAGATGACAAAGGCGCCCATCAGTCTGCAGGATCTGCGACGGCGGATATACCGGAAGGCGAAGTCTGAGAAGACGCATCGCTTCTGGGGTCTCTTTGTGCATATTGCCAAGACAGAGACCCTCCTGGCGGCGTACCGTCAGGCCAAGAGTAATGGGGGTGCCCCTGGCATCGATGGCCAGAGCTTTGCGGACATCGAAGCCGAGGGGCTGGCCCTGTTTCTCGAAAGCCTACGGGACGACCTCCAGACAGGCAGGTATCAACCTCAACCCAACCGACGGGTCGACATCCCCAAGGACAAGGGCAAAGTCCGTACGCTTCAGATTCCCTGTATCCGCGATCGTGTGGTGCAGGGCGCGCTGAAGCTCATCCTCGAGGCTATCTTCGAGGCGGATTTTTGCCCGAACACCTACGGGTTTCGGCCCAAGCGGTCACCGCACCGTGCCTTGGCGAAAGTCAGGCGCAGTGTCATGCGGCGCATGTCCACGGTGATAGACGTGGATTTGACGCGCTATTTCGACAACATCCGGCATTCGGTGTTGTTGGAGCAGATCGCCAAGCGTGTCCAGGACCCTCAGGTCATGCACCTGATCAAGCAGATCATCAAAGTCAGTGGGCCTTTAGGGGTTCCGCAAGGAGGCCCGTTCAGCCCACTGGCGGCGAATATCTATTTGAATGAGGTGGACTGGTACTTCGAGGCGATCCGTCGCAAGACCGCCGAAGGTTCCTTCGAGGCGGTAAACTATCATCGGTTCGCCGATGATATTGTGATCACCGTCAGTGGTCACTCCAGCAAGCAGGGCTGGGCTGAACGTGCCCTGCACCGCTTGCAGGAACAGCTTGAACCTCTTGGGGTCGAGCTGAACCGGGAGAAGACCAAGGTGGTCAATACCCTCAACGGAGAAGCTTTCGGGTTTTTGGGGTTCGACCTGCGTCGTGAACCGAAGCGAAAGGGGAACGGATACTACATCAAGATGACGCCCAAGAAGAAGGCTCGAAAGGCCATCAAGGCCAAGATACGCGACATCATACGACACGGCGGGGCGACTCCCGCCAAA
>Ga0316201_10001629_pt1 | contig 15316 bp, 8 predicted proteins | sample CS6wburrow_MG_FD_204516 | JGI IMG/M metagenome (GOLD analysis project Ga0316201, IMG submission 204516) | Coastal sediment microbial communities from Delaware Bay, Delaware, United States - CS-6 worm burrow | ecosystem: Environmental > Aquatic > Marine > Coastal > Sediment | place: USA: Delaware... | reverse complement strand
TAGCGAGAATTTCGAAAAGCGCCGAAGTATGAAAATCGCTGGCTCCGGCTAGTTCGCGATCAATGCGGCTCAGGGAGTATAGGCCGGTGGCAACAGAAGTGGCACCCACGACGACGAACGCCAATACAAGAAACATAACCACTTGACGTTCGCTCACTGCACATCCTTGTTCGTCGCTGTTTTGGTGATCTGGCGATTGTAGAGGGAAAGCTGACAGCTCGAAAGGGGCGAGCGCCCCAAGTTTGCGCCTGCAACACCGTCGTTTTACACAGTGCTTTCGTTCTTCTGCAAGCTTCTGTCGATTTGCGCAAGCAATTCTTTCGCGTCAAATGGTTTTTTCAGTATCGGACTGGTCTGGGCCATGTCCCCCAGGCGGTCGAGCTGACCCGCTGCATAGCCGGTCATAAAAATGATTGGCAAGTCTTCGTCGATCTCGCGAATACGACGCGCGAGGGTTCCACCATCCATCGACGGCATTACGACGTCTGTCAGGACAAGGTCGATTCGATTGTCGTCTTGTTGCTGCACCATGCGCAGCGCCTCAGCGCCGCCGCACGCCTCCAGCACATTGAACCCTGCATCCTGCAATAATCGCTTGAGGATGCTGCGCACTGAGTTTTGATCCTCAACCAATAATACCGTCCGCGAACGTGCAGATAAGTGCGGCTGGTCAGGCGCCGCTGTGCATGCCGGTTCCGTGGCAACACCCTCGGGCAGGATGATGCGAAACACGGTGCCTTCTCCGACCGTGCTTTCCACCTCGACGGTGCCGCCCCCTTCGCTGGCGAAGGAATACACCATCGACAGCCCCAGCCCTGTCCCTCCATCGCGCAAGCTGAAGAACGGTTCGAATGCGTGAGCGCGCGTTTCTTCATCCATGCCCATGCCGTTGTCTTCGACAGAAATGAATCCGTAGCACCCGGGGCCGAGCGTATCAGCCAGATGTTCGTTGCCCGACAGGACCAGCCTGCCGGATTTCACGTAGATGGTGCCGCCCTCGCTTGACGCGTCGCGTGCGTTAAGCACCAGGTTCAGGACGGCGTCCTCGAATGCGCCCCGGTTGCCCACAACAAAACCCGTGTCGTTGAGTTGCATTTCGAGTGTGAGACCCACACCCACCAGTTGTTGCAGGGTTGGCTTCATTGCCGCCAGCGCCTCGTCGGGCGAGAAGGACTGCAACGTCGGCTTGTCCTTGATCCCGAATGCGTGTAACTGTTTGGTGAGCTCGCCGGCTCGGCGCGCGGCTTTGCCAATCTGTTCAGCGTCGCCGCGACTCTCGCTGGCCTCGAGTTTCGACACAAGCACATCGGCGAATCCCTGGATCACCATTAGCAGGTTGTTAAAATCGTGCGCCAGTCCGCCGGCCATGCGTTGCGCGGTGTCCATCCGCTGCGTCACCTCGAGTTGCCGGTTGATGCGGCGGTGGCGCGCTTCCAGCGTCTGCTGCTGTTTGAGCAGGCGGCGGTCGTAAAGAAAGCTCACGCCCGCGGCCGACAGCACCCAGAAAACGACGAGAATCTCCCTTGGCGAGCGCGTTAGTGGATCGGCCCAGCCGAGAAACTCCAGAGCAATATGAACCACGGGCGGGACCAGTGCGAAGTAAGTCAGTTTACCGCGCCACGCGAAGATCAGTTTCTCCAGGTTCTCGTGCGTACCGGCAGCCCGTGCATCCGAGGTACTGCGAGCATACAGGCGGGCCGCCGCGATAAAGCCCACTAGCGGCACAAGCCAGAGGGCTTCCACCAGCGTGCCCTGGATTGGTGCATCGTATTTGCCGTTGATTCTCGATGCCAGATCGAGGCTGTCGAGGAGTACAAATCCCGTGGTTGCCGCAACCAGGCAGTTATAACATTGCCGCCAAAGGCCGTGGCGCCAGGAGTGGCGCAGCGCAAAAACGCGCAGGAACAGGTACAGGTTGAGTGCGACGAAGAGCGTCGCGGACGGTATGTTGGTCAACAAGGCGCCCGGGTTATAGGTCGCCGGAATGATCACGAAATAGACCAGCAGACCAAAGACGAAAAGGGTGGCACCGGTCGATTCCAGTTGGCGAATCAAGTCGTCACCGGTGTCCTGCGAAGCTCGGTGGGGCCGCAGTTGAAATCCCAGTATCAGGCACAGGTAAAAGCCCAGATAGAGAAGGTCCGCGGTCAGGGTCGCCGCGGGCGGGGTTTGAGGGAAGACCGGGTCGATGACTCGTACGAGCAGCCAGAAGGCGAAACCCGTGGCAAGGTAACCCCAGAAAGCGCGCGATCTCTTGCCAGAGGCTGTGCGTCGTGCCGACCACAGCGCCACACAGGTCAGTAAAAGAAGCGGCGCGTCGAAGTAGAAAGGATAGTGATTAATCCAGAAGACTGAATCTAGGCCAGGCGCGGCCAGAGGAATCGACACCAGCACGATGAGCACGATGGCCGCAACCAGGTACGGATCCGCGAGGATTCCCTGCCCGGTGCTGCGCTTCGTGCCGCGAGCTTTCGTCATACCGAAGACTCAGTTAGTTAGTCAAAGCAGTTTGATCCTACGGCATCACGGCGGTGATGGTCTACTGATGAGTATGCACGCGCCATAGCTGTGGGCCTGCGGATGCTCCGGGTCGGCCGCGATTCATCACTGTGCGCGGCCGTGCGTCGCTGAAAAAATCAGTTATATTGACTGACATTGCAACCCCTGCTGTCGGTCCGTCCGACGGCCTTGAATCATCGCCACTGCATCGACGTCACCTTGTCGATGGCGGCGGGCAAAACCAAGAAAGAGATGCGCTATGGCCTTAGCGAAAGAAGACGAGACGCCTGACGACGAGAAGGCCGCACCAACGTCGAGGCGTATCGGATTGATCCAGATGGCGTCCGCCCTGATCGTCATTGTCGTGCTCGTGGCCGCCTACGCCATCACGGTCAGCAACCGCCTCGATCAGGTCGACAAGCATAATCTTCGCACCCTCGTGAAGATGGGTGGGTCGATTGAGACGATCATTCAGAACTCAAACACGACGATAAAGAGCCTGAAGAAGAAGGATTACGTTTGTGAGTTCTTCAAACGGCAATCGCGATTGGAATTGGCAGGTTCCATGGAATGCGGGCAACTGCAGGGTATTTTTGAGGTAGGGCATGCTTTTATTGACCAAATCAATATGGCTGCCGATACTCTTGCAGTTGAAGCAGCACAAGCACAAAGGGTCGAATTCAGTTTAGCGCCGACGGGACTCATGGTGGAGAAGGGCCTTGTTGTCAATGTTGAAGTTTTCGTTGCCTACGAGATAAAGAGAGACCCACGGGAAAATAAGCAGCTAAATGACAGGATCCTCGGGAATTGGCCAGAGCAGGTTAAGCTGCGCGTGAATCTCCCGGAAATTCTGGAGGCGACTTCGTTTGGAGCGGCCTTCCAGTCTGTCATTGTTGCTGCTCCCGATGGGCAGGTTGTGCACCAGCACAGGCCACCCTCGCAGGCTCTGTTCGGACCGCCCGGCCAGCAATCCGAGATTGAGTCCGACAGCATTGAGATCGGCAATCTGAACTACCTCCCGCTGACCAAACAGCCGCCGAAGTTGAAAGACAAACTCACGCCTACGGTATTTGCACGAATTAGCGATGCCACTTCCGTGAACGACATTACGCTGGCTGGTTCGCCATACACCCTAATGTGCCAGCCTCTTAAACTGGAGTACTTGTTCAAGCGCGGCGAGCGCGTTTCCGGAAGCCAGGAAGAATCGGAAGCTGATTCAAAGCAAGCCAAGGACTGGCGAATTTGCGGTCTTGTTGACAATGCGCAGTCTGTGCGCCGCTCGCTGGAGGTGGCCTCGCCGCTGGCGATTGCAATGTTCGCCTTTGTTCTGATCGGTATTCTCGGCTGGCCGATCGTTAAACTCGTGACGATGCAAACGCGCGAGCGTATGCGCTTCATTGAACTCTACGTCGCCATGTTGTCCACGATCGCAATTCTCATGCTCGGCACGGTCCTATTGCTGAATACGGACAGGGCCGTGGATGTCCACGAAGCATCAATGGCGCAGCTGGAGACTTTGGCGAAGGGTCTGGATCGCAATCTGCACGGTGAGTTTAAACAGGCCAGGATGCAACTTCGCGCTCTCGACATGAAACTGGTCGATGAGCTGGGCTCTCTGGCCTCCAGTGGGGTCTGCTCAACGCGCTCGGAACTTGTGCAAAAGGCTATTGGTGAGTCGTGCGAGTTACCGTTGCTGGCACAAAATCTGTTGCAGGGCAGTGCTTCTGAATCGTGGCTCCGGCCGGCGGAATATCCTTACCTGACCCAGGCATTCTGGATGCGACTTGACGACGATGGAAAACAAGTCATCAAGGCGACGGTGCGAGAAGCAAACACGCCCGCAGTTTCGGTGTCGAGGCGCGATTATTTCAAAGCGGTCAAGGAGAGGAAACTATGGACAGCGGCCGCTCCAGATTGCGTCGTCAGGGCAACTGACGAGGAGATTGACGAGGAAGAGTGCGCTGAGGCTGAGTACTTTGTCCAGTCATTCAGCTCTATGACAACCGGTGAATTTTCCGCCGCCCTGTCGATGCCGTCGAAGCTTGCGCTCCGTAAAAAGGGCGCGAGCGGTTATGAGTTTGGTACCGATGATGAAGCCTCGGTAAAAGATACGGACCGCCTGGGAGTTGTCCTTTCGCTGCGCCCGTTATCCGTGATGTACCCGGTCCTTGCCCCGGGCGTTGGATTTGCCGTCATCGACAACAAGACGGGTATAGCGCTGTTCCACTCGGATGACCGCCATGCGACGGTTGAAAACCTGCTCAAGGATGAGGGTATCGCTGACAGGTTGAAGGCGGCGATCCGCTCGAGCGCCGACGCCCACTTCAGCGGGCTCTATCGTACGCGTCCTCATCGAATCTACGTGCGGCCCATGTCGCCCGAGCCCTGGTCGATCGTGGTGTTTTCGGATGCCGAGATTTCTCGCACCAGCAACCTGGAGGCGCTGTCGCTGGCGATCATGCTCATATCGGCTCACCTGCTCGTATTCGGAGTGGTAACGGGGATCTACCTGATGATCAAGGGGCGCGATACGCCCGGCTGGACCTGGCCAATGGCGCATTGGGAGCATACCAACCGAATCGCATTTTACCGGGGCGGATGCCACTGGCTGATGGCTTGCGGTCTGGCGATGGTCAGTTTCGTGTGTCTGCTATCCGCAGATCACGTGCTGTACGCCGTAATGTCGCAGCAGGTGGCCGTGATACTGGTCCTGCTGCTCTTGGGTTTTTGGCGCCAGATGGGTCAAGGCAGCGCGCACACGATCGACCGGACCGGTTGGTGGGCATTTGTGATAGTTCTGGTAGTTTCCGCGATTTTCATAGCGATCCGGTCGCCATGGTGGCTGGTGGCCATGGTGATCATAGTCGGAGCCTATTTATTGATCCCGTCACGGTTTTGGAATTATCGCCTGTGGGGTTACCGGGCCTGCTTCACGCTGGTCTGGTTGGTGGTGGCCATTCCACCGTCAGTTGGGTATTACAAGTACGCGCACAATAGGGACTTGAGAGTACTGTCTGAGCTTGAGGCGGACTATTCACAGCGTGCCCAGATGCATCGGGAAGAGAGCTTGCGCCGCGACACCAGGGAATTTGCAGGCGCAGATCAATTTTCCATTAACGATGAATTTCGACAATCGGCGTATTGCCTGTCGGGCGAGTCACAGCCCGTTGATACCTCTTACATCGCCACTGCCCGCGATTGTTACCGCGTTAGTGATGTACAGCTAACCTATTACCTGCAAGCGGGCGATAAGGCCGGCGCGATGAGCTCAGCAAAACACTCTGAAACCCTTGCAGCCAACATCAAGCGCACGCTCAATCGACATCTGCCCATCTACAACGAAATGACGAGCTACTCGCGGTATCGAGATCTTCCGGGATCGCCGCTTCCAGATTCCCCACAGATCAATCAGCCCAACCAGACGAGTGCGGCCAATGACGGCAACGACGCGAAATCAGGTATGCAATACCGCATGCCGTTTGGCTCCGTGACGGTTGTGGGCGGCATCGTTATGCTGCTGCTGCTGTGGGCGTGGGCCAGCTACGGTGCCCGTCGCCTGTTCTACGGTGAACTCGACCCGCACACCAGCGCCCTGAAGGTCGACGACATTGTGGCGCACAACGTCCGGCGTCACACTATCGCGACCCTGGCCACCCGTGCCCAGTACGCGTTTCTAGCCGAGGACAGCAGTCGGCACTGGCTGTATGACCTGTCACAACCGGCCTCCCTCGACGCACTCGAAAACCTGGAGGGCGACGAACTGATTCTGTGCACCCATCTTGGCGACGCATTGCGCAACGATAAGCTGCGGCTTCGCGTTCTGAGCCTGCTCGAACGGCTGGCACAGCGCACGCAGGGCAACGTTATTGTCGTCACATCGGTTCCCATTGGCGAAACCCGCTCGTCGGAGACGTCGGAGTCGCAGGGCGACGATGCCGAGGGGCGACCGTGCGTATTTCCGTTCAAAGCCGATGGCGAGAGCGCACGCTGGTGCGAGTTGCTTACCCACTTCCAGCTGGTTGATGTCAGTATTCACGGTAACGCCAGCTCGCGTATGTGTAACAAGACGTCGCTGACGCAACTGCCGGACAAGACATGGCTGGCGTGTGAGCTCGACGCCATCGCTGGCCTGCGCGCCATCATGGGCCCCGACCACGAAGAGACACTGACCCAGCCGCTCACCCGCCGTGAGATCATCAAAGAGATCAGCCGGCGCGCCAAGTGGTTCTACCAGTCGCTGTGGGACAATTGCTCGTCGGACGAGAAGCTCGTCCTGACCCAGCTAAGCCGGGAAGGCGTGGTCAATCCACGAGAAGTGAACGCGGTGCGATCACTGCTGGCGCGTGGGTTGCTGCGCATGGACCCCGTGCTGAAGCCGATCAACAACAGTTTCGGTCGCTTCGTGGCCTCGGCGTACGATCTGGCCGAGGTGCAGCGCCTCGAATCGCGTGGCCAGAGCACGGGACTGAACAAGCGTTCCATTCTACTGGGCCTGATCCTGCTCGTGCTGCTCTTCCTGTGGTTTACGCAACGCGACGTGGTGGAGACCTGGATCGCATACGCCGGCGCGATTGCGGTGGGTATGTCAGCTGTTCTGCGAATGATGGACAGCCTCAAGGGTGGCGGGCAGCAGCGTTAGCGCAGAGGGTTACCCGCAAAAAGGGTCAACGCCCGGAATCGTCGTCCCGCGTGAAAGGCACGAAGATCACCGCGGTCACGCTGCGGGTGTCGTACTCTTCGTCCGACAGGCGTGTCACGACTTTTAGAATTTGCGTGCGGCCTTCGGGCCCTACGGGAATCACGAGTTTGCCGCCGACGGCAAGCTGCTCGAGCAACGGCTCAGGAATTGTCGCGGGTGCGGCCGTCACCACGATGGCATCGAATGGCGCGTGCTCCCGCCAGCCGTGATAGCCGTCGCCGGCGCGAACGGTGACGTTGTCGTAACCGAGCCGCTCGAGCGTGCTGCGTGCGCGCTTCGCCAGCACATCGACAATCTCGACCGTGTAAACATGGTCGACTATCTGCGCGAGAACGGCGGCCTGGTAGCCGGAGCCGGTGCCGACTTCCAGCACCGTAGATGCGTCATTGACGTCGGCCAGGTCGGTCATCAGTGCCACGATGTAGGGCTGCGAAATGGTCTGGCCTTCGCCGATCGGCAGCGGCCTGTTCTCGTAGGCCAGGGCCCTTAAATGGTCCGGCACGAACTCATGGCGTGGCACACGTTCAACGGCCTCGAGCACGGTTTCGTTGACAATGGCCGGCGAACCTTCGCGAATCTGTTTGAGCATGTTGTCTCGCTGGTCATCGACCGCCGGCTGCGCACACGCCCCGCCGACAGCGGCGAGCAGGGCGAGTGTCATGCCAATCCGGGCGACACGAAAAACGATATTCATATGGTAATTGTAGCTCCCGGCGGGCACCGCCGGTATCGTGGATTATGCGAGTGCGTGCTGCGGTTTGCCTCAAGGCGACTGGCCCTTGAGGATTGACGGGTAGCATTCTCCTGCATCCGGCATTTCGTGGGAGATCGGCGTAGTGTGAGCACCCGGTGTTCAAGGTACAAGATGGTGGCGTGGAGACTAAAGCGTGCAAAACAGCAAGAAAATCGAAAACCTGATATCTGATATGAACCTGAGAGAGAAGCTCGGGCAGTGCGTCATGATTGAGCCGTGTTTTTGCCTGGCGGAACGTACCAGCGAGCAATTTGGCGAGAGCTTCACCGGACCTCTGGATCCCGCATACCTGGACAAGCTGCTGAATGAATACTGCATCGGCTCATTCCTGTTCGGCGGCGCAACCCGCATAGGCGACGGTTCGCCGGGCGCCTGGGCCGAGTACATCGCGAGCGCCAGCGAGCACGCGGCCACCACGCGCCACAAAATTCCGCTGTTGTTCGGCATCGACGCCGTGCACGGCGTGAACTTCATGAAGGGCTCAACGATCTACTCGCACAATCTGGGCGCCACGGCGACGTGGAACCCACCACTTCTGCGGCACTACGCCAGCCTGGTGGGCGCGGAGCTCTCGGCGATTGGATTCAACTGCAATTTTGCACCGACCATCGACGTTGCGCGGGACGCGCGCTGGGGCCGGGTGTATGAATCGTTGGGTGAAGACCCTTACCTTGCTTCGCTTGTGAGCAAGGCGCTGATCGAAGGATTGCAGGGTAGTGGCGATCTTGCCGCGTGCGCCAAGCACTTCGCCGGTTACGGCGAGGCCAGAAACGGCATGGACCGAACGCCGGCCGATTTGTCCGAACGCAGCATCCTGGAAACGCACGTTCCGCCTTTTGAGGCCGCAATTGCCAGCGATGTCCTGACGATCATGGCCAGCGGTGCGGACGTCAACGCCATGCCCATGCCTGCTTCAAAGAAAATGCTCACGGATCTGCTGCGCGACAGGCTCGGATTTCGCGGCGTGACAATGTCCGATTGGGAAGATGTCGCACGGCTCTACAGCCGGCACAAGATATCGGCCGACAGCAAAGGTGCGGTTGCCAGGGCGTTCAACGCCGGGCTCGATCTGAACATGGCAGTGGCAAATATCGCGGTCGTCGACGACATGGTTGAGCTTGTGGAAGAAGGAAGCATCTCCATGCGGCGCGTCGATGAGGCCGTCCGCAGGGTGCTCCACGTCAAATTCCGGCTCGGCCTGTTTGAGCGCAGGCCCATCAGGATCGACAAAGCCAGCGCCCTGGTTGGTAGCGCGCAAAGCAAGGAGACGGCAAAGGAAATGGCACGCCAGTCGATCACCCTGTTGAAAAACGCTGATAATCTATTGCCGTTGTCCAAAGAAACGAAATCCATCCTCGTGACCGGCCGCTCGGCAACCAGCAAGAGGAACCTTTGCGGCGGCTGGACGCTGGGCTGGGGCGGGGCGCAGGAGGAAGACCTCGATTGTTGCACCGTGCTGGATGCGATCGGGAAACTCGTTTCGCCCGACACGCGTATCACCCATGTCAACGATGCCGCCGAGTTGGCAGAGCTGGCCGCATCCGCATTCGATGTCTGTATCAGTGTGGTCAGTGAAGAGCCCCATTCCGAGTGGCTTGGCGATTCCATGGACCTGGCGATGGAGCAAGAGGAGTCCGCGCTGCTCAAGGCCGCCTTCGCCACCGGCGTACCGGTCGTCATGGTGTCGTTACTCCCCAGGCCGGTGAATATTACCTGGGAGGCGGACAACCTGGGCGCGATTGTCTGGGCCTACTCGCCGGGTACCGAGGGAGCGGGGCCGATTGCCGAGGTGCTGTTTGGTGACGTCAACCCGTGCGGACGGCTGCCCATCAGTTTCCCGCGGCACACGGGTCAGATCCCGGTGGTTTACAACGCAAGAAGCTACGTCAGCGATGAAATCAACACGCGTTACGACCCACTATATCCGTTCGGTTTCGGTTTGAGTTACACGCAGTTTGAGTACCGCGAACTCCGGCTTCCCGCCTCGGTCAACATAGGCGAGGAAATGGAAGTATCCGTCAGGGTTAAAAATGTCGGTGCAGTTGAGGGCTGCGACGTGGTCCAGCTCTATTTAAAGGACGTCTACGCATCGGTGACGCGGCCGTTGAAATCACTCAAGGCGTTCGCCAGCGTCTCACTGCAAGCAGGCGAAGAAAAGACCGTGCGTTTGAAATTGGGGCCGCAACAACTCGGCCTCTATGACGAGGATCTCCAGTTCGTGCAGGAGCCAAGGGCCATTGACGTGATGATCGCCGAACTGGAGGCGCGATTCGAACTTGTGAGCACCGCGGCGACGGCATAGGCGGAGCACGAACGTCGACTGAGTTCAGCGCCCGCTCAGCGGCAGAGTCTCGATCGTGGCGCTGACCTTTGGACGAGGCTTTGCGTAAGCATGATGACCCAGCCAGCGGGTGTGCCATGCCATCGCCAGGATCACCACAAAGGTAGCCGCATTGGCAGGTATCTGCAGATTGAAATCGACGCCACTGTGAATCAGCATGGCGACCACGGCCATCAGCACCCCGCAACCGAGGCCGCGCATCATCCGGTGACGCCGCTTGACTTGGGCGCGCACTGCTTGCCACAGGCTCAGCAACACGATGCCCGCCAGCATGGCCAGACCCGGCAGGCCAAGCTCGCCGGCAAACTGAAGGTAGTCGTTGTGCGCATTCTTGTAGTAGTAGAACCCGACCTTGCCGCTGTCGTACATGGGGTAGGTGCTGGCAAAGCTGCCGGCCCCGGTGCCGGTCAGCGGATAGTCGCGCACGATTTGCAGCGCATCACGCCCGACGTCGATGCGAGCAACCTCCGTGACCGTGGAGGTCTGGCGTATCTCGTTGGCGACTTTTTCGATGCCAAAAAGATTGCCTATGATCAAAACGTCAATCAGCGCCACGCTGACAAAGAACGCGACAATGGCGATGCTGATGCGTCTCACGGCCAGCACGTAGTAGGCGCCGGCAAGCAGCAGGCTGCTGAAAAATGCCAGATTGCCCATGCGTGATTTGCTCAGCACGAGGGCGATCACCATGATGACCAGCGCGATGCGCACGCGTGCTTTGTCTCCAAGAATCGTGGCGAGTAACCGGCGTGCGCTATCGCGCCAGTGGGCCGCCGGTGTTGTTCGCATGTCGGCCAGCATCAGTCCGACTCCGAGCGCCAGGCACATCTCCAGATAGCCGGCCAGGTGATTGGGGTTGATGAAAGTGCCGGTCACAACGCCCTTGTTGTGCACTTTCTCAACGAAAAAACCGAACTCCAGTCCGGATAAAGTCATCAAGGCTCCGAAGGCAGCCTGAAAGACCCCGCAGAACACCAGTACCAGCGCCAGAGTGCGCAACCGGTCGCGCCGGTTGACCAGCAACAAGGTCAACGCGAACAGCACGCCGTAAGCGAGCGTCTTGAGCACCGCTGCGCGCGTGGCGGACGGATCGAGAGACAGCACGGCGTTGGTTTGCGCGTGGGCGTAAACGTCAGCGCCGTTGGGGGAAAGTAGCGCAATGAGAGATGGCGGCAATGGGACGAGCTGAAACAGTGTCCAGGCAAAGACCATGGCAAACAACAGCAACGCCGGCCGGGCATGACGAAACGCCGGCGTGGTAGCAACCCGGCCCGCGGCGAAAAGCACGAGCCAGATAATCGCCAGCGCGAACAGCCAGACTTCAAAAATGGACCAGGCCCACAGGTGATTACTGGCTACCGGTAGCGGTACCCAAACCAGGGCCAGCAGAAAACCGACAAACACATGGCGGTCGGCTGCTTTGACTAATGTGTCGGGGGATGCCATCAGGATTCAGTCTGCGCAGACCCGTTGAGTCGCGCCCGTCGGGAATGGAGCCGCTTGATTGCGATTAGTCGGAAGGGCTTGGATCGCCACAATCCGCGTGACCGATAGCGTTGCCAAGTGCACTTGGAATGCCAATGTGGCCGTGGCCCTGGCAGACATCCGTCGGCGGAATGAATTCAAGCGGGCCGTCGTCGATGGTCTTGCGTAGATCGATGCCATTGCTCATGCCATGGGCAAATCCCAGGCCCAGATGCCTTTGATGAAGGCCGCCGGTGACGGGAGGCGCAGCGCCTGTCGTTGTCGCCGACGCAACGGCCTGGTTGTTTTTCTCAGTGGCAGGATTGTCAGACAGATCGGTTTTGACCAGCACATTGGCGACCACGGCCAGGAAACTCGCCATATCGTCGTCTGTGGCAACGGCAGCCTCGCTCGATCCGGCGTCCACGGCCCGGATGGCGGCATCTTCGGTAACGCCAGCCTTATCCGCCGTGGCAAATACCGTCATGCACACGGCCGCCATGGCGCCTGTGATTTTTGTAGCACAATTAATTTTAATCATATAAATCAGAGCTATATGCTTCCTGATGCGCCGCAAGCGCCGCAGGTCTGTGGTGGAATCAATCATTTGAAAGCAAGCGCGGTGCACCCGCTTTGTACCTTCGGGCCGCGCCGCATCGAGTATAGCAGTGTAGTAGCAGTCACCAGGCAAATGCTAATACTGGTCGACTTTTTCGGCAAAGCGATCTTGCGCACAAAGCGCGCGCAAATGGGGCTGCGTTATGTCAAGCAATGCCTTGCTCGCCGCGCACAGCCGCGGCCAGGCGCCGTTATCGCTGACGATCTGCAGAGCGTTTTGCGGCTGCCTGTGAAGAGCACGCTCGAGGTTCAGGATAAACTCGCGCTGTGCGCCGGGCGACAGGAATTCCCAGGTCTCGCTGCCCAGATCCATGACCAGCCGTTGCGTGTCGTTTTTCCACGGACCAAATCGCGACGCATTGGACAGCGCCTGGCTGTAGTCGTCGGTGCCGAAGTTGCCGAGGCGGTAGTGTTCCAGCGCCAGGTTGCCCCAGTAATACGGCCAGGTAGGTCGGTTTTCCATTGCCCTGAAAAAATACTCGCTGGCAGCTTTAGCGTGAGCATCCATTTCTTCGATGCTCAAATCATCGGCGAACGCGCTCAGCTTGATTTGATGCAACCGCCCCAGAGCTTCCAGGTACTGTGGGTTGCCCGGCATCAATCTGTCCGCCTGCGTCACGCTATGGTCAATCGCCTGCCACTGAGCTTCGCTGACCGTGTCGGTGCTGAATCGCTTTTGTTCCAGATAGTCGATGGCTGGCCGCGCATAGATACCGGCCAGACCATTGCGTAGCGCAATCGAGGCAGGCCATGTCAGCAGCAGCGCGAGAACGATGGCTAACGCAATGACAAGCGGCGGCGGCCGCTGCTGTCTGGTCTTGGGCATGATGGTCTAATGCAAAGGTCGCTGTTGTGCCGGCGCGCACGCGGTTCGCATGTTGAGCATCACGGCTCCCGCGGACTCACCGTGCTGCGCAAACTGTGTGTGAACGATGGCCAGCGGACGATCGAGTACCAGGGCACGTGCTGCCTTGTCGCCGACAATGTGGGCAGCTGCCTCAAAGCCCTCGTGCAGGTCGGGGCAGCGTCTTTGCAGGTTGTGCGCATCCGTTGCCAGCACCATGAACGCATCGGATTCGAGCAGTTCGATCGCCCGCTCATGCGAGGCTTCACCGAAGCGTCCCGCGACGGCGCTGGCCGTCAGCTGCAAGAAGCACCCCATCTCGATGAACGGTTCGATTCTAGCCTGGCGGCGAATCACATCCTTGTTGCGTTCCGGGTGAGCGATCATCGGCCGCACCTTGAGGTCCAGCAGTTTTTTTACCAGCTGCTCGGCACCCGGCGGGATGTGACTGTGAGGAAACTCCAGCAGCATAATGCGATAGCCGTCGAGCTCGCCCAGAAACGGGAGCTCCTCCCGCTCGATCAGCGGCAGGATTTCCGGCGACAGCCGCACTTCGGCGGCCATCCCCAGGCGCAGCGGGATGTCAGCGCGCGCCAGTTCGGCCTTGAGCCGCTTCCAGCTTTGCGTGATGTTCGGCGCGCTGTTGTCGTAGCGGCCCGGATGGAGATGCGGCGTGACAATCGAAAAACGAATGCCATTGTCGTAGGCCGCCCGCGCCATGGACAGGGCCTGATCCATATCCCGGGCACCGTCGTCAACCCCCGGCAAGAGGTGACAGTGAATATCGATCACAGGCTGGCCGCTTTGGCTCGGAGTTTACGCGTGCTTTTGTGGCGACCGCCGTCGGACTCTACAAGCTCGTCGTATTCGCCGTAGTAGCCGTAGTCGCTGTAACCCTCGGCCTTGCGTACATCGAGTTGATTGAGCACGACACCGGTAATCGGGGCGTTGAAGCGCTGTAATTGACCAAGCCCGTTCTTTATCTGCTGGATCGAAGTGGTATCGGACTTGATTACATAGACCAGGGAATCGGCATGCGTGGACAGCACGGCGGCATCGCTTACCGGCAGGATAGGTGGGCTGTCGATAATCACCCGGTCGTACCTGTCGCGCAGCACCATGATCAGTTTGGACAACGCGCCGGATGACAGCAGTACCAGCGGGTCGGGCGGAATCAGCCCGGTCTTGAGCACGTCGAGGTTGTACTCTTCGACAGTCGTGATGCAATCCTTGATCGGCGCCTGGTGCGCCAGCAGTTCGGTGAGGCCGGGCTGCGAACGATCGAGGTTCAGCTTGTGCGCCACGCTGGGGTGGCGCATATCCGTGTCGAGCAGCAGTACTCGTTCGACCTGCGCAAACGCCAAAGCCAGGTTCATGGCCACGGTTGATTTGCCTTCCGCGCCAACCGATGACGTGACCAGGATAATCTTGTGTGGATTGTCGAGGCTCGACAGCGAAATTCCGGTTCGGATTGTGCGGATGGCCTCGCCAAATCTGTTTTGGGTGTTGTCGAATAAGGCCAGGGCGGCGTTATTTCGCGCCTTGCGGCCCAGTAGTGGCACCATTCCCAGCAGCGGCAGGCCAAGCTTGTCATCGACGTCGGCCGCGCTGCGAACGGTGTTGTTGAGTTGCTCGAGCAGGAACGCCGCGCCGATACCCGTTAGCAGGCTTAGTCCAAAAGCCAGAATAATGGCGAGTTTCTTATTCGGTTTGATCGGATATCTGGGCACGATCGCCGCTTCGACAACCCGAGCGTTCACCGACTCGAGATCGCCGGTCTGCGCTGTTTCACGCATGCGGCTGTAAAACAATTCATATAGCTGGCGGTTGGTTTCGACTTCGCGCGTAAGGCTCGCCAGATTGGAACCCTTGCGGCTCACTTCCTGGTATTGCTGCTTGGCATCGGTCAGGTCGGCCTCCAACGCGGCAACCTCGGCCTGCGCGGCCAGGTACTCGGCGCGTATGCCTCCGGCAACATCGCGCTGCTGGGATTCCAGGTTTTGCGTCGCCTCGGCCAGTTCCGACTGCGCCGCGATCATCTTTGGATGTTTGGGTCCATAGCGCTTGCCCAGTTCCGCGACCTTCTGCTCGGCGGCC
>Ga0316201_10001628_pt1 | contig 15320 bp, 13 predicted proteins | sample CS6wburrow_MG_FD_204516 | JGI IMG/M metagenome (GOLD analysis project Ga0316201, IMG submission 204516) | Coastal sediment microbial communities from Delaware Bay, Delaware, United States - CS-6 worm burrow | ecosystem: Environmental > Aquatic > Marine > Coastal > Sediment | place: USA... | reverse complement strand
ACGAGAGGCTAACATGAGTTTTTTGAAAAAGATGTTCGGCAAGCAAGACCCGGTTGACGAGATGCGCCAATGCCATGCCCGGCAGGACTGGGCAGCAGTTCTGAATATCGCGGGACAGATTGACCGGAACGAACTGGATGAAGTGATGATTGTCGAGATCGACGGCTGGGAGAATCAGGCCGGCGACACTCTGGCCGCCATGAACCTTGAGGAAGGTTCCTGGGCACAGAAATCAGGTAACCTGTTGCGTGCCCGCGAGGATTACCAGCTGGCCATTGAACAGGCCCGCTCCGATCAACTGCGTGAGCGCGCCGAGCAAGCCCTGGCCGCTCTGGACCGTGGCGAGTTCCCGCCTGAAGAGACGGTAACCGAAGCAAGTCCGGCCCTGCACGCCGGCTGCAACAGCTGTGCTCCGGCGGCGGGGCCTGGTACTGATGGTGTCGAAGCAGACCTTGACGAAGAGACCCGCATGGAACTGCTGTTGGCCACCATGTCGCCGGATCTGGCAGAGCGGTACCTGGCTGCCGGAGCGGAGTTCCGGCAGGCATGGCTGACAGCCCAGGATGGTGACGAAAAGTCGGCTTTGGAGCTTCTCGAAAGAGTTCCCTCCGCAGAGCGAAATGCCTTGTTCCTCTTCGAACGCGGGGTTTTGATGATGCGTAGCGATCAGAACATGAAAGCCCGCCAGGACCTGCAGGCCGCACTGACCGCAGAGCCTGACCTGTTTCCGGCTTACGACGCACTGACCGAAGTCCTGATTGCAGAAAGGCGCGGCGACGAGCTGCAGAAATCCCTCAAACAGAATATCGCCGAAGAACGTTTTGTCGGCTTTTGCTGGGCCAAACTGGCAGAGCTGCATGCCCAACGCGGCGAGTTGGAGCCGGCGCTGACCGCCGGCCTCGAAGCCCTTGATGAAGGAATCACCGACCCAGGCCTGATCATGCTCTGCTCGCAACTGCTGGAGCGTGCAGAGCGCTTCGATGAAGCGGAAGCCCTGCTGATGCGAATGCCCGGTGGCGGCTGCGGCGGCGGAGTCCACCCGATGCTCGCGGAGTACTGGCTACGCCGCGGACAGAACCTGGACAGGGCGCTTGAATCATTCAAAGGAGCCATGCGCCAGGAGACCGACAACCCCCGCTGGCTGCTGCGCATCGCCCAGGTTTATCTGGCCAAAGGCTGGAAGAAGGAAGCCTCCGAGCAGATTGAGCGGTTGATGAAGCAGGGCGGGCTGCCGGACCAGATTAGCACCGAAGTCAGAACCGTGGCGGATCAATTGCAGAAAGGTTGAACAAAAGCAATAAAAGAAGAGTCTGGCTGAAGTAACCTGGATTTCAGCTTGAATGGTTTGTGCGTCCGTGTGTTAACAGACTCGCCGCTCCGATGCGCATGATCTCCAGCCACTTGAAATTCATCACATGGCGACGCCAGAACAGCTCCTGCTTATCACAGACCGTCGAAACACTGTAATGATGGATGTCACCGCGTAATCGATCCAGTGTTTCCGGGTCCATATCCCCTTGTGAACGGGCGATCCTGTCCTTTAATGCCCTGGCCTGCCTGATCCTCTGTGCGACCCCATTTCCACGCGCCTGGTCAACGCGCCCGAACCGGAGCTTCATGGCGTTCAGCGCTTCAGCAGCATCGTAGGTCACTTCGACCATCTCGTCACGACTCATCCACTCGGTTTCATAATTCAGAATCTCCCCCCACGTCGACTTAAGGAGCAACTGGCGGTGTTCTTCCAGGGTTTTTGCAAACAGCCGGTAGCCGTACTTCTCAGGGTGATCGAAGCCATGGCTGCCGGGATCGAGAAATGGGCCCATCGGCGAGATAAAACAGGACAACCGCCGGTCGTAACTGCGGAAGAGTTTTTCACAGTAGCCGATTGTTTTCATCACTGAATCTCTGGTCTGCCCGGACAAGCCGATCATGAAGAACACATCAAGGCGATGACAACCAAGACTCAGGGCCTCCGTGATCACGGCCTCCATCTCGTTATTGGTGTAAAAAACCTGAGAGTCCTGGTGACGGCGAATCTCTTCGTCATGACTCTCCGGTGACAGCTCGAGGCTCCAGTTTTTGACCGATCGGTCAATCGAGCGTAAATACTCCGGGGCAGGCATGCCGAAGACTTCGAAAACGATCTCGTTTGTGAGCTGCGCCTCCGCGAGGAGGACCAGTGTCTCGCGAACATAATCATCCCCGGCCTGGAGCAGATCGCCCACCAGGAAGATCGGCCCGCGCGAAATCCTGCAGACATCAGAAATGTTCTTGACCAGGTTGAGCGGACTGCGGAACGCCGGCTGGTTCCGCTGGCTCAACAGCACGCTGGCATGACCGGAGCCACCACAGGTGACACATTCGTGCACACAGCCACGGACGGTGAAAACCGCAGTGATCGGATTCTGCCACCAGCCGTTGAACGGCAGGACGCTCTGCAGATCACGATAACGCATCACCATTCGCACCATCCGCTCCGGTGCCAGATCGACATAATCCATATCCGTAGAGAAGCAATTAAACGTGTTGACCTGGACCTCTCCCTGCTCTTTCCACACCAGGTTGGGGACATCCTCCAGCGGGCCGTCGCCTCGCAGGCAGAGCAGCAAACTATGCAACGGCGGCTCTACAGAATCCCCACGCAGAACAAAATTTACCTGGGGATAACGGATCAGCTCGTCGTGATAATAGCTTGCTGACAATCCGCCAAAAATAACCGGGATTTCCGGGTGGCACTGCTTGGCCAGCCGTGCGATCTCGAGTGCGCCATGCGCATGCGGCAGCCAATGAAGATCGATGCCAAACGCCTTCGGCTTGAGTTTTGACAGGAACCTGGGGACATCGAATCCGGGATCGTTCATCATCCGTAAGGCCAGGTTGACGATGCGCACCCTCATGCCTCTGGACTCGAGGTAGTTGGTCATGGTCAGGAAACCGAGCGGATACATCTCGAAGACCGGAGAGGACGGGATCAGGTCACTGACCGGGCCGTACATGATGGCTTCCTTACGGAAGTCGTAAACACTTGGCGGATGTAGCAGAACCAGGTCGGTCCGGGACATGAAGGCCTCCATCAACTGCGCCAATGATTCCCCGGCAAATTATGTTGGTTTTGGTTAATTATATCAGGTATTTTTATGGGGACCGGCTCCCGACCTGTTTGCATGGCGTGATGCCACTTGAAGGAACGGGGTGTCTATGTTAAGTTGCGGAACTTTCGTCAGATCCAAGATAACCGTGGAAGAGCATGATATTACAGGGAACACTGGTTAACATCGCAGCCGTCGTTGCCGGCTGCCTGATCGGCAAATGGGCCGGCCGTTTGCTGTCAGCGAAGATGCGTGAGACCCTGATGATCGGCCTGGGGCTGGCTGTCCTGCTGATTGGACTGCAACTCGCACTGCAGAGTCGGCAGATTATGATCGTCATCGGCAGCCTGATCTTCGGCGGCCTGATCGGTGAAGGGCTGGGATTGGAAAACCGACTGGAACAATTCGGTCTGCGCCTGCAGAAGCGTTTCTCCGGCACGGGCAGGACTGCCGAAGGTTTCGTCACAGCGAGCCTGCTTTATTGCGTCGGGGCAATGGCAATCATGGGTGCTTTGCAGGATGGCCTGGGAGGCCCGCCGACGATCCTCTACGCCAAGGCGGCGCTGGACGGTGTGGCCTCCATTGCCCTGACCTCGACGCTTGGCATCGGCGTGCTCTTCTCCATCATCCCACTGTTTGTCTACCAGGGCGGGATCACCCTGGTCGCAGAACTTGCTGAAAAGGTTCTCACTGAACCGGTTATTACCGAAATGAACGCCGTCGGCGGACTGCTGATTGTCGCCATCGCCATCGACCTGTTGGGGATCAGGCGTCTGCCGGTGGGCAACCTGCTCCCGGCAGTCTTTGTCGCTATCGGACTGCTCTGGGCTTTCGGCATGGCCTGAGGCATGACAGGCCACAAGACTCAGGCTGTAGGGGCTTGTTCGGCGCGACCCGTCGCAACCGGCCCAGGCTGCACCACCGGCAGCGTGACGGTGAACCGTGCCCCCTTTTCCACGTTGATGACTTCAATTTCACCATGGTGATGAGCAATAATCCGGTGGGAAATTGACAGGCCCAGTCCTGTTCCCTTGGCGAAGGTCGAGAAAAACGGGTTGAACATGTTGCGCATGACTTCAGGGCTGATCCCTCCGCCGGTGTCTTCTACTTCAATCATGACCGCCTTCTCTCCGCGAAAAGAACCGGCCTTGGCCCTAATCGTTATGACCCCACGTCCCGCCATGACCTGACGGGCATTGATCATCAGGTTGAGAAATACCTGTCGCAGTTGACGATGATCACCGACAATCATCGGCAAACCCGCCTGCATTTCCGTGATAATCTCGATCGATTGTTTCTGGCAGTGGTCATATTCGAGATCGAGAACCTCCTGCAGAACATCCGTGATGTTGCAGTTTTCAAGACAGACCAGCTGTTTCTTGCTGAAGGAGAGGATATTGTCAAGCATTTCCTCCATACGCCTTACTTCGCGGGCAATGATACCGGCATATTCATTGGCTTTCGAATCCTGGAGGTCCTGGCGGTTCAGGCGCTGGGCAAACCCGCCGATTGAAACGAGAGGATTTCGCAGCTCATGGGCAACCTGGGCGGCCATTTCACCCAGGACAGCCATCTTCTCACCCTGGATCAACTGATCCTGAACGTCCCGCAGGTTGTTGTGAGCCATTTCCAGACGCTTGACCAGGCTGGCATTGTCGAGGGCAGAACCGGCCTGGGCGGCAAACAGTTCCAGGAAGCGCCTGTGTTGAGGGGTTATCTCACCCTGCGTCAAAGAATTGTCAACCAGCAGGACCCCCATAACCTGTTCCCGGCCAACCAGGGGGGCGCAGGCGTAGGTCTTGAGTTCCAGAGCATCGGAGAGTTGCCGGCCTCCGGCCGGTTCACTTTCCGGATCAGAGACCAGAACCACCCGCTTTTCCAGGAACGCTCTTGCCAGGGCGTTATCCTGCCCATCGAGGGGCAGCCTCTGCTTGACAACCTTCTGGTTGTAAACTGTTTTTCTCTGGGCTTCACGAGCCTCCTCATCAAGTTGAGATTTCTCCCAGAGCAGATCTTTGTCTGCACCGAGACAGGCCAGAGCCACTGCCTTCCGGGTCACCCCCAACATCCCCTGCAGCATCCCGGTGCGCCGGTTGACGGTAAACAGTGTTGCCCTCTCAAAACAACCTGCTTCGATACTGGTTGCAGCAGACAGGGCCAGGTGCGAAAGCTCATCCAGGTTGAGCGTGCTGTGCATCTTGCGAGACATTTGGTACAGGATCGATGTCTCGCGGCTGGCCGCTTCCTGCTGTTTTTCAGCTTCCACTCTCCGGTACAATTCTTTGTTCAATTCGGCATAGGATTGACCCATTTCGCGGAACAGCGTTGTGAAGGGTGATCGAAGAGTGCCTTCGACCAGAGCCATATAGGCGAAAACGACACTACCCAGCTTGAAATAATGGCCGAGAAAGTTGAACAGCCCGTCAACCTCGGTGTAAAAGGTGAACATCAACTCGGAGGCGACGCTGATCGCAATTGATAACAGCAGCAACGTGGTAAGCTGCGGGTTGAGGTTTTTCCTTTGGATATAGAGAAGGGCCGCGGCAAGGCAGAGGACAGCGATTATGGCATACTCGGAATACACCTTGAATGCTGTCAGTCCGACACCCTCGACATAGCATGGTGGGAAAAGGTCCAAGGGCCAGACCAGTGCGACGAGAAAGCCCGCAACCAGCAGGAATGACAGCAGCCAGGTTTTTGGCGAGCAGATTTCCTTCCGGCCAAGGATGGCAATCGCACAGAAGAATGCACACGCACTGATCGTTCTGGCGATTACCCATAATTGCGTGGCCGTATCCGCTCCAGCTTCGGGGAGGATCTGCATCCCCTTGTAGGAGAAAGTGTGCAGCAGATCGACCATGCCGGTCAAAAGAAAACCGATCGCAAGGATCACGAAAAACTGGCTGTGCACCAGGTGCCTGGTATTCCAGCCGATCAGGAAAACCGAGGTCAGCAGGATAATACTGAAAACTTCTATCAGGGTGTGGACCAGCAGATAGTTGTAATGGCCCAGGACAAACAGAAAAAGGCCGGCGAGCAGAAAAACTGCCAGGCCGGCCTTGAGAGATAAACGGGTAAATATGATTGACAGGTCAGTGTCGGATAACTGCGGCACCACTGTCGGGTTCTGGTTACAAGGATCAGATTGTTCGCCCGGCATGCTACCTCCCGCCGGCCGGCAAAGACCGAAGCGAATCAGCCGATTTTTTCCTGACGCTCCTGTTCAGTCTTGCATTCGATGCACAGCGTGGTTACCGGACGGGCCTTGAGACGCGCTTCGCCGATCTGATCACCACAATCTTCACATTCGCCGAATTCACCGGAATCAATACGGTCAAGCGCTTCGCGGATCTTGCCGATCAGCCGGCGTTCACGATCACGGATACGCAATTCAAAGTTGCGGTCGGACTCCAGCGAGGCTCGATCGGTAGGATCGGGGAAATTGGTCTTTTCATCTGTCATTTCGGAGACCGTTTTGCCTGCTTCACGGAGCAACTGGTCCATTTGCTCCTGCAGCAGCTGACGAAACTCTTCCAACTTGGCTTTTTTCATAAGAAAACTCCTCAAACTAGAACGGGCACAAATTAAATGAAATTGACCTTCAAGTCAACCTAAATACCCGATCTCTGCATTTACGCTCTGAACTGGGCCAGCAAAACATAGGCCAGGGCAATCACCGCGAACCATGCAGTGAAGATATCCGCCTGCCTGAGCGGCGGGTGTTTCGCAAGTTGTTCGGTCTCATCCGTAACCGTTTCCTCCGGGACCGACTTTATCAGGCAGGTCAGTAGGGCCGGAAAATCCCCATAGGAGTTGGAGATTATCAGGAAGTCATCATCACCGGCAACCAGGGTCATAAAAACCCGGTTCCGCACCCGGACCGTCTCCAGGCTTGTGACGTCAGCAAAGCGTATCCGGCGCTGTCGGAAAGGACGGTAAGCCGTAACGTCTTGCGTATCGATCACCAGGCGGCGGAACGCGCTTTCGACAAAAAGAACGGCGATAGGTATGATCAGGCCAGCCAGGATAACGGCCTTGGCGAGCGGCTGGCCCTGCAGGAGGCAGACCACCAACAGGGCAACGGTCAGAACAATCAGCAGGCCCATAGGCACGACAAAGGCACGTCGGATAACAAATGTCCGTTGCTGCTCCACTAAACCGGCTCCTCAGGATTGATGAAATGGCCACTGCGACCGCCCTGTTTCTCCGCCAGGTGGACATGGCCGATCAACATGGTTTTGTCCACGGCTTTGCACATATCGTAAATCGTCAAGGCGGCTACAGAGACAGCCGTCAGAGCCTCCATTTCGACTCCGGTCCGGCCGTTGACTTTGACGACGGCCTCGATCTTCACCAGGGATTTTTCAGTATCAGCGGCGAAATCAACCGCGACGCTGTTGATCATCAGTGGATGGCATAGGGGGATCAGCTCAGAAGTCTTTTTCGCCGCCATGATCCCGGCCAGTCGGGCGACATCGAACACATCACCTTTTTCGATCTGCTTGTCGAGGATGCGCTTGAGTGTCTCCGGCTGCATCCGAATTTCACCACGCGCTACCGCAACCCTGCGGGTGCTTTCCTTGTCACCGACATCAACCATGATCGCTTTGCCATCCTTGTTGAAATGGGTCAACTTTTCCATCACTCGTTCCTCGCTCGGGAGGCGCGAAGGGTGAGGTGCGGAAAAGCTTTTTCCCGTCTCTCACTTCGCGTTTCGCACTTGCTCAGTTAAATAAATCTTCCAAAGCTTCTGCAGCGCTGCGCACGCCGATCAGCTGGATGCCTTTTGCTTGATCAAGGGTCTTCAAATTGCCGGCGGGCAGCAGGCAGCGGTTGAAACCGAGCCGGGCAGCCTCTTTGACGCGCAGTTCCGGATGTGAGACTGCACGCACCTCTCCGGCCAGGCCGATCTCGCCGAACAGGACGGTACGCTCATCGATTGGCCGGTTGAGATGGCTTGAGGCCAGCGCGGCAACGATGCCAAGGTCAACCGCCGGTTCAACCAGGCGCACCCCCCCGGCGACATTGACGAAGATGTCCTGGGCCAGCAGGGCATAGCCGACTTTTTTCTCCAGCACGGCAACCAGCAGCGCGATCCGGTTGGAGTCGATGCCCATGGCCTTGCGCTGCGGGTTCCCGTAAGCGGCCCCCGAAACCAGCGCCTGGATTTCCACCAGGATCGGCCGGGTCCCCTCAATCGCCGGTACGACGACGCTGCCGGCGGCTTCCTCAGGACGCTCCGCGAGGAACAGTTCCGAAGGGTTCGGCACTTCTTTCAGGCCGACGTCCTTCATCTCGAACACACCGATTTCATTGGTCGAACCAAACCGGTTTTTGACCGCTCGGAGGATCCGGTAGGGATGCCCGGCATCCCCTTCAAAATAGAGGACGGTGTCCACCATGTGTTCAAGCATACGTGGACCGGCGATCGAACCGTCCTTGGTGACATGGCCGACGATAAAGGTCGGAATGCCTTCACCCTTGGCCAGATGCATGAGCCGTCCGGCACATTCGCGCACCTGGCTGACACTGCCGGGAGCTGACTCGAGCGCCGCGGTAAAAACCGTCTGGATCGAATCGACTACCAGAAATGCCGGTTTCAGCTCCCGGACCCGTTCGAGAACCGTTTCCAGGGAGGTCTCTGCCAAAAGGTAGAGGTCTTCGGCCACGACATCGAGACGGCCGGCACGCAGCTTGACCTGGCGGGTCGACTCTTCGGCGGTCACGTAGAGGACCGGCCCGCAACGGGTCCAGCTACCGGCAGCCTGTAACAACAGGGTTGACTTACCGATCCCCGGATCGCCACCGATCAGGGTGAAGGAACCGGGCACCACGCCGCCACCGAGGACCCGATCGAATTCTGCGATGCCGCAGTGCAGGCGATCCTCGTCGGAGGCCGAAACTTCCGCCAGCCGCACCGGCGCGCTCTCGGAGCGCAAGGGAACCGTCCGTCCACCTTTCCTGGCGACGGTCACGGTCTCTTCCACCAGGGTATTCCACTGGTTGCAGTCCGGGCATTTGCCGAGCCATTTGGGGCTCTGCATGCCGCACTGCTGGCAACTGTAGATGGTCTTCTGTTTCAAATTGAGCCTCTGCAGACAGATAGGTAGGTCATTCTAGGCTGACCGGTTCGGACTGTCAACGACCGTCACCATTAACTTGCAACGCAACCTCGGTACGACCTACAATGAAAGCTGACAGTCGGAGGCATCAATTGAGTCATTTCTCACTGAAATACGGTTCGACCGTCATGTCGGCAGACCTGGTGGCACGAACCCTGTCGGCATCGACCTTACCTGAGCTCCCCGACCCCGTCGAAGAGGTTCACAGAGCACTGTCGAATCCGATCGGCGCAGCACCATTGGGCAAGATCGTTGCTCCAGGCGAACGGGTTGTGATCGTCACCTCCGATATCACCCGCTATACCGGCAGCGAAATCTACCTGCCGATCCTGGTTGAACAATTGAATCAATGCGGTGTCCCGGATGAGGCTATCGAAGTGATCATCGCCCTCGGCATCCATCGCAAGCAGACGCAGACAGAGCATCGCAAAATTCTTGGCCCGCTTTATGGCCGCATCAATGTGTATGACCATGAATGCGACGACCTGAAAGAGCTGGTGGACCTGGGTATAACTTCATCCGGACTGCCGGTCCAGATCAACCGACGCGTCGTCGAGGCCGACCGGGTGATCGTCACCGGCACCATAGGCTTGCATTACTTTGCCGGCTTCGGCGGCGGCCGCAAGAGCCTGGTCCCGGGCGTGGCCAGCCGGGAGACCTGCATGGCCACCCACTTTGCCATATTCAACCCGCCGGAGCAGGGCGGCCGTAACCCAAAGGCTTGTACCGCCAATCTCGACGGCAACCCGGTCCATCTGGCAATCCTCGAAGCGGCCCAGATGGTCAAACCGGATTTCATCCTGAACACGGTCCTCACTGCTGACAAGCAGGTCGCCAGGGTCTTTTGCGGTGAACTGGAGCAGGCCCACCTGACCGGCTGCAAACTGGCAAAAGAATTATATACATCAGAATTGGACAAACCTGCTGACATGGCGATCGTCTCTTGCGGTGGACATCCCAAGGACATCAATTTTATCCAGGCCCACAAGGCCCTCGATTACGGAGTCCACGCCGTCAAGCCGGGTGGGACGGTGATTCTCCTTGCCGCCTGCCCGGACGGGTTCGGCAACCCCACATTCTTCGACTGGTTCAATTACGAGGATCTGGACGTCTTCGAGAAAGCTCTGCGCAGCCGTTACGAGATCAACGGCCAGACCGCCTGGTCGACATTTAGCAAGGCGCGGGCCTGGCGCGTCATTCTGGTCAGCGAGTTGACCCGCGAACAGACCGAAAAAATGGGCATGGAGAAAGCCGCAACCCTTGACGAAGCCCTGCAGATGGCTTACAACCAACTGCCGGAGAATCCGGAGATCGTCGTCATCCCGGATGGCGGGACAATTTTACCTGTTATATTGTGAACAATGAGATAAAAACAGGCCACCAAGGCACTAAGACACGAAGAACAAGCCAATTTTACATAGACTCATCTTGGTGACTTTGTGTCTTAGTGGCTAACAAGAGACAGCGTGACGACAAAGGCAACAAACATGCTTTCAGAACAAATCATAAATGAACTGAAATCGATCGTCGGCAAAGACAACGTCTTCACCAGCAAGGCCGATCGGATCTGCTACTCCTACGATGCCACCCAGCAGAGTTTTCTGCCTGACGTGGTGGTGCATCCCGGTTCGACTGACGAGATCAGCCGCGTCATGAAGCTCGCCAACCGCGAGCTTATCCCGGTCTTCCCGCGCGGCGCCGGCAGCGGCTTCACCGGTGGCAGCCTGCCGACCCGGGGCGGTATCGTGCTGTGCACCGAGCGCATGGACCGCATCCTCCTGATCGACGAAGAGAACCTGGTCGCCACTGTGGAGCCCGGCGTGGTCACCGAGCAGTTCCAGAAGGAAGTCGAAAAGCTTGGCCTCTTCTATCCCCCCGACCCGGCATCGCTCAAATTCTCCACCCTTGGCGGCAATGTTGCCGAGTGCGCCGGCGGCCCGCGCTGCATCAAGTACGGGGTCACCAAGGACTTCATCATCGGTCTCGAAGTGGTCACGCCGACCGGTGACATCATCACCACCGGCGGACCGACCATGAAAGGGGTGGTCGGCTACGACCTGACCAAGCTGATGTGCGGCTCCGAAGGAACGCTCGGCGTCATCACCCGCATTGTCATCAAGCTCCTGCCGTTACCGGAAGCAAAGAAGACCATGCTGGTCCTGTTCGATTCCATCGATGGCGCCGCGCAGGCGGTTTCGGCAATCATCCGAAGCAAGATCATCCCCGCCACTCTCGAGTTCATGGATGGCCGCACCCTCGACTGCGTACGCCAGGCCACCAACCTCGAGGTCCCCGAAGGTGCCCGGGCAGTCTTGATCATCGAGGTCGACGGCGACCGCGAATTTCTCGACAAACAGGCCGCGCGGATTGCCGAGATTATCAAGCCGCTGGGCATCGTTGAGACCCGCATCGCCACCACCCCGGAAGAGAGCGAAGCGCTCTGGCAGATCCGGCGCTCGGTCTCGGCCAGCTTGCGCAAGGTCAACCCGGACAAGTACAACGAAGACATCTGCGTACCGCGCAGCAAGGTGCCGGAGATGATCCGCAAGGTTGACGCCATCGCCGAGAAATACGCCATTCCGATCGTCAACTTCGGCCATGCCGGTGACGGCAACATCCATGTCAACATCATGGTTAACAAGAAGGTCTCCGGGGACACGCTCAAGGCCGAAGGGGCCATCCGCGACGTCTTCAAGGCCGCACTCGAACTGGGCGGCACCATGAGCGGCGAGCACGGCGTCGGCATCGCCAAGGCGCCCTACATCCCGCTGGAGATCACCCCGGAAGCGGCGAGCTACATGAAGGCCATCAAACAGGCGCTTGATCCAAACAACATCCTCAACCCCGGCAAGATTTTTTTCGACGATGAAGATTTTATTGCCGAATAGACCAGCGGGGACTCCTCTTTACACATTTTCGCGACACGCGCTACGGAACATATGGCAAAGCTGAAACAACTCGAAGATTACCGCGAAGAGATCGAGCACTGCGTGAAGTGCGGTGCCTGCCGTGCCCATTGCCCGGTGTTTGTCGCCGACAAACGCGAAGGTCGGGTCGCCCGGGGGAAAATTGCCCTGGCCAGCTCGGTTCTTCAAGGTGAAGTCGATTTCGAAGAAAAGGTGCTGGAAGACATGAGCCAGTGCCTGCTCTGCGGCAGCTGCTGCGCGGGCTGTCCCAACAAGGTCCACACCGAAGAGATCGTCGCCGCCACGCGGCGTCGGATTGCCGAACAGCAGGGCCTTTCAACCTTCGGCAAGGGCGTTGCCGCCGTTCTGGGGCGGCCGAAGCTGATGAACCTGCTGGCCAAATCAGGCGGTAAACTGTCCACGATACTGTTCAAGAAGCTCCCCGAGGATAGCGGCCTGCGGCTGCGCTTTCCGGCTCCTTACCTCGAAGCGGACCGCACCCTGCCACCGGTCACCGCAAAACCGTTTCGTGAGAGAGTACCGGAGATCATCCCGGGCGATGAAGGCCAACCGACCGTCCTGTTTTTCACCGGCTGCGGTATCAACTACATGTACCCTGCGGTCGGCGAAGCCTTTCTCAAGGCCCTCAGGTTTCTTGGTGTGACGGTCATCATTCCCAGGGACCAGGCATGCTGCGGCCTGCCTGCAGTCAGCGCCGGCGCGACAAAGACGATCGAAAAACTTGCCGAGCAGAACCTCGTTGCAATCAGTCGCCACAAGGTTGACCATATCGTCACCGCCTGTGCTTCGTGCAACGCCGGTCTCGGCGACATTTACGCAGAGATGGGGGATGAATTCAGCGACCTGTCAGCTAAAACAATCGACATCTTCGTGTTCCTCGCCAACCACGGCCTGCCGGAGAAGCTGGCGGCACTGCCGAAGGCTGACAAGCCGATCAAGGTCACCTATCATGACCCCTGCCACCTGCGGAACCGTGGGATCACCAAAGAGCCGCGCCAGATCCTCAAAGCCCTGCCTCAGGTGGAGTACGTCGAGATGCCCGATGCGGCGACCTGCTGCGGCCTCGGCGGAACCTACTCTGTCTACCATTACGAAACCAGCAAGAAGATCGGTGCCAGGAAAGCTGCCAACATTGCCGCGAGCGGTGCCGAGGTGGTCGCAACCGACTGTCCGGGCTGCATCATGCAGCTGCAGGACAACATCAACCACGCCAATGGCAAGCAGCAACCGGTGCACATCCTTGAACTTCTTGCAGAAGCCTTGCCTGAAGACATTTAATTAGGACATTTTGCATTGCGGGTTTGCATGCGTTCAGCAACCTGTTAAAATGGCCGCGTTTACATGAACACCTCACCCGACCATTCCTGCGAGGAGGAAACTATTATGCAAAAACTGTTCGTACTGATTGTTGCAATTCTGTTTGTCAGCTCCAGTGTTGTCCTGGCCGTTCCGGCAAAGAAAACCATCGAGTTCAACGAAAGCCCGATGGGTAGCGTGACTTTTGACGGCACCATACACAAGGAAGCCGGCATCAAATGCAAGGAATGTCACAACAGCGGAATGTTTCCGAAGATGAAGCAGGGCACTGTCAAAATCACCATGGACGAAATCTATGCCGGCAATCTTTGTGGTGTGTGTCATAATGGCAAGCGTGCTTTTGATGCCAAGGGCAACTGCGCCAGGTGTCATGTGAAGCAATAACCGCAGCCCCCCCCCGGAACGCATGAACGCCCGCCGCTACCCGGTGGGCGTTTTTTATGCATCAGGTTACTCAAACAGATCCCCGACTCAAACCGTCCGACCTGCTGTCACGGTCGCCCTCCTCCTGAGACACCTCACCGGAACTCAATGAAACCTCTTTCAGGCACATAAGCCTTTCATACAAGCCAGGTTTTTGATATGCTGCATGCTCGTAAAGGCAAAATCAGGGTAACTTGATGACGCAAAGCCACGGGTCCTTCATGCAGGATAGCCGGGTTGCCAGGAGACAACTTAAGAATTGATGACAGGCCATCCGGATAGTATTGGATGGCTTTTGCCGTTTTGTTTCAGATGACAAGGGAACAAGGAGTCTATAGGACAATGTTGACTTCAGGACAATCCGGAAAAGCAGGCAGAAAAAGCTCCATGGAGAGGATTATATTTGAAACAACCATCCAATATGCACCATCACGTGCAAGCGAACATTCCGACCTTTGTTGTGATTTGAGTGAAGGTGGGCTTTACATTAGAACAACCTATCCATTCGATACCGATGAAACCCTGACGCTCTCATTTTCTATCCCAAAACAGGAGCAAGACGTTTCCATCTCATGCAAGGCAAGGGTCGCATGGACAAATTTTGAGACAAATCGTCGCAAAACCGAGTACCCCTCGGGTGTGGGTGTACAGTTCCTGGATCTTTCCTGCGAAGACTTGACTGCACTGTCCAAATTTATTGGTGCATATGATGAGAACAAAAAAATGAATGTGGTTTGTGCCTGGTGCGGCAGCGATTTAGGTATGCGCAATGGGCCGTTTGGCACAACAAGTCATGGTATCTGTAGTCAGTGTCGTGAAAAACTTGATTGACATTTTACCTCTTCACTGCAAATCCTGTAAGCTGCCGTCGAGAAGACAGATGAGCCCGAACTCATGAATGGCCAGCTCTTATATCGATTCCAGCGCATCAGAATTTTCCCATCCCTGCCGTTGCGGGCGCACTGAACAACATATGATGATCAACCAGGGGCTCTCTCCTTTTGACCTAAACCTAAGATTAATGTAGATTGGTGATTATTTTACTTATGATGGCTTGTGGCGAGTTCCAGAGAATCGTGTCGGTGATAAAGATTCTCCCCTGAACCAGTGAGTCGCTGATTGTGTTCGCGTAAAGAGTCGTTTCATTGGCGGGAGATTCGACTCGTTAAGTTATTCGACTATGGGAATCCTCCAATGACCAGAACAATACCAGACCCTCTGCATTCAAGTCCCAACACTGTTCAAGGAAGCATCAAACGGGAATATTGCCCGAAAATTCATTTGTGTGAGGCCTCTATGGTCAGGCCAGTGCCCGAAGAGAAACCGACCTTTAAACCACATGTCTGGGCTATCGGTGGAGGCAAAGGTGGGGTCGGCAAATCAGCCCTCACAACCGGTATTGCCATGACTTTGGCTAGCCAGGGACGGCACTGCGTCATGAT
>Ga0316201_10001627_pt1 | contig 15320 bp, 10 predicted proteins | sample CS6wburrow_MG_FD_204516 | JGI IMG/M metagenome (GOLD analysis project Ga0316201, IMG submission 204516) | Coastal sediment microbial communities from Delaware Bay, Delaware, United States - CS-6 worm burrow | ecosystem: Environmental > Aquatic > Marine > Coastal > Sediment | place: USA... | reverse complement strand
TCTCAGCCGACAGAGTATCTTTATAAAGAATTGCAATTTGGTTTACGCGCCGCGATGGGCACACGTACTTTGGATGAGTTGCTCGAAAATAAAACGGTGATTGATGAGTCAGTGTTCGCCTATATCTGCGACAAAACGGCTGAATTGGGTATTGAAGTACACAGTGTGGGTGTGAAAGACATTGTTTTGCCAGGTGAAATGAAAACGATTTTGAGCAAAGTCGTGGAGGCTGAAAAAACCGCGCAAGCGAATTTAATTAAACGGCGTGAGGAAACGGCATCGACTCGTTCATTACTGAATACGGCTAAAGTGATGGAAGATAACCCAACGGCTTTACGATTAAAAGAACTTGAGGTATTGGAAAAAGTCACTGAAAATATTGATAGTTTATCAGTCTATGGTGGCTTGGAAGGGTTGTTGAAAGAATTGGTTAAAATTAAAAGCTTATAAATGCTTAAGTGGTTGATTGTATTGACAATAGGCCTTTACTTAACTTTTGGCAACCCCAGGTTGCCACCCTCATCGTTATACACAAATATTTAAATATTTGATATTAAAAGCAATTGTTTGTAGGGTGGGTAGAGCGGAGCGTAGCGGAGCGAGCCGTAGGCCAGCGAAGCTAAACCCACCGTTTCTCTCTCAACGGGTAATCGAAAACTTTAAAATAAAGTGATGTTACAAAACCCAATAAAAAATTCATCAGAAGAAAATACTCACCTACGAGACAATCACCAAAGGGGTACGGTTGGTGCTTTTCTACAAGAAAATATTGCAACAGGTTCAAGCCTATCAATTGTCTCTGCTTATTTTACGATCTATGCCTTTGCCAAATTAAAATCAAAACTGATCAATATTGATGGTATGCGATTTCTGTTTGGTGAACCTCACTTTATTAAGTCTATTGATCCCAGCAAAACTGAGATCAAAGCCTTTAGGATTGAAGAAGATGGCTTAAAACGCCTCAAAGATAGCCTCCAACAAAGTCCGATTGCCAAGGATTGCGCTGACTGGATTAAACAAAAAGTCCAAATTAAATCCATTCGGCAGTCCAATTTTTTGCATGGCAAAATGTATCTTATGAACAACAATGACGCAGCCCTTTTAGGCAGTTCTAATTTTACTCTACGTGGTTTGGGTTTTTCCAATACGCCCAATATTGAACTTAATCTCATCATTGATAACGAGCAGGATCGCCGTGACTTAAAAGCCTGGTTTGATGCGCTTTGGGATGATGAAAAATGGGTTAAAGACGTAACCGCAGACGTTTTAGAATATTTAGAACAATTGTATTTGCCGACAGCACCTGAATTGGTTTATTACAAAACCCTGTATCATCTATTTAAACAATTCCTTGAAGAACAAGCCAATACGGGTATTCTTGAGGCAAGAACGCATTTTTATGAAACACAAATTTGGAATAAATTATATGATTTTCAACAAGATGGGGTAAAAAGTGCCCTTGCAAAATTGGATAAACATAACGGTTGCATTATTGCCGACAGTGTCGGTTTAGGAAAAACCTTTGAAGCCCTAGCCATTATCAAGCATTTTGAATCACTTAATTATAATGTACTCGTTCTTTGCCCTAAAAAACTCAGACAAAATTGGACACAATATAACAACACCAGCGATAAACGTAATCCTTTTACACAAGATCGTTTTCGTTATACCGTATTGTCTCATACCGATTTAAGCCGTGACAGTGGCAAGGTGGGAGATATTGACTTAAAAACGATTAATTGGGGCGCTTTTGATTTAGTTGTGATCGATGAATCACACAATTTTAGAAATAACACTGCCGATAAAAAAGATGAATTTGGTTTAGTTATTCGTAAAAGCCGCTATAATCGCTTGTTGGATGACATTCTTAAAAAAGAAGGGGTTGCAAAAACCAAAGTCTTGCTGCTTTCCGCAACGCCCGTTAATACGGATTTAAAAGATTTACGCAATCAGCTTGCTTTTTTTACTGAAGGACAAGACAATGCTTTTCAAGAAAGTCTGGGTATTCAGAGTATTAAAAGTACTTTGGATAACACACAAAAGTATTTTAAAGAATGGGCAGAGCGCAGCGGTGCGCGTCATAAAAATGTTTTGTTAGAAAAACTGGGTTCTGATTTTTTTAAATTATTGGATGAGTTGACGATTGCCCGTTCCCGAAAACATATTGAACAGTATTATCAAGCAACAATTGCAGAATTGGGAGATTTTCCAAAACGGTTGCCACCCATTGCGATTTTTTCTGAGATAGATATACAAAAGCAATTTCTATCTTATCAAGCTTTGAATGAAATGATTTCAAAGTACAAATTGGCGGTTTTTAATCCATCGGCTTATGTCAGAGCAGAATATCAGGATCATTATAAAATCAAACAATCTAAGCAACAAGAGCATTATTTGATTGGTATGATGAAAGTCAATTTTTTGAAACGTTTGGAAAGTGCCGTTTATGCCTTTGCACTCACTATGGAACGCACGGTGACAAAAATTGAGGCATTGGAAAAGAAAATAACCCGTTTTAAAACGGCGCAATCGGAAAACCCAAGTTTTGATTTTGCTGAATTAAATCCTGAGACGCTGGATGATGAGGAATTAAAAGAGGCCTTACAAATGGGTCAGAAACTCGTTTTCAAATTTGCTGATCTTGATGTTGATGCTTGGCTCGCTGATTTACGGGAAGATAAGGTACAATTGCAATTACTCCATGACGCTGCAAAAGCCATTACGATTGAAAGGGATGCGAAACTCGTTAAACTAAAAGAACTGATTGCTAATAAGGTAGCCCACCCCACTACGAATAAAGACGATAAAGCTAACCGTAAAATATTAGTGTTTACGGCTTTTGCCGACACCGCCATTTATCTTTATAAGGCTTTAGAAACATGGGCAACTAAAGCGTTAAGCGTCAATATTGCTATGGTGTCAGGGCATACCCATAAAACCACTTTAGGCAAACATGATTTTGAAGATATCCTGATGCACTTTTCGCCACGGTCAAAAGAACGGGAACTCTTTGATAATATAGATAAAAGTCAAGAAATTGATTTACTGATTGCCACCGACTGTATTTCTGAAGGGCAAAATTTGCAAGACTGTGATTACCTGATTAATTATGATATTCACTGGAATCCTGTGCGGATTATTCAACGCTTTGGGCGCATTGATCGACTTAATAGTCGTAACCAAACGGTGCAATTAGTCAATTTTTGGCCCACCGAAGATTTAGATGATTATATTAATTTGAAAGATAGGGTGGAAGCACGGATGGCTTTAGTGGATATTGCCGGGACTTCTAAGGATAATCTCCTCACACCAGAAGAAGCCCAAGAAGAAATCAGCTTTCGGGATCAACAACTTAAACGACTCAAAACTGAAATATTGGATTTAGAAGATTTTGATGAGGGCGTCACTTTAAATGAATTTACCTTGGATGATTTTCGGGTTGAGTTAAGACACTATCTTGAACAACGGCAATTAGAACAAGTCCCTTATGGTTTATATGCGATTGTGCCACCTTATCATGATAACAATTGGCAAATAAGCCCTGGGGTTATTTTTTGCTTAGAATACAAACCAAAACCGTTTACTCAAAAAAAGGATAAATCTGAAAATATCAATCCATTGCAACCTTTCTTTTTGGTTTATGTGCTTGATAATGGTTCGGTAAAATATAACTTTACTCGCCCCAAAGAAACCCTGCTTATATTCCAAAAACTTTGCGTTGGCAAAACGGAAGCTTATCAAGACTTATGTCGCTTGTTTGATAGAGAGACAAAAGAAGGAGCTTCGATGGGATTTTACAATGACTTACTTGCTGAAGCCGTTGCATCAATCGTGCGCTTGTTTAAAAAACGTCATTCTGGTAATTTATTTGCCGGGCGGGGTGGAAAATTACTTGACACCCAACAGCAGATAAAAGATAGCGATAGCGAAGATTTTGAATTGATTTCTTGGCTGGTGATTAAATCAGCCGATAATTGATATATGATAATGTCACACTAAAAAAATTGGTTGAGCAAAAAAAGTTAATTGAGGTGAACAACGATGAATAAATCAATCCTTGACGTGGTACATGAAACCGCGTTGGATTTGCATGAAGCCAGTGCTATGAAGCTGAAAACACTGCGAGAAATTGAATCCTTGTGCTTACCACCAGTCAAACAATACAGCGCGAACCAAATCAAGTTGATACGTTTGAAAAACGAAGTCAGTCAGTCTGTGTTTGCAGCGTATTTAAATACCAGCCTATCTACCGTGCAGAAGTGGGAGGCAGACCGAAAACATCCTAACGGGCCATCTCTGAAATTATTGAGTTTGGTCGAGCAAAAGGGTTTGGATGTTTTAACTTAATTTATCCCTTGATAAGAGGATAGTCAGGTAGGGTGGGTAAAACGTCTTTTGCCCACCGTTTCAATTTGATGGGCGATAAGCAAAAAGGTTTGCCCACCCTACACGGCTCCGTTTGGGAACGAGGAATCAACTGATAACTGATAACTGATATGCTAGAATCACTTTATATTAAAAATTTCCGCCTGTTCAAAGAATTAACCATTGAACATTTGGGGCGCGTTAACTTGATTGTTGGGCGGAATAATTCTGGGAAAACGTGCTTCTTGGAAGCATTGTGGATTTATGGGAGTAATGCTAATCCAACTGTACTGGAAAAGATAATTTCTCAACGTGATGAAAATTGGAACAATAGTCAACTTATTGATGAAGATAATCCATTACGGTTTATTTATTATCAATATAATGAGTCCATTATCATTGCTCCCCACAAAGAATTGACGCTTGGTGAAAAAAATTGGCCAAAAATGGAATTAATATTTGATAATTTGGGTGATCGATGTTCATTTAAGAATTATCCCCCCTCCCTCAATTTTCCTGATTTTCCAAATAATGAACATACCCAGTTTGTAGGTACGACGAGAGTAAACCAACCGGTAGAAGATTTATGGAATAATATTTTTGTAACCCCTTTAGAAGAAGACATTCTCAAAGGATTACATTTATTTGATCAAAAAATACAAAAAGTGGGATTGATTGTCAAACCAGATAAAAATATCCCCATGATATTTTTAAAAAATGAACGTATTCCTCTCAAACATTTAGGCGAGGGTATATCTCGCGTATTTCACATCATCCTTGCCTTAGTGAATGCCAAAGATGGTTTTCTACTCATTGACGAATTTGAAAATGGCTTACATTACACGGTGCAGCCCAAAGTATGGGAATTGATTTTCAAACTGGCAAAAGACTTAAATGTTCAAGTGTTTGCTACGACGCACAGTTGGGATTGTGTAACGACATTTATTGAAACAGCACAAGCCAATGAAACTGAAGGCATGCTATTTAACCTTGGGCGAAGTGCTTTAAAAAGCAATGAAAATCAAGTCATAGCAACTGCTTATGATAAAGAGGAATTAGAATTAATTACCCAAGCAGATTTAGAGGTTCGCTAATGGCTAAAAAAGCGGTTTTATTGGTTGAAGGGCAAGGCGATGTTGATTTTTTTGAAGCACTACTGAGAAAACGACAGTTGCTTGATAAGATTGACATTACACCACCCAAAAATTATGGGCTGAAAGCTAACACTGTTAGTCATTTTCCTAAATTAATCAATTTACTCATAAAAAGATTGCAAAAGGCTGAAATACAACAGGTTGGGATTATTGCCGATGCCGATTATGTGAGCGGCGGTGGTTTTCAACAACGTTGGAAAACGTTAACAACACAGTTAGCACAAAATGGATATCGAGTTCCATCAAATCCACCCAAGTCACCTTACACCGGTAGTTTATTTCAACATGCCGACGGCTTAGCACCCATTGGGTTGTGGCTAATGCCTGATCATAAAAATAATGGCATGTTAGAAGATTTAATTAAGCAAACCGTCTCAGGAGACGAACAAGATCAACTTTTAAACACCGTTCGCACTTGTCTTAAAAAATTACCCGTCACTCTTTTTAGCGATTACCATCAGACTAAAGCCATTATTTATACTTGGTTAGCATGGCAAAAAAGGCCTGGGCAAACCCTAGATGTAGCTGTTAATGGCCATTTAATAAACTTACAATCACCTGAAATGCAAGGATTTATCAATTGGTTACATCAGGTATTTAAAAACACACAATGAACACACTCCAAATCAAAACAAGCATCTCAACTGCATTAAAAAACTTCAGTCACGGCAGCACGATGAAAGACAATGCCATTGCTTTTTTTAATGCCTTAGGCTACGACAGCCAAAAACGTATAGATTACGATACGCCCGATGAATTTATCGACTTGCTTGATGGGCAAAAATTTAATCAAGCCAATGCACTATTTAATGAATGGCAGTCAGTCTCCCTACTCTTTCAATTAACCGATGAAGAAATGTCTGCATCGGATGATTTATTCAGTGTCAATCAAAAAATTGATAACACGATCATAGAATCTTATTTATTTTTTGCCATCACTTTACAAGAAAAAAGCTATAGTCGCACTGCTTTATCTAAAATTACCAGAGAAATCAATAAATCATTTCCTCAGCCCGTATTGGTATTATTTAAACATGGCGAAACGTTAACGCTTGCGATTATCAATCGGCGGCTGCATAAACGTGATGAATCCAAAGATGTTCTTGAAAAAGTGATCCTCATTAAAGACATTGATTTTAATCAGCCGCACCGCGCCCATGTTGAAATTCTTTGTGATTTTTCTTTGGAAGTATTACGCGCCCATCTGAAAATTGATAGCTTTGTCGCGCTCCATCAGGCTTGGGAAAAAGTGTTGGATACTTCTGAACTCAATAAACGCTTTTTCAAAGAAATTGCGGATTGGTATTTTTGGGCAGTGCAATCGGTTACTTTTCCTAAAGAGGCGGGAGATGATGAAACGCACAACCATATCAGTGTGATTCGTCTCATTACGCGCCTCATTTTTGTTTGGTTTCTCAAAGAGCGAGGATTAATACCCGCCACATTATTTGATAAAAGTCTCTTGGATGAAATCCTTTATTATAAGGATGCTAAAGGCAGTACCTATTATAAGGCGATTTTACAAAATCTGTTTTTTACGACTCTAAATCAAGAAATGAATACCCTTGATAAACCTCATAATCGCAAATTTAGGGGCCAGGGTAAAAACGGGCAACGTGATCAACATTATATGGTGCATAATGTTTATCGCTATGAAGGCTATTTTAGAAATGCCAAAGATGCCTTTGATGTGTTTTTTGCCAATATTCCATTTCTCAATGGAGGGCTATTTGAGTGTTTAGATAAAAGAATTAAAGTCAATAGCGAAGAAATCGTGCTACGAGTTGATGGTTTTTCCAATCGATGTGATAATGTGCTGTGTGTGCCAGATTTTCTGTTTTTCAACACACCTCAAACGGTTGATTTAAATGCCGCTTATGGCACGAAAAATAAAAAATACCGAGTGCAAGGCATCATCAATATTTTAAATCGCTATAAATTCACCATCGCTGAAAATACGCCGATTGAAGAAGAAATTGCCCTTGATCCGGAATTATTGGGCAAAGTCTTTGAAAATCTCTTAGCCGCTTATAATCCAGAAACGGGCACCACTGCCCGTAAACAAACCGGCTCTTTTTATACGCCCCGTGAAATCGTCAATTACATGGTTGATGAATCGTTAATCGCTTATTTGGAAACCCAATTATTGAGCAAGGGTTCAAAAAACCCGCAACTCAATACGCAACTCCGCACCTTGGTTGGCTACAATGAGGAAAATCATGGCTTTAATGAAGATGAAGTAGAACAATTGATAACAGCTATAGATAAAATCAAAATGCTCGATCCCGCTTGTGGTTCTGGCGCATTTCCAATGGGCGGCTTGCATAAATTGGTGTCTATTTTGAGCAAACTTGATCCTAATAATGCGCGTTGGAAAGAGCAACAAATCGCTAAAGCCAAAGAAATTCCCGATAGCACCTTTCGGGATAAAGCGATTGAGGATATTGAACACGCCTTCACTCGCAATGAATTAGACTATGGGCGCAAACTTTATCTAATTCAAAACGGTATTTTTGGTATTGATATTCAACCGATTGCGGTACAAATTGCCAAATTACGTTTTTTCATATCGCTACTGGTGGATCAAAAAATTGATGAGAGTCGTGAAAATCGTGGGGTGCGCCCGTTACCTAATCTTGAAACGAAATTTGTCGCTGCTAATACTTTGATTGGATTGGAGAAACCCAAACAAGCCACGCTCCGCAATCCTAAAATTGACGCAAAGGAAAAAGAACTGACAGAAGTGCGGGCAAGCCATTTCACGGCACGAACACCTAAAACAAAAAATAAGTATCGTGAACGTGATCAACACATTCGCGCTGAGATTAGCGAACTGCTATTAAAAGATGGATTTGCCCGTGATACAACGGAACGCTTGGCGAAATGGAATCCTTATGATCAAAATGCGTCGGCGGATTTTTTTGATGCGGAGTGGATGTTTGGTGTTAGTGATGGGTTTGATGTTGTTATTGGGAATCCGCCTTATCTTAGTGCTTTAGACTTTTCTAAAATATATGGGGAAACAATAAGAAAACAGTTAAATGCAAATTATATATCGGCTAAAGGTGCTTATGATATTTTCATCCTTTTTATTGAAAAAGGTTTGAATTTAAGCAATCAACATGGGTGGTTAACATACATAACACCAAACAAATATCTATCAGCAAAATATGCTGTTTCTATTCGTGACTATATCCTTAATACCGCTTCACTTGAACACTTAGTGGATGTATCTTCAATTAGAGTTTTCAAAGAAGCATCAGTTTATCCCATAATCAGTTTTTTTGGCAAAAAAAGACAAATAAAAAAATCTATTAAGGTTATGTTACCCCAAGATAAAAATGTTGAAAAATTTGAATTGTCTGATTTCTATTCAACATTCGTTGATAGTGACATGTTAAAACTGCTTCCAGAAAATATTTGGGGGTTTCTACTTTCTAACAATGTTAATTTGTTATCTAAAATAATAATAGGTACAAAACCACTTGAAGAATTTGGTAATATTAATGCAACCTCAACTGCCGGAGAAGCAGAACAATATGGAAAAAATTTTGTTAATGAACATTTACCAAACTCATTAAAAGTTATCAATACCGGAACTATTGATCGATATGAGTCTTTGTGGGGAAAGCGTGAAATGACACATGCTCGAATTCAATTTTTAACACCTTATTTGTCACTTGAAAAAGCATCTGTCAGTACGCGCCGAAAAAATATATTCCAGTCCCCAAAAATTATTTTTGCCAAAATGGCAAAAACATGCGAAGCATACCTAGATTTAAATGGAGAATATGCTTCTGTTAATACAAATTGCTTTTACCAACCAAAATATAATATTTCTTTACAGTTTATTTGTGGTTTTTGTAATTCGCGTTTTTTTATGTTTTTATATCAGCAACTGTTTGGTGCATTAAAAATGAGTGGTGGATATTATCAATTTCAAGCACCACAACTAAGAACTATGCCATTAAAAAAGGCAACATCTATTCAACAAACCACTATCACTAATATTGTTGATCAAATCCTAACCACCAAACGCACCAACCCCATAGCTGACACATCTGCCCTAGAAGCACAAATCGATCAACTCGTCTATCAACTCTACGGATTGACTGAGGAAGAAATTAAGATTGTGGAAGAACAGTGATGAATCAATCAGTCAATTATTATTACCCGTCAAATTAGTATAGTAGGGTGGGTAGCGATACGAAGTCAGCTTCACGGCACCCACCAATCCAAAATGACAAAGTTCAAGTTTTTAAAGTCTTCAGGCATCAAGAAATACTATTTTTGCCAAAAATGGCATAACAGGGGCCAGGCTCGATACGATACGAAGTCAGCGAAGCTAATTTTTCTAAATTCCAGTATTCATTAATACCGATTACCAGTGCTTAACGTTTCATTTCAGTTATCAGTTATCAGTTATCAGTTATCAGTTATCAGTTATCAGTTATCAGTTATCAGTGTTGGTGTATCATTATGTAGCTGATGTCGTATTGGGTGCCGAAGCAAAATAAATTTGGAACGAAAATCGTAGCGATGCAAAATCAATTTGAAACCCCCCAAGCAAAAAGTATTGTGTTCTTTATTGACTTGCCCCTTTCTTTTGCACGCCTCATTTGCATCCCAATTCATATCATTGTAATATGCGAAGCATAATGTCTCATAAAGGGACATAAAATAACGCGCCGTATTTTCGGCGTTCAATTCATCTCTAAATAAGCATTGGAGATCAACTTATGAAAAAAATCATCTTGACAGCCGTTGCAATGGCTGCTTTGCCAGTCGCTTCCGTTATCGCCGCGCCAAATAATGTGGGCTGTGGTGTGGGTTCTATGGTTTGGGAGGGCCAATCTGGCATAGCACCTCAAATCTTAGCCGTTACTACCAACGGTACCATGGCTAATCAATTGTTTGGCATCAGTTCAGGTACCTTAGGCTGTGCGCCAAATGCTGTGGTGAGTTTGCCGATGCCCCATAAAATCGCGCAGTTTACTGGCGACAACTTGGAAAAATTGGCCCGCGACATGGCGGTTGGCGACGGTGAAAGCTTGAACTCCTTAGCCACGCTTTGGGAAGTCGAAACACAAGATAAACCCGCCTTTTTTAAGGCGACACAAACGCATTTTGCACAAATTTTTCCGAATGACAATGTGACGGCAAAAGATGTATTGTTGAGTTTGAACAACGTGTTGGCCGCAGATCCTGCCTTAAAACGCTACAATTTTAGTTAATACTCAGTGAGCAACCACGGCAACCACAAGGGTTGCCCCTACAATTGGGCAATCCCAAGGGTGGGCAACCACAGGGTGGGCAATCCCAAGGATGGGCAGGATGGGCAACCACAAGGGTTGCCCCTACAATTCCTTGTAATTATGACTCTTTTTAATTCGTTTCTCCCCGTAATTCGTTGTACTATAATTCGTTGTACTATTCCAATTCGTTGTGCATTACTATTATGCCTAGCACCAAACCTATACGCAGCAGAGCCTGCCTATTTGCACACGCTGCTTGACGCGGCCTCTGCCCAGCAATTAGCGGATCAAAGAGAATGGCATATCTTATTACATTACCAAACTAGCGGTAGTGGCTATGTCAGCGAAGTTGATGATCCCAGATTTTTCACGGCTCCCCACGGTAAAACCAATCCACAAGCTGAATTGGCGGCCACATTGAACGCTTTTTTTGCGCCACGCAAAACGACGGATGACGTACAAAACCAACATCCTCAATGTGCCTTTATCGCTCGCTATCACTGGTTAAATCAACACCTTCGATTCGATCCCCTGCGTCTACCACCACAAGCTTGCCCCCGTTTTGATGATTGGTTAGCAGAATTACAACCAGCAGGGCTCAGTTTAATTTTCCCCGCCGCTTATTTAAATAACCCCTCATCCATGTTCGGGCATACGTTATTGCGTATTGATCAGACAAATCAAACTGAAAAAACCCGTATACTCGCTTATGCGCTCAACTACGCAGCCGCTACTGATGAAACAAACGGTTTAGTCTTTGCCGTGAAAGGCATAACGGGTGGTTATCCGGGCCTGTTTTCAATCATGCCTTATTACAAAAAGGTTAAAGAATACAGTGATTTAGAAAATAGGGACGTTTGGGAATATCAATTAGATTTTAGCCTTGAAGAAATTCACCGGTTATTGAGGCATATTTGGGAATTGGACGACATTTATTTTGAGTATTATTTCTTTGATGAAAACTGCGCTTATCACTTATTATCCCTATTAGAAGCAGCACGTCCAACCCTGCATCTGCGCGACACCTTACCGGATTGGGTTATCCCAGGAGAAACCGTGCGTACTGTCGTTGCCACACCCGGCTTAGTGAAAAACGCCGTCTTTCGCCCGGCCAGCACGACTCAATTGCGCTATCGTTTGCAGCAATTATCAGAACAACAACAGGATTGGGTACAAACCCTAGTCGCTGGGCAAACTCAGCCTGAAGCACTGAGCGAAACCGCATTGGATGTTGACAATCGTGCTCAAATCTTAGAAGCCGCTTATGATTATTTATATTACCAGCACAACAAAGCCAAAAAGACTGATAAAAATAGAACGCGGCGTTTACGACAATTATTGGTAGCCCGTAGCCACTTATCAGAGACGACACCCTTTTCAGCGCCCCCTAATCCACCGCGCCCTGAGCAAGGGCATACCAGTTTTCGCATGACAATGGGTTTAGGGCGTGACGGAGAACAGTCTTATCAAAGCCTGCAACTGCGCCCCGCCTACCATGATTTAATGGATCCGCAGGCCGGTTATACCCCCGGCGCACAAATCAACTTTTTAGAACTGTCTTTGCGTCATCAAACGGAGAACAGTATATTGACACTTGAGCATCTCAAAGTGATTGATATTGTTTCCCTAGCCGCGCGTGATCAGTTTTTTCAGCCCTTTTCTTGGAAACTCAACACCGGTTTGTTACGGCGGCCCTTGGATAAACATACCCGTTCACTGGTATACCGCACTAACGGTGGCGCAGGTTTGAGTTACAAACCGACTGCCAACATGTTGGGGTATGGCTTTTTGGAAACGGATATTGATTTAGGCGGATCACTGCAAGATCACTACGCCTTAGGATTAGGCGGCCGTGTTGGGCTATTTTTCGATATTGGATCACGCTGGCGTGGACATCTTTATGGCACCACACAACATTTCAAATTAGGGCACACACAAAGCGTGCAAGCATTAGGGTTAGAACAACGCTTCAGCTTAAATCAAAACCATGCCCTGCATTTTCAACTCGGCCGCCGTTATTTTGATCAAGATGCAAGCACATCTCAAATTGAATTAAATTGGCATTGGTATTTTTAAGATTTTTCTGATTATAACGGTATTTGGAGGGCGAACACTTATGTTCGCCCTCCTGCGTGTTCGCCTTGTTATCTGATACAATCTAAAATCCATTCACCCATTCATCCTCTTATCCAAATCATGCGATGGTTGATATTTTTATTAGTGTTACCACTTAATGCTTGTACGGGCCTGTTTTTCCAACCGCAAAGCCTGATATTAAGAACGCCGGCCTACAAAAATCTAGCTTATCAAGACATTTACTTTGACACGGCCGATGCAATCCGTCTTCATGGCTGGTGGTTACCGGCACAAAATGAAAACTTAGGTACGATTGTTTTTCTCCACGGTAATGCGGAAAACATCAGCACCCATATCAGCAGCGTCGCTTGGCTTCCAACGAATGGCTATAACGTTTTTTTATTTGACTATCGGGGATACGGCCTCTCACAAGGGCAACCCGATTTAGCCGGTTTACATCAAGATGTCGAAGCCGCACTGTCTTGGATCAAACAATACCCACAAGCCTCATCCAAGATCATCTTATTTGGACAAAGCTTAGGGGCCAGTCTTGCTGTCACCAGTATCGCCGAATCGGCCCACCGAGAAATCATACAGGCCTTAATTATAGACAGTGCTTTTACCGGTTACCGCGACATAGCAAGAGAAAAACTGGCCAATTTCTGGCTCACTTGGCCCATCCAATGGCCCCTCTCGCTACTCATCAACAACAGATATCAACCACTAAAACAGATTGCCCGTATCAGTCCGATACCCGTATTAATCATTCACGGCACAGCGGATCAAATCATTCCAGTCCAGCACGCCAAGCGATTACATGCCGCAGCCAAAGCACCTAAACAACTCTGGCTGATTCCCAACGGGAAACATATACAATCCATGAACTATCCCCATATCCGACAACGTTTATTGGATTATTTACGGCACACAACAACTACAGGGATTGTATATAAGAAAGGATTGGTTCGTGGATTGTTCGGAAGTCCTTCTTAATATTTAAAATTTGATCATCAATCAATATCCATAACAAATCAAAACCAAGGAGCAATCCAATGAGTGAAGTAAAACACTGTCGTCTATTAATACTCGGCTCCGGCCCCGCCGGCTACACCGCCGCCGTCTATGCCGCCCGTGCCAATCTCAATCCTGTTCTGATCACCGGTATAGAACAAGGCGGCCAATTAACCACCACCACAGATGTTGAAAACTGGCCAGGCGATTACGAAGGCGTACAAGGCCCCGATTTAATGGAACGGATGCGTCAACATGCCGAACGTTTTAACACCGAAATCATTATTGATCATATCAACACCGTAGACTTAAAACAGCGTCCCTTCAGTCTCACAGGCGATTCCGGCCAATACACCTGCGATGCCTTGATAATCGCCACAGGCGCATCAGCTCAATATCTCGGCCTACCTTCCGAAGAAGCCTTTAAAGGCAAAGGCGTATCAGCCTGTGCCGTTTGCGATGGCATGTTCAATCGTGGACAAAAAGTAGCCGTCATCGGCGGCGGCAACACCGCCGTAGAAGAAGCCCTCTATTTAGCCAACATCGCCTCACACGTCACCCTAGTGCATCGACGCGATGCGCTACGTTCAGAGAAAATATTAGCTAACCGCCTGTTTGAAAAAGAAAAAGAAGGCAAAGTCACTATAGCTTGGAACCACGTACTTGACGAAGTACTCGGTGACAACAGCGGCGTCACCGGAATGCGTATCAAAAACGTCAAAGATGGCAGCACCCAAGACATCGACTTATACGGCCTCTTCATTGCCATCGGCCACAAACCGAATACCGACTTATTTGTCGATCAATTAGAGATGAAAAATGGCTACATTGTTGTCAAAACAGGTAGCCAAGGTGGCAGCCAAGCGACCAGCATACCAGGCATCTTTGCCGCCGGCGATGTCTGCGATCATGTTTACCGTCAAGCCGTCACCTCAGCCGGCACTGGCTGCATGGCAGCCTTAGACGCCGAAAAATACCTAGACGGCCTTCATTAATAATGTAGAGACGCACGGCCGTGCGTCTCTTATAAGGATATTTATATGTCTGAAACTTTTATTCATAATGAAGAACAGCTAAAAGCTGTGTTCAAAGCGGCTTTTATTGAAGTCATTGAAGAGAAAAAAGATTTTTTTCGAGAATTAGTAGAAGAGGCCATTGAAGAAATGGCTATGGTTCGAGCAATAGAAGAGGGTAGACAGACTGAAACAATTAGTCGAGAAGACGTTTTTAAACTGTTTGAGGTTAAAACATGAATGTTAGTTTTAAAGCCAGTTTTGCTCGGGATTTACAAAAAATACCCAATGCTAATATTCTTAAACGTATACAAATTGTTATTGAACAAGTTGAACCGGCACAAGACTTACAAAGTGTTGACAACTTAAAAAAGCTTAAAGTTGGCAATGTCTATTACAGAATCAGAGTGGGTTCCTATAGAATTGGATTATTGATTGAAGATAAT
>Ga0316201_10001626_pt1 | contig 15320 bp, 13 predicted proteins | sample CS6wburrow_MG_FD_204516 | JGI IMG/M metagenome (GOLD analysis project Ga0316201, IMG submission 204516) | Coastal sediment microbial communities from Delaware Bay, Delaware, United States - CS-6 worm burrow | ecosystem: Environmental > Aquatic > Marine > Coastal > Sediment | place: USA... | reverse complement strand
GCTAAAGAAATTAAAGGCCTCATCCGGGACAGTGTCTCGAAAGTCGATGAAGGCACACAATTGGTCAATGATTCGGGTAAAACGCTAGGCGAAATCGTTAATTCGGTTAAAAAGGTGAGTGACATCGTAGCGGAAATTTCAGCTGCCAGTCAGGAACAAGCTTCAGGTATCAACCAAGTCAATAAAGTGGTCATGCAAATGGATGAAATGGTGCAACAAAATGCCGCAGCGGTAGAAGAAACGGCGGCAGCCAGCGAAGCTCTGAAAGAACGGGCCCAGAATCTAAAAGAACAGGTTGCGTTTTTTAACATGGATGAAGAGGCCTTACCCTCCAACAGCAATAACAAGCCAAAATACAAACAGTCTCAAAAAAAGGGGACACAGGGCACCCATTCCATTCCCCATTCTCATCACAACGATGGGTGGGAAGATTTTTGAGTTAAGGAATATCCAAAAATTATCACCGTGTAGGGTGGGTAACGGGTTTTTGTTGCCCACCATTAATCATTATAACGTTATAACTAATCCAGGGTTAAAGTTTAACTCCTTTTCATCAGGATAACCTCTTGGATTACAGATCACACGAGTCTTACCGAGCTTATAATCAAAATGTTGATGATTATGACCATGAATCCAAAGATTTGCGCCTGAATGGATAACGAGATCATCCAGCGCAGAAGCGTAGGTAGCGCCCAATAAATTTGAACGCAAATGGGTAGACACGGAAAGCAAACTGGGCGCATGATGTGTCACCACCACCCTTTTTTGATGTCCAGGTGCGTTTAATTGATTCTGTAACCATATTACGGATTCAGCATGAAAGTTGGCCGTATCAACAGCACGTAGTTTCCTAAATTCGGGACTCACTCGGATTTTTCTATAATCGCTTATCATCTCTTGTGCGCTATACCCAGCAATCGGTGCGTTATTGAATAATTTAAAATCCGTCCAGAGGGTGCAGCCTAGAAATTCAACTCCCTTTATTTCAAAGCCTTCATTCTCTAAAATGTGTACCTGACTCCCAACCGCAGCTTCACGTAATTCATCCGTCAGTTTAGGAATAGCCTTACCATAATATTCATGATTACCTAACACATAGATAACCGTTTTATCTGGAAAAGCCTGTTTTGCCCATTCTAATCCTTTTTGCCCAATGTGAATATCACCCGCCAATACGATAACCTCAGCATCGGTTTCAGGGGGTTGGAAGGGCGCAAATTCTATATGTAAATCACTGTAAATTTGAATTTTCATAATCGTTATAGCTATTCAGATAATGATGTCGTCCTGTTGATCTCGATGTGATTGAAACGAAGTCTAAATCTTTGCGTCTCTTGCGTCTCTTGCGTCTTTTGCGTTAAAAAGGATCATATCCCAAAAATGTCGGGGCAGCCCGATCGTGTTCGCCCTTTCTTGCTACAAAATTTCTCCGAGTAAACTTCTCTTAACAACTTGTAAGTCAATGCCATGGAAATAGGATTCTAAATGACGTAGGCCTTCAAGGGCTGTATAGTTCACAGACGCGAAGCATCGCGTCTCCAAGGATTGTATAATCGATGCGGATTTAAACTGGGCACTAGCACGAACCAATCCTTTATTATATTATACAATCTCTATAGTTAATGGTTTTAATTAAAACGTACATAATTGTTTTAAAATTGATTTCAAGGCGCACGATAAACGCCTAAATGATTCGCAATAAGACGTTCATAACCTGGAATCCGCGCATGAATCGGTGAATTTAACAAAACAGGTTGTCCCAAAGAATCGGCCATCACTAAAGTTGAAGAACCGCCACCGTCCATATTCAATGCGCTGTCAGCACCATAGCTGAGAACAATTTCGGCTAATTCAGCTAAAGTCACGCCTTCGCTATCGTTTTTTTGCTTACCATCAATAACGATAATCATCAAGGTTTTGGCTGCCTGATCTAAAGCTAAAGCGGTTCTAGGATAAGGCTGCTCATCGAATTTGCCAATAAAAGGGGTTTGCACTTGGCCTTGTTTTATAAACAATTGTCCACCTGAAATGGCATTGTAAATTGCCCCAATAGGCTTTTGAAATTGTGCTTGATTATCAGCAGAAATATAAAAGGTTTCAAAATGTTGAGACGGTTGTGAATAAACTTGTCCACGCGAACTGGCAAACCCGACGACATAAACGGGATCGCCGGCATAACGTGGATAAGCATTCCAAAATTTATCGCGAAAGGGATAAAAAAAACTACCATTCACAGCAATTTGAAGATTAAATTCGGTTAAAAATTGGCGGGTTGTTCGCGCGCCGATTTCTCCCTCTTTAACCGCTTTTCCAGGTGTCACCAAAAAACGAATCTTAGGAACAGTCAGATCAATGCTGACAACATGAATGATAATAGGGCGAGGTGTTTTGCGAACATCGCGAACATAAGTGATGCCCTCAAACAGTTTTTTTTGAATACTGTTGGGTATCGGTTTCGGTAAATTGAACCAGTAAGCGCCCAGTGTGAGTAAAATGAGAACGACTAAAATTTTGCGATACGGTAATTTAAACATTGAACTTTATGTCTTTTGTTCAAACTTTAGTTGGAGTCACAAACTTTAGTTTGTGAATGGAAAATAAGTTGCCCTTGAGAGTAAAATACTTAACACGATGCTATATCAAATCATTGCCTCTACAAATATAGGGGCAATCCCTTGTGCTTGCCCTTCATCACTCATTCAAATAGGATTTAAGCAGTTCGCTGATTTCTCGAATCTGAAACATAAGTAATCCTTGTCGTTATAAATGATACTGAAAACTTGGGATAACTTTTTGATATCCTCTCTTTTCAATGATTTACAGCCTTTTACGGCGTTTTCAATGATAAAAGGCAAGCCTTGTGCTTTCCCCATTGGGGGTATATTCATTTTTTGGAGTGGCCTAACCCATATCAAGGTATAACTGATAACTGATAACTGACAACTGATAACTGATAACATGTTCATTAAATTTTTAAATCACCAGTTTTCTAAATGGTCTGGAAAACGTTCTTTGCGAACGGTTCTTATTATTGCCTTTGTGAGCCAAGTTTTTACAGCGGTGGCGCTAACAGGATGGTTATCATTTTATAACGGGCAGCGGGCCGTTGATGATTTGGCCAGTCAATTACGCAGTGAAATGACGACTCGTATCCATCAACATCTTCAAACTTATATGGCGATGCCTCATCTCGTGAATCAAATCAATGTGGATGCGATTCGTCTTGGGCACTTCGATTTAAGCGATATTGGCAAACTGGATAGTTACTTTTGGCATCAGATACAACGTTTTAATACCGTCAGTTATATTGGGCTTGCTACGGTGAAAGGCGAATATATTGGCGCTCAAATTCGGCGCGATGGTTCAATCATTATTGAAGTATTGGATAGTCATTCTGCTGGTAACCTAGAGACTTGGGAAACGGATAATCAAAGTAATCGTACCAAAGTCTCAAGAACCATGTCCAATTATGATCCACTTCAGCGGCCGTGGTATCAGGTTGCTATGAAGGCGGGTAAAGCGGTTTGGACAGATATTTATGTTTATTTTTCGGGTTGGAGTACAACAATTTCAGCTAATCAACCTGTTTATGATAATCAGGGTCAGCTTTTGGGGGTGGCAACATCTGATCTCACTTTGTTAAAAATTGGTCATTTTTTGAAAGGTTTAAAAATCGGGGAGCGGGGTCAAACTTTTATTATGGATCGTTCGGGTTTACTGGTTTCCACCTCAACTCAAGAAAAACCTTATCGTATTAATCCGAGTACGCGCCAAGCGGAGCAATTTTTGGCGATAGAAAGTGCTGATGCTTTAACGCGGGAGACTGCCCTTTATTTAAGACAACACTTTGGTGAGCTATCTCAAGTGAATCAAAACCAGCAGCTTGATTTTAGATTGGCGGGTAAACGACAATTACTTCAAATCATGCCTTATCAAGATCAATGGGGCTTGGATTGGTTAATTGTCGTGGTGGTGCCGGAGACTGATTTTATGGGGCGTATCAATGCGAATACTCGTGCGACTATTCTCTTATGTCTCGTGGCTTTAATGCTGGCGATTTTGATTGGCATTGTGATCGCTCGCTGGATTGTTCAACCGCTTCAGCATTTAAATACGACGGCTCAAGCGTTAGCGATAGGTGAATGGCGGCAATTAAACGAGATGGAACGTGAGGATGAAATCGGCCAGTTAGCGCATGTATTTAGTCGTATGACACAGCAATTACAAATGTCATTTAATGACTTAGAAGAAAAAGTGAAGGAAAGAACGCAAGATATTGAGGCCCAAAATCTCAAATTGACGGCACTCAATGAAGAATTAGATCAACTCAATCAGGATAAAAATGAATTTTTAGGTATTGTTGCTCATGATCTCAAAAATCCACTGTCTGCCATTCAAGGAGCGGCATTACTGATTCAAAGTGATTATCATGAATTACCTAAAGAAGATGTGATTGAATTTGCGAATATCATTTCGCTCAGTTCTCAGCAATTATTTGAATTAATTAAAAATTTATTAGATGTGAATCAAATTGAATCGGGTAAAATACGTTTGTTACTGACTCAATTGAATATGTTGCCTATTTTGCAATTTTTGGTCAAAGAGTATAGGAACAAGGCTAAAAATAAAGGTATTCTATTAATCTGTCAATGTACCGAACCAAAATATGATGCTTATGTTGATGAGAATAGCATACGCCAAGTTTTGGATAATTTGATCTCGAATGCGGTGAAGTATTCACCACCGGGTAAGCATATTATTGTCAATATTAGCCAAGATGAAAATTGGGTGCGTTGTGAAATACAAGATGAAGGCCCGGGTTTAAGTGAGGCTGATCAGCAAAAGTTATTTAATAAATTTACGCGCTTAAGCGCGCAGCCGACAGGTGAAGAACATTCCACTGGTTTAGGCTTATTTATTGTCAAAAAGTTGGTTGAAGCGATGAAGGGTAGGGTGTGGTGTGAAAGTGAATTAGGACAAGGGGCTTTGTTTATTGTCGAATTGCCGAGTCGAGAAAGGGGAGAGGGCGAATAGCGAAGGAGATGTAGGGGCGAACCTACGTGTTCGCCCTTTTGATGTTCGCCCTTTTGAAAAACACGCTCAATGCTAATGCTTAGCATTTTGCTAGACATCCAAATCCTCGACAAATTTTTCTAAGTTCTTGATCTGGAAATGGGTGACACGCTCCAAGCAATCAAATTTTGTAAAGGGATGATCGGCTTTCCCTTCCCTCCCTGCCGCAACAAATATACAATAATTCCAACGGAATATCCTCCAAGAGTCTTGGGCTTTTCCAAGCAGCGTTTTTTGTCTTTCTGACACATCTGATTGGCTGTTAATGAAATCAATTTTACTCTGAAGCTTTTTATTCGCTGCTTCATACGCCTTTGTTGCACATACATTCATCTCTCGAAGCGTACTCTTTCCCTCGCAGGGATTCCAAGGCTCTTTACAGCCTGTCTCTTGAGCTAACGCATTTGTTGATACCAACACACTTTGGCCTATCAAAACCACACAAAATGTGATGGCGACATTCATACCGAATTTTCTAAATTGCATAATCCCTCCATTGTTGTTAATAATATAAGCGGCCACAGCAATCATAATTATAGAGTAACTGACTGAATATGGAAATAATATCATTACATTATATAAGGCTGCTAACAATAAAAGGGTGAGTTGAACAATTATTTTCAAAGAAGGGTTCGATCTAAAACCAATTTCACGCAAAGGCGCAAAGGCGCAAAGGCGCGTTCGTCGCATTGAAAAGACTTGGCACAGAAGGGCCTTTGCGTGAGATTAAAAATGCCACCCTTTTTGAATTTTTCTAAAAATCTATAGCGATAATATTTCTAATTATTTTTGTTTTCCAAAAATGGCACTGCCTACCCGCACACAAGTCGCACCTTCTTCAATCGCGATTTCAAAATCGCCACTCATGCCCATCGATAATTCAGTGGCTTGCCGTTCTGAAAAGTGGCTATTCAACCATTCAGAAAGTCGGCGCAAACGGCTGAAAATATCACGCACTGTCGCTTCCGGTGCCGTCCACGGAGCCATTGTCATCAGACCACGAACCAGTATATTAGGCAATGCCGCAATACTACGCATCGCATGGGAAATCGTATCGCGTTGTTCCTGATTATTTTCCCAATCAGCACACTCAAACCCACCTTTACTTTCTTCACCGGAAATATTGACCTCAATAAATATGGGTAATGTACGATCTAGTTTCTGTAACTGTGTGGAGAGTTTTTCTGCAATTTTAATGCGATCAACGGCATGAAAACAGTGAGCATGCTCAGCGACTGCCTCACTCTGGCGCGTTTGCAAATTACCGATGAAATGCCACTGGATGTCGGGTAAATGGCTTAGTGCTGCTGCTTTTTCAGCGAGTTCCTTGGTGCGGTTTTCACCAAAATGGCGTACACCCGCTTCATAGGCTGCTACAATGTCTTCAATAGGCCTCGTTTTACTGACTGCAACCAGCGTGATATTTGTGGCGCTGCGATCGCCACGTTTGGCGGCTTCATTAATACGACCTAGAATATTTTGTGCTGGATGAACGTTGTTACTTTCCATGAGAGGTATCCTGTTGGAAAAGTGTTATGTTGAAAATGATGAATTCGATAAATATCAAACCGGTTTGATGACGGGCTCAAGCTTTCCATCCATCAAAACGATTTGAGCCGTGTCTGTGGCAACACTTGCCTTTAAGTGAAATGGAAACCGGCGCTTTTTTCAGGGCAATCGAATCATTAATACCGTCACCAATAAAACAAATTGATTTTCTTTCTACTTGCAACTGTTCAATCAATGCCGATTTTTGTTATGGCAATATTTCAGCAAAATAATGATCAATGCCTAAATCATCTGCCAGCTTTTGGGTAGGCGCGGTTTGCTCACCAGAGATAATGTACATGGTTTTTATATTCTTGCGTTGCCGCAATTATCGGATGACGGTTTTTGCCTCCGGGCGCAGGGTAGGTTTCAGTTCGATGAGACTAATCATTAGACTCAAGGGAAAATATTGGCCCACAGTAGAATACTATTTTTAGGGTTAAAAATTTCTGTTCTACCCATTGGTATTTGTACTGCATCAAGCCCTTTACTCGCGAAAAATTGGGCAACACACGTTCAGTGCCATTACGCCCTGATTGGGAAAGGATTAAATATTAATTATAGAAAAAAGGGGTGTTAGCAAAATTTACCACGCATGACTCAAAAAACGCTTGCTCAATCAGGCATAGAAAAATTGAAAAGGCTTCAAGGGATTATTTTATTGGGGGGGTGGTAGTAATGGTAGCGGCAAAAATCGCTTAGGCATCATCTTGATGGAAACGCGGGAACAATTAGCAATGAACAATGAACAATAATCAATAAGCTGTCATCCTGCCTAAACTTAGGCAATTCCAAAAAAATAAAATACCCAAAACAACCACACTACTCTATGCATACAAATCATTTTTAACAAACTGTCTGCTCACGCTTCGCGCTGAGAATGAAAGAAGATTGATTAAAGGTGTGGGTATTTTAATTTTTTGGAGTTACCTTAAACGGTGATATTGGTAACTAATATAACCACCAATAGGGCAACCACAAGGGATTGCCCTATAGGCTTACCCTATTTTTGATACCCATTTTTTCCTGGCTTGGTATATTACTAAATCATTAAATTATGAAATTATGAAATTATGAAATTATTCAGAAGGTTGCTGTATTTATTATATGACCATTGCAATCTTAAATAAAAACCATTATCATTTACAACCTGAAATCGGATGAGCAATAGAGGACTGATGTTTTCGTTTTTAAGACAGGGCATTCAACTTATAAATATTCTACTTTGTCAAATTTAATATAACTCATTCTCATTGATTAAAAAAAAGAGTAGCTAATAGGGTGCTATTATAAAAATCAATGACTTAGGTGTAATATGACAAAGTCTAAATATAAAAATCATTTATAAAATCTAACTCATTCGTTTATCAGTTGCATAATTATAATAAAATTATTATAAAGATAAACACAGATATTGTGTCATCTTTCATTTTTTTTAAGTACATTCAGAACGTTTTAATAAAAATTATTATAATATCAATCCGTTATTGAAACATCATACGGGTATGTGGGGGCGAACCTATTGCCCTCACTTTTCAAACTCGTTCTGAGAATGACTTAAAAAGGGTCTAATTTAACTCAAGGGATAACAATAAAACCATGTTAATGGGAAAAACGAATTTATACGCGAAAAATTTATACGCAAAAGTTTTTGCTCGGAAACACGTTTGCGTAAAAAACACAATCCAAGGGTTTCCGCTCACAATGGCTGGGCGTGGAGAACGGGTCAAAATTGTCAGTGTGACGGGTGACAAAATGTTGATCAAGCGTTTGATTGTAATGGGATTGTTGGAAGAAACCGAATTAGAAGTGTTGCACTTGATAAGAGGCAACGGTTTGAAAGTCGCTTGTTTTGATACGCAGTTGGCTTTGGGCGTGGGTATGGCTAACAAAATTATGGTTGTACCGATTGAGGGGAATTTGAATGATGGCAATTAGTTTACGTGATCTGGCGGTTGGGGAAAAAGGTATCGTTTCGGGGTTTGAAAAAGGGAATAAGGCTTATCGGAAGAAGTTATTAGCCATGGGACTGACACCAGGAACAGCCTTTAATATCACCCGTTATGCGCCGTTGGGCGATCCTGTGGAAATCCATCTTCGCGGCTTTTTTCTAACTTTGCGAAAAGATGAGGCTGAAACACTGCTGGTAGAAAGGATTGAATAATGAAACATTTAGTTATCGGGGTTGTCGGTAACCCTAATTGTGGTAAAACCACTTTATTTAATGTTTTGACCGGTACAAAACAACGAGTCGGTAATTGGCCGGGGGTAACGGTTGATCGCAAGGAAGGTTATTATCAGCACGAGGGGCGAGATATTGAACTGGTTGATTTACCGGGTATTTATTCGCTTGATGTCGTCACCAATACGGGTTCATTGGATGAGAAAATCGCTCAAGATTACATTCTTTCTGGTGAGGCCGATCTGATTGTTAATATTGTTGATGCTTCTAACATAGAGCGCAATTTGTATCTCACCACGCAGTTGTTAGAAATGGAAGTCCCCTTGGTGGTGGCGCTGAATATGATAGATATTGCTAAGCAGCGTCATATTGAAATTGATATCGCGGCCTTATCAAAACAATTGGGTGTGCCGGTGATTCCACTCAGTGCCTCTAAGCATGAAGGTATTGAAGCTTTAAAACAGGCTATGGATGTGGCGGCTGAGAAGAAACAAATACCCACCCCTAAAGTGGATTATCCAGAAGTCATTGAAGAAATCGTCAGCGATTTATTACCCACGGTGACGGCGCGTTTACCGGATAATATTAAGTCTCATGCTCATTGGATTGCTTTGAAACTCTTGGAAAATGATAGTTTAGCGATACAGTGGGTAGGAAACGATATTAAAAGCATTATCGAAGCTGAACAAACCAGAATTGAGGAAACCTTGGACGAAGAGGTCGATATTATTGTCGCTGATAGCCGTTACAATTTTATCGCTCAAGTCGTTGAAAAGGCGGTTAAAAAAAGTGGTCAGGTTACCCGAACGATGTCGGATAGAATTGATCAAGTTGTACTGAATCGCTTTCTTGGCATCCCCATTTTTCTGGCTGTGATGTATCTGATGTTTATGTTTACGATCAACATCGGCAGTGCTTTCATTGATTTTTTTGATCAGTTTTTCGGGACCCTTTTTGTCGATGGTTTCGCTCACCTATTGACTACAATCGGTTTATCAGAGGCCGTCACAATCCTTCTCGCAGACGGTATTGGTGGTGGGATTCAAGTTGTTGCAACCTTCATTCCTATCATTGGTTTTCTGTATTTATTTCTCTCCTTTTTAGAGGATTCAGGGTATATGGCGCGAGCGGCCTTTGTTATGGATCGCTTTATGCGTTTTATGGGATTACCCGGTAAATCCTTTGTACCCCTCATTGTCGGATTTGGTTGCAATGTACCGGCGATTATGGCAACCCGTACTTTGGAAAACCAACGTGATCGGTACCTAACGATTTTAATGAATCCATTTATGTCTTGCGGTGCGCGTCTACCCGTTTATGCGTTGTTTGCAGCGGCCTTTTTTCCAGTAGGTGGACAAAATATAGTTTTTGGCTTGTATCTGATGGGCATTGCGGTAGCGGTTATGACTGGGCTGATTATGAAGCACACGCTTCTCAAGGGAGACTCTTCGCCCTTTGTGATGGAATTACCGCCTTATCATTTGCCCACTTTACAAAGCATTCTGTTACGAACTTGGGAACGCTTAAATAGTTTTATTTTTCGTGCTGGTAAAGTGATTGTTCCGATGGTATTAGTGTTAACATTTCTCAATTCTTGGGGAACAGATAGTTCATTTGGTAACGAAAACACTGATAAATCGGTACTGAGTGAAATTGGTCGTGTTCTCACCCCTGTCTTTGAGCCGATGGGCATTGAAGAAGATAATTGGCCAGCAACGGTCGGTATTTTCACCGGCGTGATGGCGAAAGAAGCGGTCGTAGGAACACTGGATGCGATCTATAGTCAACTGGCCGAAAAGGATGAAATTAAAACAGAAGAAGACGCTTTTAATTTATGGCAGGGTATTGTAGAAGCCTTTGCGACGATTCCAGCTAATTTAAAAGAAGTCGCTGATAATGTCTTCGATCCTTTGGGACTCGACATTGGAGAAGTGAGCGATAGCGCCGCTGCGGCTGAAGAACAAGAAGTGAGTACAGGAACTTTCGGCGAAATGGTGCTTCGATTTGATGGGGTAGCGGGCGCTTTTGCCTACTTGCTGTTTATCTTATTATATTTTCCCTGCGCTGCGGCAACGGCAGCAATCTATAAGGAAACCAATATAGGCTGGACAGTATTTGTAGCGGGTTGGACAACAGGCATGGCTTATTTGTTTGCAACGGTTTTTTATCAATTAGCCACTTTTGCAGCACATCCCATTGCCTCAAGCTTTTGGACTATTGGCTTATTGCTGGCATTTGCATTGGTTCTTATAGCCCTTTATTTCTATGGAAACAATAAAGTGTCACAAGAGCCAGTTGAAACTCAAGGATCAGCGTTAGACAAAGTGTAATTGGATTTATACTTAGCATAATAGCCAACAGCTTTCAGACAACGGCTGAAAGCTGTTGGCTGTCTGTCAAATTTTATAATAGCGCGTATGACGTTGCTAAGTATACGAAGATAGGCTGGCCAATCCCCTTAAATTAAGGTGGGCAACAATCGAAGCCCACCCTACATTAGTGATAATCTCATGCTTAGCAATCTCAAAAAATATCTGATAGAAAAGAAAAGGGCCCCCTTGATGGATATGGCCCACCATTTAAATGTGTCACCTGATGCCGTGAAAGGCATGTTGGAACATTGGATAGCCAAGGATAAAGTGCGTCGTCTTGAAGGTAGTGCTTGTAATAAAGGTTGTTGTCAATGTGATCCTTCAGCCTTGGAAATTTACGAATGGGTAGGGTAAAGTTTTGATTTATAATTGATTTTATCAGTATTAATCAGATACTAATCAGTCAAATCCGCGTTCTATCCAAAAAGGCTGTTGACGGCAGATTTATCATGATTTTTTGATACCATAAGAGGTTCTTCAAACTATGGGGATTATCTACGCTGAATTACTTTTGAGTAATCCAGCCCAACCAACACTTAAACCAGTCAAGGTTACGGCAATCGTGGATACGGGAGCGATAACCCTTTGTATTCCTGAACATATTGCGGTACAACTGAAATTAGAAGAAACCGAACAACGTGAAGTCACCACAGCGGATACCAAATCACATCTCGTACCTTATATGGGCCCGCTCAAAATTAATTATTTAGAGAGAACCTGCTATACTGGGGCCATCGTTTTAGGCGATACCGTTTTAATGGGGGCAATACCATTAGAAGATATGGACTTGGTGATTTCACCAAGGGAAAATACCGTTACTGTCAATCCCAAAAGTCCAAATATTCCATCCGTTATGGTTAAATCACTGTCATCCAAATGACAAAACGAGACTGTCATTATGGGATAAAATGATGACAGTAAGTACTGAAGCACAAATAAACCTGTATTTTACCGTTGTTTCTATTAAAATACCTGAAAATTTAGGGTTCAGTACTTAGCGAAGTGACTTGAGCTACACCGAAGGTTCGCTCTTAGCTAAATGCTCTTCCCTGAGCTTGTCGAAGGGAACACTGGATTGTGGCCTTTTCGATATTGCTTGATGATCATTAATCATTAATCAAGGGTTTTGTCAGTAGCCCCACTTTTTCGACTCCGGCTTCTTGTAGCAATGACATGACTTTGACGACTTCTCCATAAGCATTGCGATGATCGGCTCTCACTAAGACTTGTGAATTAGGGTTAAAACGTATCAGGGCAGCGACACGGGTGAGGAGTGTTTTCATGGAAAGGGGTTCTTTGTCTTCATTTAAAAACAGTTGGCCTGCTGTATCAAGGGTGACAATGACAAATTGGCTTTGCTTGGGTAAAACATTTTCGGCTTGCCTGACTGTGGGTAGTTCTACATCGACGCTGCGTGTTAATAAGGGTGAGGTAATCATAAATATAATTAACAACACTAACATGACATCAATGTAGGGTACGACGTTCATTTCAGCAATACGACGATGGTTGCGACTATATCGTGACATTTTTCGTTCTCAATTCTCTGATGTGATGTAGGCTTGACGTTGTAAAATGCCTACAAATTCTTCTAAAAAGGTTTCATAGCGGGTGGTTAAACGATCCACTTTGTCAATGTATTGATTATAGGCCATGACGGCGGGAATCGCGGCAAATAAACCCATTGCTGTGGCAATCAAGGCTTCTGAAATGCCGGGAGCTACCATGGCTAACGTGACTTGTTGTAGGCCACCGAGTGCGTGAAAGGAAGTCATAATGCCCCAGACGGTGCCAAATAAACCAATATAAGGGCTGACTGAGCCGATAGTGGCTAATGCGGCTAAGTGGGTATCTAATTCATCCAATTCTCGTTGCAATGCGACACGCATGGCGCGTTGTGAACTTTCAAGCAAAATCAAAGGGGGGATATTGGCTTGTTTACGCTGTCTGACAAATTCCATGTAACCGGAAGTAAAAATGTTTTCCATACCAGTCGGTTCGTCATCGGCACTACAAAGGCGATTGTATAAGGCATTTAAATCTTTACCTTTCCAGAAGCTATTTTCAAAGTCGTCTGCTGTGCGATGTGCTTTTTTCAAAAAACGACTTTTATACAAAATCAGCGTCCAGGAATAGATAGAAATCAGCAATAATAAGACTAATACCATTTGCACCAGCAAACTGGCATTAAGCACTAATTGTACAAGTGATAATTCAGTCATTTTTAATGTTTTCAAGAGTTTAGGTGATAGAATGCGGATTGTCATGATTGACGCTGATTTTCTTTAATCAATGTTAATCAGGCCATCATCAGTTTAAAAAGCGTTCATATTTGTCGGGTGAGCGGTTGCCCACCATGTTAAATCTTATGCCATAACAGCAGCTAATGCTTTGTTGACATCCGATGATTGTGAATAGGAATAGCCCTCATTTTTGGCATCGTATAAACGGTAAATATAAGCATCTTCAATATAACCAGAACCGTTCACGCCAACACCAGTCAATCTTTTATCGAAGAGTTTATCGCTGAGACGTACCATACGTAGCAATGAGACATAAGGATGCAGATCATCTGTCACCGATACGTTGAAGAACGACAATGCGTATTCATCATCATTGTCTGTATTAAGGGTATTAACAACAGTATCACAGACTGTTTTAGGGCCTTCGGTTAATACACGGGGAGAGACAATAAATAAATGCCAGCTTTCTGCTTCAGAGACATAGAACCAGAATGAGGCTGAAATTGGCATTATAGCCTCAAGATATTGAACAAGTTGCTTACCAACAGTAATCATATCATTGGTAAGGATTTTACCGACATAAAGTTCTTTAGCCATGTGAGTACCCCAGTTTGATTGTCAGTCACAGCGTTATAAAAGTCTTGTGCTGTGGGTTGAGTCATACTATGTTGATAACGAAACTGTTCTGACCAGTTTGTTATAAGCATCCAATTTGAAAGCAATTGGGGTTTGGCTTGCCCATCATTGTACAATTGCTGTTTTAAACCCGCTATTACATAACTTACGGCGATTTTTAAAATCTAACCACTTAATGGTTATAATTCAAAGTAATATTTTTCCGCATCTGGGTGATTTTTTTCCATATTATTGATGATATTAAATGCATTACTTAGCTTTTCCATCATTTGAGGTTGTTTATCATTTCTCTCTAAAATTATCTTTTTAACTTTGTCCTTAACCTTCGATTGTCCTCGTAGATTAAAGATAGACTCATAAAGTGTCTCTAAATTCATTTTTTGACCCTCTAAACATTCCTCTAGAAAATATGAGCAAACATTTGCAAAAGATAATTTAAAACAGGTCATTAATTGATCGAGTTCCACATCAACTTGATATATTTTCTTTTTATCAATTATTCTTGCTAACTCCTTCTTTTTTTTATCGAGGGATTTAAATTGTTTTTCATGACCCTTTTTTAGGTTATTTTTTTCTCTCAAGAGTTTATTTATTTCCTTATTGATTCTATTAAACTGTTGTTCGGTTTTCTCACTTTTAAAAACCCTCTTTCCAGTAATAATTGATGATTTTTCTCGATATTTAGTTTCCTTTTTAATGAGTTGTTGAAGCTCTTTTTCTTTCCTTTTTATATGATTTAAATGGACGTCTAATTCTTCTTCAAGGTTCAAAACACTTTTTTGTAGGGTAGATATTTTCTCAATAAGATTTGGATTCTCTACTAACTTTTTTCCATAACCAACTATGCGATGTATATTTACACCTTTTTTTGTGTCTTTAAAATCCAATTCTTGCATTGGCCATCGGTTAAAATAAGACTTGACAACATTATCGGTTGAAAATAGAGTGGTTGGTAAGTTTGTTATAAGTGTGCAATTTCTACCATTGTCCCACTTAACTTGAACAGACCTTGTTTCGTAAATAAATCCTTTATCTTTAGAATCAAGAAGTTCTATCTGGCAATCGGTTAAGAATGCATGACCATATTCATATCTTTGTTCGCTTGATATTGACTTTATTTTTCTATTTGTTACTTGATTATCATCCAAGATGGTGATGTAATAAGGTAACTCCCAAAAAATAATATACCCATTTTTAAGCACTCTGAGGTTGAATTCGAATACAATATTTTGGGAGTGATTCATCACGTTCAAAGCACTGTTCGAT
>Ga0316201_10001625_pt1 | contig 15321 bp, 15 predicted proteins | sample CS6wburrow_MG_FD_204516 | JGI IMG/M metagenome (GOLD analysis project Ga0316201, IMG submission 204516) | Coastal sediment microbial communities from Delaware Bay, Delaware, United States - CS-6 worm burrow | ecosystem: Environmental > Aquatic > Marine > Coastal > Sediment | place: USA... | reverse complement strand
TTGCGCCTTTTTAGAAATAAGGTCTAGCAATGCCATATCTACCATAGCAAGAACTGAGGAACTTTCTTGGCATTGCATTTTAAGGTCTTCAAGGATGCGGGTATAATGCAGGGGCGATCTTCCTTTCAAATAAGGCAAAATGGTATCACGAATGACCTCTTCTGCCATTTCCGGTGTTTCCCCGGTTACTTCCCAATCGGGTGCGGCACATCCATAGCCTGCCCATTGGGTATCGGTTTCAACCTTGAGAATAAAATTACTCACTTTTGAGACCGATTCGTAGGCAATGGTGTAAGGTGTAGTTAGTTTAAGATCTATGCGTTCATAAGAGATCCGGGTAATCTTCATCAATAGCTTTTTTGATACAACTCATCCAGAGGTGTATTCTTTATAGATTCTACAAGGTGTACCATATGGTGGATCATAAGTTCCCACATTTTCTCTCCTTTTTCTGCCGTAGCCTTGGTGGCATCACCTATAACCCCACTTTCAGATATCTTATGCGTTTTTACATACCAATTAACACTGCGGACATTGTCATAATCTAAAAATTTACTTCCAAATTCAAGGGTCTCATTTATAGCTTTATCCATTTGTACCATATCCGGACGTATTGCCAGGGACGTACTGGTTTCAATCTCTCCCGCATGGATGTCATTGGGGGTATCTATTAAATCGAACAGATCCACATCGCTGCTTTCACCGGTGTCTACACAGACAAAGATACCTGCGTCCCGGTTAATCATCTGTGCTGCATAGGTAAGCGTTGGTGCGTTATCACCATGGCCGTTCAGCATGATGATCTTTTTGATCCCATTTTTAGCCAGGCTCATTCCTATGTCGTAAACAAATCTGGAAAGGGCGTCATTGGTAACACTCAGGGTTCCCTTAAACTCATCATGATGGTACGAGACCCCGTAAGGAATCGGCGGTAATACAAGTGGTTTGGGATCTGCACAGGCCTCCGCTACTTTTGTAGCCATATACTTGGCATCGAAATAATCAACATCGACCGGCAGGTGCGGCCCATGCTGTTCAATGGCCCCACAAGGCAAAATAACAGTGTCTACAATTTTAAGGTAAGCCTCAATTTCCGGCCAGGTCATTTCTTCCCATAAAAAGGTCTGCTTAGTTGTTTTTGATTTCATTTTTTTCCAGTTAAAATATAAGGACGATTCAGATATGCCTCATCCAATGTAAAAGTATGCCATTTTCTATCAATGAGTTCTAAACTTCCATCAGAATATTGCATTAGAATACTAAATAACGGCTTCCTTATATAGGGGGGTAAATCGTTCATGGTACTGCGTTCCTTATCGAACCGTAATTGAAGGATCTCGGGGTGCTCCTTGGCTAATTTTTTAGTGTACTCATTTTCTTTAACGATCCCTTTTGAAAGCAGCAAATGATACAAATGTGCCGCATCGCTCCCCAATTGCTTTACACTGCTTTTTTCAAGGGCAGTGAGCCCCTGCGCAATCTGTTCCTCTGTATATCCACAACGTTTCGGATCTTCATCCAGGGCCTTGAGCATCCCGATAATTCTCCGGCATTTTTCACAACCCCCGCAGGGAAGCATTCTGCCCTTATGTTCATGAGCGGCATGGCAGGAAACCTGATGTTGTTGCAGGTTGGGGTAACGCTTTACCAGGATCTTTAATATAAGCAGTTCGGACAGGCTTCTCAGAATTGAATACTGGAGCATGTTCCAGCCTTTTTTCTTATAATAGCGCGTCAGGGCATTATCAAAATACTTACTTTGATCGTAAAGGCCATTATAATGGGTAATTCCATGAAAATTTCCTCTTATAGTGGTATCGTACTCATTTCCTATCAAAATATTCCGTACGTCACGCTTTAAGGCCACCGGTAAGGCACCAAAAAGAAAAACCGCAACGGTCCAAAGGCGAATTGGGTAGATATCGGCGCGTATGTTTTGAAAATTTTCTTTGATGAAGGGCATATGTTTTACCATCCAGTTAAAGATCCGATCACTGTTGCACCAGGGTTTAACCGTATTTGGTTCTATTTCCAGATAGTGATCATAGGAATTTATGGCTGTAAACCAATGCCGCCCTGATTCATTGATAAATACCGGATGGGCTTCCCCAAACTCCTTGATGATTCCGTAGGTAAGTAAACTATCTTTTCCCCCACTGCTCAGGATCACATACTGGTTCTGATCTGTTTCACTTTCTTCGGAAGGGGGTTTTAAATGCTGAAATTGTGAATTTTTGAAGACCACCGTCGCCGCAGTATACTTGGGTAAAGTCTCTATTGGCAGGGCATCGAACGGAGGTTTTAAAAATTCGTTCTTCCCATAAAATTTAAGGACCAGGATCTCGCGTGAGGTATTCTCCATCATATCTATTAGAAATCGCTTGTCAGCAGCATCGTACAACCCATCGAACTCAATTTCCTTAAAAAATAACCCATAATTCAACGCTACCTGGGCGACCATCATGGAGGCCAGGTTTACATCTTTCCCCTCCTTCTTGTTGAAAAAGGGCGACTTGTATGTATAGATGAGATGGTTCGATTCCGATGAACCATCGTTTTTAAATATGGTATAGGTGGCCTTTACGCGTTTAGCCTCTAATGTCAATTCATGGACACAGAGTTTGTCAAAAACAACAAGAGAACGGATGCCGGTCACTTTATTTTACTGCTTAATAAATGAACTAATTCATCGGCCCCAAAAACAAGGACATCATATGCCGGTATTCCGGTCTCTTTATAAATTGCCTTGCATGCCGGTTTAATCTCATCTTCTTCCATATTCTCGTGGTTAACCGTAATGGCTAGAACCTTTTTACCCGAGATCACTTCCATCGCATGGATCTGTTCTGGCAACGAATGCAGTTTATACCCCGGAAAACCATCATATTCAAGCCGCTTGGGAGCATGTTGCATGACCACAAAATCGGGTCTGCCTGCAGCCAAAATTTCAAATCCACCGGGATAGGCAGGATTCATTAAACTGCCTTGCCCCTCAATGACGATCACATCGGGCTTTTCATTTTTCCACGCGCTAACTACTGCATGTTCTATTTCACCTGAGACAAAATCATTGATACAACTGTCCATGATCATACTGTATTTAGCCCCCTGCATCCAGCCTGTTTGACCTGTTCCTACCATTTCGGCCTTATACCCGGCCTTTCTTAAAGCGTGAACCAAAATCCATGCCGTGGTGCGTTTTCCTATTGCCGAATCGGTACCCAAGATGGCAAGTTTTAGACAGTTTACCTTTTCAATTTCACCAGAAAAAAAATGGAGTTTATCCCTATCCGGTGTTTTCCGCACATCACGTACCCGGCAATTATTCTTTTTTGCAATAGCCATCAGATCAGCATCGTTCGAAATAAAGTCGTGCAACCCACTATCTACATTCCATCCCATCTCCAGGGCTTTTTTTACGCATGCCCTGCCTTCTTTTGGCAATCTGCCACCATCCGGTGCAAGCCCAATTACAAGGCTCTTTGGCAATTGATCTTTAGCCTTTAGAACAGAGGCTGCTTCCTCTATATTTTTAAAAATGGGAATCCCATTTTCCTTATCATCCAGTACTTTTCCCGCATCCTGTCCGGCATACCGGCTGTCCAGAACACCGACAACATTATATCTTTCCGTAAAACGCACCAGGCCATGGGCAGTTTTACCATTGGGTGTATTAAATGCCCCTTCACAATACACAAGGGCATTTCCATCGATCGTTTTTTTCATTTCTAAAATTTAATGTTTAGCAGTAAGGATGGCCACATAGCGATCCGGTTCCATAGGATTTGCCTCATGAAGTTCAAGAAGTGCAATTAATCCGGCGGTAGATGCAGGTAAGATCTTTAAACCTTCTTTCTTTTGAAGAAAAGAACTCATCTCCCTCAATTTCTTATCACTCACATTCACAGCGACCCCACCTGATTCTCTAATAGCATATAATGCTTCTTCTCCATCAAAACTATGCCAGTTTATCAGGGGTTCGTTATATTTCGTTTCCTTGATGCTTTCAGGTTTTAAATCCCTGCAATGGTCCAAACCCTTTTTATGCGATTGAACAATAGGATTCTTATATGAAGAGGAGGCAGCTATCATTTTAGGGACACGAGATGTTTTGCCCCTTTTGTACAAACTCACAAAACCCCGATAAATTCCTGCCAATAAGGTTCCATTGGACACGGGAACAGCACAGTATTTTGGGGCATCACCTAAATCCTCATAGATTTCATTGGCGATTTGTGCATAAGCACTAATCTGTAAAGGAGTATTGGCCGCTCCGGGGTTGGCATCGTACCATTCATTCATTTTAGAAAGCTTACTGCTTTCGGAGACCACGTCCTCATAGCTTCCCGGTAAACGTATGATCTCGGCATTCAAGTGGGCCATTTCTTCAACACGGTCTGTATGATACGATTCCGGAATGTAGATCTTACAATGTAGTCCGGCCAGGTTAGCAGCCAGTGCCACGGCTACCCCATAATTACCACAGGTCGCCAATGAAACTACTTCAAAGTCGCGCCGTAATGCATCATATACCTGCGCAAATGCGATACGATCTTTTTGGGTTCCTGTAGGGTTGTCGCCTTCGTATTTAATATAAAGCTGACGGATGTTGAATTCGCGTTCCAGCGCCTTGGCCCTGTTTAATGCAGTATCGCCTACCTCCAAATTCAGGATGTCTTCATAACTCTCCAATCTGTCCGTGATAGATTTTTCCTTATCACAGACAAATTCACTCAACTTTCTGGTTTCGGAGGATACTTTATTTTCCGCCGTTTTTACACCATCACGAAGGTTCATATGGCAAATAATATAGAATCATTAAAGTATAACAAATTAACTTTAAAAACTGATGCAATATTAGTCTTTATTTTCATTCATGAATAAAAATATTTTAAAGAGAAATAAAAGATGGTTAGGGTATAATGAAGGCCCTCAGAACTACAAATTAGAAGTTGCGCTTTTCTTTTCTTTTCTAAATATCAGATCTTCGTCGGCTAGACCCATTACGACCAATTCTACAAATTCATCAATGGTCTTGTGCACCTCAAAGGGGTTTTCTATTTCGAGTACGGCACGCCAAATAAGATCTCGTTCTTTGCCTACACAAATACAATATAAAGAGGTTTCTACCAGGTAAACGGTGTATTCTTCATAGTACTCATCATTGTAATAGATATCCTGGTGACTTAGGTAATCTTCTTTAAAGCGGCTATTATAACGATCCATATCTGCCAGTTTTTGACTGAACGATTGCCTGCTTTCGGCTCCCAATACCTTCGTAAATAGAACAGCATCAAAATCTTTGTCTAACAATTGCTGTTCTACTTCGTCTAACTCCTTTTCAGATCTTGCGGCATTTGTGAAGGCTACATCAAAAATATCAATACTTCGCATGGCCTCTACCCCCCTTTCTTTGAACTGTCTCGTCATTTTCGTCTCGAATTCTTCCTGTGACTTTTGGTCCGGAGTCATCCCTACAATAAGTACTTTGTAGGCATCAAACAGAACAATATCCGGGTTTTTCCAAGTATTTACAATCTCGGCCGTTGTACACGCTGCTAGAAGTACTAATGAAACTAGAAGTAACTTTTTCATGATTTTGCTTTTAATCTAAATACCTTTTAATGAAATTCTTTTTATAAATACATCAGTCCGAAAGGCATTCGATAGAATCAACTTACAAACTACAATTTTAAAGGATCATTCCAAATGATAAATATCAGTTTCGGTAGGTTGACAGGTTGGGGCTAGGCCTTATTTTTTCTTTTTTTTAATATGCCCCCGGCATAATTAAAAATATCGGCTTTCAGGTGCTGAAAATTTTGGAGGCAACTTTCTACCTCTGTTGCATATTGCTCGTGTTTCTTAGAATAGGCAAAGTCAAGATTTTGATCTGAAATTTCCAACAGGCCACCTAAATCATTTTCATGCCCTATAATGTATCCTTGTACTTCTTTGATGTCCTTTTTGGTCCTTTCCAGCCCTTGCTGATACTCTTGTAACCGTTCAAAAAGGTCAGGGGTGTCTGGTTCAAATACATAGGAATTCAATAGCTTGTCAATGAATAAAATTTCATCGGACATAAATTGCAGGTAGGATATCCATTTTCGAGATTCGAGATGCATCTCCGGGAGTTCTTTTTTTTGTGATACTTGTTTTTTCATGATGTACGACAATTAGGGTGCTAATTTAATATTTACTGGTTTTTATTTTGCGGTCTAAATATTCACTTTTAGATTATTGTTAGGTTATTGAAAAAGATTCATAGAGTTTAGGAATGGTTACATGCCACCCATAGACATCTTTTATTTTTGATCTGAAACAATCCAATGCAGTGGGTTCTCCATGGATCAAAAATACATTTTCCGGAATATTTTTTATTGCTCCCAACCAATGCACAAGCTCCTTTTGGTCTGCATGGGCCGATAAACTTTCTATATGCGCTACTTTGGCTTTTACCTCATGGTATTTCCCAAATAACTTTAGTTCGTGCGTCCCTTCCAGAAGCAGTCTTCCGCGAGTTCCTTCGGCCTGGTAACCTATCAATAAAACAGTTGTTGACGTTTTATTTACAAGCTGTTTTAAATAGGTGAGGATACGACCCCCGGTTACCATTCCGCTGCCGGCAATGACTATTTTCGGCCTGGGATCATCGATGGTCTTCCAGGTATCTTTATAGGACCTTACGATGTGCATATGGCGACACATGGCACTAAAATCTTTCGCAGGCAGTTTATGCCATGATGAAAATCGCTGAAATAAGGTAAGTACATCAGATCCCATAGGGCTGTCAATGAATATCGGTATATTGGGTATTTTGTTTTTTTGATATAGCCTCCAGAGCAGATACATGACCAATTGCAGCCGTTCTACTGCGAAAGAAGGGATCAATAGGTTCCCTTTTTGATACAAGGTGTTATGCGCCAATTCAATAAGTTTTTCCTCTACCTTTTCATCGGGGTGTAATTTGTTGCCATAGGTACTTTCAACAAAAAGAAAATCGGCCCACTCCGGGCGCTTGGGAACATCTAAAATCAGATCATCGCTTCTGCCAATATCACCGGAAAAAACATAGAGCTTACCCCCAATATCGAGCTCTATATAGGTGGCCCCCAGGATATGACCAATGTAGTTAAATCGACACCGAATGTTTGCAGATAGTATAGTCCATTCATCCAGGATTATGCTCTGAAATAATTGAATAGCGTCTTCTGCCTCCGCTTCTGTGTAATAGGGCAATGCAGGATCGTGCATGGAATACCCTTCCTTATTGGCTTTTTCGGCCTCTTCTTCATGGATATTAGCACTGTCTCTTAGTATTATTTCGGCGATGGCCAGTGTAGGGTTGGTTCCTAAAATTTTACCTTTAAAACCCTCCTTAACAAGGCGTGGCAAATACCCTGTGTGATCCAGATGGCCATGCGTGAGCAAAACCAAATCGATCTTGGCACAATCAATAGGAAGTGGTTGCCAGTTTATTTCCCTCAACTCTTTTAACCCCTGGAACATACCGCAGTCGACCATGATATTCAAATCCGGGGTCTCAAGGTAAAACTTAGATCCTGTAACGGTGTGGGCGGCCCCTAAAAACTGAACCTTGACCATGAGCTATCAATTTATTTTCAAAAATTACAGAGTGAAGCAACCTCTTTTAAAATCTTCGTTTTTCGGATCTCTGAAATTCCCAGGTGGTCCAGATAAAATGTATCCTGATGCAGTTGCCTGCACAGCACGATATCCCGACTGAGTAAAAATTCCTTTTCCCGTCTCGACATCAGGGTTGAAACCGTTATGGGATACAAGCCCAGCCTGTCTATCCTATTACGTATCCCATTATCATGTGGATAATCCCAGCTTAAGAGATATAAACCAGCACAGGTGCCATAGGCTACAGCATCTTCGGTAAATCTTGTGTTAGTTACTACCCAACCCTCATCGGGCCTTTTGAGCGCAGTTTGAGTACCATATGAGGCATTGCGCACATCAGTATACCGGGAATTTATATACAGGGGTATTTTTACATTACAGTTCCGGCCTTCATCACCGTGAAATTTACATTCAATGATAATGACCTTGCCATTCTTTTTAGCAAATACATCTATTTCGTGTTTTACACATTTTCCCTGAACTACTTTGCCCACCTCGGTCTCATAACCGGAGTAGGCAAGCAGCGTGCTGATAAATTTTTCAAAGGGAAATCCGGTAGGCCCCAATTCATAAATTGCTTTTTTAAGCTTGTATTTTGAGGCAAAAACCGGTTTTTTCTTTTTTAGGATGGCAAAGGCCCTGTTGTAAATTTCACGGGTTGTGATTCCATCGTAAAGTTCATCCCTAACCTTGTCCAGTACCTCGTTGATTGTAGATTCGTCGGCCCCGCTGCGTCGTAAGGAATTAGCGAGTTTATCCATTGAGAAGGGTACAATCTCTCCGGAAGATTTCCTGATTTCAATATTTTTTTTGCTCATCCGTTAGGCATTAGCATGCGGTAGAACCATAAATGGAATGGTTACGTGAAACCCGATCTTTTTGATAATGGGCTCTATAAAAAGCCTTTCCAGAAACGTATGCTTGTTCTGGATCATAACCAAAAGATTCACCTTATTTTTTATTTGGAAGTTATTGATGCCTTCAATGATCTCCTGGCTTGGCAGATCATGGTACCTATAGGTGTTGTTTTTTAGCATTTTTTCAAGGGTCGATTTGTTTTTTACCTGCTTCTCGGAAAGTTCATACCCAGATGAAATGTGTATTACCTCAATCTGTGATTTGTGTTTTGTGGCTAAATCTAGTAAGGCTTGTAATTGCTCTTCCTGATAATTCACTTCAAAATCTGTTGGAAACAAAATTTCTGTAGGATTTTCAAACTTAAATCCGGCCGGAATTGCAATCACCGGGCAAGGCGCCTTCTTAATGACGTGTACCGTATGAGATCCTAAAAATATCTCCTTGGCCCCGGTTGCACCTTGTGTTCCCATAATAATGAGGTCTGCCTCTTCCGCATCTGCCATTTCTACAATTTCATCGACCAGGATGTTGAAGGCAGAATGGGTATAGAATGTATGTTTTGGATTTTTATATTCGGTCGTTATTTTCTTTTGTAAGGCATCTAATTGCTCCGCGGAAACGGACTGGTATATATCGCCCAGCCCAATTTGACCGGGGCTATGTAATATATATTCGGATTGATATATAGCCGGTGTATAGGTATTTAAAAGATAAAAAGTACTTTCCTCATTTTTAAATAACTGCACTGCGTATTTTATCGCATTGTAAGCATTTTCAGAAAAATCGGTAGGGAGGATTATTTTTTTCATCGCTGTTCATTTTAAATATTAACGTGCCAAATTCTGAAGCACTAAAAAAGGTATTTTTATGTGCAATCCGAGTTTATTTAACGTAGACTGAATTAGTAAATCTTCGAGGTGTGAATGCCTGGAATTAACCAGCACCAGCATATCGATTTTATTATGGACAATATATTTGGTAATTGCCACTGTCTTATCCTTTTCAGGAGTTGTTTCAAAAATGAGGTTCGCTTTGCTTAAACCTGTTTTTAAGAATTCCTTGTTATCTTCCTGCCTAAGGGAAAGTTTTTTCATCGGATCTATATATAATAAATGAATGGTAGACCGAAAAGACCCGGTGAGATCGCACAAGAGTTTTAACTCCCTTCTTTTGTATGGAATTAAATAATTGGTTGGGAAAAGAAGTTGCTTTGGAGAATGGTACGCATAATTCTCGGGTATCGCCAACACCGGGCATTGAATGTATTTCATTACCTGCAGCGTGTTACTTCCAAAGGTTATATTGCGATCATTTGCCGCCCCCCTGGTACCCATGACCACAATGTCCATGTTTTCCTGATCTACCAGGTCATTTACCTCATCGATCAGCGTTCCGAAAGCAGAGATCTTTTTATAATTATGTCGGGGATTGGGTGCATATTCATTAATGTTTTCAAGAATAGCCGAAAGTTGCTCCTCCGAATTGCGAAATATCTGATCCTTGTGTATTTCCAATTTGGCTCTATCGGTAATGTTTCCCTGCTGATACACTTCATCTGCATAGGCATGCAAAATAAAGATGTCACTTCGTTCGTATTTAAATATTTCACAGGCATATTTAAGGGCATTAAAGGCATTTTCCGAAAAATCTGTGGGAACTACTATCTTCCTCATAGTAACATCTTTTAATTAACTACCTTAAAATTATCCAAATTGGTATTTTTGAACTATGATATTAGTCAGTTGGGAAAATTAAATCAATGTATAGCTTCGTTTATAAATATATATAGATATGAAAAGTAGTTTTAAGGATATAATTTCTTCACAGACGCCGGTACTTGTAGACTTCCATGCAGACTGGTGTGGGCCCTGTAAAATGCTGGCCCCCATTCTAAAACAAGTAAAGGAGCAATTGGGCGACTCCGTTAAGATCATTAAAATTGATGTAGATAAAAATCAGCAACTCGCTTCCAAATATCAGGTACGTGGGGTTCCGACCATGCTGCTATTTAAAAATGGAAAACAACTCTGGAGACAATCCGGGGTGCTCCAAAAAAATGATATTGTACAAATTATACAATCCTACAGTTAGGCACCAAATTCAATTGTTGAATTACCTGCATCACTATTCATGCAGCACTAAAAAAGGGATATCCGTATGATAACTGATCTCTTCAACCAATGGTCGGAAAAGTATTCTCTGAATAAAGTTGATATTCTTAGCTACCATGGCTACCATATCCACATCCCTGCTCTCAATAAAGCACTGTATGGCCTCTTCTGTTTTGGAGCTTGTTAAGCGATGAAAACTGTGGTTAGACCCTCTCAAAAAATCGTGCAAAAAATTTTTATTTTTAATTTGGGCCTCACTAAGCTCTTCCCCCTTTTTGGAAATATGCACAATTCTAACGGTTGAATCATTTAATTGGGCCATATTCATCAAGCTATTCAATACTTTCAGATCATACCCCGTCTCATAGTCGGTGGGGAATGCTATTTCCTTCGGTATTTTGTAATGTGCATTTTCAGGAACGGCCAAAACAGGACATTGCACTTTCGTTATTACGTCTCCGGTATTGCTGCCCATGGTCGCTCTTTTTAAACCGGTAGCCCCCTTGGTACCCATAATAATGAGATCTATTTTTTTATCTTTTACCTCCCTTTTAATACCATCCACAAAAAAATCATAGGTGGCCAGGGTCACGAATTTAAATAGCTTATTATTCGTTGTTGATTCAATTTTTTCTAACAATTCCTGCAAGGATATTTTTGTGTCTTCCAACACCTTATCCTTTATCATTACCTTAACAGATGATCCCGACCCTGAATAAGGTGGGATTGGACTTATGTTTAAAAGGTAAAATGTACAAGGTTCTTTCTTAAATAACTCCATACCATACATAATGGCATTCCAGGAATTCTCAGAGAAATCTGTTGGGATTAAAATACGTTTCATACCAATATGAGTTTAGGATACCAATTTAGAAACCTATTGTTTTATATAAAATGATTTGGGTCATATGACCCGGCTCTCAGCTGTGCCAGGTGCTTATTTTATTTTTTGAAGACCCTCCAAATCCAAAATACGAATGTCACGATCCCGAATACTGATCAGGCCTTCTTTTTTAAATCGGGAAAGTGTCCGAATCAGGGTCTCAGTAGCCATTCCTGCCACAGCAGCCAGGTCGCTTCTCATGATATGAATATTTCCAGAACTATCTTCCTGAAGTTTATCGGCAAATCGTAAAATAGTATTGGCCGTTTTCTTTTGCACGGACCCATAGGCCATTTGTAATAGTTGTTCCTTTACATCCGATAGGCTTACGGCAAGTGCTTCCATAAGTTCTATGACCAATTCAGGACTGTTTTCCAGGATATCTTTGAACTTATCTTTGACGATCCCTACAGCGTTAGTGGGTTCAATCGCTGTTGCATATTCAGTATACACAGAATTCGTATTCAAGCCTATAAATCCAAAAAAATCATCTGCCTTATAAATTCCTGTAATTAATTCCTTCCCCATGGTATCAAGTTTATGAGTTTTAACCATTCCTTTCAGAATTAAGTAAACCATATTGGAATGGTCTCCCTGGGAATAGATGGTATCCCCAAACTGAAAGGTATACTCAACACCATGATCGTCCATGTGATTTTTTAGTTCATGAATATTTCGCAAGGATACTCCTAAGTTGCCCAGCTGATCCGATCGGTCCTTATCTAAATCTTTTAAAATGGCAACTTTAGCCAACCTGCTTTCAATGGCCCCGATAAGTTCTCCTTCTTCGAAAGGTTTGGTAAGGTAATCGTCTGCACCCATTTCCATGCCTTTACGCACATCTTTGCGTTCTGTTTTTGCCGATAAAAAAATAAAAGGTATGCCCTGAGTCTTGGGTTCTTTTGAAAGCGATTCTAATACTTCATAGCCGTCTGCTTCGGGCATCATTATATCACAAATAATAATGTCTGGCGGAGTTTTTAAGGCCATGCCGATTCCTTCTTTTCCGTCCGGGGCAGTATAAACCTTGTACTGTGCCAATTGCAATAATTCGGCCGTATTTTCCCTTAAAACCGTATCATCCTCGATTAATAAAACCTTTTTCATTTGCGCTATTTTGATACTATTTAGCTACCCTCCAATACCCTTTTTGTCTTTATCAGTACAAGGTTCTTCTGATATCGGAAATACTACTGTAAACTTGCTTCCCTTGTTCTCTTTACTGCTAAAATATACCTGCCCTCCTAAAGTTTCAACATGGGTCTTTACGATATGTAACCCAATACCTGTTCCCTGGGTTGTTAAAATATTACCTGCCCTGAAATTCTTTTCAAAAATATGTTTTTGATCTTTTTCCGGGATGCCTATCCCCTGGTCAATAACTTCAAACTGTACCGAATGGTCCGAAAACTTTGTCAATAAATCAATTTCAGTATCTTCCGGTGAATATTTTATGGCATTACTTAAGAGGTTAGTCAAGGTTAGCAATACGATCTTTTCATCCTGGCAAATGCTAACTTCCTCAATATTCATTGGATAATTGATACGCTGACCCTTTTTGAGCATCAAATTGGCATTGTATAGCACTTCGTTAACTACTTTACTCAAAGAAAATTTCGTGTATTTGTAAAAATCTTCTCCTTTCTCCAGCCGTTCCACAGCAAGGAAATCGTTTAAAATATCAGTTAGATGGTGCACTCCGGATATGATCGAATTCAAATGTTTCTCCCGCTTATCCTGCGTATCGGTGTTCTCATATTTCCCAACCAGTATGGCCGAAGTTAGTATGGCGCTGAGGGGCGTCTTGAACTCATGCGATACCATGGATAAAAACTTAGATTTTAGCTCGTTCAACTCTTTTTCCCTGGAAAGGGCAATTCGCAATTGTTTGGTACGTTCCGCCACTTTTTTTTCTAGCTTATGGGTGTATTCTCTCTTATCGGTAATATCGAGAATAACAGAGCTCATTAAACATTTTTCCCCCACTTTGGAAGATTGTAAATGCACTTCAACAGGGTAGGTAGAACCATCCTTGCGTTTATGAACCGTTTCGAATTCGGTTTTCCTCCCCGGGGCTTTTAGTAATGGGATCAGAAGCTTCCTGAATTCAACTTCCGAAAAATTGGGCTTTAGGTCTAGAGGCGTCATCTTCATGAATTCACGTAGCTTATATCCTGTATTTCGCCGGGCACCAAAGTTTACATGTTTAAATCTGAGGGATATTGCATCGAATACATAGATTTCATTGTCCGATTCATTGAAAATGCGTATCAGTTGCCTGTTTTCTTCTTCAATCGTTTTCCGTTTGGTAATATCGTTCTGTATGCCTACAAAATGAGTTATTACTCCCTTTTCATTCTTTATGGGGTTTATGGAGACCTCATTCCAGAACATACGCCCGTCTTTCCGGTAATTCCGCAGCTGCACCCTACAGCTCTTTCCTTTACTAATTGCCTTTCGCATTTCTTTTACACCAGGCTGATCAGTATCTCCATTTTGCAGGAATCTACAATTCTTATCAAGTATTTCTTTTTGACTGTACCCGGATATTTTTTCAAAGGCCTTATTGGCAAAGATGATGGGGTTGTCTTCCTTAGTTGCATCCGTAATGGTGATGCCATTTAAGGCGGCATCCATGGCTTTGCTATTTATGCGTAAGGCAGCAAGCTGTTTTCTGTTTTGAGTTACATCGTAAACTAATGCCAAAAAATAACTGCGGTCTAATATTTTGAAGGTGATTAGGTTTATATCTAAAGGAAATTCTAAACCCGACTTGGTGATTCCTACCAGATTTTTAGCCACATTGGTGTTGAGAATTTTTCTTTTTTTTGGTTTAACAGCGTTTAAACCCTCGTAGACTTCGTGGTTTCTTTCTGGAAGGACCTTAGACAGAGGCTTGCCGATGAGTTCAACTTCTTTATACCCAAAAAGCTTCAGGGCATGCTTATTTATGGCTACGATCTCATGTTTTTCGTTGATCACAAAAATACCTTCTGCTACAGCTTCAGAAAGCAGATCAAAAAAAGTACTGTTTTTTTCAAAAACATGCATATAATGATATTAAGCTCTTACAGCAATTACTTCACTCAACAATGGGATTCCTTTCTAAAAATAATCAATTATTACCGAAGTAAGATTATACCTACCCATATTACAAAGCAACACATAAATAATGGCAGACTTCATGATAATTATCATTGTAAGTTCCTGTAGATACTTATATTTTTAGGTTTATGCTATAATCAAAATTTTAATTATGATTGCCCAGGTATATCTTGCAAATCTCAGATCGGAACAATACAAACACCGAATCATCAGAGAAATAAATAGAATTAAGGATGTTCGCGTGCTGGAACTTGATATGAATACCCAAATACTCCTTTTCCAGTACAATACGACTTTAGCCTACAAAAAAGTGGAAAAAGAACTTTGGCGTCTTGGTTACCCCATGGTAGATACCACCACTAAAGTGGCTTCTGAGAAAAGAACACCTGCTTCTCAGGCGAAACGTCTTTTGGAGATATGATCTCATAGTATCTATACTATACCTGTCTGTAACTATTAAACCTAAACCCTGGAAACCTGAGAATTTAAAATATTTTTAATGAATTAGTTATGGAAAGCCAATTATACAGCACGCTGGGAAAATTGTTCTATGGGGTTGCCTGCATGGACAAAAGACTTCATCAAGAAGAGGTAGAACGATTTGAAGAAGCTCTAAAGAGGTATTGGTCGTTCACTGTAACCGACTCAGATTCCATTGAAAATGAGATAATGCTTATCTCCCGGGGATTTACGGAGGCAGCTGAAAATAGGTTATCC